>Ga0160428_1002128_pt1 | contig 12807 bp, 24 predicted proteins | sample SolpanmetagenomM_FD_108198 | JGI IMG/M metagenome (GOLD analysis project Ga0160428, IMG submission 108198) | Solar panel surface microbial communities from Lawrence Berkeley National Laboratory, California, USA - M | ecosystem: Engineered > Built environment > Solar panel > Unclassified ... | reverse complement strand
CGGAACGGTCGACCTGGTGCCTCCAGGCTTGACGGTGCCAGGAACCTGAGCCTGCACCAAGCCGGTACTGAACAGTTGAAGTGTGACCATCAGCTGGAGCCACCCTTTTGATCGGGCGGCTGGAGAGAATTGAGCAGGGCGTGTCCCCTTCAGGTCTGATGGTTGTAATTGCGGCTCTCGCAACATGGTGGCTCCTGGAATCTGGGGAAGTCTAAGCTTGAGACAAGTCGGTGCGAACGGCGCTGAGGAGGGCCGCGGGTTGGATGTACTGGACGTCGCGGCTCTGGGCCTGGGTCGCGTTGAACACGGTGCCCTGCGTGTTCGGCAAGGCATCGACAGCGGATACACCGAGCATCTGTTCAACTGGCAGGGCCAGTAACTCACCCTGGACATCGACCAACAGGGCCAGCAAAGAAGGAGGAGTGTCGATGCTCAGCGCAGCCTGACCCGCTTGAGGGTCGTTCGCCTGTGCCAAATGCCGCGCATGCAGACGTTCAAGGTCGAGCAGCGGAACAGCCTGGCCTCGGATCTCGGTCAGTCCCAGTAGCGTGGTCTGGGCTGCAGGCAGCGGTAGGACCATTCTGGGAAGAAACACCTCCCGGCAAAACTCGGCCGGCAGCATAAAAGTGATTTCATGGTGGGTGAAGAGAAAAACGCGGCGGCTCACGACGGCAGATGTTTCGTCAGCAGGCCCAACACCTGATCGGCGGTGTAAGGCTTTTGTAAATAATCGATTGCGCCTTGCCGCAGGCCCCACTTGATATCGGTGTCACCGCCTTTGCTGGATACAAAAATCACCTTGATGCTTTGCGCACCCGCTTGACGTTTGAGGCTGCGCAGCACTTCATAGCCGTTCATCTCCGGCATCACCACGTCCAGCAAAATTAGGTCCGGCCGCTCGGTGCTCACACTCGTACAGACCGCGTGCGGGTCGGTGAGCATTCTGACCGTGTGGGGCGTCTTGTTCAGAATCGAACCCATGAACTGAAGATCAGCTTGTGAATCGTCGACAATTAATATTGTGGCCATCTGACTCCTCCTGTCATTCCTAACGAACCCATCAGCAAGTAGCGCACACCCTGGACAGGTATGTGTTATTTCTGATTGAGTATTTGACTCTCGGTTCGTGAATGGTGAACAGCTCTTCGTCAAACAAGTTAAAGATTGCGGACAAACATATTTCTTACTGTGTACTCTAATAATTTAATACTTGTTTAATAAATGGGGTGCAACTTGAAGGCCAGTTCAGTGCAGAGCGACTTCGCTTCGTTCTGGCGTTTGACGGTGATGACTGCACTGCTGTACGCCACTGTGACGATGGTCTTTACTCCCAACGTGGGGCCGGGCATTGTGGTGCTGTCGTTTCGATTGTCTGGGTCAGCCTGTCCGGCTGACGCTTACTTGCGCTGCCGGTGTCTGCGCTGAGTGAGCTCGCCTCGGTATTGCGTACTTCCAGTTACGCCACTGTGTAGTTGCTGAGCTGTTCAAATTCTAGCGGGGTCTTGTAGCCCAGCGCCCTGTGGCGCCGCTGCCTGTTGTAGAACACCTCCAGACACTTAAAGACCTGGCCACGTCCCTCTTTGACCTTCTCCCACCAAACTGGTCCACCACCGAATGGAGTTTCTAGCACCCTAGAGGGGTCCGTCCCCGGAGGCTAGCATGAAGGGAACTAAGCACACCAAAGAACAAATCAGTTTCGTCCTGAAACAGTCCGAAACCGGCGTGGCCATCGGCGAAATCTGCCGCAAGATGGGCACCCTAGAGTCGACGTTCTTCAATTGGAAGAACTATGCCGGTTTGGGAGTGAGTTGCGCCGCCTGAAACAGCTCGCAGAGGAAAACCGCAAGCTCAAACAGCTGGTGGTGGATCTGAGCCTGGACGGTTCTGGCAAGTTAAGCGCGATAGGCTGAGCGTCTGTGACTGACCGCAAACCTTACTGCCACCGTTTCCCGCTCAGCATCATCCAGTACGCTCTCTGGCTCTGCCACCATTTCTCTCTGAGGCAGCGTGACGTCCAAGAACGGTTGTGTTGCCTTAACTGGGCTGAGGTAGTCTGACCTGCCGTGACCGACGCCAAGCCCTACCGACACCGCTTTCCAATGACCACCATCCAGCACGTCGTCTAGCTCTACCACCGCTTCCCACTCAGCTACCGAGGTATGTAGGAATTTCTCCAACAGCGCGGCATTCAGGTGAGCCATGAGACCCTGCGCGAGTGGTGTATCAAGTTCGGACCTCTCTTCGCTGAAGACCTGCGTTACCGGGAACCCCGTCGGGGTCCCGGTGGCATCTCGACGAGGTGTGTACGAGTGTGGACGGCGTTCGACACTGGCTTTGGAGGGCAGTGGACGAGCACGGTTTCGTGCTCGACATTCTTCTCCAACGATATCGGGACACTGAAGCGGCGAAGACCTTCCTGACCCGGCTGCTGGAAGAATACGATGTCCCAGAGGTCATCCATACCGCCCAGCTTAGGAGTTATGGAGCCGCGATTCGAGAGATCCCGAGCCTGATGAACGTCGACCACCAGCAGGTGATCTCCGCAGCCAGGTGCAATACCATCATCGAACAATCCCACCGCTCCACGCAGCAACAAGAGTGAAGTCAGCAAGGGTTTAGACGGCGAAAACGCGCCCAGGAATTCCTGAGCCTCCACGCCTAGATCACCAACCTTCACCATCACCCCTGTACTTAGGTCACCGCATCAAGCAGAAGACAACATCAGAATCATGCGTTTCAGACGTGGTCTGCGGTCGCGGCGGGGGTGGCCTGAAATTCAGGCTACCCTCGCCCTCAGCCTACCGTGACGCGAATTAAGGCAACGCAACCCACTGCTGCGGCGTGAGATCCGTGCGATGCATTTCCGAATCTACGCACCTTAGATGAGTTCCGTCAGACAGACCCTAGCCGAACATGCCGAACAGACCATCTAGACCACCTTGTTCTGAAGCCCATCTTGAGGGGGGTGGGCACGATGTCCAGCCAAGAGTGAACAGCGTGACGCTCTCGCACAGTGGCAGAATGCCCTGCGTGATCGAATACCACGTCAAAGCGGCCCCGGTGGCTGGCGGCGTCGAAGGCCTGGTAGTCGAGGACTTCCTGAACACCGAGCGTCAGGGGCTCTTCAAGCGGATTCGTCCTCCGTATCCCGACTGTCCTTAAAGGTGAATGGCTGAGGGGAGAATGGTTTCAGCACAAGGTAGGTATGTGTGGGGACCAGCAGACCATTCCACCCTCTAATCTCGAACAGCTCTAAGACATAACTGCGCACAGCCGCTTCGATTGCTCGCTGGGCATGTGGGCCTGTGAAGTCAGGATCGAACTCCAACAGCTCGAATGAAATTATCCGTCTCGGTCTGTCCGAGGCGGCGAGTCTGACACGCAACCAGCTGTGAGGCTGATCGTCCGATCCTTCACGCTGGACCCAGAATCGGACATACCCTTCGAGTCTGCCGATCTGCCTGTACCAGGAAATTTGATTGAGTGGATGGAATTTGTATACTTCTCCCCAGACATAACGCGCCACACATGCATCCTAAATACCTTGTTTTTCAACCATAAGGCCATGTTGTCCTTATTTCGCCTGTCATTAAGGTAATCCAAACCTACTTCTCGGCTCCGGGGACTTCATGAATGTTCAGATATTACCAACTTACTAGAGTCCTTTAGGATTTCGGGCACTCATTAAGATGTTTCAAACGCATACTTCATGAGTGATGCCCGCCGATCCACCCTTTCTAGAGCGCCGTGATCCCGAGATGCTCCGAAGGCGGATCTATCTCCTGGTTGCTGTCCTCGGGTGTGTAAGTCAGCTGATCCTGGCGGCAATCAATGTCTTACACCACCTCCCGTTCTGGAGTTCTCTATACGGGGCGCTCCTCGCAGGTGCCATCCTCCCGCTGATCTCGCTCAGAAGATTCCGACTGCGTTGGATCGACGCTGGTGTCCTGGGGACCGCGTCCATCGGTCTCCTGATTCAACTCATCGGCGCCTTTCTCTCAGCCCGAACTCCTGAACCTCAGTTGTACTTCATCGGCACATTTCTTTTCGTGGTGGCTTTTAGCGTCCTGCCCATTCGCTGGGCTGGCGCCTACGCGGTTACACTGTATACGCTGTATGTTGGGTTGACTCTGGCCCGTTCCGACAGTCCGGTCTACCTGATCGACTTGGCGGTAATCGTGCTGCTGATTGCCCATTTTTCTGTCTTCGGCGAGCGTGTCAGTGGCGAGCGGGCCGGTTCTCTAGCGTATCAACACTTGGCACTGACCGATCCGCTGACGGGTCTGGAAAATCGACGGGCCATGTACCAGCGGTTGGAGCACGCGCTGTCACAATCGAAGTCGGGGCGCTCTACGGCGATTCTGCTTCTTGACCTCGATCACTTCAAGCACATCAACGACGAGTACGGTCACCCCGTAGGCGACCTGGTGCTTCAGCAGGTCGCAACCGTTCTGAGCAGCAGCCTTCGGCAGGGCGACACCGTGGCCCGCTGGGGTGGAGAGGAGTTCCTGATGTTGATCGAGTCCCCTCAGGGGGCACTTCCGGAGCAGGTGGTGCAACGTCTGCTCAGCAGCATTTGTTGGGCGTCCATGCCCAAATCGCTGCAGGTGACAGCGAGCTGCGGTGTGTGCTGTTCGGAGGAAGTGGAATCGTTGACAGAGTGGCTCGCCCTGGTCGACGAGCGGCTGTACGCGGCGAAGCTGGGTGGGCGCAATCAGTTCCGGACCACCTGAGCGGTTCAGCCTCACTCATTCCGCCTGGGCATTCAGCACAATAGCTCAGACCTGAGCCGAGGCTACCTGGTTACTGTCCAATTCTCAGAACTGGAGTGAACTAAGGGGTTGTGGCAATTGAATCGGCGAGGGGTCGAGTGGGAGAAGTGGCCGTCTGAACTTCAGACGGCCACTTCAACGGTGTTCTGCCATGCCACGTGGGCACGGTTTTGGTTCGATCTTCGGAGGTGGGCGGGAACAGTCGTACGGGTGTGCTGCTGAAGGTTCGAAACGCGGACATGCAGGGCGAGGAATTCCTGTACTCGTCGTGGTTTTTTAAAGCCCAGCTGGCTTCGTTCCTGTTGCCTGGTGGGCCGATGGGATTGTTCAATCAAATTCTTGCAGCGGGCAGTCGAGAGGACCTGGCTGTGCTCTACACTATGGAGCACGAGAAGCTCCCGAACGGCCGCTCCTTAGCTCCAAAGCTTATCGGTGTGAATGACGTCTGGCACGTCGTCATGTACCAAGAGCGTGTTGAGAAAAGTCTTCGCCGCTTGAGTCTCCCGCCGATCTTACAGGAGAAGCTCCACCACTGCGCCGGAATCATCGACGGCCCGCCATAGCCAGAATTTTTTACTCTTGATTTCGATATAGACCTTGTCCAGGAATCACCGAGAACCCCGCCGGGGTTCTCGGTGGCGCAATTCCTAGTGAGGAGGGGGGCGAACTTGATGTGTCACTGGCGCAGGATTTCATGGCTCACCTAAATGCCGCGCTGGTGGCGCAACTCTTGGACGTCACGCTGGCTGAAGGAGAAGGGATAATAAAGCCAAAGAGCGTACTGGATAATGCTCAGTGGGAAACGGTGGCTGTACGGCTTGCGGTCAGTCACGGAGGCCCAGCCTATCGCGCGTAGTTTGCCAGAACCGACTACACCCAGATGAACACCGGTGACTACGGCTAGCGGATAGAAGTTCAGCAGCTGCAGGTGATGGGAAGTCAGGGAACACACGCTTCGGGCGCATGCCTGTATATTCCCTGATCGCTGATCAGAAAGCCTTCTTTCTGAGCCACAACGATGGTCTGTATTGCGGTAAATCTTCCTCCAGATATCGAGAGCCCTCACTGACGGGTACTGTGCTGTGTCTCTATATTCGAGATTGCAGTGGCGCTCGTCCGATGAAATAAATGTCTCGCCCAGAGTACAGAAGTTCAGTTTTCAGGATGCGGAGCTAGACGGAGATACTCTGCTCGAGGTGCAGGCATCGGTGCTGATGCCTGTCGGTGGTTAGTCCAGTCTCGGCAGGACGAGGCCAAACGTCGCGCCGGTCTGGCCGTCACTCTTGGCGAAGACGCGCCCCCCATGCCGCTGCACGATCCGCTTCACCGTCGCCAGCCCGACAGCAGTGCCTTCGAACTCCTTCTCGGTGTGCAGCCGCTGGAAGCTCCCGAACAGCTTCTGTGCATACTCCGGTGGAAAGCCGACTCCATTGTCCTGCACGGAGATAGTCCACTCCGACGCGTTCAGCTGCGCCCAGACCTTGATTTCCGATACCCCACGCTTCGCTGAGTATTTGACCGCGTTGCTCAGCAGATTCGTCATCACCTGTTGCAAGAGGGTATGGTCCCCTGCACCCTGGGCAGTACCCCGACCTGCCACCGCACGGGGTGGCTCCCTCCCATATCCATCGCGTCTCGCCGTGCCTGTGCCGTCACCAAGTCCAGATCGACCGGTTTCAGGTGCAGATTCTGATGCCCGGAACAGGCCGCGTTAGGCATGTCGTCGCTGATCGACGTCATGCCTAACGCGGCCTGTTCCACCCCCCCAGGTACCGCTCAGCTTTCTCGTTCGGCGTGGCCAGGAGCGCCTTGCGGGTTAGTTCGGCGAAACTCATGATGTGTCGCACTGGTGTTCTCAAGTCGTGCGAGGCCGAGTAGGTGAACGCTTCCAGTTCTCTGGTGCGGCCCGCCAGCGCCTCGATACTCTGAGCACGTTCCAACTGCAGGCCCAGACTGTAGATGGAGGTCTGCAGCGCTGCTCTGTCCATCGGTGTCCAGCTGTGCTGGTTGAACAGGCCGATGGCCAGCATCCCGACCGGTTGGCCATGGACCTGCACGCGGAACGCAGTGGCCGCCTGCACGTGCCGGATCATCTTTGCGAGGGTATCGGCGCCCTGATCGTAGTTCTCTTGGTACTTCGGCACTCCGGTGAGCCAGGTCGAGTGCAGCGCTGGGGCGTCCAGAGGTAAACCATGTTCATCGACCAAAAGCTGCAACTCCGGGTCGCCGATGTCGCCCACCTGCGACTTGAGCTGCCAGTGGTCTTCAACCTCTTCCCAATACAGGGCGTACCCTGGCGTAAGCAATGACAGTATGATCTCCTGAGCGCGGCGAAACAGGGTATACCGGTTGGTATCTCGCATCAGATTGCGGGACAGCTGCTCAAACGCTCCCAGTGCTCTGGACCGTTGCCGCGCTGCTGCTTGCTGTCTCTGAGCATCTTGAACGGCGGCGATTCGTTCGTATAGCAGGGAGAAGCTGCGGCCCACCGAATGAACTATGGCCTACTGCGTTTCGGTCCAGGCACCGGCAGTGGTAAGGGCCACGGTGAGCACCGCGCATAGCTCTTCGCCCTGAACGACGGGGTAAAGCGCCACCCGGTGAAACTGTGCCGTGTGAGCCACCCCCTGCTTCTCTTCTTGCCAATCGTCAACGAGGTTCTGGCAAGTTAAGCGCGATAGGCTGGGAGTCCGTGTCTGACCGCAAGCCTGACCGCCACCGCTTTCTGCTGAGCATCATCCAGTACGCTCTCTGGTTTTATCACCGCTTCTGTTTCAGCCAGCGTGACGTCCAGGAATTGCTTCAAGAGCGCGGCATTCAGGTCAGCCACGAGACGCTGCGCCAGTGGAACATCAAGTTCGCTCCACTCCTTGCCGAAGAACTGCGACACCGGGAACCCCGACGGGGTTCCCGGTGGTTCTTGGACGAGGTCTGCATCGAGATCAGGGGCAAGAAATGCTGGTTATGACGGGCCGTTGATGATTCCGGTGCAGTGCTGGACCTTCTCCTGCAAGATCGGCGGGACACCCAGGCGGCAAAAACCTTTCTCAAAAGGCTTTTGGCAAATTATAACGTCCCAGACGTCATCCACACCGATAAGCTCTGGAGCTATGGAGCGGCCATTCGAGCCCTTCCGGTGCTCCACAGCGTGGAGCACCTCCAGGTCGTCTCAACTGCGCGCTGCACTAACCTCATCGAACAATCCCATCGTCCTACCAGGCAACAAGAGCGAAGCCAGATCGGCTCCAAGAACCGAAAGCGAGCACAGGAATTCCTCGCCCTACATGCCCGCGTTTCAAATCTTCAGCAGCACACCCGCACGACCGTTCCTGCCCACCTCCGAAGATTGAACCAAGACCATGCCCAATTGGCATGGTAGCACGCCGTTGACGTGGCCGTCTGAACTTCAGACGGCCACTGACCTCATCTGGCCCCCTCCAATTAACTTGCCAGAACCGACTCAAGGAAGTCGCGTATCAACTCGGCGGCCGTGTCCATATCCGTGACAGGGTGTTGCAACTCCTGTGCCATCTCCCGGTAAATATTCTGCCAAGCTCTGGGCGGCAGGGGAAGCTCATCTGGAAAGGCGTGAGTAGCGTAGTGCTCGAAGATTTGGCGCGCGGTCCTGACGACTCGCTGTGGCGGCGGAAACGATGGATCGGAGAGCAGCAGACTCATGTCTAGCAGATCTTTCACGCGGGTGTTCTCCCCAGACGCCCGGGGTCGGGTATAGGCATGGAGTTTCTCCGCGAAGTGCTCCGCCATGGGGTAGATCGGAAAGGTCTCCTTCGGTAGTCCGGCAAACGTCAAGTCAATGCGAGCTGGGACCTGATCGAGGGCGTTGAACAGCAGGTCTCCCTGCCCCACATCAATGGGGAAGATGGCGTATGTCCGATCGTCTAGGCGGCCGGTGATTCGGAAGCGCTCTCCGCCTTCCGGTGGGCCGGTCAACTGACCTTGTCTGGGCGGCTCAACTCGAAATTCGAAATAATCACCCAGATCTTGCTCCGCCGCGGCCTGGAGGGTGTCCAGCAGGTCTGTTTCGGCAGGAGCGTGGAAGTCTAGGTCCTTGGTGGCCCGAGCCTGACCGCCCAACCGGAGCTCCAGAGCATATCCGCCTTTGAGTATCCAGGTATTTCCAGTCATGCGGAAGAGCCTAGCCAGAAAGCGCTCATACGTGGTCTGACGCTGCAGGCGAGACACGTCTAGTCCGCTTTCGAGGGCCTGTCTGCTGAGCCGCGTATCGAGTGCGGTGCGGAAAGCAGCGGGCGTCGCGTATTTCATAGGTCCTCCAGGATCACAAGAAGGCGCCGCCGGGCAAGGGAGGGAATGGTTAGGTCGGCCAGCCGCTGCTCGAGTGTGCGGCGCCGTATCAGGCCGCGGTCGAGTGCCTGGGCCAGTCCGAGATGGAGGTGCTCTGCACTTGTGAAGCTGCCGGCGAGATCAATGAGGGTCCGCAGGGGTGTGGTAACCCGGTATGCAGAGCGGCGTTGGATGTCCTTGGAAGGGAGGCTAGCCTTGTGTAGGACCAGCCCCGGCAGTGGGTGTTTGCGGAAGGTGGGGGGGACGATCATGTGTAGCCGGGAGGGCATCAAGTCGCTGAGATCGTGCAGGGCCATCGCCGTCTCAAAACCGAAGACCCCTTGCGGCCGGTCTTTCTGATCGCGGCTCCAGAGGCTGAGACGAACGTACTGGTCGTCCAAAGTGAGTGGCAGGGTCCGCAGCCGGTAGAGGCCGGTGCCCACACGCTCCCACTTCCTGGTCATGGTGTGGTGGGAGTGAAGACTTTGCCCGTAGCCAGCCTCGGTAGCTTGCTTGGCTGTAAAATATCCTGCCTGGGCAGTGGCCGTCGCGTAGAGCTTTTCCTCGCGGCTCAGCTGGCGTTCGATGGGCTGCCCGGACATAGGGAAAGAATAGAGGAGAGAGGTCGGTTCATGCAAAAACCATCAATGGAGTTAATGGTTTTTGCATCCTGAGCTTCTCGTTACCAATCAATGAATGGCGTCATGGCAGGCTGAGGGCAGGGGTGGCCTGATTCTCAGGCCACCCCTGCTGCGATGGTTGACCACGCTTGGAACGCTTGTCTCTGATTGTTCTGTCTGATCGAAGCGGAAACAATGGTCTTGGTGCGATGGTACAAGTTCGTGATCCATGCGTGCCAACCTAAGAAATTTTGGTTGTGTTACCTTAACTGGATTGAGGAAGGCTGACCCGCTGTGACCGACGCCAAGTCTGGTGGAACATCAAGTTCGCTCCGCTCCTTAACGAAGAACTGCGCCACCGGGAACCCCGTCGGGGTTCCCGGTGGTTTTTGGACGAGGTCTGCATCGAGATCAGGGGCAAGAAATTCTGGTTATGGCGGGCCATTGATGATTCCGGTGCAGTGCTGCACCTTCTCCTGCAAGATCGGCGGGACACCCAGGCGGCAAAGACCTTTCTTAAAAGGCTTTTGGCAAATTATAACGTCCCAGACGTCATCCACACAGATAAGCTCTGGAGCTACGGAGCGGCCATTCGAGCCCTTCCGGTGCTCCACAGCGTGGAGCACATCCAGGTCGTCTCGACTGCGCGCTGCACTAACCTCATCGAACAATCCCATCGTCCTACCAGACAACAAGAGCGAAGCCAGATCGGCTTCAAGAACCAAAGGCGAACACAGGAATTCCTCGCCCTACATGCCCGCGTTTCAAATCTTCAGCAGCACACCCGCACGACCGTTCCTGCCCACCTCCAAAGATTGAACCAAGACCATGCCCACTTGGCATGGCAGCACGCCGTTGACGTGGCCGTCTGAACTTCAGACGGCCACTGACCTCATCAGGCCCCCCTTCAATTAACTTGCAAGAACCCGGGAGCGGTACTGGCAGGGTCAGTCTCAACAACTGTACGGTGCGCTGAGATCGGTGGAAAGAAGCACTGGTTGTGGCGGGCCGTTGATGAATCCGGCGCAGTGCTCGATCTTCTCTCGCAAACCCACCGCAACATCAGTGCAGCGAAGATCTTCTTTGAACGACTCTTGATCAACGGTGACGTTTCAGACGTCATTCACACCGACAAGCTCTAGAGTTATGGGGCGGCCATTCGAGAGCTTCCCGTGCTCCACACTGTGGAGCACATCCAGGTGATCTCAACAGCGCGTTGCAATAACCTGATCGAACAGTCCCACCGCCCGACCAGAAAACACGAGCGAAGTCAGCTTAGCTCTAAAACCCGTGGCGAGCGCAGGAATTTCTGAGCCTTCATGCCCGCGTTTTAACTCTCCGACAGCACACCCGAACCACTGTCCCCGCCGTCAACCGAAGAAAGAATCAGTCTAAGGCCCATTTGGCTTGGCAACAGGCCGTTGACGCGGCGGTATGAAGTTCAGACCGCCACTGGGTGGATTTGGCTTGATCGAGATTAAGTTGCCAAAACCCTTCGTTTAGATGCAGCAAAGAAGAACTGAGCTGATCAGCGCCGCGACGAACGCCGGAGGCCGCTCTTAATGCCTTCGCTCATCGCCTTCATCGTCTCCAGATCGTTGACGGGGTTACTTCTCTCTTCTGGCTCTGAGATCGCGTCGATGGACACCGTCCTGACCCGCATCGATTTCGCCCCGCCGCCTGTCTGGACCCTGACGTCAGTCAACACTACCCAGTCCGATTCGAAGAGTGCTTCACGCGGTATGCCCTCTGGTAAGGTCGCTTCGACTGCCAAGCCCCTGATGAACAGCACCACCTTGTCTGCCACGTCGCTTCCTCCGAGGGCTTCAGTCTATCGTTCACCTGCTGAGGCGCCGGCGTGAGCAGGTACTGGTTGGAGCATTACTGCAACGAGCGCGGAGGGTTGACCCTCCCCAGAGGAGCAAGCTCCTTTAACTCCCGCCAGAGCAGCACCTCCAACTCCCCCAGATCTTCATCGGTGGGCGAGGCGTCGCCCGAGGCGAGCAGGTCAGCGTACGTTTCCAACCCGACCTCGACCGCCTGCTCCAGGCTCGCCCCACGCAACCGGGCGATCGTTGCGGCCTGTACGGACGTGATCACCGCCATGTGGAACAGCATCCGGAGCGCGACCTCAAAGTCCATGTCGCACTCTAGAGGTGCGCTCGCGGCACCGATCTTAGGCCCAGCTACTATCACCCGCAGAGGCGTTAGCGTGAGCTTACTTCGACTTCAGCAGGCCCAAGGCCACGTACAGCCCACGGCGCTGCACCTCGACAGCCATTCCGTAGTCGCGCTTGTCGATCCGGAAGCGCCCGGAGTAAGTATCGTTCTCGGCGTCATATTTCCAGGCCTGAACCTGCTGCATGTAGGGCTGGAGCGCGACCAACGAGCGGAACACGGCCTGATCGCCGGAGACGACAGCGCAGCTGATAGCAGCCCCTTTTGGCAGTGTCGTCGGGCATGCGGTTTCCGCTCCTTGGGCGTCAATCAGCAGGTGTTGCCAAGCGATCACGCCTTGCCTGGGCAGCGTGGCCGCACCCGCTATCCCCAGCATCAACCCCAGCGCCAGCACGAGTCTTCGCATCACTTAATTTACCCCGCCACCCAGCCGGAACTGACAGTGGGGCGCACCGTGGCGCTGGATTCAGTCCGCTCGCCAGAACGCTCAGGCCTCCAGAAGCGTAGGAGAGGCGTCTTGCAGACGGAAGACTTGAAGCGAGCCCAGAAGTTGCATCTCAACGCGTGGGTTCACTAGGATCGGGCCCTGTGGTGTGACCACCCGCAACACCAACCCGAGTGGCATTTTGTCGTCCCGCTGTGGATCTCGCTTGTCGAAGTCAGCTTCCGCCGAGATGTAGTCGGCCAGTGTCAACCGGAGAGGATGGTCGAGCGTGAACTCCAGGTAGACCGGCTTGAAATGCACGCCGTAAAGTTCGGCGGCGAAGCTGCCCGACTGGGTCCACCTGATCCCAATTCCCGTCAGGACGGCCTTCGGATGCAGGGTATCGAGAATCAAGGCCGCCGTGTCCGTGTTCATGTTGGGCAGAGCCATCCGCACCAGATCGACATCAGCGCTGACCAGGATTCCATCGGTGTCGTGCAGGACAACGCGT
>Ga0160428_1002125_pt1 | contig 12818 bp, 11 predicted proteins | sample SolpanmetagenomM_FD_108198 | JGI IMG/M metagenome (GOLD analysis project Ga0160428, IMG submission 108198) | Solar panel surface microbial communities from Lawrence Berkeley National Laboratory, California, USA - M | ecosystem: Engineered > Built environment > Solar panel > Unclassified ... | reverse complement strand
GGCGGTCCGCGGGAGCGTGGACGCGTGAAGCCCGACGTCGTCGTCGCCCCCGCGCGGGTCGGCGACCCGGCCCTGGACGGGCTGCTGCGCGCGGCGATCGACGAGCTCGTCGTCCGCTACGGCAACGAGGGGTCCGAGGGGCCGCTGACGCCCGCGGCGACCTACCTCGTCGCCACGGTCGACGGCTACCCCGCGGGCTGCATCGCCCGCGTGCCGGTCAGCGACGGGCTCGTGGAGATGAAGCGGGTCTTCGTCGACGCCGGCTTCCGCGGCCGCGGGGTCGCGAGCCGGCTGGTCGGCGCCTTCGAGGAGCAGGCCCGCGCCGACGGGGTGCGGCGCGTCCGCCTGGAGACGGGCACGAAGCAGCCCGAGGCGATGGCCCTGTACGAGAAGCTGGGCTACGCGCCCACCGAGAACTTCGGCGCGTACGCCGACAGCCCGCTCAGCCGCTCCTACGCCAAGGACCTCTGAGCGCTCAGAAGCGGAACGGGATCGGGAACGGCCCGCAGCAGCAGACACCGCGGACGTCGGTCGCCATGAGCAGCGACGCCGCCCGGTAGCAGGCCAGGAAGCGCAGCGCGGTGGGGACGGTCCCGCGCACGACGCCGCGGCGGCGCACGATGTCGCGCACCGCCCCCGAGCAGGAGTCCCCGCCGTGGGCGACGCGGTGCGCGCACGCGTAGCCCTTCCGGGGGGAGAGACGGCGCTGGTACTGCGCGACGAGGGCGTCCACGGCGCGGGCGAGGGGCGTCATCGCCCTCACGGTAGGGGCGGGGACTCCGCCCGCAACCGGGCGGCGAGGGCGTAGCGGGCGGGGCGGCGGTCGGCGACGACCTCCAGCAGCCCGCTCGCGACGAGCAGGCGCAGCACCCGCCGGCTGTCCGTGGACGAGGTGTCGGCGGCCGTGCGCAGCGACTCGTTGGTGACGTCGCCGTCGCGGCGGGCCAGCAGCAGCGCGAGCCGGGCGGGCATGCCGTCGGGCACGTCGCACAGCCCCGCGAGCCAGGCGCGCTCCCCGACGCCGGCCGCGCTCGCAGCGGACAGCCGGGCCACCACGGAGGTCCCCCGCTGCTCCAGGACGGGCGGCTGCAGCAGGACGTCGGCCAGCGCGGCGCGCGCCCGGGCCAGCCCGCCCTCGGGACCCGCGGTGAGCCCCAGGTCGCGCAGCAGCCCGGCCAGGCGGCGGTTGCGGTCGTGCTGCGACCCCCCGGGCGTCGCCGGGTCGACGGCCACGGGCAACGCACCGGGCGAGGAGACCTCGAGGGCGTCGGTGTGCAGGCGCACGACGACGGGCTCGCCCGAGCGCGCGTAGTCGCGGTGGCGCACGGCGTTCAGCAGCAGCTCGGCCACGGCCGCCCGGGGGTAGCCGGGGGCGACGTCGGCGAGCATCCGCGTCGCGCCCTCGACCGCGTCGGGCAGCCGGCCGAGGAACTCGCGGGTCTCGCGGACCTCGACGCTGCCGCGCGGGCCCGCGAACCGGGTCACGACGACGCCGAGCCGGCGCTGGAAGCGCTGCGGCTGCTGGCCGAGGACGAGCAGGCACGCGAGCGTCGGGCGGCGGGAGACCACCAGGCCCTGCTCGGCCAGCAGGGGCCCGACCTCGTGCGCCGCGACCGGCCCGCCGCGGCGCCGGCGCAGCAGCTCCAGCACCGTGGGCAGGTCGAGGTCGGCCGTGGTGGCGGAGGTGACGACCTCGTCCTCGACGGGCTGTCGGGTCGCCTCGGTGACGAACGTGACGAGGTCGGCGCCCAGCAGGACCCGGTCGGTGCGGCCCCGGCGCAGCAGCAGGCGGCCGTCGGCGGTCTGCGCGAACCCGCTCGCGAGGGCGCCCACCGTCACGACGGCGACGTGCGCGCGCCCCACGCGGTGGACGTCGGTGCGCACGGGCACCGGCGGGTGGGTGGCCGCGGCCAGCACCGCGACGCGATCGCGCACCTCCTGCTCGGAGCGGCTGCCGACCAGGCGGCGGGGCAGCGCGTCGGTGACGCCGACGACGATCCGCCCGCCCGCGGCGTTGGCCAGGGCGACGAGGGTGTCCTGCAGGTCGTCGCCGACCGCGCGGACGAACTCCAGCTGCTGGCCCGCGGTCTCGCCCACGTCCGCCAGCAGGCCGGCCAGGTCCCGCCAGGCGTCCTCCACGCCCCGCATCCTGCTGACCCGCGGGCGCGGGCACCACCCCTTCCCCGACACCCGCGGCGTGGGCGGCGTCACGGCCGGAGGCCGACGCACGGCCCCGCCCCCTCCCTCGCTCTCGTGATCATGCAGGTGGTCCCTGCACGATCACGGGAGGGAGGGGTCAGGGCAGGTGGCGCCGGACGAACTCCAGCTCGACGCGCATCTGCCGCACGCGCTCGTCGTCCAGCAGCGACCCGTGCCCCGCGTCGTAGCGGTAGACCTCGTGCGGCACACCGCGTCCGGCGAGGCGCTCGAGGTAGTTCTCGATCTGGCGGATCGGGCAGCGCGGGTCGTTCTCCCCCGCCAGCACCAGCACGGGTGCCGTCACCGCGTCCACCCAGGTCAGCGGTGAGGAGTCGGCGTACTTGTCGGGGACGTCGGCCGGGGACCCGCCGAACAGGGAGCGGTCGAACGCCTTGAGCCCCTCCATCTCGTCCTCGTAGGCCGCGACGTAGTCGGCGACGGGGACGCCCGCGAGGCCCACGGCCCACCGCTGCGGCTGCACGCCGAGGCCCAGCAGCGTCAGGTAGCCGCCCCACGAGGCGCCCGCCAGGACCAGCCGCTGCGGGTCCGCGACGCCCGTGGCGACGAGGTGGTCGGCGACCGCGGCCACGTCGGCGATCTCGACGTGGCCGACCCGCGCCTCCAGCGCGTCGCGCCAGGCCGAGCCGTAGCCCGTCGAGCCGCGGTAGTTCACCTGCACGACGGCGAAGCCCTCGTCGACCCACGTCGCGCAGTAGGGGCGGAACGCGTCCGTGTCGTGCGCCGTCGGCCCGCCGTGGACCTCCACGACCAGCGGCAGCGGGCCCCGCGCCCCCGCGGGCCGGCGCAGCAGGGCGTGGACGCGGCCACCGTCTCCCTCGACCCACACGTCGCTGACCTCGACGGAGTCCGGGGCCGGGGCACCCGGCGCGCGCAGCAGGACGTCGCCGGCCAGCGTCCGGACGGCGCTGGCGCGGGCGGAGGAGGACCAGCTCAGCCAGACGTCGCCGTCGGGGCGGGCCGTCGCGCCCGCCACGGTGCCGTCGGCCGGGCCGACCTGGTGGACCTCGCCGGTCGCGAGGTCGACGCGGTGCAGCAGCGTGCGGGCCTCGTGGTCGACCAGGACGAGCAGGCCCGCCCCATCGCGGGTCCACTCCGCGCCCGCGACGTCACCGGGCACGCCCAGGACGACGGGCGTCTCGGTGCCGGCCGCGACGTCCCACACCAGCAGCTCCGCGCGCCCCTCGCGCTCGTGCTCGACGAGCAGGCGCGGGTCGCCCGGCAGCGGCGCGAAGGCCAGCGGGGAGACGCCCTTGCCGGGGCCGTCGGCGAGCTCGGCGACGGTGGAGCCGTCGGCGACGTCGAGCACCCGCAGGTCGGGGTGGCGGGAGTCGCCGTGCTCGCTGTGGGACAGGGCCAGCCAGCGCTCGTCGTGGGAGACGTCGGCCGCGTAGGCGTCCTCGCGGTGCTCGTAGAGCAGCCGGGTGCGGCCGGCCTCGACGACCTCCACGCGCGTGCCGTACTCGTCGTCGGTGCGCCCGACGACCACGAGGCCGCTGCGGGTCAGCACGAGCCCCGAGGAGTAGGCCGCGGGCAGGCCCAGCGGGTCCTCGACGCCCTCGCCGGGCCCGGAGCCGAAGGGCTGGCGGCGCCAGACGCCGTGCTCGTCGCCCGCGGTGTCGTCGAACCACCAGACCCACTGCCCCGCGGGGTCGATCGTCGCGCCCGCGGTCCCCTCGGGGCGGTCGGTGGCCCGGACGAGCTCGCCCGTGCCCGCGTCCCAGGAGTGCACCTCGAGGGCGCCGCCCGCGCTGGCCACGACGACGCAGCGCTGCGGCGCGTCCTCGGCCCAGTCGGGCAGGCCGACCCGGCCGGCGCGGAAGCGCTGCTCCCAGGCGGGAACCTCCGACGGGCGGACCTCTGGCTCGCTGCTGCTCACGCCCCGGATCGTGCCACGACGTCCGCGGGGGGCGCGGGGAACAGCCGCCGCAGCACGTCCGCGAGCGTGACGACGCCGTGCACGGACCCGCCGGCGGTGACGACGGCGAGGTGGTTCCGCGTCGCGCGCATGGTCGTCAGCGCCGAGGGCACCGACGTCTCCGCGGCGAGCACGAACACCTCGCGCACCCACGGCGCGGCGGGCGCGTCGTCGGGCTCGGTCAGGGTGTCGCGGACGTGGACGACCCCGGTGATGCGCTCCCGCGTCCCGACCAGGACGCGCAGGTGACCCGTGCGGCGGGTCACCGCGCGCACGTCGCCGACGCTCGCCCCCTCGCCCACCGCGGCCAGGGCCGCGCCGGCGCGCACCAGGTCGCCGACCGTGAGGTCCTGCAGGTCCAGCGCGCCGGCCAGCTGGGCCGAGGACTGCGCGTCCAACGTGCCCGCGGTCGTGGAGTGCTCCAGCAGGTGCCGCAGCGCCGCCGGGCTGTGCCCGGCCGCGACCTCGTCCGCGGGGGTCGCGCCGGCCCGGCGCACGAGGGCGTTGGCCGCCGCGTTCAGCGCGCGCAGCACGGGCCGGAACACGGCGATGAAGCCCCGCATGGGGACGGCGAGCAGGAGCGCGGAGCGCTCGGGGTGCGCGATGGCCCAGGACTTCGGGGCCATCTCGCCCACCACCAGGTGGACGAAGGTGACGACGAACAGCGCCAGGACGAAGCCCAGCACGTCGGCCGCGACCGGCGGCAGGCCGACGCCCTCGAACGCCGGCGTGAGCCAGTGGTGCACGGCGGGCTTGCTGAGCGCGCCCAGCGCCAGGGTGCAGACCGTGATGCCGAGCTGCGACCCCGCCAGCAGCACCGTCAGCTCGGAGGCGCTGCGCAGCGCCGCCCGACCGGACCGCGTCCCGGCGGCGTCCTCGAGGCGGTGCCGCTTGGCGGCGAGCAGGGCGAACTCGGCGGCGACGAAGAACGCGCTGAGCGCGACGATCACCACGGTGGCGGGCACGACCACCCACGGGCTGTCGGTCACCGGGCCTCCTCCGTCGTCGTGGCCGGGACCGGGGCGGTCCGCGGCAGCTCCAGCCGCACGCGGGACGGCACGAACCGCTCGACGGCCAGCACGGTCACCCGCAGGCGGCGGGGTTCCGCGTCGTCCTCGACGAGCTCCCCCGGGTCGGGCGGGAGGTCGAGGAGGAGTTCCGCGCCGACGGGCGGCAGGCCACCGTGGCCGGCGATGACGAGGCCGGCGATCGTCTCGTGCTCGCCGCGGGGCAGGTCGACGCCGAGGGCGCGCTCCACCTCGTCGACGTGGACGTCGCCGGCCACCTCCCACGTGCCGTCGGCGGGCGCCGGGACGTCGCCGGCGGCGGCGTCGTCGTGCTCGTCGGCGATCTCCCCCACGAGCTCCTCCGCGAGGTCCTCGACGGTCACGACGCCGGCGAGGCCGCCGTGCTCGTCGACGACGCACGCGAGCTGGTTCCGCGTGCGGCCCAGCTCCCGCAGCACGTCCGGCAGCAGGGTGACCGTCGCGACGACGAGCGCGGGCCGCGCGATGCTCGTCACCGGGGCGCTGCCGGGTTCCGTCGTGGAGAGCAGGTCGGCGAGGTGCACGACGCCCACGACGTCGCCGCGGTCGGCGGACAGGACGGGGTAGCGGGAGTGCCCGACGGCCATGAGGGTGCGCACCAGCGCCAGGTCGTCGGTGTCGGCCACGGTGTCCACGCGCGAGCGCGGGATCATCGCGTGCTCCGCGTCGCGACGAGGGAAGTCGAGGATCCGGTCGAGCACGACGGCCAGCTCCGGGGACAGGTCGCCGGAGTCCCGGGACCGCTCGACGATGTGCTCCAGGTCTCGGGCCGTGGCCGCGGAGTCCACGTCGTGCACGGGCTCGATGCGCAGGGCGCGCAGCAGCGCGTTCGAGGACTGGTCGAAGAACCGGATGGGCCAGCCGAACACGGCGAGGTAGACCAGCGTGGAGCGGGCCAGCCACGTGGCCACGGGACCGGGGGCGGCGATCGCGAGGTTCTTCGGGAACAGCTCCCCGAACAGCATCTGCACGACCGTGGACAGCAGCAGCGCGGCGACCGCCCCGACGCCGACGCTCACGGCGGGCGGGATCCCCACCCCGCCGAGCAGGTTCGACAGGGAGTCGCCGATCAGGGGTTCCGCGACGTAGCCGACGAGCAGGCCGGTGACGGTGATGCCGAGCTGGGCGCCGGAGAGCATGAACGAGGTGCGGCGGGTGACCTCCAGGGCCCGCCGGGCGCCCGGGTCGCCCTCGGCCGTGCGCGCCCCCAGCTGCGAGCGGTCCACGGACATGTAGGCGAACTCCTGGGCCACGAACCAGGCCGTCACCGCGGTGATCGCCACCACGACCAGGACGCCCACCAGGAGGGTCAGCACGTCCGTCACGGCCGGTCCTCCCTGCGGGGCGGGAGGGCGGCGGCACGGGCGTGCCGGGGACTCGGGGGGTCGGGGCTGTCGTCGCGCACGGCGGCGGCGGTCCTCTCAAGCGGTCGGGGTCTGTCGTGCGGGAACGGCCGGGCGCGTGCCCGGGTTCCGCGACCCCCGCCTCAGAGCAGGACGGGCAGGCTGAACCGCGTCGTGACCCGCCGGGCGAAGCTCACGTGGTCGGGCGCGCGGTGCGCGAGGTCGCCGAACCCCGCGGCGCCCAGGAACCCGTCGTCCAGGGCCAGCACCTCGGCCCGGCGCAGCGGCCACGCCTCGTGCTCGTTGGCGATCCACCAGGTCCGCCCCAGGTGGTGCACGTGCAGGCCGAAGCGCGCGCTGACGAACCGGCCGACCTCGTCGGCGTCGAGCTCGGCGGGGCTCAGCGCGTCCAGCTCGCGCACGACGACGCGGCTGCGCACGCCCGCGGGTCCCGGCCAGCGGGTGCGCGCGGTCCACGCGAACTCCCGCCGGCCGTCGCGCTCGCGGACCGCGCGGCGCATGCGGGAGAACCGGTACGGCAGCCCGAACGCCGTGCGGGCCCCCAGGACCACGGCGAGCCGGGAGGCGTCGAGGCTCGCGAACACGACCCCGCGCCGGCCGGCCGCGTCGCGGGAGTACAGCCGCACGTTGGTCTCCAGGAACGTGCCCCCGTAGGGGACGGCCGGCAGCGTCCCCGGCCCGGCGCCGCGCAGCGTGAACGGGATGAGCCCGACGTAGGTGACCCCGTCCAGCACGTCGGGTTCCGCGCCGGGCGGCAGGTGCGGTGCGACGACCGCGGGGTCGACGGCCCAGTGCAGGAAGGCCAGGTCGTCCCAGTGCTGGTGCATCAGCTGCGCCCCGGTCAGGGCCGGGGCGTCCGCGGGCGGGACGCGGGGGAACGGGTCGACGGGCACGCGACGACGGTAGCCCGGCCCCGCGGTCGGCTCCGGCGCCGGCGGCCGCCCGTGCGGGCGGGAGCCCGGCGGGGGTCCCCGCCGGGCTCCCGGTCCTCAGATCGCGGTCCTCAGATCGCGGACCAGCCGCCGTCCGAGGGCAGCACGACGCCGTTGACGTTCACGGCGTCGTCGCTGAGGAGCCACGTGACGCTGGCGGCCAGCTGCTCCGGGCTCGCGGCCGCCGGGGCCGTGGCCTGGGCGATCGCCCCGATGATGGCGATGGCGTGGTCCGACCTCGACCCGGCCTCGATGTTGGTCATCACCGCTCCGGGAGCGACCGCGTTCGACCGGATGCCCTGCTTGCCGTACAGGACCGCGACGCTCTTGGTGAGGCCGTTCACGGCGTGCTTGGACACGGTGTACGCGACCCCCGCGGAGGACCCCCGCAGTCCGGCCTCGGAGGAGATGTTCACGATCGCCCCGCCGCCGGCCTCCTGCATGAGCGGCAGGACGAGGCGGACCAGGCGCATGGGCGCGGTGACGTTGACCGCCATCACGCGCTCCCACGTCGCGTCGTCGACCTCCGCCGCGGGCAGGAAGCCGTCCATGATCCCGGCGACGTTGGCCAGCGCGTCGACGCGGCCGTCCGCGGCCTCGACCACCGCCCGGGCGCCGTCCTCCGTGGAGATGTCGCCGACGACGCTGACCAGGTCGAGGTCGTCGTGCGCGGCGAGGAGCTCCTGCAGCCGCTCGGAGGAGACGTCGGCAGCGACGACGCGGGCGCCCTCCCTCGCGAGCCGCAGCGCTGTGGCGCGACCGATGCCCGACCCCGCACCGGTGACGATGGCGGTCCGGCCGGCGAACCGACCCGGGACGACGGTCGGCTCCGGTCGCGGCGCCGACCGGTCCGGGAACAGGATGTCGCTGTGGTCGCTCGTGACGGATGGCTCGGACACGACGTCCTCCTAGGACGAGATGACGGGACGCACGCATTGAAGCACTCGTTGCAGAAAACCGCCCGAGGGAGTGGCCCGGCCGCCCGCGGCCGACCCCCGGCGACGTCCGTGGAGCAGATCGCGACGGTCGCGCTCCGCCTCTTCGAGGAGCGCGGCTACGAGGCCGTGACCATGGACGACGTCGCGGGGGCCCTCGGCGTGGGCCGGCGGACGCTGTTCAGCTACTACCGCTCCAAGAGCGCCATCGTCTGGGACGGCCAGCGGCAGGCGGCCGACGCCTGGGTGGCCGCCCTGGAGGACGCACCGGCCGACGTCGGCTGGCGCGACGCGGTCGCCGACGCCTTCGCCGGTGCGCTGGAGTACCCCGGCGACGACCTGCAGCTCATGCGCAGCAGGCTGCGGATCATCGCGCGCCACCCCGACCTGCAGGCGCACCTCCTGACCGAGCAGGAGGCGTTCGCGGGCTCCCTCGTCGCCTTCATCGCGCGGCGGGAGGGCCTGGAGGCCACCGACCTCCTCCCCGTCGTCTCCGCGCGCGCGGTCCTGGCCGCCCTGGCCACGGCCCTGGTCTGGTGGGCCGACTCCACGCGGGAGGAACCGCGCGACGTCGTGCGCGAGGCCCTCCGCCAGGTGTTCGCCGCCGCACCGCCCGTGCGTTCCCGGCCCGCGACGACCGGGGCCGGCGGCCGGGTCAGCCCTCCCGCAGGTACTGGTCGGCCCAGGCGCTGATGATGCGCGCCGCCCGCCGGGCCTGACCGGGCGCGACGAGCAGGTGGTCGGAGCCCTCCAGCGCCACGAAGCTGCGGGGGTGCTGGGCGAGCTTGAAGATCGCGCTGGCGTTGTCGATGCTCACGGTGTCGTCGTTCGGGGAGTGCATGACGAGCAGCGGCAGCCCGAGCCGGCGGATCTGGTGGCGCAGGTCCGCGGCGCGCACGTCCTCGATGAACGCCCGCTTCAGCGTCAGCGCCCGCCCCCCGACCAGCCACTCGGCGTGGCCCTCGGCCAGGACCCGCCCGACCAGGGCGTCGTAGTTGTGCTCGACGTGGCGCGGTTCCGACGGCGCCCCCACGCACGCGACGGCCTGCAGCCCCGGCACCTGCCCGGCCGCGGCGATGACGGCGGACCCGCCGAAGGAGTGCCCGACGAGCAGCTGCGCCGGGGTGCCCCTGCGCCGCAGGAACTCCGCGGCCAGCACCGTGTCGGACACCTTGTGCGTGAACGACCCGTCGCCCCAGTCGCCCTCGGAGTCCCCGAGGCCGAGGTTGTCGAAGCGCAGCATGCCGATGCCCTCGGCCGCGAGGCCCTTGCACAGGCGCGACGCCGCCGGGGAGTCCTTGCCGAGGGTGAACCCGTGGGCGAACACGCCCCACCCCCGCGCCTCGCCCTCGGGCAGGTCCAGCAGCCCCGCGAGCCGCTGGCCCGTCGTGCTCTCGAACCACACGCGTTCCGCCATCGGTCCCGCCTCCTCGCCCCGCCCCAGGTCCCCGGCGGACGCGGCGAGGCTATCGGCAACGCCCGCCGGGGAACCTGCGACGGCGAGCCGCGGGAGGCGCGCGGCAGACTCGGGGCCGTGACCTTCCCCGCGGCCCCCGGCGTCGTGCTGGCCGACGACCTGTCGGGCGCCGCCGAGGTCGCGGGGCTGCTGCTGGAGCGCGGCCACCCGTGCACCGTCCTGCTGGGCGTGCCGGCCGTCCTGGTCGACGGCGCGGGGACCCTCGTGGTCGACGTCGACCACCGCGGCGCGGCCCCGGCCGCCGCGCACGCCGCGCTCACGCGGGCCGTCGCGGTGCTCGCGCCGGACGGGGTGCTCGCGGTGAAGCTCGACTCCCTGTGGCGGGGCGCCGTCGGGGAGACGGTGGAGGCGTTGCGGGACAGCGGCTTCGGGGTCGTGCTCGCGGGCGCCCTGCCCGCGCTGGGCCGCACGGTCGTCGGCGGGGTCCCGCTGGTGCAGGGGGTCCCGCTGGCGCGCACCGACCTGTGGCACCACGAGCCCCGGCCCGCGCCCGCCCGGGTGGCCGACCTCCTGCCCCCGTCGACGCCGGTCGTGGGCCTGGACCTCGCCGCGGTGCGCTCCCCCGGCCTGCCAGCGCGCCTGGGGGCCGCACTCGCCGCGGGCGCCTGCGTGGTCGCCGACGCCGAGACCGGCGCGGACCTCGCCGCGCTCGCCCGGGCCGCGACCGCCCTGGCCTCGACCGACGTGGCCTCGACCGACCTGCCCGGCGGGGGCGCCCGCGTCGCGCTGGCGGGCAGCGCCGCGCTCGTCGCCGCGCTGGCCGACACCGCTCCCGCCGCCGGCGGGCCCCCGGCGCCGCTCGCGCCCGGCCCCGGCGCGCGCCCCGCCGCCGTCGTCGTGGGCAGCGGCAGCCGCGCGGCGGCGGGGCAGACCGCCCACCTGCTCGCCGCCGCCCCGGGCGCCGCGCTCGTGCTGGTCGACCCCGACCCCGGCCCCGACCCCGGCCCCGACCCCGACCCCGGAACGGCGGCCGACGCGGCTTCCCCCGACGCCGCCGACCCGCTCGTGCTCAGCCTGGGCGGCGTCCACCCCGACTCCGCCGCCGCCGTGGCCCGCCTCGCCGAGCGGGCCGTGGCCTGCGTGGGCGGCCGCGACCTCGTCCTCACCGGGGGCGAGACGGCGCGCGCCGTCCTGGCCCGGCTGGGGGTCACCGCGCTGCGGCCCCTCGCGCAGCTCTCGCACGGCGCGGTCGTCAGCCTGACCGGGGACGGGCGGCTCGTGGCCACCAAGCCCGGCAGCTTCGGCGGCCCCGGCGAGCTGCACGAGCTGGTGCTGCTCCTGCGCCGGTTGCGCGCACCCGCCACGATGGCGGGACGAGAACCCCTGGAGGACCTGTGACCACCACGACCGCCCCCGCCGGGGACGCCACGACCGCCGCCGACCACCGCCCCGTCATCGCCGTCACCATGGGCGACGGGGCGGGCGTCGGGCCCGAGGTCACCGTCGGCGCCCTGCTGCACGAGGCCGCGTTCACCGCGAGCCGCCCGCTGGTCGTCGGCGACGCGGCGCGGCTGCGCCTCGCGGCCGACGCCCTCGGCGTGGCGGTGGACGTCGTCGAGGTGGCCTCCGTCGCCGAGGCGGCGTTCACGCCCGGGCGCATCGACGTCGTCGACCCGCACCTGCTGCCCGCCGACCTGCCGTGGGGGCAGCTGTCCGCGGCCGCCGGGCACGCCGCGCACGAGTACGTCCGCATCGCGTGCGAGCTGGCGATGTCCGGTGACGTGCAGGCCATCTGCACCGCACCCCTGAACAAGGCGGCGCTGCACGCGGGCGGTCACGTGTTCCCCGGCCACACGGAGCTGCTCGCGCACTTCTGCGGGGTCGAGGAGGTCTCGATGATGCTGACGACGCCGCGCATCAAGGTCATCCACGTCACCACCCACATCGGGCTGCTGGACGCGGTCGCCCGCATCGAGCCCGGTCTGGTGGAGCGCACCATCCGCCGCGGGGCCGACGCGCTGCGCCGGGCCGGCAACCCCGCCCCCCGCATCGGGGTCTGCGCCATCAACCCGCACGCCGGGGAGAACGGGCTGTTCGGCTACGGCGAGGAGGCCGAGAAGATCACCCCGGGCGTCGAGGCGGCCCGGGCCGCGGGCATCGACGCGACCGGCCCGCTGCCCGCCGACACCGCCTTCTTCCTCGGCGGCCGCGGCGACTACGACCTCGTCGTCGCGATGTACCACGACCAGGGCCACGGCCCCGTGAAGGTCCTCGGCATCGAGGCCGGCGTGAACATCACCGTGGGCCTGCCCGTCATCCGCACGTCCGTCGACCACGGCACCGCCTTCGACATCGCGGGCACCGGGACCGTCGAGGTCGGCAGCATGGTCGAGGCGCTGCGGCAGGCCGCGGAGCTCGCGGCGGTGCCGTCGTGAGCGCGGGCAGCGACCTGCAGCGGTACCTGCAGGAGGGCCGCGACGCGGTGCTGTGGAAGCTGGACGGCCTCCCCGAGCGCGACGTCCGCCGCCCGCTGACCCCGACCGGCACGAACCTCCTGGGCCTGGTGAAGCACCTGGCCGGGGTGGAGGCGGGCTACTTCGGCGAGGTGTTCGGCCGCGACTTCCCCGAGGACCTGCCGTGGACGCGGGAGGAGGCCGAGGACAACGCGGACATGTGGGCGACCGCGCAGGAGTCGGTCGCCGACGTCACCGGCCTCTACCGCCGCGTGTGGGCGCACAGCGACGCGACGATCGCGGAGCTCCCGCTGGACGCGCCCGGCCGGGTCCCGTGGTGGCGGCCCGAGACCCGCGACGTGACCCTGCAGCGGATCCTGCTGCACGTCGTCGCCGAGACCCACCGCCACGCCGGCCACGCCGACGTGGTGCGCGAGCTCGTCGACGGGCAGGCGGGGCTGCGCGCGACGAGCTCCAACCTGCCCGGCGGCGACGCCGCCTGGTGGGCCGCCCACCGCGCCCGGCTGCAGGCCGTC
>Ga0160428_1002124_pt1 | contig 12820 bp, 11 predicted proteins | sample SolpanmetagenomM_FD_108198 | JGI IMG/M metagenome (GOLD analysis project Ga0160428, IMG submission 108198) | Solar panel surface microbial communities from Lawrence Berkeley National Laboratory, California, USA - M | ecosystem: Engineered > Built environment > Solar panel > Unclassified ... | reverse complement strand
CTGGCGTCCCGAACCGTGCGCTCGCCTCGTACCGCGCCGCAAGCAACCCGAGCCGCTCGCCGAGCAACCCGAGCCGGTCGCGATATTCGGGGGCGAGCATCGCGTCGACCGGGATGCCGAACTCGTCGAGCCAGTCCTGCGGGAGATAACAGCGCCCGGCGCGCGCATCCTCGGCCACGTCGCGCGCGATGTTGGCGAGCTGGAAGGCGAGGCCGAGGTCGCACGCACGGTCGAGCGTCGCGTCGTCGTCGGGCGAAACGCCCATCGCGATCGCCATCATGCTGCCGACGACGCCCGCGACATGATAGCAATAGCGATACAGATCCTGCTCGGTCTGCGGCCGCCAGCCTTCGGCATCGAGCGCGAAGCCGGCGATCAGGTCGCGCGGCAGCGCCGGGGGCAGGGCGGTCTCCGCCGCGAACAGCCGCAGCGCATCGAACGCAGGGTCACCGATCGGTACGCCCGCGAGCGCCGCCTCGGTCTTGGCGGACATTTCCGCAAGCCGCGCGGGGCCGTCGGTGACCCCGGTCATGCCGTGGCCGTGATCCTGCCCGTCCGCAATGTCGTCGCACGCGCGGCACCATGCGTAGAGCAGCCACGCGCGTTCGCGCACCCTGGGGGCGAACAGTTTGCTCGCCGCGGCGAAACTCTTGGAACCCCGCGCGATCGACTCCTGTGCGGCGGCGACGATGACGTCGCGCGAGGGCTGGTCGCTCACAGGTCGCTGGCGCGCATCTTGGTGATCGTCTCGATCGGCTCGTGCGCCGCCATCTGCGCGAGCAGCCCGTCGAGCGCGGTGTCGATCAGCAGGACCCCCTGATGCTGCGGCCGCAGGAACCCGACTTCGCCCATCTTGCGATAGAAAGCGACGAGGTCGTCATAATAGCCGCTCACGTTGAGCAGCCCGACCGGCTTGGCGTGATAGCCGATCTGCGCCCAGCTCAGCGCCTCCCACAATTCGTCCATCGTGCCGGTGCCGCCGGGCAGGTTGACGAACCCGTCCGACAGGTCGGTGAACGCCTGCTTGCGCTGGTGCATCGTCGCGACGACGTGGAGTTCGGTGAGGCCACGGTGCGCGACCTCGGCGTTGACGAGCGCTTCGGGGATGATGCCGATGACTTCGCCGCCGGCTTCGAGCGCGCCGTCGGCGACGGCGCCCATCAGGCCCAGGCGGCCGCCGCCGTAGACGACGCCGATGCCGCGTTCCGCGAGGGTGCGGCCGACCTGGCGGGCGGAGTCTATGTAGACGGGGTCGGCGGGAGTGGCGGAGCCGCAGTATACAGCTAGGCGTTTCATTTGCCCCTCCCTTTCAGGGGAGGGGTTGGGGGTGGGGCAGTGTCTCGTAGAGAGGTGGGCGTGCTGGACTGCCCCACCCCAACCCCTCCCCTGAAGGGGAGGGGCTTTAGACGATTACTCATCGGTCACTCTCCAGCATCAGTGCCGCAGTAGCCTTCGCACTCCCCACCACGCCGGGAATCCCCGCGCCCGGATGCGTGCCCGCGCCCACGAAATACAGGTTCGGAATATGGTCGTCGCGATTGTGCACGCGGAACCACGCGCTTTGCGTCAGCAACGGCTCGAGCGAGAAGGCGCTCCCCAGATGCGCGTTCAGGTCTGCCGCGAAGTCGTTCGGCGCGTAATGGAACTTGGTCACGATCCGCTCGTGGATGTCGGGGATCAGCCGCCGCCCGACCTCGTCGAGGATGCGCTTCTCGAGGATCGGGCCGATCTCCTTCCAGTCGACCGGGAATTTGCCGAGATGCGGCACCGGCGCCAGCACATAGAAGGTCGAATAGCCCTCCGGCGCGAGCGACGGATCGGTCACGGTCGGGTGGTGGAGATACAGCGAGAAATCCTCGGGCAGCACGCCGTGATCGTAGATGTCGGCGAGCAGCCCCTGATAGCGCGGCCCGAACAGGATCATGTGGTGCGGGATCCCCGGCCACGTCCCCTTGATCCCGAAATGGACGACGAACAGCGACGGCGAGTATTTCTTGCGCGCGAGCCCGTTCTTGGTTCGCTGCGCACTGCGCGAGGAGCGCAGCAGATCGCGGTAGCTGTGCATCACGTCGCTGTTGCATGCGACCATGTCGGCATCGGCATGCCAGCCGCTCGCAGTGGTGACGCCGGTCGCGCGGTCGCCCATCGTTGCGATGTCGACCGCCGCGTCGTTGAGCCGGAGCACCCCGCCAAGTCGCTCGAAATGGCGGACCATCCCGGCGATCAGCTGGTTGGTCCCGCCCATCGCGAACCAGACGCCGCCGTCCTTCTCGAGCTTGTGGATCAGCGCGTAGATCGCGCTGGTGTTCATCGGGTTGCCGCCGACGAGCAGCGTGTGGAACGACAGCGCCTGGCGGAGATGCTCGTCCTTCACGTAAGACGACACGATCGAATAGACCGACCGCCACGCCTGGTATTTGGCGAGCGCAGGCGCCGCCTTGATCATCGAGGCGAAGTCGAGGAACGCGACATGGCCGAGCTTGCGATAGCCTTCCTCGTACACGCCCGCGGCATAATCGAGGAATTTGGCGTAGCCCGCGACATCCTCGGGGTTGAGCTTGGCGATCTCGGCGTTGAGCGCCGGCTCGTCGTTCGAGTAATCGAAATTGACGCCATCGGGCCAGTTGAGCCGGTAGAAGGGCGACACCGGTGCGAGCGTGACGTCGTCCGCCATGTCGCGCCCGGTCAGCGCCCACAATTCCTGCAGGCACGGCGGATCGGTGATGACGGTCGGCCCGGCATCGAAGGTGAAGCCGTCTTTCTCCCACACGTACGCCCGCCCGCCCGGCTTGTCGCGCGCCTCGACGATGGTCGTTTCGACGCCGGCGGACTGCAGCCGGATCGCGAGCGCGAGCCCGCCGAATCCGGCGCCGATGACGATCGCGGTCCGCGCGCTCATGACGTCTGCTCCATCGGGGAGGTCGGGAGCAGTCCGATCGCGCGGAGCGCGCGGCCGACCGGCACCGGCGGCTTGCCGGTGAGGATCCGGGCCTTGTCCATCATCGTCGATCGTCCTGCGTAGAAGCGCCGCACCAGTTGCGGATCGAGCCGGTAGAAGCGTTCGAGCACGCGGTAGCGTTCCTCGGGGTCGGCGGCACGGAACAGCATCTTGTCGAGCATGCGGTAGAAGCCGCGGTCCTGCCACGTCGTCCTGGCGAAGCCGTGGGTGAGCGTGTGGAGCGCGGGCCCCGACAGATCGGTCGCCCGCACGATCAGCGCGGCGGTGCGGACCGCATCGGGGAGCGAATAGCCGGTCGTGGGGTGGAACAGCCCCGCGCGCATCCCCGCCTTGGCGATGCCGAGCCCGCTCGATCCCCAATAGCCCTCGAAGTCGCCGCCCATCGCGACCGGCAGCACGCCGCTTTCCTCGCGCAGCACCCGCTCGACCTGCCAGCCGCGCGCGACGACATAGCTGTCGATCCGGTCGCCGATCGCAGCGTGGTCGAGCGTCGGCGTATCGCTGTAATAGGTATCCTCGACGAACATCCGGGTAGCGGCGAAGGGGAGGCAATAGACGAAGCGGTAGCCGTCGATCTGCGATACGGTCGCATCCATCACCATCGGGCGCGGATCGTCATGCGGGTCGGCGAGGCTGAGCTCGCGCCCGAGGAACTTCTGCCAGCCGAGATCGAGCCGCGACAGATTGCCCGGCCCGCGCGCGTCGATGACGCCATCCGCCGCGATCTGCGTTCCGTCCGCGAGCAACACCGAGGTCGGCGTCAGCTCGACCACCTTGCGGCCGGTCATCACGGCCTTAGCGGGGAGCGCGGCGCGTACGACCGTGTCGAGCCGTTCCGACTCGATCGAATAATAGATGCTGTCGAGCGTCCGGCGGTGCGCCGGGAACGCGATGTCGTAGCGCGTCCAGCCATAGCTGATCAGCGGCGCGAGGATCCAGCGGTCGGGCTCGGCGATGTCGCTGACGAAGAACGACCAGAGGTGGTTGCCGCCGATCGCGTCGCCCGCGTCAATCAGCCGGATATCGAGCCCGGGGCGGCGCTTGGCGAGCGCGAGCGCGATCAGGCCGCCCGCCAGGCCGCCGCCGACGATCGCCAGGTCGCAGGATAGGGGTGTTGGCATCGCCACGGCGATAGCCGAATGCGCCCGCCATGCAACTGTCCGGTAAGACCTTGCCGCGCAAAAAGGGCGTCTCGCGCCGCGGGCCGTTCCGCGGGTCGGACGCGGCGGGGGATCTGCCGTCACCGCGGCGTGGCGTTCACGCGCATAACGTTCTACAGGCAAGGACAATGACCGTCGCTCTCGCCATCTTCGCTTCTGCGCTCGTCATGTCGGTGATCGTCGCGGTGCGCTATCTTCTCGTCTCGGGCGCGTTCGCGGCGGCGACCCGGCTACGGTATCCCGGGCTGTACCGCGGCCTCTCGGCGCAGATCCGTCGCGAAATCTGGTGGAGCGTCGCGTCCGCGGCGATCTTCGGCATTCCTGCCGGGGTGATCGCCTGGGGCTGGCAGAACCGCGGCTGGACGCAGATCTATTCCGACGTCCACGCCTTCCCCTTGTGGTATCTGCCGGTGTCGGTGCTGCTGTACCTCGTCGCGCACGATACGTGGTTCTACTGGACGCATCGCTGGATGCACGAACCGCGCGCGTTCAAGCTCGCACATGCGGTGCATCACCAGAGCCGCCCGCCGACGGCGTGGGCGGCGATGGCGTTCCATCCGATCGAGGCGGTCACCGGCGCTGTGATAATTCCGCTACTCGTCTTCATCATTCCGATCCATCCGGGCGCGCTTGGCTTGGTCCTTGGCATCATGACGTTTATGGGGGTCACCAATCACATGGGGTGGGAGATTTTTCCTGCGTTCATGTGGCGGGGGGCATTGGGCAACTGGCTCATCACCGCGAGCCACCATCAGCGGCATCACGAGCTGTATCGAGGAAATTATGGCCTCTACTTCCGATTCTGGGACCGTCTCTGCGGGACCGACCGAGGCGTTGGCGACTTCGCGCGCGACCATGCGAAGGCTGGCGTGGGTGAGCGGCGCGGGGGTGTTGCTGCTCGCGTCGCTGCCGGGCGCGGTGCCGACGGCTGAGCTTTCGGTCGACGTTTCCAACCTGCGTTCGGCCAAGGGGATGGTGCGGGTGTGCCTGACCGCCGACCCCGACAATTTCCCCGCCTGTATCGACGATGCAGATGCGATCACGCGCTCGATCCCCGCGACCACGACCAGCATCCATTTCGACGGTCTGCCGCATGGTGCCTATGCGGTTGCGGTGATCCACGACGAGAATAATAACCACAAACTCGACACCTTCGCCGGTATTCCGCGCGAAGGTTTTGGTTTTTCACGTAATCCCACCGTGACATTCGGCCCGCCACGTTTTGCGGCGGCGCGTTTCACGCTGCAAAGTGATGCAGATCGGCAACAGGTTCGGATGCGATACTTGCTCTGACCACGGAACGCGGGAGCCAAAGCGGTGACGTGGCGTTACGCGCCCGACATCATTCTGTTTCCGCTGGAGCTGCCCGTGACCCATCGCCCCCTCTTCGCCGCCGCAACCGTCCTGTTGCTCGGCGCTGCCGTCCCCGCCTTTGCGCAGGATGCCGCGCCGGTTCCCGCCGACAACAACCAGATCGCCGCCGACCTCGACCGGGATACGGTCACCGTCGGTGTCGGTGCGGCCTATCTGCCGGATTACGACGGGTCCAACGATTACCGCGTCGTTCCGGCGCCGGTCGTGATCGGGTCGATCAAGGGCTTCAACTTCAACGTCATCGGCAACCGCGCCAGCCTCGACCTCGCGCGCAACCGCCCGGGCCAGCGCTGGGACATCCAGTTCGGCCCGATCGGCGTGGTCAATTTCGATCGCTCGACGCTGAGCAGCATCGATGACCGCCGCATCCGCGCGCTCGGCAAGATCGACACCGCGATCGAGCTCGGTGGTTATGTCGGCCTCGGCAAGACCGGCGTCATCACCAGCCCGTACGACAAGCTGTCGGTGTCGGTCAGCCTGCGCCACGACGTCAGCGGCGATCACCACTCGAGCATCCTGCAGCCGTCGATCAACTATCTGACCCCGCTCAGCCGCAAGGCAGCGGTCGCCTTCTTCGGCACCGCGCAGCGGGTGGAGAGCGGCTATGGCCAGACCTATTTCTCGATCACGCCGGGGCAGAGCCTCGCCAGCGGCCTGCCGCAGTATAGCGTCGGCAAGGGCTGGAAGAACTATTCGGTCGGTGGCCTGGCGACCTATTCGCTGACCGGCGACCTGCTGCACGGGTTCAAGCTCGTTGCGGGCGGCACCTATTCGCGTCTGCTCGGCGATTTCGCCAACAGCCCGATCGTGCGCACCGCGGGGTCGCGCAACCAGTGGGTCGGCGCGGCGGGCGTCGCGTACACCTTCTGATCTAACGTCCCCGATTCGGGGCGAATCCTTCGGCGCGGCGGACCGCCGCGCCGGGCCGCCATTTCCCGGCTTGCGTCCCGCCTCGCGCGGTGCCACGCAAGTCGGGACCGCAAGGCGCGTTTCAAGGATGAAGGCTTCGCCCCGATGAACGATACTGACCAGCAGCTGATCGAACGGCTCGAATCGCGCGCCGACCGTCGCAGCGAACGCCGCGAATTCTTCCGTACCGCGCTCGGGGCAGGCGCCGTCGCCGCGCTCGGCGCGACCGCAGTGGGAATTGCGAGCAACGCAACCGCGCAGGCGACCAACAACGACGCCGCGATCCTCAATTTCGCGCTCAACCTCGAATATCTCGAGGCGCAATTCTATTCCTTCGCCGCGTTCGGCACCGGCCTGCCCAACGCCTTGCTGACGCCGGGGAGCGCGAGCACGACGACGCAGGGTGCGGTCACCGGGGGACGGCAGGTCGCGTTCACCGATCCGCTCGTCGCGCAATATGCGCGCGAGATCGCGCAGGACGAGGTCAACCACGTCACCTTCCTGCGCCAGCAGCTTGGCACCGCAACGGTCGCGCAGCCCGCGATCGACATCGGCTCGACCGCGACCAGCGCGTTCAGCGTTGCGGCGCAGGCAGCGAAGATCGTCGCGGCGGGTGCGGCGTTCGATCCCTATGCGAGCGACGAGAATTTCCTCCAGGCGGCGTTCCTGTTCGAGGACGTCGGCGTCACTGCCTATCGCGGTGCGTCGTCGCTGCTGACCAGCAAGGTCTATCTCGAGGCGGCGGCCGGTATCCTCGCCGCCGAGGCGTATCACGCGTCGATCATTCGCACCGTGCTCTACAGCAAGGGGGTCCAGACCCCGAGTCTCCGCACCAACGCCGATGCGATCTCGAACGTCCGCGATGCGTTCGACGGCAGCACCGACGACGACCAGGGCATTTCGGCGACGACGATCGCCAACAGCCAGCTGCCCGCGCTCAACGGCCTCAGCGCGTCGAACATCGTGCCGACCGGGCAGGACGGGCTCGCTTATGGCCGCGCGACCGGGAGCGTGCTCAACATCGTGTATCTCAGCACGCTGGCGGTGGCGAAGGGGGGCTTCTTCCCCAACGGCGTCAACGGCAGCATCAATACCAGCACCGCAGCGGCCTGAGGGTCTTGCCCGTTTCTTCCTTGTCTTCGCGCCCGTACCGGAGTGTTTCCAGTGATCGATAGCGACCTGCTTCTCAACGTCCTCGACGCAGGCGAGCGCCGCCGCGCCGCGCGGCGCAGCTTCCTGCGGACTGCGGGGGCCGCCTCGGTCGTCGCCGGCGGCGGCGCGCTGCTTTCGGCTTGCGGCGCGAGCAACAACGACAGCCTGATTACCCCGACGCCCACGCCGACCGCCACCACGACCGCGACGCCAAGCCCGGCGTCGACCGACGTGCTGAAGGACCAGGACACTTTCAACTTCGCGCTCAACCTCGAATATCTCGAAGCGCAGTTCTACAGCTATGCCGTCACGGGCGCGGGGCTTCCCGCTGCGTTGCTGACCGGTACGGGCGCTGCGGGCGGCGTGACCGGCGGGCGGCAGGTGAGCTTCACCGACCCGATCGTCCAGCAATATGCGCGCGAGATCGCGGCGGACGAGGTCGCGCATGTCGCGTTCCTGCGGTCGGTGCTCGGCGCGTCCGCGGTCGCGCAGCCCGCGATCAACATCGATGGCGGCGCGAACGGCGCGTTCACCGCGGCGGCGCGCGCGGCGGGGATCGTGTCGGGGACCGGCACGTTCGATCCCTATGCGAGCGACGAGAATTTCCTGCTCGCGGCGTTCATCTTCGAGGACGTCGGCGTCACCGCCTACAAGGGCGCGGCACCGCTGATCGCGCAGAGCCTGCTGATCGATGCCGCCGCGGGGATCCTTGCGACCGAGGCGTATCACGCGGGGCTGATCCGCACGGTGCTCTACGCCAAGGGTATCGCGACGCCGTCGCTGCGCACCAATGCGAACCTGATCAGCGATGCGCGCGACAGCCTCGACGGGACGACCGATCTCGACCAGGGAATCGGCGATGGCACGACCGCCAATCTCGTGCCGACCGACGCGAACGGCATCACCTTCAGCCGCACGCCGGGGCAGGTGCTCAACGTCGTCTATCTCAACCGCAACGCGGTCGTCGGCGGGGGGTTCTTCCCCAACGGCATCAACGGCACGATCAAGACCAGCGCTGCCAGCTGACGGCGCTTTTCAACGCGGTCTGAACCGCGTACAAGGCTGATATTCCCCGGGGGGCTGCACCAGAGCAGCTGAGAGGTAGCTGAAGCTACGACCCGTTTGAACCTGATCCCGTTAGCACGGGCGGAGGGAGGGAGCGGTGTCCACGCCCGGGTTCCGTTGTCGCTCGTCCGATTTTGAGGAGCGAGACGATGGCCGACATTCCTGCCCGCACTGAAATTGGCGTTACCACCGGCGCGATCCGCGGATCGCGCAAGATCCACGTACCCTGTGCGAACATTCCCGGCGCCGGCGTCGCGATGCGCGAGATACTGCTCGAGCCGTCCGCGAACGAGCCGCCGCTGCGGGTCTACGATACGTCGGGGCCGTACACCGACCCACGCGCGCAAATCGATATCAACATGGGGCTCTCGCAGTTGCGTCGCGACTGGATCGTCGCGCGCGGCGACGTAGAATCCTATGACGCGCGGGAAATCCGCCCAGAGGACAATGGCCTGACCGGGCCGGACCGCTCGGCGGGCGTCCCGCAATATCCCAACGTCGTGAAGCGTCCGCTCCGCGCCAAGCCGGGCGCGAACGTCAGCCAGATGCATTATGCGCGGCGCGGGATCATCACCCCCGAGATGGAATATGTCGCGATCCGCGAGAATCTCGGGCGTGCGGCAGCCAAGGAAAAGCTGATTCGCGACGGGGAATCGTTCGGCGCGAGCATCCCCGATACCGTCACCCCCGAATTCGTCCGCGACGAGATCGCGCGGGGGCGGGCGATCATCCCCAACAACATCAACCACCCCGAATCCGAGCCGATGGCGATCGGCCGCAACTTTCTGGTCAAGATCAACGCCAATATCGGCAACTCGGCAGTCGCGAGCAACGTCGCGGCGGAAGTCGACAAGATGGTCTGGTCGATCCGCTGGGGCGCGGACACGGTGATGGACCTGTCGACCGGCCGCAACATCCATGACACGCGCGAGTGGATCCTGCGCAACAGCCCCGTCCCGATCGGCACCGTGCCGATCTATCAGGCGCTCGAGAAGGTTGGCGGCGTCGCCGAGGACCTGACGTGGGAGATCTTCCGCGACACGTTGATCGAACAGGCCGAGCAGGGTGTGGATTACTTCACGATCCACGCGGGCGTGCGGCTCGCGTACATTCCGATGACCGCGAAGCGCGTCACCGGGATCGTCTCGCGCGGCGGGTCGATCATGGCGAAATGGTGCCTCGCGCACCACAAGGAGAGCTTCCTCTACGAACGCTTCGACGAGATCACCGAGATCATGCAGGCGTATGACATCGCTTATTCGCTCGGCGACGGTCTGCGCCCCGGCTCGATCGCCGACGCCAATGACGAAGCGCAGTTCAGCGAGCTCTATACCCTGGGCGAGCTCACCCACCGCGCGTGGAAAAATGACGTCCAGGTGATGATCGAAGGCCCCGGCCATGTGCCGATGCACAAGATCAAGGAAAACATGGAGAAGCAGCTCGAGGTGTGCGGCGAGGCGCCGTTCTACACTTTGGGGCCGCTCACCACCGACATTGCGCCGGGCTATGACCATATCACCAGCGGGATCGGCGCGGCGATGATCGGCTGGTATGGCACCGCGATGCTTTGCTACGTCACGCCGAAGGAGCATCTCGGCCTCCCCGATCGCGACGACGTCAAGGTCGGCGTGGTGACGTACAAGCTCGCGGCACACGCTGCCGATCTCGCGAAGGGGCACCCGGCGGCGCAGCTGCGCGACGACGCGCTGTCGCGCGCGCGGTTCGATTTCCGCTGGCGCGACCAGTTCAACCTGTCGCTCGACCCCGATACCGCCGAGCAATACCACGACCAGACGTTGCCCGCCGAAGGCGCCAAGACCGCGCATTTCTGCTCGATGTGCGGGCCGAAATTCTGCTCGATGAAGATCACGCAGGAGGTGCGCGACTTTGCGGCGAAGCAGAATGGTCCGGCGGACGGGTTCCTTGCGGCGGAAACGGATCCGGCGCGCGCGGCGTTCGCCACGCCGGCCGACGCCGAAGCCGGAATGGCGGGGATGAGCGACGTCTTCAAGGAGAAAGGCGGCGAAATCTACCTGCCCGCCAGCTGACGCAGGCGTCGGGGGCACGCCATCACGACGCATGGGCGATGATGATGTCGAATCCGAAACGACTCCGTGTTCGTCGAAGATTATGCTAGTGTCGGCGTATGACGAGGAGAACCAACGGTGGAGTCGGGACTGTATCTTGAAATACTGACCCTCCTTCATACGGCCATTAGCTTGCTCGCGATTGCGAGCGGGGTGATATTCTTCGGAGCGCTGACTACGCACCGATGGCCAGTGAGAGTCAATGTCCTGTTTCTCGTCTGTACGATCCTGACCAGCGCAACCGGATTCCTCTTCCCGCCCAAACCGATCGGACCTCCGTTCGTGTTCGGCGTCCTGTCGCTGCTGCTGCTCGCCGTCGCGGTCTATGCCTTGTCGATACGGCATTGCCTCGGCCGATGGCGCATCGGGTATCTCGGGACCGCGCTCGTCGCGCAGTGGCTCAACATGATCGTCCTGATCGTGCAGTCGTATCAGAAAATTCCGGCACTTCATGCGCTGGCGCCGACCGGTTCGGAGCCAATCGTGCTCTGGACTCAGGCTGCGCTCGCCGCGGCGGTCTGCTACATCGGCTGGTCGGTCTTGCGGTCTCCGAGGGCTCCGTCATCGATCGGGCTGCCGACGATACCCTGACGGGCATCGTCGGATCGGCGGTCACTGGTGACAGTCCGATTGCGAAGAGCGTCACGCTCTGGTTGCGGTCACCCCGCGTCGCATCATCCTGCGCAGCCGCCCCGGCAGCCAGCGTGCGGCGAATGCCATGCGGTCCGCGGTCTTGCCGACGAAGGTGTGGACGCGGTCGCCGTGCACCGCGTTCCACGCCGCCTGCGCAACCTGCTCGACACCCGTCAGCTCGAGCCCCGCGCCCGTCACCACGTCGCGGATCGACAGGTTGCTGTTGCCCGCGGGGGCCTGCAGCAACGGCGTGTCGATGAAGCTCGGGACAATGTCGCGCACCTTCACCCCCGCGCCAAACCACTCGCCGTCGAGCGCCTCGGTCAGCGCGCGGACCCCGAACTTGGTCGCGGAATAGACCGGCAACCCGGACGACCCATAGATCGCCGAGGCGGATGCGGTGTTGAGCAGGCACGACCCCGGCGTGCGGGCGAGATAGGCATAGCCGATCTTCGCGCCGTTGAGGACGCCGACAAGATTGATCGCGACGACGCGGTCGAGATCCTCGAAGCTCATCTCCACGATTGGGCCGCCCGTGCCGATCCCGGCGTTGTTGAACAGCACGTCGAGCCGGCCACCGGTGGCCGCGGTGAAGGCGTCGAGGCTGGCGACCCAGGCGTCGCGGTCGCGGACGTCCATGACGTAGGTTTCGGCCATCCCGGGCGGGAGCAGCGCGGCGGTCTCGGCGAGGCCCTGGCGGTTGACGTCGGCGAGACCGATGCGCCAGCCCTTGGCGGCGAACAGTTTCGCGGTGGTCTGCCCGATGCCCGAGCCGCCGCCGGTGATGAAGATCGCCTTTTGCATATATCCCCTCCGTCATGCCGGGCTTGTCCGGGCATCCACCGGCCAGCACGGGCTGTGAGCGGACCTTGCGGCACGGTGGACCCCGGGACAAGCCCGGGGTGCCGGACCGCACGGGCGACGCCACGTCGGGTTTGACGCCCGCGACACCGTCCCGCACAAGCGTGACGATGGCGCAATCCTCTCCTTCCGGCCCGACCGTCGCGTTCGAGGACGTTTCCAAACGCTATTCCGGCGGGACCGTCGCGGTCGATGGCGTGTCGGTCGAGATCGCGGGCGGGAGCTTTGTCGCGCTGGTCGGCAGTTCGGGATCGGGCAAATCGACGCTGCTCAAGATGATCAACCGGCTGATCGAACCAAGCGAAGGTTGCACACGCATCGCGGGCGCAAACGTTGCGGACGAGCCCGCGCCGATGCTGCGGCGCAAGATGGGTTATGTATTTCAGAACATTGGTTTATTCCCACATATGACGGTCGCCGAGAACATCGCTATCGGGTTGCGGCTGGCAGGCGGCGACGGCGACGATGCGGACCGTGTCGGCGAACTGCTCGACCTGGTCGATCTGCCGCGGGACGTCGCGCGCCGGTTGCCCGATGCGCTGTCGGGCGGGCAGCGCCAGCGGGTCGGCGTGGCGCGCGCGCTCGCGACCGCGCCGGGGCTGATGCTGATGGACGAACCG
>Ga0160428_1002122_pt1 | contig 12825 bp, 14 predicted proteins | sample SolpanmetagenomM_FD_108198 | JGI IMG/M metagenome (GOLD analysis project Ga0160428, IMG submission 108198) | Solar panel surface microbial communities from Lawrence Berkeley National Laboratory, California, USA - M | ecosystem: Engineered > Built environment > Solar panel > Unclassified ... | reverse complement strand
TCTCCTTCTCCTTCTCCTTCTCCTTCTCCTTCTCCTTCTCCTTCTCCTTCTCCTTCTCCTTCTCCTTCTCCTTCTCCTTCTCCTTATCCTTCTTCTTCTTCTTCTCCTTCTCCTTCTTCTTCTTCTCCTTCTTCTTCTCCTTCTTCTTCTCCTTCTTCTTCTCCTTCTTCTTCTCGACTCATCAAACTTGGCGAGCTGCCTCCGAATCGGTCGTCAGGTTTGTGCCGCTTCCTTGGTGGCATGTCTTCAGAGTTTTGAGGACTGCTGCGGGGAGAGCTGCGAGGAGGGTTTGTCGTATTCTTGGAACTCATCCTGCCGAAAAGAGATGAAGAAGTGGAGTGTGGACCTCAGGGTATGCTTAGCAGAAGGGGAGTGGGGGAGTGCTGGACCAGTTTTTGCAATGACGAGGGAATAAGGTGAGGTTATGACGCGAAAGAGAAAGAAAGAGCGCAAAAAAATCGTGCATGTGAAGATGTCTTTGTTTCACAGACAGCAATCATTTTCCCAAATGCTAGCGCTACATGAGATCACTTTGACGTGGTCCAAGGCAAGATCATGCAGACGCGTTGACCGACCTTTCTGGCGTGCTTACTTGCTTGCTCGTTTGTGCAGACTACCTTACCCTCCCTCTCGCACATCGACTTTGTTTCCAAGCTCTTTATTTGCTGCTATATCGCTGTCCCTTACCTCACGGCTTCACGTCACATTTTCTACTTTTTTTCCTCTCACACATTCGATTTGTCTGCAGACAAGCTACATCTTGCTCATCTTCGTTTAGCCGGCAACATTGGTGTCCCCAAAGCCAGCCAAGAGCAAAGCCACTGCAAACGACAACAGGACAATAAGGCCATTGGCAAGAAGTGGCGACTTCGTTGATGAAGGACGCGAGAAGCACAGTGTGGATCCATGTACGTGTGCCTAAATCGACCAATTTCGCTGACAAGATCTCCCCCAAGGTCAAGGACTCAACCACGTCGGCGTGGTCCGCACCAGACTCGACGATCACCTGGGCGCAAGCCATCATCAACTCGATAGACTTACGTTCTTGTCTGATCGAGAGGTCTGGTCTTGGTTGGCTCAGTGAACATGCTACGCAGATCCCACTTTCATCCCGAAGGGAAGTGGAAGTGGCTAGCGCATCACTCGAGGACCATGCACTCTCCATTACCAATCTTCACAAACTCGACAACCTCGTTATTGTTATCTTCTGCTCCTCCTGCCTTTAACTTGACGCCATCGGCGCCATCACCACTGCTGCCTTTCTCATCACCGTTGCTGTCAAGACCCAAAGCTTCGTCCCAACCAACGACCTTCCTGCTCAACACCTTTCCGATCAGGCCACTCCCGTTTTTGATCTCGTCGTGGGTCCGTATCCAGTATTTTATCTTCAGTTTCTGGACTAGAGCGGCGCCGTTGAAGCCGCCTAAATTGATCTGCGGACCACCGACGTAGACTTCGTGGAGGCCGTGTAGGAGGGCTAGGAAGGATATTGGGGGGTTGAGGTGGGATTGTGGTGATGTGAGGAGGTTTATGACGGATGAGGAGGCAGGGATGCCGTGGGGTGTGTAGATGAGTGCTTCGCTTTTCGATTGTCCTTGGAGGTCAAACACGATCATCAATGCTGCGTGTAATCTCGCGCCGGCTAGGTCTTTTTTGCGCTCTTCTACGAGTCGCGCTATCCCTAGCCATGGAGGTAGTGAAGGGGCGCTTAGGGCGGTGTTATGCCAGTCGAGCTTGCCCTGCGTTGTTGTTGGAAGTTCTGGAATTTCGAGGATTGTGGTAAAGTGCTGCCATTTTCTTATTGTGGCGAAGGCTTGGGTCGTTGCGTATATGGGTGTTGAGGGATGGCATTGTTCTAGTGTTTCTTTGTGGCAGTGATCTAGTATATTGTCAGATTCAGCTATCAGGTTACGACTGATGAATGTCCAATGCTGTAGTGACTACTTACCGGTGAATTCATGAGATATTACTACTGCATCTATAAAGCTGGCTGATGTGCTATGTCTATTATCTATTGACTGCGTCGGACCATCTTTATCCTGCTCCCGCGTCTCGGCAGCAGACACCTTCTCAATCTCCTCCAACAACTGCTCTAAGGCAGAAATGGATGGGATAGCAGAGGGAGATGCATGCGTCTGTGATGAAAACCAGCTATAGTAGTCTATTTGAGCGCCACTTAGCCAAGGGTCGATTACGGTGTTATAGCGGCTACGACGACTCGACTGAGGAAAAGATGTTGAAGTTGAGGCAATTTTTGGTAGAGGGAATGATATCAGCCAGCTGCTGTCTGGTGTGAGATGGTAGATGAGAGGGCGGTTGGTTTGTATGGAGTGGAGGAGACGGTCTTGTAAGTCGGTGGGGAGCTGGGTGGTATTGGGCATGGCGTAAGGTACTGTACTCTATCGTGTGAGGTACTTGATACTTGAAACACGCATGAAACAATGGCCAATAGCGATGACGATATTTGGTATGCGTCGGAGAAGAACCCGCCTTGGCAAAATGCTTCTCCTCACCTATCGTTCCTTTCGTCCGTGCATGGCTTGTATATCAAGTCCCATCAAGTCCCCAGCCCCTCTCAGCATGAACAAGCCACTCCTGCCTAGCTCTTCTCTTCCTTTCTTCTGCCAAACCAAAAAAAAAGCATCCCGTCACAATGTCTCACTCTCAATCAACTCAACCTGTCATATCTCAAGAACAATACGAAGGCTTGTTTCAAAACCGCGACCGCCAATGCATGACAACGTGTCGTGGCCTTTTTACCTTTATATTGTGCTATGTCAATCTGAAACATTATGCTACTGAGATTCAGAGGACTCAGCAGCAGCAATCTGGGCTGGTAGTGATTCAGGGCCGGGAGTGATTCATGTGGCATCCCTACTTTCACATTATTCGTATTGTACTTTGGGTCTATTGCGTTGGACATATTGTCTCGCTTCAGGCTTCAAGTGTCTGGTGATGCTGGCGTGCTTATATCTATCTAGGACGCCAGGAGACTCTACTTCTTGATCTCTTCAACAACCAAACCAAGTCTCTTCTCTTCTCTTCACATTACCAATCTCCATCGAGAACCACCTCACCACCACCTACACAACCCACTCAAAACCCACAACAATGTCACCTCCAAACGCCCTAGCCACAAACCACAGCCTCTACCTCTCCTACACAGCCTCCTACGTCTTCAACCTCGGCCTACAAGCCGGCTTCTCCCTCCTCCTAACCATCGTCCTCCTCGCCCTAACCCGCCCCAGCAAACGGCGCACTCCCATCTTCCTCCTCAACATCTCCGCCCTCACCGCCTGCACCTTCCGCGTCATCCTCTGCAGCACTTACTTCTGGTCTGATTCTTGGAGCGCCTTCCTTGAGACTATTGTTCTCGAGGACAACGACGTCTACGCTCCTCCCTGGCATGCAGATGACCGGCACACCTGGCGCGGACAAATGGTTGCCGCGTTCTTTGCTGCTGTACAGTCGTCGGCTATATTCATCTCGTTGTTCTTGCAGATCAAAGCCGTGTGTGCTCCCATGGCCGTGCGCTGGCAGCAGCGCAGCATGATGATCTTGACGGCTATTGTCGCACTTGCAAACTTCTTCCTAGCTTGGCTGCACACGATTCTACAAATGGCGACAATCAACGAGCTTGTGCTTTCGCATGGCCAGCGCTGGTCGCTGGGGGTTGAGTATCTTGGGTTGTGGCAATTGGTGATGTGGGTTAATCAGGCGAGTATTGCGTATTTCAGCCTGGTGTTTGGAGCGAAGTTGGCGGTTGCGGTGGCGATGAGGAGGAGGATGGGGGTGAGGCAGTTTGGGGCGATGGAGGTTGTGTGCGTTATGGCGTTGCAGACCATGTTCGTGCCTGGTATGTTTGTTCCAATCTCCCTCTCTTATTCCTCATTCCTCAATCCGTCTACTTCTTCCCCTCCCTTACTTTTTTTGTCTTGTTTCTTCTCCTCAGCAGCACCCTACTCCTCCCGTCACTAACATGACATGCCAGCCATCCTCACAATCATCCAACCATACACAACCATGCCCGCCTTCGCCTCGACATCCCTCACGCTGGTCACAATCTCCCTCCCCTTCAGTGCCGTTTGGGCCGCCGAAAGTATGCCATGCGAGCGAAGCGAGCAATATGAAGGAGCAAACTCTTCATCTCGCTCTTCCGCTGCTAGTCTCAGAACAAAGCTCTTTGGTGCACACACCCCGAGGAGAATGAGCAGTGCTACACCGAGTGCTATGTCACCAACACCTGAATCTCCGAGGTCGATTAGGTTGTGGAGGTGGAGTTGGAAAGGTGGAAAGGGGAAGGTAAGGGAGAGTTCAACAATCAGGGGAGGTGGAGGAGCAGGAGAAATATGTTGTTTGATTTGATAGAGGTTTTCATCTCCTTCGTTGCACACCAGTAGCGACGATGGTTTCAGGACGAAATCCACTTGGTCGCTCGCAACGCAACTCCAGTACTGCATGACTTATCCGAGGTCGATTAGGTTGTGAAGTTGGGAAAGGTGGAAATGGCAATGGTAATGGAGGGCAGAGTGTGGTGGAGGTGGATGGATGGAGAGGAGCAATAATGTGTTGTTTGATTGTGGAAATGAGCAGAGGGATGACCTGAAAGGGGCGCTGGCTGGCTGGCTGAATTGGATTTGACGGGGTGCGCGTGTGTGTGTGTATTTAGCTGGATTGTCGGGACTACTCGTGCATGGAGGGTGCAAGGAGGCTCGCATGATATTGTGCAAAGCGTACTTCTAAACAAATCCGTCTCAATTTCCAACACACATACTTCCGACAGAAATCTGCATTCCATCTACCGTATATAACCAATCCAAGCCTCCACATCCACATCCGAACTACTAGCACGCTATACATCTCCAAACAAGAACCTTTAACCCTTCATCTCCCTCACCACTGTTGCCTCGGCGGGTCCAATCTTGAACTACCTCCCGCCGTCGGCCTACAATCAAAACTCTTGTCTAAATACTGCTTCTCTGAGCACAAAAAACACCCACTTCAAAACCTATTACCAAGGCATCTCTTGGTTCTGGCATCGATGAAAAACGCAGCGAGATGCGATGAGTAACGTGAGATGCAGAACTCAGTAGATCATGGAATCTTTGAACGTACATTGCGCCTTTTGAACGGACTATTTCAATGTGCATCATAACATCATCGTCCAAAATTTCCAAACCCATTCACTGCCCCCATCAAACCCCTCAAACAACACAACTCACCTCCTCATTCGATGTCAATCGTGTCACAATACAAACGATTAATGCCCAAACTGTTACATCTCTCTCTCTCCCTCTCCCTCTCTCTCTCTCTCATTCACCCATCACACAATCCACCCATCCATCCATTGATCCCTCTGATCCCTCCCATTCAAACAATCCTACTACCCTCCCCATCCGCCCCTCCAACCGCACTGCCACCCCCACTCACCTGACTAGGCCAGCTCGAAAAGCTCGGCCTAACATCCAATGCCGGATTCCTCAGAAAGAAATTCCTCGGCCTCAACAGCACACTCACCGGCTCAGCAGGCATAACCGGCCAATCCTCCGGCGCCGGCACATGCGTCAAGCCAAACGTGTGCCAAAGCACCACATCTTCCTCCTCAATCCTCCTTTCGGGATCCTCAGCAATCCAGGCCATCAGATCGGCGTTAGCTGCGTTGGGCTCCCCGCTGGTTTGCGGCACGTGGCGGCCGGCGGGATGTAACTGGTCGTCGGCGTAGCGCGTGACGTGGATTGCGTGGCGGGCGAAGCCTGCGCGTTTCCAGACGAGAGAACCTTCTTTTGGGAGGAGCGGGGGAGCGTCGCGGGAAATGAGCTTGTAGCTGCTGGGTTTGTGGCTGTAAGGGTGCGGCTTTGAGGGCGTGGTGATGTCCCAGGTTCGTGAGGTGGTGGCGTTGTAGTCAGAGATGGAGGAGGAGACGGTGGTGTAAGGGGTGCGCTGCGTGGTGAAGGCGTTGCCGTAGGGGTTGCTGGGATGCCCGACTGGTTCTGGGTTGGCGAGGGTGTCGACTTGGACGATTGTGGAGGGGAGGGAGTCGAGGTTGGGATCGAGGCGGAGGTTGAAGAGGTGTTGGTGGTCTGGATGGGGAGGAGGGGGAGATTAGTGGTTGTGTCTTGAATGAGAAGGCGTTGAGGGATAGGATGGTTGATGGGTTTGTCATGCCTATGGCCAGATTCTTAAGGCGTGATGTGTATCGTGCAGCAACACGACACAATAGTCACCGTTGACATGAATAAAAAGACTTACTATGAGCATTCACCCCAGGATACACTTGCGTGCCCCATCCCTTCAAATCTTCATCAGGATTACAAGCGTACGTATTCAAAATACCAGTCAGCTTGACCTCAAGTTGAATCGTGCCATCAAGATGAAACTGCCAATAGATACAGTATTCGTAATTCGCTACTCAATCATTAGTTCCTCTTATTTCCAAGGCTCAAAGTAGATGGATATCAACTAACCAGCAGTAAAGATTTGACTGACGATGAGCTTTCGAGCTCTCGTAACAGTGCATGAATTATCTCTGAAATCGGTGTGCTTGAAGAGAATGCCGTTGTCTTCTTCATGGATGCATATGGCGTTCTTGATTGTATCAGTGGTACCAGCACGATTGACAAAATGGGCGTCCATGTAGTGAATGCTCCCTTTACAATCACAACCTAGTGTCAAACTGTTCGTCATCAAACCAGCGCCGTATTCACCCAAGTCGAAGCTGTATCAAGTATGTGTTAGGTCAAACTCACTGCTTCGAGATATTGGCAGTCATATGAACATACGCATGCTTCCTATGATGCGGCGCCTCCCCATTCCCATACGGCACCACCATCTCCGCCAAGCTCATTCGATAGAAAAGACTCCTCCGTTCCTCTCCATCCAGAAAGCTAATGTCGTTCAACACAATACCTTCTCTGTGATTGAAACCAACATGGAATTTCCACTTCGCCCACTCCACAGTCCTGCCCTCAATCTTAAAAGAGACGCCTTCGGGCTGTCTGATTTCAATCGGCTTCAGATCTGTCATGAAACCGCCTTTCTCATCTTCGATAGCTTTGGCATGAAAGTTGGAAGGAGGGGCTTTGGAAAGCGGTCTACGGATCTTGGGGACGTCGATGTCGATGATCTCCTGTGTATCTGCGTTGTAAATAGGGCAAAAGTCCAGAGGATAGGTATACTGCGAATCATCGACGTGCGGACGATAGTACATTAGAGCTGTGACACATCCAACATCAGCAATGATACGACAAAATCAATCTCACACCACCAACGACAAACACAACTCACCCTGCTGCAACCTCACCGTACTCCCCCATCTCTCATCAAACCCAATAGTCCACGGGTCACAATACACCTTATGCATATCCTCCTTCGGAATCCCAATGATGCCACACTGCTCGATAACCTTCGGATCCTTCCTAACGACCTCTTCCACAACCATCAAGTCCTCAACAGTAATCAACGGCTGCACGCCCGTCATAAGCTGCCACTTTGTCACAGTCCCAGCATCAAGGTCAACGAGACCATCGTACACTTTGCTGCCTTTGGCAACAGCTACGATATCGGCTACGCGGGGCGGCCGAGGTGCGGTGGTGGGAGCGGCCAGCCAGGCTAGCATGCCGGCTTTACGGGGTTCATGGAGCGTGACGGTGTTGAAGTGGAGAGCTAGGTCTGGTTTGTCTTTTCGGACGATGGAGACGGCTTTCTCTATCTCGGTGGTGGAGAGAGGATCGAAGGGATGATGGGTGATGGAGACAGAGCCATTGAGTAGGGGAAGCTGTGAAGCCAGCTGTCTTATAGTATCGAGCACCATCTTTGCAGTAAAGTAGATTTTAGAATAAGGATGTCTTTTTTTCGAGATATCAAGAATGCTTGTTCCTGTTTCTTCATCCAATGTAATCACAACTCCTGGTATATGAATATCAACACGGGAACACACGCAGATAAAAATGGCACATACGATGAGAGAGAGAGAGGGACCGCGCAGGTTGTCAATGAAGAATCCAAAATTTAGAGCTATATGCTATATGCTAACAAGAGAGGGGCACTTCAGATATCATTGGTCAATGGCCTTTCTTATCTATGTGGGCTATGCCAAAACCGGCATGTACAGCCGAAGGTGACGGGTCTATTAACCTGCATAGATCATGTTGACAATGACAAGCAGGAGTTTACAGTCCGGAGGGGTTGAGCACAAGTGGTGTCTATCTGTATGGACGGACCTTCACGCCGTGTACAATTGACAGATTTCATGCATTTTCTTGTGTGTTTTGCCTATATACCTGACGTACCAGTCGAAACTGCCTGTAGTCCTGCGTCAACAGGCTATGCACCTTACTCAATATCAATTGTTTCCATATTGTGTGACCAGTCCTAGCCTCAGGTGTCACTGGATGATGTCCACGCCTCTTCCTAATAATCATCCTCTTCCAGTTCGTGAATACCAAGTGGCTGAGTAGCGTGCGTAGTCCGACAGTGTAATCAGTCGAATGAGCTGTGAACGGGTCATTTCTTCTGACGGATCCTCAGCTCCGGGTTTGAGAAATTCTGGGTGTACTCGGAGGAGGGCGACGAGCTCGCGGATTGATGCCGGATCGCGTAGCCCGGTAACGCAAAGAATCCTGTCGAGTTCATCTCTGAAACACTTTTAGTAAGAGTGGATGAGTCCATGAGAACGATATAATTGACGAGGTTAGAAGTTTTGGGGCAGGATGTGATTGGATAGATTCATGAAGGGTGGCCTGATCTAGTATCACCTTGCACCACGATCCTCATACCTGAGATTCATGTTAGTATCTTTCACATCGAGAAACTCTATCCAAACCACTTACTTCCATATCCTCGCCTTCGTATCTCCACTTCCAGTAGCGAACAATCTGCCTTGTGGACTTGGCGCGACACTGATGACGCTGTTGCGATGACCTTGGAGATGAAGATATGCCTGTCCAGTGTGAGGATCCCAAAATTGGACGCCACGATCTTTGCTACCAGACATGACCCAACGACCATCTGGAGTAAGTGCAACACTGAGTACAAAGTCCATATGTCCTTCGAAAGTGCGGATACATTTGCCGGTACTTCTTGTTGGCTGAGGTGGGCGGCCTCCAGGATGATGCTGAGGAGGAGATGTGAATGACCACATTTTGATCGTCCTATCCAGAGATCCAGATACAAGCTCGTTGCCGTTAGGCGAAAATGCCACACTGTAGACAGAGTCTTGATGGCCTTCGGCACCATCAAGTAGGTCTAGCTTGATACCTTCTCTAGTATCCCAGACACGAACACTTCGATCTAGTGATCCAGCTGCTACAAGTCGTCCATCACGAGATAGTGCAACAGTAGTGACACCGTCCTCAATGTTGAATTTGCAGGTTTCCTTTTCTGCTGAGAGTGACCATAAACGGACAGTCTTGTCTCCAGAGCCTGATGCGAGGAGATTGCCATCCGCAGCAAAGTCAAGAGAGTAGATATCTTGCTCGTGACCACCTAGACGCATTCGAATGGTTCTGGTAGCAAGGTCCCACACCCGAATGAGTTTGTCTTCAGCACCAGTAGCTAGCAGTTTGCCATCAGGGGAAAAGCAGACACTTCTGATGTAAAGATCGCCTTCCTTCTCCGCCTCCTCATCCTCAAGATGTGCGACAAGGTGTCCAGTCTCAACGTCGAAGATCTGAGCAGCACGATTGCAGCCAGTCGCAACACGAGTACCATCATGGCTGAAGCGAACACAGCAAACAACAGACTTGTGAGGAAGAGTATGTACCAGATCAACCTCAAGACGGCGTTCCGTGCGCGGATTGTATATCGCCCACCATTCTACGCCAACTTTCTTGTATTGATCAGGGAGATGGTTTACGTCCAGCTCTCCGAGGGCATTGCCAACATCGGGGATAGGGGCGTGTTGTGGCGGTGGACGTTGCTGGTGATTGGGTGGAGGAGTTGGCATATGGGAGCGAGGAGAACCGGGAAATGGCATGGGAGCGTTGGGCTGCGGCGTAGCAGCACCAGGAGGACCACGGGGAGGGGGACGCTTAGTGAGACCTGGAGAGGTACTTGGAAGTGGGGGTTGCGCGCCATAGCCTGGCATCACTAGTCAGGCATGCCTATAGGCCAAATTATCGCCGTACGACTCACCATTCGCGCCAGGGCCCGGTTGATAACTAGCGAAAGGTGGGTGTTGACCGAGCTGCGGTCCTGCAGGCATTCCAGCAGCTTGAGTAAGTTGTGCGGGCATGCCTTGAGGCTGTTGTGGCTCAAGAGGTGGAGGTCCAAGAGCTGGAGCACCCTGAGCACCTCCTGCGCCTGCCATGATGCCACCAAAGAGGTCTCGTGGTCCATGTCCAATTACAGGAGGAGCTGGCTGAGCAGGACCGGCGTGCTGTGGTCCACCATGGGGTGCTGCTTGTGCTGGACCGCCGCGCTGTTCGAGCTCGCGTTGTAGGTCACGAACCTTGTTATCGTAGCTATTTGTTCGTTAGACTACAATGTTGCAAGCTAATGCGCTACTGGATTTCAACTCACTCTGCCTTCAACGACATGTGTGCTTGCTCGAGATCATAAACTTTGCGTTGGACCATTTGCAGTTCCTGGATTTGTTGGGTGACTGCGTGGTGTAAGCTCATTTCTTAGTATTGAGTCTTGTGATGCGATGTATTCTTACTGAAGCTTTCTCTTTGATGCTCATCGCGACCAGCTTGACCAGCCTGTGCTTCGAATTCGACACGGATCTGCTCCAGAAGCTCGGTCAACCTCGTGTTTGGAGGCTGATGCTGCGGCAGCATGCCCCTGTGCGCATTGTACATGGACATTGTCGCAGTTTGAGACTTTTCAGTTTCGGCTGTTGTGTTTGATGAGGTCGACAAGCAGAATACGGCGCAAAACGATCACGCTATGGACGAGGCTGGCTGACAGCACAATTAAGCGCGAACCTGGCAGAGCGGTCGAGATGCTGAGCAGTACCTGTGAATAGGCGATGCTGGAGACGACAAGTGTGTAATGGGAAAGGATAGACAAGCAGTGCGCGATCTGGCAGCAAAACAAGCGTGGGTGGAGAGGAAAAAGAGGAGAAGGAGAAGGTCGAAGTGAAGCCGTTAGAAAAGTCTCCACTTGCAACGGTTAACGCCCTATGGAATCGCCAAGGCTGCTGATCCGCAGGGTCTCCGATTCGTCAAGCAGCATCAGTTCATCGATGAGCAAGGTATTATTGACAACAAAAACGCAAGTTGAGGATAAGTTTCAGTATCATCGTCTTGTATTCATACTAATCGCACTCTATGTCGTTTTACCGTCCAACCCACGAAACGCCATGGTGCCCAATTCTGCCTGATGCTATAAGCCCGTACCGGTAATCATCAATCTATTAGAATCCAATGCTCATTGCTGCCAATCTATACAGCACCCTCCTGGATCATCTTCTTCCTCAGATGGTTCTTGTAGTCACCGATACTGCCAGTCCACCTCTTTACTGTCTTGTTCTCGCACACCATAATGTCCTTCGCAATCTTGTCGAGCAGACGGAAATCGTGAGACACGACGACAACACCGCCATTGAAAGCGTTGATAGCGTCAGCCAAACTGTCAATAGTTGGGATGTCGAGACCGTTCGTAGGCTCGTCGAGAAGCAGCATGTTCGGGGATTCGATGGCCAACAGCGCAAAGACGATTCTGCTCTTCTGACCATCAGAAAGAGTACCCATCAACGCTGTTTGGGACTCTCCACTGAGCCCATACTTGCCCAGCTGCTGACGCCAGTATTGTAGATCAGAGGACTTGTCGGAGAACTTGTCGCGCACAAAGTCAAGGGCAGACTTGGTCAGGTCGAGTTGTTCGGCAGAGTGCTGAGAGTACATGCCGAGCTTCAAGTGAGTGTGTCTTGACACAACACCCTTGGTTGGGGAAAGGGCACTTGTGAAAATACGGAGCAAGGTGGATTTTCCGACACCATTTGGTCCGACCAAAGCTGTTCGAGAGTCCATGTCGACACCAAAGTCGAGATCTTCGTAGAGGTTGTCTGCGGGCTTTCCAGAGTAAGAAAAGGTGACATCGTCGAGAGCAAGAACCGGTGGTGGCAGCTTCTCGACATCGGCAAAACGAAAGCTGAAAACACGATCTTGGTGGACAGGCTGAATGAAGCCATCTGCCTCCATCTTGTCGAGAATCTTCTGCCTAGACTTGGCCTGTCTGACCAAATTGGCGTACGTACCAGCAGATGCAATAAACTTCTTGATGTGCTTGATTTCTTCTTGCTGCTTCTCGTAGGCTTTCATCTGGTTGACTTCTTGCTCGCTCCTGGTCTTCATGTATGAGTCGTAGTTTCCACCATAGTAGAGCAGTTGCTTCTCCCTCATATCAATCATGTTTGTGCAGACACCGTTCAAGAAGTCCATACTGTGAGAAACGAGGATAAGTGTACGATCCCACTTCTTCAGATATTCTTCGAGCCACACACAGGCTTGCAAGTCCAAGTGAGCCGTTGGGTCGTCGAGAAGTAGTAGCGAAGGCTTGACAAACAATGCCTTGGCCAAAGCAACACGCATACGCCATCCACCCGACATGTCCTTTGTCATCTTGTTTATCGTAACCTTGTTGAAACCAAGACCAGTGAGAATAAGAGACGCACGAGTGTGGAATGTTGAGGGGTCCATGCTCTCCATGCGGTCGTAGATGTCTTGCAACAGAGGGTCCTCAGGTCCCTTCTCGTCCAGAACGTCCTCAGCCTGCTTCTCGAGGCGGTCCAGTTCTAGCTCAGCCTGCTTAACGACCCATTCGAGAGCACCCAAGTCGGATTTAGGTGCACCCTCGTTCAACAAGTAGATGTCGATAGCGTCG
>Ga0160428_1002121_pt1 | contig 12825 bp, 10 predicted proteins | sample SolpanmetagenomM_FD_108198 | JGI IMG/M metagenome (GOLD analysis project Ga0160428, IMG submission 108198) | Solar panel surface microbial communities from Lawrence Berkeley National Laboratory, California, USA - M | ecosystem: Engineered > Built environment > Solar panel > Unclassified ... | reverse complement strand
TTGGTCGTACGGCGTCAGCGGCGGGTTCCGGCGCGCGGAATTCCAGACGCCCTATGTCCTGTCGGCCCCTGTCCAGGCGGACCGCACCGGGGATTCGATCAAGGCGCTGCAGGGCGACATCAAGGCGTTCCTGACGACCAAGGGGATCACGGCGAACGAGTTCGACCGCACGATCACCGATTCGATTCGGTCGCTCCCGGGGAATTTCGAGACGTCGGGCGCAGTGCTCGGGGCGATGCAACAGAACGAGCTGTATCGTCGCCCGGACGATTACTTCGCGACCCTGCCGCAAAAATATCGCGCGATGACCGCGGCCGAGCTTGACGCTGCGGCACGCAAGGCGCTCGACCCGTCCAAGTTCATCTGGGTCGTGGTGGGGGATGCGAGCAAGGTTCGCGGCCAGCTTGACAGCATCGGGCTACCGGTCGAGGTGATTCCGGCGGCGTCCGTAGCGGACGTGCGCTGAGCTGATTCAGGAGAGATACGATGGCTGCTGTCGATGGAAGCTGGGATACGATCGTCAAGTCGCCGCTGGGCGACCAGAAGGCAGTGCTGACCGTTAAGACCGACGGCGACAGCTGGACCGGAAGCCAGGTCGGCGCGATGGGCGCGGTCGACATCACCGACGGCAAGGTCGAGGGTGACACGATCAAGTGGACGATGTCGATCACCGTCCCGATGCCGATGAGCCTCGATTGCAGCGCGACCGCCGAAGGCGACACGCTGACGGGTTCGGTCGGCGCGGGCGCGTTCGGCAGCTTCCCGATGACGGGTACGCGCCAGGCGTAATGCCTGCGCGATCGTGCTGAAAAAGACGGCCTGCCCTCCGGTTGGAGGGCGGGCCTTTTTTTGTTCGCCTCAGCCATCACCCCGGGCTTGTCGCGTGGCCCGCCGTGGCACACACTCCGGCTATCGGGACAGCGAGCCCGGTGGCCTCGGCACGAGGCCGGGGTGACATGGGGGATTGGCATGATGGTCAAATGGCTCGTCGGCGCTGCACTGTGCGCGCTTCTTCCGATCCCCGCGCAGGCGCAGACCTACGACGAACGTCCCGCCAAACTCGTGCCGTCGACCGAGGGGTTCAACTACGAGCGCCGCGTGGTCGAGATTCCGATGCGCGACGGGGTCAGGCTCCACACCGTCATCCTCCTTCCCAAGGGCGCGCAGGACGCGGGCATCGTGATGACCCGCACGCCGTACAATGCCGACGGAATGACCGGGAAGGGCGGCAACAACGCCGATCTCGCGTCGAGCATCACCGGCTATGACAATGCGACCGACGTGATCGTGGACGGCGGCTACATCCGCGTCGTGCAGGACGTCCGCGGTAAATACGGGTCGCAGGGCATCTATATGATGAACCCGCCGCTCCACGACACGGCGCTCAACCCGACCCACACCGACGATTCGACCGACACCTACGACACGATCGACTGGCTGGTGAAGCACCTCCCCGAATCGAACCGCAAGGTCGGGATCATGGGGATTTCCTACGACGGTTTCCTGTCGCTGATGCCGCTGATCGACCCGCACCCCGCGCTGGTGGTGGCGGTGCCCGAGAACCCGATGGTCGATGGCTGGCGCGGCGACGACTGGTTCCACAACGGTGCGTTCCGGCTCGGGATCGATTACATCTGGGAGCAGATCGCGACCCGCGACAATGCGTCGCCTTTCGCGCGGACCACTTATGACGAATATGACACCGCGATGCGCGCCGGGTCGGCGGGCGCGCTTGCGAAGGCGCATGGGCTCGACCAGATCGGTTTCTGGCGCAAGCTTTCCGCGCATCCGGCCTACGACGCCTTCTGGCAGGCGCAGGCGATGGACCGGGTGCTCAGCCGTTATCCGCTCAAGGTGCCGGTGATGCTCGTCCACGGGCTGTGGGACCAGGAGGACATCTACGGTGCAACCGCAGTGTACCGTGCGCTGAAACCCAAGGATACCGCCGGGAACATGGTCTATCTGACGATGGGCCCGTGGTACCACGGGCAGCAGATCGACGACGGCAAGGCGCTCGGCGATATCCAGTGGGACCAGGACACCGCCAAATGGTGGCGCCGCACGGTGCTCGGCCCGTTCCTCGCGCATTACCTCAAGGGTACGCCGATGGACGTCGCCCCCGTCACTGCGTTCCAGAGCGGCACCAACCAGTGGCAGCGCCTGCCCGGCTGGCCCGCGCAGCCCGCGATGACCAAGCTGTTCCTCCAGCCGGGTGACGCGGTCGGCTTCGCCCCCGCCACCGGACCTGTGCAGACCGCCGACTATGTCTCGGACCCCGCGCACCCGGTGACGAACGTCCCGCGCCCGGTGCGGCCGGTGAGTTACGAGGACAATCACTGGAAGGCGTGGCTGGTCGGCGACCAGCGGATCGTGTCGAGCCGCCCCGACGTGCTGACCTTCACCGGCCCGGTGCTGACGCAGGCGGTGACGATCGCGGGGCAGCCGGTCGTCCATCTCACCGCCGCGACGACCGGGACCGACAGCGACTGGGTGGTCAAGCTGATCGACGTCTATCCCGATCAGGTCCCGAGCGACCCCAAGATGGGCGGCTATCAGCTTGCGGTCGGGATGGACATCTTCCGCGGGCGGTACCGCGAGGGGCTCGATCATGCGGTGGCGCTCAAGCCCGGCGTACCGCTCGCGTATAGCTGGGCCTTGCCGCAGGCGAACCATGTGTTCCTGCCGGGGCACCGCATCATGGTGCAGGTCCAGTCGAGCTGGTTCCCGCTCTACGACCGCAACCCGCAGAGTTTCGTCCCCAACATCTTCTTCGCGAAACCCGCGGATTACGTGAAGGCGACTCAGCAGGTGACGGTGAGCGGGCCGGACCAGAGCTATATCGCGCTGCCCGTGGTGCACTGACTTCCCCCTCTCCCCGCTTGCGGGGAGAGGGTCGGGGAGAGGGGCAGTATCGTAGCGCAGTGCTGCTGGACTGCCCCTCTCCCCCGGCCCTCTCCCCTGAAGGGGAGAGGGAGTAGAAGAGTTACCGCCCCAATCGGGTCACATGTCCCATCTTGCGCCCGGGCCGCGTCTCCTTGCCGTACAGGTGCAGATGCGCCCCCGGCTCGGCGAGGATCTCCGCCCAGCGATCGGCGTCATGCCCGATCAGATTCTCCATCGCCACACTCGGCGCCGTCAATGCGGTGTCGCCCAGCGGCAGCCCGCAGATCGCGCGGACGTGGTTCTCGAATTGCGAGCAGGCGGCGCCCTCGACTGTCCAATGCCCCGAATTGTGGACCCGTGGCGCCATTTCGTTGAACACCGGGCCATCGAGAGAGGCGAAGAACTCGCATGCCAGCACGCCGACATAGTCGAGCCGGTCCGCGATCCGCCCCGCAAGCGCCGCCGCCTCGCCCCATTGCGATGCGATTTCCGCGGGCGCGGGGAGGGTGGAGCGCGCGAGGATGCCGTCCTCATGTTCGTTCCACGGCGGCGGATAGCTCACCATCTGCCCGTCGCCACGGCGGACCAGCAGGATCGAGAATTCGTGGCTGAAGCGGACGAACCCCTCGAGGATCGCAGGGCGCTGCCCGATCGCGTCCCACGCCGCGGCAACCTCGCCTGCGTCCATGATGCGGACCTGGCCCTTGCCGTCATACCCCATGCGGAGCGTCTTGAGGATCGCCGGCGTCCCGATCTGCGCGACCGCCGCCTCGAGTTCGGCGAGCGTCTCGACCTTCGCCCAGGGCGCGGTTCGGCCACCGATCTCGCCGACGAACGCCTTTTCGGTCGCGCGATCCTGCGCGATGCCGAGCGCGGCGGGGGCAGGGTGGACCGGCACCTTCGCCGCGAGATAGCGGACGGGATCGAGCGCGATATTCTCGAACTCATAGGTCACGACATCCGCCGCCGCGGCGAATTCGTCGAGCACGATGCGGCTGTGATAATCCGCGCGGGTGAAGCTCGACGCGGTCTGCGCCGCGACGGCTTCCTCGTCGGGGGCGAGAATCCGTGTGTTATAGCCAAGCTGCGCCGCGGCCACCGCGAGCATCCGCCCGAGCTGCCCGCCACCGAGGATGCCGATCGTCGAACCCGGGGGAAGTATCGTCATGCCGGCTCGGTAGCGACGCCGTCGGTCTGCGCCGCGCGCCATGCCTGCAACCGCGCGGAGAGATCGGGATCGGCCAGCGCGAGGATCGCAGCGGCGAGCAGGGCTGCATTCTTCGCCCCCGCCTTGCCGATAGCAAGCGTGCCGACCGGGATCCCCGCGGGCATCTGGACGATCGAATAGAGGCTGTCGACGCCCTTGAGCGTCTTGCTCTCCACGGGCACGCCCAGCACCGGAAGATGCGTCAACGCCGCGGTCATGCCGGGCAGATGCGCCGCGCCGCCAGCGCCTGCGACGATGACCTTGAGGCCGCGATCCGCCGCGCTGCCGGCATAGTCGTAAAGACGTTGCGGGGTGCGGTGCGCGGAGACGACCTTCGCTTCGTGCGCGATGCCGAGCTCGTCGAGCAGATCGGCGGCGTGGCGCATCGTCTCCCAATCGGAAGTGCTGCCCATGATGATGCCGACAGAGGGTTCCATCGCGCGGGGGTAGCGGGGCGGCGGCGCAAGAGCAACTACCCTCGTAAGCGGCTTAACCATAACGCTTGCGGAACCAATTCCTTAGGGCGCGAGTTAAGCGGATCAGTCTCACAGTACAGGGTGCTGCCTCGATGAACCGCAAGATCTCCGTCGTTTCCTGTGCCGCCATCTCGGCCGTGCTCGCGTTTGCGACCCCGGCCTTCGCAGAGGGCAAGGCCGACCGCGCGCGCGTCGCGATCGCCGCTGCACAGGCGAAGATCGACGCCGCCAACAAGGTCGGCGCGACCGGCGAGGTTCCGCGGCTTCAGGCTGCCGCGCAGGCCGCGCTGCGCACCGCGCAGGAAGATCTTGCGCGCGGTGCGAAGGAGGAGGCGATTGCGTCCGCCAACCATGCGTCCGAGCTTGCCGATACCGCGCTCGGGGAATCGCAGCGCGCCCGCACGCAGGCCGCGCGCGCCGCCAACGGCGAGGCGCGCGATGCCGCCGCCACGGCGCAGGCGGATGCCGCCGCCGCCAACCAGCGCGCTGCCGCTGCCGAACAGGCCGCTGCGTCCGCCGCTGCCGATGCGGCCGCCGCACGCGCCACGCCGGTCGTCGTCGCAGCCCCGGTCGCACCGACCACGACGGTGACGACCGAGACCGAAAAGGTCGCGACGCCTGCGCCGCGTCCCGCCGCGCGTCGTGTCGTCAAGCGCACCGTTCGCCACACCGTTGCGCGCCCGGCCCCGCGGACGGTCGAGAAGACGACCACCACGGTGAAGACCGAGGCCAACTGAGTTTCCGATATTCCCGTCGGGCCGGGCGCATCCCGGCCTCCATCGATCCGCCAGTTTGTAGCGTACCGCGTATTGCGGATCGATAGGCTCCCGGCACCGGGCCGGGACGACGCGGATGTGTTTGTACCGCGTACCTGATAGCGTCGTCGCCCCGGCTCTCGCCGGGGTGACGATGGGATTACCGCTCGTTGAGGTAATAGCGATCCGTCGCCGCCAGCGAGTCATCCAGTTCATAGACGATCGGCTGACCGGTCGGGATTTCCAGCGTGGTGATCTCGTCGTCCGGAATCCCCGACAGATGCTTGACCAGCGCGCGCAGCGAATTGCCGTGCGCGGAAATCAACACGCGCTGCCCATCCTTCAACGCCGGCACGATGCGGTCTTCCCAATAGGGCAGGACACGCGCGATCGTGTCCTTGAGGCTCTCGGTCGCGGGAATGTCGATCCCGGCATAGCGACGGTCTTGCGACAGGTCGTACGCGCTGCCCGCTTCCATCGGCGGGGGCGGCACGTCGAAGCTGCGGCGCCAGATGTGGACCTGTGCTTCGCCGTGCTTCTCCGCGGTCTCGGCCTTGTTGAGCCCGGTCAGCCCGCCATAATGCCGCTCGTTCAGCCGCCAGTCCTTCTCGACCGGAAGCCACAGCCGGTGCATTTCCTCGAGCGCGAGGTTGAGCGTCTTGATCGCGCGGGTCTGGAGCGAGGTAAAGCACAGGTCGAAGTCGAGGCCCTTCTCCGCCATCAACCGCCCTGCCGCGCGCGCTTCTTCCGCGCCCTTCTCGGTCACGTCGACATCCCACCAGCCGGTGAAGCGGTTCTCGAGGTTCCAGCTGGATTGGCCGTGACGGATCAGGACGAGCTTTGGCATGTGCGATGGTCTCCTTCCCCGGCGGTGGCCGGGGCCCAGTTGCGCGCCGGGGTATCGCCTGGGGCGGGCGCGATCAACCTCGGGGTTGGGATTACGGGTGTTTTCGCGAGGCGCAAGCGACGGCGGAGACGACCCCTTCACCTTGGGCAGTCGCACCGGCAAGGCGTCTCCGGGCGCAAGACACCGCCGAGCAGCTTGCATGCGGAGCGTCTCATCGCCTACGCACCATGTGTCCGGCCGGTATAGTATTGGTCGGGCAAAGATCGCGCTGGTGTCCCGAAAGGGACTTAAAAGGGAACACGGTGTGGGAGCAATACTCCCGAAGCCGAGGCTGTCCCTGCAACTGTAAGCGGCGAGCGAGATGTACATCGCGTCTTCTTGGGAAGGCGCAGCCACTGGACCGACGCCGTAGCGGCCGAAATCCGGGAAGGCCGTATGTCGAGCGACGACCCGTGAGCCAGGAGACCTGCCAGCGTCCGGTCGCTCTTGCTTTGGTCCAGGGGATGGCCGGGGCACGGTTCTTCCGTCTGAGCGACGAACGAGCGGCGGGGGTCGCATCGGTTCGTGTCGCGGGCGCTTGCGTCCGCCTGCCGACGCGCGCCGACCGTTCGGAACGGACGCCCCCGTCCACAGTCGCTTGGCGCACGGGGAACGAACATGAAAATTCTGCAATCGCGGGCGATAGCGCTCGGCTGTGTCGCACTGGTCACGGCGGGCGGCACGACGCCCGCCCAGGGGCAGCAAGGGGGGCAGCATGCGGGACGACAAGGGGCGGGCGAGGCCGAAGCGCGGCCGGCCCCGGCGTCGCCCGACGATATCGTCGTGTTCGGGCGCGGCGAGGCGAAGATCGGCGTCGCGCATGCGGCGAGCGAAGGCACGGTTGCCGGCGGCGACCTGCTCGTTCGCCCGCTGCTCCGCGTCGGCGAATTGCTCGAGGCGATCCCCGGGATGGTCGCCGCGCAACATTCGGGGAGCGGGAAGGCGAACCAGTATTTCCTGCGAGGCTTCAACCTCGATCACGGGTCCGACTTCGCGACCTATATCGACGGCGTGCCGATGAACCTGCGGACGCATGGCCACGGCCAGGGCTATCTCGACCTCAATGGTCTGATCCCGGAGATCGTCGCGCGCGAGGATTTTCGCAAAGGGCCGTACCGTGCCGATGGCGGCGACTTCGCGCTCGCGGGGGCGGCGCAGATGACGACGATCGACGGTTTCGCGCGGCCGTGGCTGTCGGTCGAGGGCGGGTCCTATGGCTATGGCCGGATCGCGGCGGGGGGCACGATCGACGGCGTCGGGGCAGGCAAGCTCACGCTGGTCGCGCAGGCCAAGGCCTATGACGGTCCGTGGCAGGAGCCCGAACGCTTGCGCCATGCGTCCGGCTTCGCGAAATACAGCGCCCCTGCCGGTGCCGGGCGGGTCGAGGCGTCGCTCAACGCCTATCGCGCGACGTGGCGACCGACCGAGCAGATCCCGGAGCGGATCATCGGCACTTCGCTGTGCAAGGATGTGTTCTGCTCGCCCGATCCGACCGCGCGCGGCGAGACGACCCGGCTCATCGGCAACATCGCGGTGCGTCAGCCCGACTGGCAGGCGAACGTCTATGGCCAGTTCTACGACTGGTCGATGTATTCCAACCCGACCTACACCGATCCCGACGGTAGCAGCGCGCAGATCCGCCAGTTCGACCGCCGCTGGGTCATCGGGGCGCGGGGCGACAAGCGCTGGACGCTCGCGCCTGGCCTCGCCGTGTCGCTCGGCACCGAGGAGCGTTTCGACCATATCGGCAGCGTCGGGGTCGAGCGGACCAGCGCGCGATCATCGGTCGCGTCGCTGGGGCGGTACCTTGTCGCGGAAGCGTCGGCGGCTATGTACGGGGAAGCGACCTGGAAGCCGGTCGCGGGTATCCGCGTGATCGGCGGGGTGCGCGGCGACTATTACCATTATGCCGTGCGTGCGCTGGATCCGGCGGCAGCCCTCGCCGGAGCGGGCAGGGGGGACGACGCGATCCTGTCGCCCAAGGCGTCGATCGCCTATTCGCCGACCCGACGGCTCGAGCTTTACGGCAATTGGGGGCGCGGCTTTCATTCCAACGACGTCCGTGGCGCGGTCAACGTCGCGACGCCGGTGCCCGTATTGGTGCGCGGGGCGGGGCGCGAGGTCGGCGCCCGCTGGCAATTGCCCGGGGTCACGCTGACCGCGACCTATTGGTGGCTCGACGTCGACAGCGAGTTGCGGTTCGTCGGCGATTCGAATGCGGTCGAGCCGACCGGCGCGAGCAATCGCCGCGGCTATGAACTGGTGGGGTTCTGGCGACCGCGGCGGTGGCTCGCGATCGACGGCAATTACACCGCGAGCCGGTCGCGCTACGACAATGGCGACCGCATCCCCAATGCGTTCGAGAACGCCGCTTCCGCCGGGATCGCGCTGGTCCTGAACCCGTGGGAGGCGAGTGTCCGCGTTCGCCATCTCGGGCCGTATCCGCTCCTTGAGGACAACAGCGTCCGGGATTCAGGCAGCACCGTCGTCAACCTGCGGGCGGCGCGCAGGATCGGACGGTTCGAGGTCTATGGCGAAATGCTCAACGTGCTCGACAGCCGCGACAAGGACATCGCTTATTACTACGAATCCTATCTCCCCCCGGTCGACACGGCCGGACCGACCGAGGGGCGGCTGAGCCGTGTGGTCGAGCCCCGCACGCTGCGCATGGGGGTCCGGGTGAACCTGTAGCATCGCATGGCGCGGCCGCCTCGATGATGCTGGCCGGGGCTCCCCGGGGCTCAGATCGTGTCGATCATCTCCGCCAGCACGTCGAGGCAGGCATGCGCGAGCGCCTTCGAGCGCCCGCCCGACCAGCCGTATTCGGCGTCGGGGTTGGGGTCGTGGTCCTTGAACGGCATCTCGAGCGTCATCGACACCGCGCCGAACCGCTCGGCGACCTGATTGGTCGACATCGACAGGTTCGCGCGCCCGGGGGCCGCCTTGTCATAGCCCTTGGCGGTCTGGAAATCGGGGGTCACCGCCTCGAGCCGTTTGCCGAATTCGGAATATTTCGCGCCCTGCGCCTCGGTCCACGACGGAATGCCCTCGAACCCTGCGAAGAAGTTTGCGGGGATCGCCTCGTCGCCGTGGACGTCCATCGCGAAGTCGACCCCGGTCCGGTCCATCGCGGCGAGCACGCACAGCACTTCGGGGCTTTTCTCGGCCGTCGGGGTGAGCCATTCGCGGTTGAGGTTCACCCCTGCCGCATTGGTCCGCAGATGTCCGCGGAACGACCCGTCGGGGTTCATGTTCGGGACGCAATAGAACGTCGCCTTCTCCAGCAGCGCGGCAACGCTCCCGTCGGTCGCGTCGGTCAGTCGCTCGAGCAGCCCTTCCATGAACCACTCCGCCATGCTCTCGCCCGGATGCTGCCGCGCGTAGAACCATATCGGCTTGGGCCCGGTGCCGAGCTCGAGGCAATCGATCGACCGCCCGTCGAGCGTCTGGCCGAGTTCGTGATGCGTCACGCCGGGTGCGAGCGCGATCCGCGCGATCAGGTCGTCGTGCCGTTCCATCGTGTACGGCTGGAAATACGCGAACCACGCGAGCGCGCCGGTCCCGGTCCACTCGAACTCGAGCACTCCGTCGACATAGCGCGTCGGGATCATCCGCCAGTGAACCCGGTCGGTGCTGACGCGCACCTTATAGCCCGGCCAGCCGAACGGATAGGCCGAACCGCCAGCATTCAGGATGCGGAACGTGCAGGTGGTCCCCTTCACGCCCGAGACGCGGAAGTGGAACCACTGGTAGAAATCCGACTGGCGATCGTGCGCGATGTTGAGATCGATCCGGGCGGCGTTGCTGCCCCCCGAATCGATCCCGACCAGCTGGATGTTGCCGCTGTCGAAGGCGGCGGTAACGGCGATGGTGTTGTGGATGGCGCTCATTTCACCGTGATAGTGCGCCCCGAATCCCCGGGGAAGCCCTGGAACAGCGCCATCGCCAATTTCCGCGCGACCGCATCGGGCTGCGCGTCGCGCGCGGACCCGTCGGCGCTGGTCTGCGCGCGGCCTTCCCAGATGATCGTCTGGTCGCTGCGGCGGCGGATCTGCACCTGCATGTCGGTCAGCACGACGGTCCGGTATTTCGGACGACCGATCGGGAAGGAAATCCCGCCGCCGAGCCCGACGCCGCCGCCGCCGCGATAGCCGCCGCCATTGTACCCGCCGCCGCCGAGGCCGACCTGAAGACCGCTGCTGCGCGGTGCGCCTTCGCGATATTGCCGGTTGAAGCCGACCACCGCGATATATTGCGAACCCGCGCCCGCCGTCGGGACGGTGAAGCCGTTGCGCAACGCCTCGGCCTGAACCGCATCGGCATAGTTGCGGAACTCGAGCCCGTCGTCGACCGGCTGGCGATCCTGCGGGTTGCGCGGTGTCGGCTCGGTGCCGACGTTCGAGCCATATGTGCCGTAGCGCCCGACGGTGCCACGCTGCATCGGCTCGACCGCGAGCGATCCACGCTCGAGCGGTGCACCGAGGTGGAAGCGCGTGACCTCCACCGGACCGCTGCGTGTCGTCGTCGCGCAACCCGCGAGTGCGGTTGCTGCGACCAATGCCAATCCCAAACCGGTTTTCATGCGCTTGCGCCTTTAAGAGAGCTTGTTGCGAAGGGGTAACGCTTCGACGCCCGGTTGGGGTTCCGCGGCAACCCGATCTTGACTAAGGGTGATTGGCCCCATATGCGAGCGCCTCTTTTCCACATTCCAGAATTTGCAAAGCGAATCGATCATGAAGATCCGCAATTCCCTGAAGTCGCTCAAGGGTCGTCACCGCGACAACCGCGTGATCCGCCGTCGCGGCCGCACGTACGTCATCAACAAGACCAACCGTCGCTTCAAGGCGCGCCAGGGTTAATTCCCCGATGCGTGCCCGGACGCGTGCCGTCGTCTTCGACGTCGGCGACGTCCTGTACGGCTGGAACCCGCGGTTGCTCTATGAGCGCCTGGTCGACGATGATCAGGCGCTCGACGCGTTTCTGCGCGATGTTGCGACCAAGGACTGGCACTTCCAGCACGACGCTGGCCGTCCCTTCGCCGAGACCTCGGCGGAGCTTGCGGCCGCGCATCCGGATCATGCTCATCTGATCGCTGCCTGGGGGCCGCGGTTCGTCGATCAGCTCGGGGGCATGCTTCCCGGGATGGAGGCGCTCGTGTGCGAACTCGATGCGGCGGGCGTGCCGCTATATGCGATCACCAACTTTTCGGGCGAGTTCTGGCCACCGTTTCGCGCGCGCGAGGCGGCGCTGTTCGATCGTTTCCGTGACATCGTGGTGTCGGGCGACGAGTTGCTGACCAAGCCAGATCCAGCGATCTATCGGCTCGCGCTCGACCGGTTCGGGATCGAGGCGGAGGATGCGCTGTTCGTCGACGATCGCGAAGACAATGTCGCCGGTGCGCAAAGCGTCGGCATGCCCGCCCTGCTGTTCACCGATGCCGAGACGCTACGCGCCGATCTGGTGAATCACGGGATTCTTAGTTGATCTAAAACGTCGTGCTCCTGCGCAGGCAGGAGCCCAGGGTTACAGGCGTAGCGCTTGGCAACTCTGGGCTTCTGCCTGCGCAGGAGCACAAGCGCGGGCAGGATGGTGCGAAAAACGGTGACCCCCGGGACTAGCCCGGGGCGACCGCCGTTACTTGTAGTTCTTGAGCTCGTCCCCGACGATCCGCACCACGTGGAGCACATTGGTCGACCCCGGCGTCTTGAACGGCACGCCCGCGATGATGATCACGCGGTCGCCTGCCTTCGCCAGCGTGTGCCGCAGCGCCATGCGCTTGGCCTTCGCCACCATCGCCTCGAACGAATCGACGTCCTTGGTGTGGACCGCATAAGTGCCCCACAGCAGCCCCGCGCGTCGTGCGGTCTCGATGTTCGGGGTCAGCACCATCAGCGGCACGCCCGGCCGCTCGCGCGCGACGCGGCGCGCGGTCGAGCCCGAGGCGGTGAAGCAGATGATTGCCGCCGCATCGACGGTGTGTGCGATGTTCTTGGCGGCTTCCGACAAGGCGTCCGCGGTGGTCGGGTCCGAATGGATCTGGGTGAAATGGATCCGGTCGCCATGCGTCGGGTCCTTTTCGACCGCCTCGCCGATCGCATTCATCATCGCGACCGATTCCTTCGGCCATGCGCCCGCGGCACTTTCCGCCGACAGCATGATCGCATCCGCGCCGTCATAGATCGCAGTCGCCACGTCGGAGACTTCGGCACGGGTCGGCGAGGGCGAGGAGATCATCGATTCGAGCATCTGCGTCGCGACCACAACCGGGCGACCGAGCCGGCGCGAGACTTCGATGATCCGCTTCTGCAACGGCGGCACGCTCTCGGGCGGGAGTTCCACGCCGAGATCGCCACGCGCGACCATCACGCCGTCACACGCCTCCACGATTTCCTCGAGCCGCTCGATTGCCGAGGGCTTTTCGATCTTGGCGAGCAACGCGGTCTTGCCGCCGATCAGCTTGCGCGCCTCGGCGAGATCCTCGGGCCGCTGGACGAAGCTCAAGGCGATCCAGTCGACCCCCTGGTCGACCGCGAAGGCGAGGTCGCTGCGATCCTTCTCGGTCAGCGCCGCCATCGGCAGCACGACGTCGGGGACGTTCAATCCCTTGTTGTTCGACAG
>Ga0160428_1002120_pt1 | contig 12834 bp, 10 predicted proteins | sample SolpanmetagenomM_FD_108198 | JGI IMG/M metagenome (GOLD analysis project Ga0160428, IMG submission 108198) | Solar panel surface microbial communities from Lawrence Berkeley National Laboratory, California, USA - M | ecosystem: Engineered > Built environment > Solar panel > Unclassified ... | reverse complement strand
TCGCTGGTCATCGTGCGTCTCGAGCTCGATTTCCTGCGCGAGATGACCTGGCCCGGCGAGGTACGGATCGAGACGGAGGTGCTGCGTCTCGGTGGCCGGTCGTTCACCGTGCAGCAACGTCTCGTTCAGGATAACGAGATCTGTGCCAAGGCGCAGACCGTTCTGGTGGTCATGGACCGGGCGGCGAAGCGGGCGGTGTTGATCGATCCGTGGCGCGCCACGCTGAGCGCGTTTCAGGCGTGACCGACCTGCTCGGGGACGCGGGGCCGGCCCCAAGCCCGGATCCGTCACCACCGAGTCCGATGAGTGCCGAGAAGCATCGTCAACGGATGCGGGCGCGGTTGTTGACGGCCGGGCCGGACAGCATTGCCGATCACGAGTTGTTGGAAATGGTGTTGTTCCTGGCGCTGCCGCGGCGGGACACCAAGCCAATTGCGCGGGCGTTGCTGGCGCGGTTCGGCTCGTTTGCCGGATCGATCGCGGCGCCCGCGCCGGATCTGCGCGGTGTTGACGGGCTTGGCGACGCCGGCATTGCGGCGCTGAAGACAGTGCAGGCCGCCGCGCTGCGGTTGGTGCGGGCCGAAGTACGCGACCGGCCGGTATTGACCCATTGGAGCGCGTTGCTTGACTACCTATCGGCTGCCATGGCGCGCGACCGGGTCGAGCAGTTCCGCGTGTTGTTCCTGGACAACAAAAACCGCCTGATAGCCGACGAGGTGCAGTCGCGCGGGACGGTGAACCATACGCCGGTATACCCGCGCGAAGTGGTCAAGCGGGCACTTGAGCTGCACGCTACTGCGCTGATCCTGGCCCATAATCACCCGTCCGGCGACCCGGCGCCCTCGGCCGACGATATCGCCATGACGCGCGAGATCAAGGCCGCCGCCGCCGCGCTGGGGCTCGTGTTGCACGATCATGTGGTGGTCGGGAACGGAGTGACGCTCAGCTTTCGGGCACAGAACCTGCTGTAATCGGCCGACAACCCCGCTCACGCGCTGGTCGGCTCGGCCGAACACGTGCAGGATTGGGGAAAACGCGAGGAAACATGGCCAAGATCATCATCAGCTGCGCCGTCACTGGCGCCATCCACACGCCGAGCATGTCGGATTATCTGCCAATCACCCCGGAACAGATCGCCAAGAGCAGCATCGAGGCCGCCGAGGCCGGCGCCGCGATCATCCACCTCCATGCGCGCGATCCGGAGACCGGCGAGCCGACGCCAGACCCGGCCGTGTTCAACCAGTTCCTGCCAATCATCAAGCAAAGCACCGACGCCGTAGTGAACATCACCACCGGCGGCGGCCTGACGATGACGCTCGAGGAGCGGCTCGCGGCGCCGATGATGGCCAAGCCGGAGATGTGCAGCCTCAATATGGGGTCGATGAACTTCAACATCTCCGGCGCGGTCAACCGGGTGAAGACCTGGAAGCACGCATGGGAGAAGCCATACCTCGAGCGGACCGACAACTTCATTTTCCGCAATACGTTCAAGGATATCGAGGACATCGTGGAGCGGCTGGGCAAAGGCCACGGCACACGGTTCGAATTCGAATGCTACGATATCGGGCATCTCTACAGCCTGGCCCACATGCTGGACCGCAAGGTGGTGGAGGGGCCGCTATTTGTGCAGTCGATCTTCGGCATCCTCGGTGGGATCGGGCCGGATCCAAAGAACCTGCTGTTCGCCAAGGAGACCGCGGACCGGTTGTTCGGCGATCAGTACGTGTGGTCGGTGCTGGCGGCGGGGCGGAACCAGATGGCGTTCACCACGATGGCCGGGATTCTGGGCGGCAATGTGCGCGTCGGGCTGGAGGACAGCCTGTATATCGGCAAGGGCAAGCTCGCGACGTCTAATGCCGAGCAGGTGTCCAAGATCCGGCGCATCCTGGAAGAGCTGAGCTTCGAGATCGCCACGCCGACCGAGGCGCGGGCGATGCTGAACCTCAAGGGTGGGGACCGCGTTGGCTTCTGACATGCTGGACACTTCGATGGTCGACGCCGCCGCCCTGCACGCTTCGATCGTGACGATCGACACGCACATCGACATTCCGTGGCCGAACGGCCCCGATGCGTTCGTCGATGCGCCGCGGGGGCGCGACGCCCGTCGGGTGGATTTGCCAAAGATGAAGCGGGGCGGGTTGGGCGCGGGATGTTTTGCCGCCTACATCCCGCAGGGACCGCGCGACGCCGCCGGTCTGGCGGCGGCATCCGAGCGTGCGCTGGCGATGCTCGATGCCATCGTGGCAATGGGCCGCACCGAGGGTGACATCCAGTCCCGCGTGACCGAGACGGCGGATGCGATCGAGCAAGCGCGTCGGGATGGGGTGATCGCCGTGATCCCGGCAGTCGAGAACGGGCATGCGATCGGTGAGGATCTCGGCCTGTTGGCAGCGTTCCGGGCGCGCGGCGCGCGATACATGACGCTGACGCATAACGGGCACAATCTGCTGTCTGACAGCAGCAATCCCCGCGCGGATCTGGGCGATGGTCCGACGTTGCACGGCGGCTTGTCGGCATTTGGGCGGGAGGCGGTGGCGGAGATGAACCGGCTCGGCATGCTGGTCGACATCTCGCACGTCTCGCAACAGGGCGCGTTGCAGGCGGCGATGGTTTCCAAAGTTCCGGTCCTGGCAACGCATTCGTGCGTGCGTGCGCTTTGCGACGTGCCGCGCAACGTCGACGACTTGATGCTGGAAGCGATCCGGGATTGCGGCGGCATGGTCAACGTCACGGCGGTGCCCAGCTTTGTGCGTCGGGGCGGCAAGGCGGCCGAGGTGTCGGTCAAGGATTTCGTCGACCACATCGATTATATCGTGAAGCATGCCGGGCTCGCCCATTGTGGCATCAGCTCGGATTTTGACGGTGGTGGCGGGTTCTCCGATTGGCATGACGCGGCCGATAGCGTGAACTTGACGGCGGAACTGCTCCGACGCGGCTACGGATCGTCGGAGATCGAAGCGCTGTGGGGTGGGAACTTCCTGCGGCTGCTACGTCAGGCCGAGGAGTTCGCCGGTGGCTGAAATGCCGCGCCTCGGGCAGGGAACCTGGCACATGGGAGAGAATCGCTCCCGCCGGGCTGCCGAGGTCGCGGCGTTACGGCTCGGGCTGGACCTTGGGATGACGCTGATCGATACGGCGGAGATGTATGCCGAGGGCGGATCGGAGGAGGTGGTCGGCGAAGCGATCGCTGGGCGGCGCGACGAGGTGTTCCTGGTCAGCAAAGTCTATCCGCACAATGCGAGCCATGCCGGCGTGGCGGCCGCCTGTGCTCGTAGCCTGAAGCGGCTGAAGGTGAACTGCCTGGACCTGTATCTCCTGCACTGGCCCGGATCGACGCCGATCGGCGAAACGGTGGACGCGTTCGAGCGGCTTAAAGCTGCCGGAAAGATACGGTCATGGGGCGTCTCGAACTTCGACGTCGATGACATGGAGACATTGCCGGAAAGCTGCGCGACAAACCAGGTGCTCTACAACCTGGGTGAGCGCGGGATCGAATACGATCTGTTGCCATGGTCGCAGCGGCGACACATGCCATTGATGGCCTACTCGCCCGTGGGCCAGGGTGGCCGGTTACTGTCACATCCAGCATTGAAGACGCTTGCCGAGCGACACGGCAGAACTCCGGCGCAAATTGCGTTGGCCTGGACGCTTCGTGGTCCGGGGGTAGTCACGATACCGAAAGCCGTCGACCCGGATCACGTGCGACAGAACGCCGCGGCTGGCGAGATCGTCCTGTCGGCCGAAGAGTGGGCGTCGCTCGACGCTGCGTTTAAGCCGCCGACCCGGAAGCAGCCTCTGGCAATGCTCTGATAAGCAGTATCAATCCCGGAAGGCGTGGCGGAGGCGAAACAACGCTACTGCGATCAGCGCGGTGGCGATGACCAGAACGGGCATCGGCTCCGGGATTGCCGTTCCGTTCACGCAAGCAGCCGGCGTTGGGCAATACGCCACCGTGTGATTGTCGGACTCGTAGTTGCCGCTAGCTGGCTTCTCGTAGACGTCTATCTCGTCAAAGAAGCCGTTTAGATCGACGAAATTGATGAAAGCGAACGCTTCGCCGCTGTCCTGGCCTTTGAATCGGGCGGTCGGGTTGCCGCAAAACGGATTGCTCGCGGTACAACTGCCCAGAGCCGTGACGAGGTTGGCAGAAGAGTAGCTGCCCACGACCGCGCCATCGCGCTTGAACGTGAGTTGGTTGCCGGAGTCCAGGGCGGACAGCCAGTAGCCGAAGTAGTTGACGCCCGGGACGCCCGAGGTGGCGAGCGTGATGGTGTAACCGACCGTGTTGGCCAGGGCTTGGATGTAGGATCCTGAGCCACCCGCGCCGCCGTAAAGATTGGCCGACGCGATCGAGCCACCGGAATACTTGCCGGTGATGGCGCCGCCAGTGCCGAAAGACGTGCTGAAGGAGCCGCTGGTGCGGCCGTCGAACGTCTCGGTGCCGATGGTGGTCGCGTATCGCAATACTGCGGCCGAGGGTGTCTGCATCCCCGGCGCCCCGTATGTGACGGTGATGCTGTCCGCATGCGACGGCAGGCTTGCGGCCGATACCATGAGCATGGCCAACCAAACCGATTGCAAACGCATCAATACCGCTCCTCAAGATGCACCGTTCGGTACATCTTGAGAATATCGGCGAAAGATGGACGGAGTATTAACGGCCGGCGGCGTATCCCTGCATGCCGCGTGGATTGGCTCCCGTCCGGAGCAGGCCATCGACCGTCGTCGCGGCCGACAAGCGGCCTTCCGACCAATCCTCGCCGCGTTCGGCCCGATGCCCGCGTCCGATCAGCTCGTCCAGCACGGCTTGGCTGTAGCGGCCTTCGATCACCAGCTTGCCGGGTCGGGACACGCGCGGCCAGAACGAGCTCGGCCAGTGTTCGGTGTGGAAACACGGGGCGTCGATCGCCTGCTGGATCGACCAGCGGTGATGCACCATGCGCAGAAAGAAGGTGAGGGACCATTGGTCTTGCTGCTCGCCGCCCGGCGTGCCGAACGCCATCCATGGTTTGCCGTCGCGGAGCGCGAAGCTGGGCGACAGCGTCGTCCGCGGTCGCTTGCCCGGCGCCAATCCGTTTGGCACGTTGTCGCGCAGCCAGAACATTTGCCCACGCGTCCCCATCGGGAAACCGAGCTCGGGCACCACCGGGCTCGATTGCAGCCAGCCGCCCGAAGGGGTCGCGCTGACCATGTTGCCCCAGCGGTCGATGACGTCGATATGCACCGTGTCGGCGCTGCTGACCCCCAGGCGCGCCACCGTCGGCTCGCCGGCCCCGGCGTCCTGCATCATGCTGTCTGCCCGGGCGGCCGCGCCGGTATCGACCCAGCCGTTCCGCCCCGGCAGGAAGCCCGGCCGTAGTTCCAGCGAGGCGGTCTCTGCGACCAGCCCGCGGCGCTCGCCGTTGTAGCCATCCGACAGCAGCGTCCCGAGCGGCACGCCAGGCATGTCACCGTAATAGGCCTCGCGGTCGGCGAAGGCGAGCTTGGCGCACTCGGTCACGGTGTGGATGAACTCGGCGCCGAGCGGGTCCATGGCGCCGATGTCGAAGCCGCTGAGAAGCGCGAGTTGCTGCAGGAACACTGGTCCCTGCGACCAGGGGCCGCATTTGAGCACGGTGTAGCCGTGGTAGTCGTAGGAGACGGGCTCCTCGATCGTCGGCTGCCAGGTGGCGAAATCCTGCGCGGTCAGCAGGCCGCGGTGACGCCGCCCGGAAGCGTCGAGCACCGGGGTTTCGAAGAAGCGCCCGACCGCTTCGGCGACGAAGCCTTGATACCAGGCGCGGTCGGCCGCCTCGATGCGGGCCTCCCGCGTGTCGCCGGTGGCCTCGCGGCAGATGCGCTCGTAGGTGGCGGCCAGTGCTTCGTTGCGGAACAGCACGCCGGGCTGCGGGGTCCGCCCCCCCGGCAGGAAGACGGCGGTGCTGGTGGGCCACTCGGTCTCGAACATCGGCCGCATCGTCTCGATGGTGGCGCAGATTCGCGGCACCAGTGGCACGCCGTCGCGGGCGTAACCTATGGCATAGGCCAGCACGTCGGCCAGTTCCCACGTGCCCCACTCGCGCAGGATGCGGCACCAGGCGCCGAACGCGCCGGGCACGACGGCGGGCAGGAAGCCGGTGCCAGGGATCAGGTCGAGCCCCAGATCGGCGAACGCGCCCAAGGTCGCCGCGGCCGGCGCGGTGCCCTGGCCGCAGACGACGTGCTGCGTGCCGGAGGCTGTGCTGTGCAGGATGATGGGGGCGTCGCCGCCGGGTCCGTTCAGATGCGGCTCGGCGACCTGCAGGGTGAACGCCGTGGCGCAGGCGGCATCAAAGGCGTTGCCGCCCCGTTCGAGCACCGACATGCCGACCGCGGTGGCGAGCCAATGCGTTGATGCAACGACGCCAAAGGTGCCGGTGATGTCTGGCCGTGTCATGAAGCTGGTGGCTGACATCTTTAATCAAACTCCCGTTGCGTTCCGTTTATCCTATGCGCAGTGTCCGCACACTCAAATCGGGGGGTCCTACACGTTGCTGATCCTGATCGTCGGTCCTTCGGGCGCTGGCAAGGATACGTTGCTGAACGGCGTTCGCGCCGGGATGGGTGAGCATAACGGAATGCGCTTCGTGCGCCGTGTCATCACGCGACCCGGCGATGTCGGCGAGGAAGACCATGAGAGCGTCACCGAGCAGGTCTTCGAACTGCGCGAGCAGGCCGGGGACTTCGCGCTGCATTGGCGTGCGCACGGGCTGCGCTACGGCATTCCGGCCGACATCTCCTTCGACCTCGCGCGCGGACGAGTGGTGATTGCCAACGTGTCGCGCGCCGTTCTGGCCGAAGCGGCCGCCAAGTTCCCGGTGGGGATCATCGAGATCACGGCGCCGCGGGCGATGCTGGAGTCGCGGCTGGCCGAGCGCGGGCGCGAGGATGCCAGCGACGTGGCGCGCCGGCTCGCGCGCGAGATCGAGCTGCAACTGCCAGTGACGCGGTTGCGCGTCGTCAACGACGGCAGCAAGGAGGCCGGGGTGGAGCGCTTGCTTGACGCCATTCGCGAGGCGGCGGGGCTCGACGCATTCCAGGGGTGAGCGGGAGCTCTCCCGTCAAAAGCCGGATCGGCGCGCTCCGGCTGTTGCTGCCGTTCCTGCTGCCCTATCGGTGGCGCGCCATCGGAGCGGCGACGGCGCTCGGCCTGTCGGCCGCCCTGGTGCTGTTGCTCGGCCAGGGCGTGCGGCGGCTGATCGATATCGGGTTCGCGACGTCGGATCGCGGGCATCTGGATGGCGCCGCCCTGGCGATGTTCGGCGTGGTCGCCGGGCTCGGCATCGCGACGGGGACGCGGTTCTATCTGGTTTCCTGGCTTGGCGAGCGCGTCGCGGCTGATCTGCGGGCGGCGCTGTTCGACCGCGTGCTCGACCTATCGCCGCCATTTTTCGAGACCATGCGCACCGGCGACGTGCTGACCCGGCTCAACACCGATACGGTGCTCTTACAGGGGCTGGTCGGCTCGGCCGTTTCGCAATGGCTGCGCAGCCTGGTCATCGCCACCGGCGCGCTGACGATGCTGGTGGTCACCAGCGCCAAGCTGGCGGGGCTCGTGGTGCTGGTGGTGCCATTCGTGGTGTTGCCGCTGGTGGTGTTCGGACGGCGAGAGCGCAAGCTGGCGCGGATGGCGCAGGACCGGGTGGCCGATCTGGGCGCCTATGCCGAGGAGACGATCAACGCGCTGCGCACGGTGCAGGCGTTCACGCACGAGGCGGAGGATCGCGCGCGGTATCGCGGCCGGGTCGAGGCGGCGGTGACGGCGGCGATGCGCCGGGTCGGCGTGCGCGCGACGCTGGTGACGCTGGTGATCCTGCTCGGGTTCGGGGCGATCGTGCTCAGCCTGTGGGTCGGCGGGCTCGACGTGGTGGCCGGGCGGCTGTCGGGCGGTCAACTATCCGCGTTCGTGTTCTACGCCGTGCTGGTAGCGACCAGTGCGGCCGGGATCGCCGAGCTGTGGGGCGAAGTGCAGCGGGCCGGGGCAGCGGCCGAGCGGATCGGCGAGTTGATGGCCGAGCGGCCCTCGGTCAGCGCGCCCGCGAATCCCGTCGCCCTGCCGCCGGTGCGCGCGGGCGGCAGTGCGATCCGCTTCGAGGAGGTGTGCTTCAACTATCCGTCGCGGCCTGACGCCGCCGCCCTGGACCGGTTCAGCCTCGTCGTCGAACCCGGCGAAACCGTGGCCCTGGTCGGCCCCAGCGGCGCCGGCAAGACCACCGTGTTCCAGCTGTTGCTGCGGTTCTACGATCCGGCCAGCGGACGCATCGCGCTCGACGGCGTCGATCTTCGCGTCGCCGACCCGGCGGTCGTACGTGGACGCATCGGCCTGGTCAGCCAGGACCCGGTCATCTTCGGCGCCGATGTGTGGGACAACATCCGTTACGGCCGCCCCACTGCCACTGATGCCGAAGTCCGTCAGGCTGCCGAGGCTGCCTCCGCCGACTTCTTGAATGATCTACCGGTTGGCTTCGACAGCTTCCTCGGCGAGCGCGGGGTCCGTCTGTCCGGCGGCCAACGGCAGCGCGTGGCGATCGCGCGTGCCATCCTGCGTGATGCGCCGGTACTGCTGCTCGACGAAGCCACCAGCGCGCTCGACGCGGAAAGCGAAGCCGCCGTGCAGCGCGCCTTGGCCTTGCTCTCGCAGGGACGGACCACGCTGGTGATCGCGCACCGCCTGGCAACGGTGCGGCGCGCCGATCGCATCGTGGTGATGGATGGCGGCCGGGTCGTGGCCACCGGGACGCATGACGCGCTGGTGCGGGAAGGCGGACTCTACGCGCGGCTGGCCGCGCTGCAGTTCACCGAGAGCGTCTGAGCGCCGGCAACAGGGTCTCACCGGCCATGTCGATGAAGCCGGCCTGATTGCAGCCGACGTTATGGAGATTGACGGTCTCGACGCCCAAAGCGAGACGGGCGGCGACCCAGTCGGTGAGTTCGTCGGGGTCGCTGACGATGAGGACGGACTTGTCCATGTCGTCGGGGCGGACGAAGCGGGTCGCGATGTCGAAATCGGCTGGCGTGCGAATATCCCAGTTTACCGCGCCGCCGAGCGCGTTGAAGCGCCACTGCTCGTGCGCTTCCCGCCGGGCCTCCTTGAGCGTGGGCGCCCAGGCGATGTCCACCTTCACGTGGATCGGCTTACCTTCGCCGCCGCCAGCGCGGAAGGCGTCGATGATCGCCTCCAGCTTGGCCAAGTCGGCATTGACGGTGAGCAGCCCGTCCGCCCAGCCGCCGAGCCAGGTCGCCGTCTCGGGCGTCACTGCCGCGCCCATCAGCCGGGTCGGTACATCCGGACGGGACCAGATCTTGGCATCCGTGCTGGTCACCAGACCGCGATGCGTGACGGTCTCGCCGGCCAGCAGGGCGCGCATGATCTCGGCGCCTTCGCGCAGGCGGGCGTTGCGGGTCGACTTGTCGGGCCAGTCCTCGCCGGTGATGTGCTCGTTGAGGAACTGGCCGCTGCCGAGCGCGATCCAGGGTAGGCGGCCCGGAAACATCTGCCCGAGGGTCCCCACGGCCTGGGCCAGGACCGCCGGGTTGTAGCGCCAGCCGCCGGGCACGCTGATGGCGCCGAAGGTGAGCCGCGAGGTGCGCGCCAGGGCGGCGCCGAGCCAGGACCACGCGAAGCCGGACTGCCCCTGCGTCTCCGACCATGGATGCGCGTGATCCGAGGTAAAGGCGCCATCGAATCCGGCGGCCTCGGCGTGCTGGACAAGGCCCAGCAGGTCCGATGGCGTGAACTGCTCCTGCGAAGCATGATACGTGAAGTATGTCATCGCATTGACAGATGGGCCGGTCCCCCGATTTGCCATCGAGCATGTCCCTCCCAATCAGCGACTACGCCATCATCGGCGATACCCATACGACCGCTCTCGTCAGTCGGAATGGGTCCATCGACTGGCTGTGCTGGCCGCGTCACGACAGCCCGGCTCTGTTCCTCCGCCTCCTCGACGACGACAAAGGCGGCGCCTGCAGCATCGTGTTCGACGGCGAGACGACGAGCACCCGGCGCTACCTGCCCGACACCAACATCATCGAGACCACTTTCACCCAACCCGGCGGCCGCGCCGTGCTGACGGATTTCATGCCCGTGTATCCGCCGAGCACCATGCCGGAGGACGGGCCCGACGGGGATACCGAAAGCCGCCTCATCCGGCTTCTCAGCTGCATTGAGGGCCAGGTCCGCGGCCGCTTCATCGTTCGCCCGACCTTCGACTACGGCCGCGCCGACTGCACGCCGCATGCGGACGCGAATGGCTCGGTGCTGTTCGAGGCCGGCGACGACCGTGTCCGCGTCACCAGCAGCCAGCCAGTGGTGGTCGAAGATGCGACGGCATCGGTGCCGTTCGATCTCGCGACGGGCGAGCGCATGCACCTGGTGTTGACCCAGGGCCAGGACGGCGAGGTGCCGCCGGTGCAGGAGCCCGATGGTGCGGTCTCCCGGCTAGAGCACACCACCCGCTATTGGCGGGACTGGATCAGTGTCTGCAGCTACCGAGGCAAGCACGAGGCGGCGGTGCGGCGCAGTGCGCTGTTCCTGAAATTGATGACCTATGCCCCGACCGGCGCCATCATCGCCGCGCCGACGCTCGGCCTGCCGGAGGCCGTGCCGGGCAACCGCAACTTCGACTACCGCTACGCCTGGCTTCGTGACGCCAGCTTCACCATCACCGCCTTCGCCAATCTCGGCTATCGGCGGGAGGCGGAGGAGTATCTCCGCTTCCTGTGCAAGGTCGACGACAGTCACGGGCGCGAGCTGCGCCTGATGTACGGCGTCATCGATCCGGTGCCCGAGGAGCAGGAGCTGTCGCACCTTTCCGGCTGGCGCGGCGTCGGCCCGGTCAAGATCGGCAATGCCGCGGCGGGGCAGACGCAGCATGACGTCTACGGCGAACTTCTGCTTGCGGTGGAGGATTATTGCGAGGTCGCTGGCAACGCCATGCCGGCCGAGCTAGCCGAATCGTTGCCGTTGCTGGTGCGCAACCTGGCCGAGCGTGCGGTCGCGGCGCGGCACGAGCCGGACCAGGGTATCTGGGAGCCGCGCGGACCGGCGCAGCATTTCGTGCATACCAAGGCGCTGATCTGGGTCGCGCTCGACCGGGCTGTCCGGCTCGGCACCCGAATGGGCATCGATGCGGAGCTTGTGGCGGCGTGGCAGTGGGCTGCAGGCGAAGTTCGCGCGGAATATCTCGAGCATGGGTGGAGCGAGGCCCGGGGCAGCTACGTGCAAGCCTATGACTCGGAGGCGCTGGACGCCTCGGCGCTACGGATCGCGCTGTTCGACGCGCTACCAGTCGATGATGGGCGGCTGGCGCGGACGCTCAACGCCGTGCAGGCGGAGTTGGGCGCCGGCGACCTGATCTACCGATATCGCACCGATGACGGGATGGAAGGGCAGGAGGCCACGTTCACCGCCTGCGCGTTCTGGTTCGCCAGCTGCCTGGCCGTGATCGGGCGGGTGGACGAGGCGGACGCGCGGATGGATCGCCTGCTGAACCGCTCCAACGACATGGGCCTGTTCGCCGAGGAGATCGATGCGGCTACCGGCGAGCAACGCGGCAATTTCCCGCAAGGCTTTACCCACATGGCGGTGATCAACCACTCCGTCCGCTTGGCCGAGATCAGCGAGGCGCACCGGCAGGCGGCTTAGGGTTCGGCCCCTTCGGCCCACAGCAATGCCTCGACCTCGGCCTGCGACACGTCGCCGGTGGTGAACGCCTCGCCGATGCCGCGGGCCAGGATGAGGTGCAGGGCACCATCCCGCATCTTCTTGTCACGGCGCATGTTCGCGATGAGCGAAGCCGCCGAGAATCGCCGGTTGAGCATGTTCAGCCCACTCGGCAACCCAGCGCGCTCGAGATGGGTCGATACACGGGTAGCATCGTCGGCTTCGCACAAACCCAACCGGGCGGACAGGCGGAACGCCATGCCGATGCCGACGGCCACCGCCTCGCCATGCAGCAGCCCGCCGCCGTAACCGTATTCCGCCTCCAGTGCATGCCCGAAGGTGTGGCCCAGATTGAGCAGCGCCCGGCCGCCGCTCGGACGCTCCTCGCGTTCGTCGTCGCCCACGACCGCCGCCTTGAACGCGCAGGCGCGCAGGATCGCCTCCGCTTGCGCCGCACGGTCGCCGGACATCACCGCGTCGGCATGGGCCTCGCACCAGGCGAAGAACGGCGCGTCGCCGATGATCCCCGCCTTGACCAGCTCCGCATACCCCGCCCGCAACTCGCGGAGCGGCAGCGTGGCCAGCGTGTCCGTATCGGCCAGCACCAGCTTCGGCTGGTGAAAGGCGCCGAGCAGGTTCTTGCCGTGCACCGTGTTGATGCCGGTCTTGCCGCCGACGCTGCTGTCGACTTGCGCCAGCAGCGTCGTCGGGATCTGCACAAAAGGCAGCCCGCGCAACGCCGTGGCGGCGGCAAAGCCGGCGAGGTCGCCGACCACGCCGCCCCCGAGCGCCACGATCGTCGTGCGCCGCTCCACGCCGCCGTCGAGCAACTGCCCGACCACGGCCGTGTAGCTTTCTAGGCTTTTGGAGGCCTCGCCCGGCGGCACCACGATCGTACGATGGGCGATGCCGGTTTCGTCGAGCCCGGCCAGCAGCGTCGGCAGGTGAATGGCGGCCACCGTCTCGTCAGTGACGATGACGACGCGCTTTTGCGGCAGGATCTCCGCCATGTGGGCGCCGGCGCGCGCCAGCAGGCCGCTGCCGATGACGACGTTGTAGGAAGTGGTCGCCAGGCTCACTGGCAGACGGCGCGGCGGGCTCCAGCTTTCCAGCTCGCCAATCACGCGATTCATGGTGACGTCGGGCGGTTC
>Ga0160428_1002119_pt1 | contig 12839 bp, 12 predicted proteins | sample SolpanmetagenomM_FD_108198 | JGI IMG/M metagenome (GOLD analysis project Ga0160428, IMG submission 108198) | Solar panel surface microbial communities from Lawrence Berkeley National Laboratory, California, USA - M | ecosystem: Engineered > Built environment > Solar panel > Unclassified ... | reverse complement strand
TCCAGGTACCGGAAAGACTCTTCTTGCCAAGGCGATCGCCACCGAGTTCTCACTCAACTTCTTCTCCGTCAAAGGCCCCGAACTGCTCAACATGTATATCGGCGAGTCGGAAGCGAACGTCCGGCGAGTCTTTCAGCGCGCACGAGATGCTCGACCATGTGTGGTGTTCTTTGACGAGTTGGACTCTGTTGCGCCCAAGCGAGGCAATCAAGGTGATAGCGGTGGTGTCATGGATCGCATTGTCAGTCAACTTCTCGCCGAGCTTGATGGTATGAGCGACGGTGACGAAGAGGGCGGCAACGGAGGCGGTGTGTTCGTTATCGGCGCGACAAACCGACCGGATCTGCTTGACCAAGCGCTGCTGCGACCAGGACGCTTCGACAAGATGCTGTACCTTGGCGTCTCGGACACTCATGACAAGCAGAGGACCATCCTGGAGGCATTGACTCGCAAGTAAGTCACTCTATCATTCGTGCGATCTTGGAGACAATATACTAACATGCCAAACCCAGATTCTCCCTCTCCCAAAAGTTGTCCCTTGCTGACGTCGCTGCATCCCTCCCGTTCACCTTCACGGGTGCCGATCTATACGCCCTCTGCTCCGACGCCATGCTCAAAGCCATCACACGCCGAGCGACACTTGTCGACGCTAAAGTGCAGGCGCTTAATGCGGAGCGGCAGAGCTCGGCCCCTGTAACCTCGGGTCCTACCGTCATCACAACTGCATACTTTTTCGACCACATGGCGAGTAAGGAGGACACGGAAGTGGTTGTCGAGGAGGAGGACTTCATGGAGGCCATGCACGAGCTGGTACCTTCTGTGAGCGTCAAGGAACTCGAGCACTACGATCGTGTGCGACAGGGCTTCGAGGCCGCCGAGAGCGGGAAGAAGGAGCGTGAGGAGGCCGCAAGGCGGTTGCCAGCGGAGTTGAAGGTTAACGGGATGACCAACGGCAAAGCTAAGGCTATCACCGCAGCGCCTCCACCCGACGATGATGACTTTGTGCTGAAGACCGAGGGTATGACCCTGGACGATGATGAGTACGCCCCGCCAAAGAAGGACACGGGTAAAGGAAAAGGCAAGGCAAAGCAACGGACGACCGAGCCGATAGGAGAGAACGGTTTTGGAAACGCGGCGGCCGGAGACGACGAGGCATTGTATGCATGACGAACTTTGGGTCGTTGGATCGGCGGAGTAGACATGGAAAAGCATGACTTTAGCCGAGAGCAAGCTGCGGAGCAAGAAACATATAATGAAAGGTTCCTTCACATCTATGGTATCATCTACGCTCGCAAGACTTTCTTGTCGATCTGTTTGAAAGTGTAGATGTCCGTTGCTTATATGGTCCATTGTACAACGCGCATGCCAATGGTGTGATCACCCTGCGAGCCCCTGAAAGGGCCCCTCGCTCTTGACATGGCCTCGCTTCGGGTCAATGCGGAATCTGGCCTGTCTGTATCACTCGTTCAAGCTGGCATGATAAGAGAACACTATGGCCAACGCTTCAACACTCCACCGTGAACTAGCCTTGGGAGTATGTCCGCAAGCCTAGTCTCACCCGACGAGGTTGCACAGCGTTATGGGTTGACGACTGCCGAGCTGCAAGCGCTCAGTGCCTCTTGCATCGATGCCAAATCGCGGTCGTACAGTAAGCTAGACAGGACAGCTTTAGCTACATGGAGAACTTCACTGATGATATCCTACCCAGGCCCTTACTCTTCATTTCGAGTCGGCGCAGCCTTCTACACAGCCTCCGGCGCACTAGTCTCCGGGGCCAACGTTGAGAACGCCTCTTACCCTGTGACAACTTGCGCAGAAAGGGTAGCGCTTGGAGCGGCGATCACGTCGCCCATTGGTGGAGCGGCTGGGGGAGTTGGATATAAGAGGGGCGACTTCAAGGCACTGGCCATTGCGACGGATGTGCCGAAGGACAAAGGCTATTGCAGTCCTTGTGGTATGTGCAGACAGGCTGTCAGGGAGTTTTGCGAGGTATGTGACGAGGCGCCCCAGGGTGATTCAAGATGTCTGAAACATGTCTGAAGAGAAAGCTCGGATGTGGGTGTTTGATTAGCTTGCTGATGCGGATAACTTAAAACAGGACTCTATGCCAGTCTTCATGCACGACAGTGAGGGAGGCTTCATTGTGAGGACAATGGGCGAGGTATGATATTGCATAAGACATTGTACAGTTACACGGGCTCACAACCGACTAGCTTCTCCCTTTGTCGTTCGGACCAGACATGCTCAAGGATACTCAGGAAGCACTTGCTACGAATGGAGAACCGTCGACGACATGACAGAGCTTCCATGGCGCGATGTCTTCTACTAGTGCTACCGAAACAAGATGGTTATACCACAACAAGCGCAACCGAACAACGGATATCAAAGGAAGGGAATACAACAGGAAGGGCCCCGAGCGTTTATGGAACCACTGTTCGACCAGCGAGCAGTTGGATACTTGGTCCGCCTTGCATGCATGGTTTCATCCCTTGAAATGGACAAAGAAGTGACTCTCAGGCATGTGAACTCTTCTTCTTTGTCATGTGATCTGGTTCTGTTTGCTGCCCGCCGTTGCTATGGGCAACGCAGGGTCCGTGTTATTGTGAAACGCGTCTTCCCCGTTGACTTAAGTAAAGTGAAGTATCTCGCTTTTCCTCTGCACGAACTTACCAACTCACTCTCACTCTCAATCGAAATGACTCTGCAAGCAAGCTACGAGCGATACCTCGCGAAGCCTACCGCTGCTGCACTCTCTGCAGAGGCCTCGGTCCACTACATTCCTACGCTGTCCACCTTTGTGAAGCCGCAGAATGTTCTCAAGCACCTTGAACTTCAAAACCAACAGCTGAGCGTGAAGATAAATATCTTGAACGTTATCGAAGGAAACAACGCTCTATGCCTCGAAACCGAAACCACGATTCGATTCCTGCTTGGTGGTGGCTCCTACTTGCCAGGCCTGGATGATAACTTTCTCGCTGACAGGACCGTGTCTCTCCCAATCGTAAGCGGATCAGCAGATACTGAGTCTTGTCCTACTGACACATCCAAGATCCACATAGTTGAATTCGATGCTTCCTCAAAAATCCTCCAAGTCCGCTTGCTCTGGGACCAAGCCTCCATGCTCAAGTCTGTCGAAATCATCGGCAACCGCGCGCGTAACTGGCCTATCTATGATGGCAAGGATCAAGCTCGCTTGATCGCTTCGTCAGTCTCGCACGCACCGCAAGGCAATACCGAGAGCGTCAAGCCCATCATGCGGAAGTCAAAAGTTAGCGATAACACCGATCACAACGGCCATCTCTCCCTGTTCGAGCCAAGGGAGTTCGAAGGCACCACATCTGGCCCTAATCCAGTTGATCCTAGGGAATCTGCTAAGCCAAACCCTCGTCCATACGATGAGGTCTTTGGCGACGATGAACCTCTGTCACCATCTCCGAGTAAAGGCCCTCAATTCAAGGGAGGCGCCGGCCACAACTTTCAATCCAACAGACTCTTCGACGAACAGACTCATGAACCATTGAATGCTCCCAACAAATCAGTCAAGACCAATCCCTCCAAGTTTAACCATTTCGACATGAATGAGACCTCAATCGGTGCAGCCGTTGGGTACAGGGCGAACACCTCCAGAACATCACAACAAGCAGCGCAGTGGAGTTTTGCCGACTTCGCTACCCCTCAGAAGCCTGCTGTGCAGTTTCGAGACCGCAATGAGCGCACCTTGACTTGGACTCCTGATGAAGCCGAAGCAAGGAAGCCAGATGTACGCATCCCTTATCGTCCAGCGGCGCGTAAGGACGCTACTGCACACTTCGCCTTTGGTGACACTACCCCACCTGCCGAGAAGCGCGCCATACTCAAGGACAACGTAAAGGGCAGATCCGGTCTGTACCATGACCCCGTCCAGGGTGAGGAGTGGACCTCCGGTCGTGAGGACAGGAAGTTGCATCTCAACGAGCGGGCCACACTCAAGGAGAACGTGAAGACCATATCGTCCGGCCTCTACCACGATCCGGTCATGGGCGAGGAGTGGACTTCGGGCCGCGAGGAGAAGAAATCCCACTTGGACGACCCTGCGCCCCTGTCGAACATCACCAACAACGCGGCGCGCAAGAATTTCAGCTCGCACTTCGACATGTCAGACGCATCGCCTCACAAAAAGCCTCCGGCCCAGAATGAGAACGTCAAGCCAGTGGCCCCGCAGAAGGCAGCGAGGAGCATGGTCGCCACAAGCTGGGATTTTTACGACGACGAGCCCGTGCTGCAACGGGGCATCAAGATTGCCGGTGATGGCATGGGCAACCGCAAAACCACCGAGAAGAACTGGTGGGAGATGGAGTAACGAAACGTAACGCAAACTGCCACGAAGAACATGGTAATGCTACGGTCCGGCGTTGTACATGAAGGTATCCAAGTTCACTCTTCTTGTTTTTCTTTTTTTTCCCCTTTTCTCGACAGATCTGGTTCACGGCGGATTACTTTTCGCTTCCGATCAAGTATGTATACATTAAGCTCTATAAACATTGGAATCCTTTCAGAGCCCTGAAGAAAGTAAATTCAGCCCGTGCTTTGCCATTGTCCACGCGGGAGATGAAGTTAATCGAAGACATGCTCAGCTGTATTCCTTGGACCGTTTCGGTTCAAAGACTCTCGGCTGATAAACTCCGCCTGCGCCAGTCGCTAATGTGGAGTCCCTAATGTGCAACATGCCAAAACGCTTCAAAGAGAAAAAAAAAGACACTTAAAGACCGTCAGTATTCATAGCAAGTCGTAAAACCTTCTCCCCCTAAGGAAACTTCACACCCAAGTCCTCAACCCAACAAACCCTACCTCCCCTTCTAACGCTTGAAAACCCCCATCAAGCTCGTCCTCTTCCCCTTGCCCGTCTTACCATACCCCTGCCTCTCCCTCGTTGGACTCGCCGGACTCCCCTCGACAATGTAGTCCTCGTCCTCCTCCCCAGGCAGCGGCCACTGCGAGTTGTTCCTTCCGCCCACCTTGATCAGCCCGCCTAGCCCCATGCGTTCGCGCGGGCTCTGGTACCACTGGCCTGAGATTTCGGAGCTGGGACGCGACTCGGCGACAGATGCGCGGCCGGCGTAAGGGTCATCGTTGAAGACAAGCGAGGCGCGGTCGCCGTTTGTGCTGCGTATCGTGGGCGCGCGGTTGAGGATCGACGCTGTGTCTGATTCTGGAATGGTTGCGAGGTCTGTGTCCTTAATGACGGCGCGGCCGGGAATGCGGCGCGGTGGAATGAGCACACCGTTGCGGTAGGCACGCCCGCCGGGAGAGGTGAAAGATGAGGGAAATTGCTGGCTTAGTGCGGCCGAGTAGGAGGTGGGGTCTGGGAAGGGGTAGGCGGGTTGTGAATTCAGTTGGGGAAAGTAGCTCTCGACGTCGACGTGGGGTTCGATAGACTCGGGGGTGTGGACTTCGTAAGCTTGGAGGGCGGGGTAGAGGCGGCGATGCGTAGGTGTATGTGTATGTAGGATGGTGGTGGTAATATCGTCATCTTCTTGGGGCAGGATGATGACGTCTGCTGGGTTTGTTGCAAGAGGCCATTGGGGGATCTCATCAACGCTCCTAAACTGGTGCACTTTGAGCATGGGCGATGGTCTAGGAGGGTCCATGACTTGGGGTTGCTTGGAGATGGGCTCATTGAGAGGCGTCGAGGGTGAGCTTGAGAGCGAAGACTCGCTGGGGTCAGCGATGCTTGAAGTGTCGTCGTGGATTTGAGCGTCTAGAATGAGAGTCTTCACTGGTGCTGACACGACTGCTTGCTTTGTGCTCCTAACCGGAACAGGCATAACGTCTGTTGCTGAATCTCCCAATGTATCGAGTCGTGACAAGTCCGGCAATGCATCGTCATCTCTAGTTACCAACTGTGAAGCTGTTCGCGTGTCCTGTCTGAGCGTCCTCTTAGAACTGTCCGACGACTTGGACGAAGCGGTGTGGGCTGACGCCGTGTTGCGACTTGTGTCGGTCGACGTCTTTGACGAATGTCGCGAGAGAAAAGACGACTCCATGCTCATCTTCCAGCCCTGGGCCTCATCCCTGTGGGCATTGTTGGGCATGCCATCCCACTTTGAATTGACCCTGGGGACATCTGCCGGCAGCTTCTGCTGAGAGACAGCAGTCAACTTGGCCGAGCTTACGCTCTTCAAAGCAGCCTGCTTGCGTTGTAGGTCGGCAAACTCTTGAAAGGCTTGTTGCGAAGGCTCTTTGAGGGTCAAAAAGGCAAGCACACTCCCACGCTTGCTCCTCCTGTCCTCTTGCTGGGAGAAGTCCGAAAAGTCCTGGGATGGGGTTGCGGAGCGAGTAGGTATGAGGGATGGACGAGGCGAGGATGGTGGAGAGTTGAGGACGGAGGTGTGACTCTTGTCGCTAGAGGAGCGGTGCTCGAGGGGAGGGCGGGTGAAGCGTGGGGGTATGGTGATGTAGCTGGGAGGCGGGGTGACGGTGTTAGCGCTGCCTCGGACTTTGAGCTTGGGGATTCGAGGCGGCGGAGGATTATCAGTGGGATCGTGGGGGAGGAATGCCCTGGAGGCCATGACTGGCGAGCGAAGCAAGGGGGTTAGGAGAGGAGGAGGAGGAGGAGGAGGAGGAGGAGGATGAAGAATGGAAGGATGATGGAAGGATGGGAGAGCAAGAGAGGAGAGAGAGAGAGAGAGAGAGAGAGAGAGAGAGAGACAGACAGACAGAAGGGAGGGAGGAAGGGAGGGAGGGAGGGAGGGATGGCGGGCCATGTGAGTCAGCCCACCAGAGAGAGCATCAGCTTACTTTGTTACTTGCAGTACAGTAGTACTCTACGAGACATACAGTAAGTGAAACAATCACCACTGTGTAGTACTATAATAACAGTAGCAACATTAACGTTGTTATTATGAGGATTCTCGGTCCATCCATGGCTTCAGCGGGCACCAAACGAGGGCGAGGCCAGGCCAGGCACGGCAAAGCTGAGGACAACAACATCCATCAACTCCTCCACGCTCTCTTGCTCTCCGTTTTCTGTATACTGAGTGCATCAAACGAAAGACAACCCCCCCTGCCTGCACCTCATCTCCATCTCCATCTCCATCTCCAGCTTCATCACCTCCCATCACCGCCAGCATCGCATCGCATCGCATCTCCATCACAGAAACACAACCCAAGTTGATGGTCGCGACTAAAAATCGCCTGCCGCAGCGCCCGCCTTTCCCGCCTTGCCGTCGTCCAATTATATATCGTCGTCGCTCCTTATTTCCAACCTTGCATCATCACCACCTCAACCTCAGCTCAGCCCAACTTCCCCCAACACAGCATGTCTGACGATTCTGCCATCTCGCCGTCGTCAGACATCCAACACCATCACAGAAATTCGGCAGTCAACCAAATGCCTCGCTACATGCAACAAGACACGCATTCGTCGCAGCAAGCCTTTTTGCAGCGTCCACCCTCGGTTGCGTTCGCTGAAAGCGACAACTCTGATGCAATGGCCCTGCGCGCTGCCATCTCTGTGCTTCAGATGCAGAGAGACAAGTCCAAACGTGACCTTCAAACGCTTGAAAAGATAAAACTTGCTGCGACTCAACAACCAGAGCTGTTTGCAAAGGAACTCGCCTCAGGCACTCTTCGTCAGGAAGCTAGCCACTCCGACCCTTTGCGGGCGACGTTTGAATCCGACAGCGAAGAGGAAGGCGATGATGACGAGGAAGTATCGTCTGCTGCAGAACCAGTATCAAATTTTCCCAAGATCCCCAGCATGCAAAACGTCTTTAGAACGCCACACGTCAATTGGGCCCAGTACAGTATCGTTGGAGACTCTTTAGACAAAATGCACGAGGAGCAGAGATCACGACCGAGCCAGGGTGAGGGAGTGAGAGGTTCAGCTGTGCCTGAACGTGCCATAGCTGCTCCATACTCGCCCTTTACAGATAAGCCGCCTGCACAGCAGCAGCAGCAGCCTCCACCAGGGCGTAGAGCATCACACAGACCGGCGTGAGCAGCCTTAAGTAGCTTTGGTGAGTCAAAATATCTTCTTGGCTGTCTGTGTAATGTACCGCTTGAACTTGTGTGTTCTGTCCTGTTGTGCTTGCGGGGCTGCAGTAGGAGCACCCCGCGCTAGACACGCCAAAGGCAAGGCGCGTCTCGTCTCGTCTCTCGACTTTGTTGGACTTCTGCTTTGCAACATCACAACGCTGTGCATCATCACATCGACGCACCCTTTCCGACAGGAATCAGTGCTTACAGAGCATGATCGAGCACAGATAGGCACCCTACGAGCCAAAGCGTCTGAAACGCAGGCACCCGCCAGGTTAGCTGCGTACGCAGGCCTGCGCCTCGACACCCATTCGTAGTTGAGGATGAGTTTGATCAAATATGACATCGAGTCCCAGGATGGCTCAATCGCTGATTGTCAGTCCGAGCACCAACCTTTGGCCAACGAACAAAAGAATCAATCTACCATAATGGAGACTTCCCCATCCGTTCAATCAAGCATCATCACAGCAACCAAAATACCCCCGCGGAGCCTGACCGTTACCCAGGAACAAACACGCAGATGGCCAGAGAAGAAGAACAAGGCTAAGAAGCCCAAGCCACGGCCGGAGCGTGATCCACCTTCCCACACTTCTGAATCTGTACCGTCGGGCTGGGCTGCTATGCCACTTACGGAGGACTGGGCGATACTTGAAAGATCTGTAGGCGAGATATTCGGAAGAAACAACTTGACGCCGAACAATGGAGTACGCGAAGAGATCGTTATTTCGAAGCCTCAGGTCCTAGCTCAGGATGGAGACCAAATCTACGCATCGCCGCTCGATCATCCTCGTCAAGCTGAAAATCTTATCTTGCGATCAGAATCGCTCCCAAAGAACAGACTGCCTTCCACTCCTAAAGCAAAGATCTCAGCATCCTCCAGAGCGAGTGCGAAGCAGCCGCTAACCAATATTGTTACTCGGGCAGACGCCAAACAAGAGCCTTGGCAAAGGCGATCTGCCGGCCAAGCAACTTACGTGCAACCACTTTTTGCGGGGCAAGACTTTGTTGGCGTTGCCGAGTCTAGGTCTGCGGTCACAAAGCCCATAGTCAACCGTGAGCTACCTTTGGGTACTCCTGGTGATGCTTTTAGCATTCCAAAAGGCCAATCAGCTTCGTCGGTGAATTCAGAGATCTTGGAAGAGATCGAGTCATTCAATGCACTTTCTTCTGCTTTAAAGAACGGTTCACCATCAGCCCAGGCTCAAGCTTTACACCATCGGTCAATAAAGAAGCCAGTCTCTATCAGCAAACGGATTCTGGAACGAGCAACCGGAGAGCTAGTGCAGGATATCAACACACGCGCGAGTGGTCTAGAATTGCAATCGCTGCCGCAAACGCCGGTGTCAAGATCTCCACAGAGTTTATCGACAGACACAACAAACGCAGATCCCGCACCTTCCACCAAGTCCCGTAAAGCTCGTCTGTCACCTCTTGCTCCTGAGTTCGACCCACTTGCAAAATCTCATCGCTCGCCCGTAGACCAGCTATCGATACCAATCCAACTCAACCATTGCCCGCCTCCGGCAGGATCCATCATCATCCCGTTGCAGAACGTGGTCTTCCACCCAGTTGTGTATGTGGACCCTTTTGTATCCGGCAAAACCTCAAATACTATGGGCAAATTCCTACAGATGCCTTCAGAGACTCTGCAACCAGAGCTGCTTAGATCCAGATCGGACGACCAATCCAAACGTCACGGTTCGATAGAGACCACCGCTGCAGTTGTCGAAAGTCAATTTACTCGCGAAGCAATGGATCTCCTTGGGGACGAGCCCTGCAACATTGTTCTTAACAGAATCTGGCAGCCACTTTCGTTGACGCTTGACGAAGAGACTCCTGAGGCTTCCTCCGCTGGTGAAGATGTCTCGGAAATTGGGCAACTCTCGGATGAAGCAGTGCTCGGTGAGAGTTCACGGCTCAGTGAGATTCACGTTCTCGACGCCTCGGCAAGAGTATCTAGCGCGAGTATTGAGGAAAAGCACGAGCTTGACCCAATCTTCGAAGAGAGCGCGTCAGCCATTGGCCAAGCAGTAAGAGCTGGTGTGCACAACCTCTTAGACGGTCTCCTCTGCGACGATGCTCATTCTCCGGGCCTTGATATACGCTGGCAGCCGTTAACACCCGCAATTGGGACCTCTAACTCGAATGTAGTCATTTTCTCCCTAGATAAGTTCAAATATCCAGAACTCAAGGGGCCAAAGAAACGGGGACGACAGGTGACGCTGCCTCTACCAGCTCAGGCGCTGCATTCGCCGCCAGGTCCAGACGTTTCGCAGTACTCACTCGTGGCGCAGAAGGCGCTAGCTGCGATCCCAGTAATGACAATGACTACTGTATCAAAGGCGGAGCCGAGTAAAGTGGTCTCGTTGTCGGAAGAGGCTGTCCCGGGAGAAGCTGCTGCGATGACGAAGACCGCGAGAGCGACTCCAACTGAGGCTCCCTCACCGACACAAGTAGGACGGCGCACGAGCATGTCTCAGCAACGCGCTACAAACTATCAAGTCAGATCTGCAGCAAGCATCCACAACACCTTACTAGGAGCGGCCAAGACAGAGCGACTCTTGGCTCTGCGCGATCAATGGCAAACCATGCCGCGCCTCTACGAGGAGGTCGGCCGACCGACGAAGCCCGACAAAGTAGAGGAGGCACTTCTCCGGTTGCTCCGAAGGGCCAAAAAGGATGTCGCTGACGCCGCGATGCACATCCGACAAAGGAGGCAGTTCTCTGTCCCTGCCGGTGCACTAAGAGACGAAGCCGAGCAAGCTGAGTTGAACGCGTTGGACAGTGCGGAGCATGAGTACGCCGCGCTCCTCTCGGATTTGCGCACAGTGTACAGTCACGGCTTGCCTGCACGGCTGATCAAGGAGTTTTATCTACAAGGCCTGAGCGATGACTTTTGAGGCACTGAGGGCATCGGGTGGAAGCTGTAGTATGTATGGAATGTTTGTAGATGATACTGACAAGCCTTTCCTCACGGGGAAAGTGGAAGCAAGCCAAGCATTTGTTGTTGTTGCTTGGTAAAGGCTTGTCCTTGGCCGAGAGTTGCCAAGAATAGACGTGCAGATGGTGATTGTCCTGTGGCTGTGCGGGTTTTCGTGGGGCGTCACCGTGTCGCATGGGCAATGGCAGAACCGCAGAGACCATGTAGCACAACAGATGCCGCACTACCCTCGAGGCAAGAACCAAACAAAGTGACAGCTGTTGGCTTGTGGCATGAAAGTCGATCACGGATCTCGACCGAGCATGTGTGTGAGGAGTGAGCGTGGCTGAGTGGGCGGCGCGTCCGGCCCAAAAGTCTCCCTCCCTTCCAATCCCTTCACCTTCTTATTATTATATTAGCCATCCATCTTCCCTCTTTTCCCCCCATCCCCTAAGTACTTCACATCTCCATCATCACCTCGTCGCCTTTGCTCTCACCCTCAAGCGTATCACACCGCGCAGCCTCTATCCATCTTTCCAGGAAGAAGCCCGCACGAACCAACAACCCACTTTCGTCAGAGTCACCGACACCCGTTCCACAATGAGTAACCAACAATACTACGGCGCTCCTCAACCCCAATACCCCCAGCAAGCGTACGTTGGCCATTCCCCTTCCTCCGATGTCTCCTTGACGCCTCTCTCCCATTGGCCTCGCCCGGAAACCAACACTCCACATATGAAACGCTGAGAGACCAACCGGCTAACGGAAACACGCAAAAAAAACAGCTACGGAGCACCCCAAGGCTACCCACAGCAGGGCTACCCGCCGCAGCAAGGCTATGCGCCGCAGCAGGGATACGCGCCGCAGCAGATGCAGTACCAGCAGCAGCCGCAGACGGTGATTGTGCAGAAGAAGCAAAGGGGATGTCTGAGTTCTTGGTAAGTAAATGCCGAAAGTCATGGAAATAAAGCCCAGCATTGTTTCCCTGCCCTACTCCAGAAGGGCTCCCTTTTTCGCTCTCGGATCTTTCTCTTTCTTGTCGCGGGTTCGCTTTCTTGAAGCAAAAAGAAACCCCCCCAAGCTAACCCAACAAACACAGTCTCGCGGTTCTCTGCTGCTGCTTCGTCGCCGAGGAGGGCATGGATGCGTGCGCCGACTGCTGCATGTGCTGCGAGGACTGCTGCTAGGCAACGCGTTGGAGAACATATCGAGAAAGACGTACGTGGCGGGTTAAAGCGGCACGTCCCTTAATGAGACCTGGAATGTCATGCAGCAGGAAAGAACTGGGTATTTTGTTCTTCTATACGACACAGAGGACCCACGATACAGCAGGGGATGGGAAGAGGTTATAGCGGATCGCGAGGCTTGCCTGTTTTCAGACGAAGAATTATCACACACCCCTTTTGTTCTTTTGACTCGATTTTCCTTCCCGGTTGCTTTTGCTTGTTCCCAAGCATTTGCGTTTCTGATCGGTTGACGGTTTCAAGTAATTCCTGCAAAGCGAACTCGATCCATGATAGAAGATTTAGCCAAACGTTGTGTGTACATGCTGATGCGACGCTTGAAGGGTTCAAACAATATCATTTACCTTTCTTGTGGCTCGACAGAAGAAGCAGGTATCATCAGATGATCATCCCGCTGCGGAGCGATCGGTAGGAGGAGGTCAAGATACACTTCATTGGCGTCAAATACACTTAATCGTCAAGGACATGGGACTGAAGATAATCTCTTAGGATTCGCAGACTACGTCAACGTTGCCTACCGTTACACCATAATTCCAACTAAACTCCCAAGAACAAAAAGAGCCAAGATTCCTTACCTCAGCTTTGGCAGATTATCTAACCCGAGTACTCCATTGTTGAGGATTTCAAGCGCAGCACCGTTACTCGTCAGTCCACGCTCG
>Ga0160428_1002118_pt1 | contig 12842 bp, 16 predicted proteins | sample SolpanmetagenomM_FD_108198 | JGI IMG/M metagenome (GOLD analysis project Ga0160428, IMG submission 108198) | Solar panel surface microbial communities from Lawrence Berkeley National Laboratory, California, USA - M | ecosystem: Engineered > Built environment > Solar panel > Unclassified ... | reverse complement strand
CGCGCACGGACCGCCGTCGCGCCACGGAGGTAGCGATCGCTGTCCGTGTGCTGAACCGCATGTTGGACCTGGGACGCCCGGAGTATGTCCGCACCGCATGAGATCGGGCCCGGGAAGGGCGACGTCCGTCCGAATCTCGGATTTACGCAACACAGTGGTGTTCTGGCTGATGATTATCTTCGGGGCGTTCGGATTGCTGGCGCCGCGCAACAATCTGTCCATCATTGCCGTGATCTTATGCGCCGTGTCGTTGAGCAGCGCGGTCCTAGTCATACTAGATCAGCCACCCGTATGGCGGTTTTTCGCCGTCTCCAGCGAGGACATGCGGGAGGCATTGGTAACTATCTTGGCGCCTTCCACGACGTCGCCAACGCCCTGATCGCCTGTCGCGCGTGGGCGTGAGCTGATTGCAGGAGGCTCCGTCGGGCATAGTGGCTGAACAACCGGGTGGAAAATTCGCATCAGCCCACGCGACGGCGAAAGCGGCAGATGAAGCGGTTCAGGTCAGCCAATCAGGCGCAACGCTTCTTGTCCACCCACGACGTGATCAGCAACTTGCTCCACCTCCGCCGTCGTCACCTTCCAGCCCTCTAATATCGAGCCGCATAGACCCAATCTCTGAAAGTAGAGCCGAAGTCACTAGTATCACCGCTGGCGCCTAACCAGGCGCACCCGTCCTGAACCATGCCGCAACATCGGTCCAACAAATTGAAGGTGCCACGAACACCATTCGCATGATCATGTCAGGAGCTGGCGAGCATGATGAGCGATGTGATCCGCCATCACACTCTGGATGAACCAATAGCTGTGATCATATCCGTCGTGGCGCCGCAAAGTCAGTTGCTGCCCGGACGCTGCAGCAGCCGCTTCCAGTGCTTCCGGATGTAGTTGCTCCGTGAGGAACTGGTCGCCAAGCCCCTGATCGACCAGTATCGCACCGGGGTATGCGCGATTAATCATCAGCATGCTTGCGTCCCATTGGCTCCACGAGGCCTGGTCCGCACCAAGAAATTTTGTAAACGCCTTCTGACCCCAGGGAACCGCCACCGGGTTGGCTATGGGAGCGAGCGCGGAGACGGAATGCCAGCGTGCCGGATCGCGCAGAGCGGTAACAAGAGCACCATGACCACCCATGGAGTGACCAAACACGCCGCGCCGGTGAGGTGACACCGGGAATTTGCGCTCCACCAACGCTGGTAACTCCTGGGTCACGTAGCTAGCCATGTTGTAGCGACCGGCCCACGGTGCCTCGGTGGCGTCGATATAGAACCCGGCCCCTTCGCCGAAATCCCAGCTTTCCGTTTCTCCAGGCAAATTCAGACCTCGTGGGCTGGTATCTGGCATGATCAGGATCAACCCGTGCTCGGCAGCGTAGCGTTGCGCGCCACCTTTGATCGCGAAAGTCTCCTCGGTGCAGGTGAGGCCGGCGAGGAAATACAGCGCCGGGCACGACGTCTTCTCGGCCTGCGGCGGCAGGAACACGCCAAACCGCATTGTAGTACCCGTCGCGGTTGACGGGTGCTGATAAAATGCCATGGAGCCACCGAAGCAGGCGTGGCGGCTGCGTTGATCCATGGTGCTTATCCGACCTTGTCGTTGAACTGCAACACCGGCGTCGTGTCAGTGAAGTTGGGAATATCGGCGAAGATTTCCGTACCGTGCTGTGCCGCTGCATCCTTAAATTGGTCCATCGACCCAAAGGTCAGGAACGCCATCAACGTGTAGGTCGGTGTCGCGCCGTCCGGGCCCGGGATGCCGCGTAAAACCTGCAAATCGGTCAGTCCCAGCGGCTGCCAGCGCTGCAGCACCAATGGAATGTGGGATTGCATGTAGTAAGTCTCGTCGAAGCGCATTCCTTCCGTCGACGGGTACATTACAGCAATAACCGGCATGGTTCTTTCCCACTTCCTTCTAGTTCGTTGGGATCATGCTACGATGCCAATGCCCGCTCAGGAAGGGTGATTACACAGGCTGGCATTTCACAACCGCCGTTTCGTCTACCTTACCGGTTTGTAGGGCATCGTTGCCTGTCGCACCCTGGTTGCGGACATCGGCGTGCAGGCTTTCGTCCAGGAATAGAAGCACCTCGACTTTCCGCGCCGGCGCGACATATTGCATCCAGATGCGGCATCAGCCGTACGACCTGGCGGTCAATACCGCCAGCATGGGAGGCTCAATGCGTTTCGCTTTAGTTGTCGCGATGATCATGATTTTCTCCGGTGCTGCCCGAGCGGACGGCGATGCTGCCGCCGGCAAGACCGTGTTCAACAAATGCGCGATTTGCCATTCGATCAAGGACGGCGAGAACAAGATCGGCCCCAGCTTGTACGGTGTGGTTGGCCGTTCTTCCCACAGCGAGCCGGGGTATACCTACTCTGAAGCAATGAAGAAATACGATGTCACTTGGAACGCGGATACATTGAACACTTACCTCGTCGATCCCAGAAAAGTAGTCGCCGGCACCAAGATGATCTTCGTTGGCATCAAGGACGATACCGACCGCAGCAATGTGATTGCATACCTGGAAACGCTCAAATAGTCGAAGCAGCCATCCGGATGCTTTGTTCGATCCCACGCCGGTGGCGAGTGGCCGACACTGCGAACCTCCGGAGAGCTATATAATTTTTTACCCCTGATAAGTCAGTATCCGATCCAACAACGACGTGGCCTTGGCCATGTCGTGCGTGGTCATAGCGTCGCATGATCTCGCAACTGCTCGGCCTGTAGTAAGAGTCTGGCGTGCTACTTCGGCAGGTATCGGGTTGAACGCAGCGAACGGCTCATCCAGCAGTTGCAACTCGGGTTGGCGGGCGAAGGCGCGACCTTCTTATGCCATCTCTCGACGACGATCCCGTCGAGTAATACACCGGTATGCCGCACGAGCCTGGTCGCCCGGGTTGGCAACGCCACTGGCGACAGCAGGGCTGGTAAGGCACGGCGCCTGAATACCGGTCGGGCTTGCCTCACTCACGGAACATACGTTCGTTCAGCAGGTAGCGCAGCCCTCTGGTCCAGGACTCGTCGGTGTTGCCGCGGATGTCCACGCTTTGCGCGCGCAGATCCTTGCCGGTGTCGACGTCCTCGATGACGACGTTGATGTTCAGGATTAGATTGCTGACTTTCTGCACCCAACCATACGCAAGCTGCTGCGTGCCCAGTCGGCGGGAGATGTCCACCTCGCAGCCGTTGCATGACCGGATCGACTGGCCGTCGAGCTGGGCTTGCGATGGTGCGGCGTCGACGACGGTGAACCGGTCTCCCAGCGAGCTGCGCAGCTGATCGCTCAGGCGGTGCAGGCGGGCAAGCTCTTCCGCGGAGGACTCGGCAGGCGAGGTGTTGACGAGTGTGAAGTCGAAGACTGCGATTTTGACCGGTTCGGCAGTGGCCGGCCCCCCAACTATCATGACGATCAACGGCAACCAGGCTCGCATCGTGTCTCCTCCGGGGCTGACTTTTGTTGGGACCAGGTCCAGTGTGACCATAGAACGGGGCGCAGTCCGCGTCAGGGAGGAAATTTGGTGCGGTTGATCGTCGCAGCATTGCTGCTGACCACGGCAATAGTATCCGCAGTATCCGCAGCGGAAGCCAATGCCGATGCGAGCGGCGCAAATGCTACGACCATACAGGTGGTCTATTTGGCACTCGCGCCACAGCGCGTGCAGCCCAAAACCGTGCTCGATCCGGTGCCGACCGACGAGGGCCTGCAAGGTGCACGCTTGGGTGCGACCGACGATCAGACGACCGGCGTCTTTACCGGACAGCACTTCGAGTTGCAGGAACGCGTCGTCGCGGATGTGGATGCGGCAGTGGCCGCAGCACAGCAGTTGCTGGTGGATGGCCACCGGATCTTCGTGACCGACCTGCCGGCGGCGGCGATGTTGCGCGTTGCGGACCTGCCCGGGGCCAAGAACTCCATCGTCATGGACGCGACCAGCGTCGACGATGAGCTTCGCGGGGCGGACTGCCGCGCCAACGTGCTGCATCTGCTGCCCAGCCGGGCCATGCTGGCCGACACCCTGATGCAATACCTGGCCGTCAAACGCTGGCGGAACCTGCTGCTCGTCACCGGCCCAGCCGACAGCGACCGCAAGCTCGCCGACGCATTTCGCCGCAGCGCCGGCAAGTTTCAACTTCGGATCGTCGCCGACAAGCCTTGGACGTTCAAAGCCGGTGCGCAGCGCACCGACACTGGCCATGTCTCGATCGGCGCCGAAGCCGCGCGCTTCACCCAAGGGATCGCCTACGACATGCTCGTCGTGGCGGACACCAACGGCGATTTCGGCGACAATCTCGCGTTCCGGACCACTGACCCGCGTCCGGTGGCCGGCACGCAGGGCATGGTGCCGACGGCCTGGGCGCAATATTTCGAGCAATGGGGCGCAACTCAGCTGCAGCTTCGCTTTCAGAAACTCGCCGGCCGTTGGATGACCCCGGCTGATTACGGTTCCTGGATGGCGCTGCGGGCTATTGGCGAAGCCGCAACTCGCGGCGGCAGCAACCCGGCCACTCTCATCGACTACCTGCGCAGTCCTAAATTCGAGCTGGCCGCCTTCAAGGGGTCACGTCTGACCTTCCGCGCCTGGGACGGACAACTGCGCCAGCCGGTCCTACTCGCCGACGCGCGCGGCCTGGTATCCGTCAGTCCACAGCCTGGATACCTGCATCAGTTTTCCGAGCTCGACACGCTCGGCATCGACCAGCCGGAGACAGCATGCCGCAAGTGATTCCGCTCCTCGTTGTCATGCTCCTGGCCGCTATTCCGGCGCGAGCGGAACGCATCTTCGTGTCCAACGAAAAGGACAATACTATCACCGTGGTCGATGGCGACACGCTCGCCGTGACGGATACGATCCCCGTCGGCGAACGGCCCCGCGGCATCGTGCTGTCGAAGGACGGCAAGACGCTCTACATCTGCACCAGCGACAGCGATCACATCGAGGCGCTCAACCTGGCCACGCTGAAGGTCGACCGCATCCTGCCGAGCGGTCCGGATCCCGAGCTGTTCGCGTTGAGCCCGGATGGAGGCACGCTGTATGTCTCCAACGAGAATGACAACATGGTTTCCGTGGTGGATATCGCCGCCGGCAAGATCGTCACGGAAATACCAGTAGGAGTGGAGCCGGAAGGCATGGGTGTCAGCCCCGATGGCCGTACCCTGGTCAATACCTCCGAAACCACCAGCATGGCGCATTTCATCGATACAGCGACCAAGAAGATCGTCGGCAACGTGCTAGTTGGTGCCCGGCCGCGCGTGGCGCGCTTCACGGCCGATGGTCAGGAGGTCTGGGTGTCCTCCGAAGTGGGCGGTGTCGTCTCGGTCGTCGATCCGACAACCCATACCGTGACCCATACGATCCAGTTCGCCATCCCGGGCGTGCCGGCCGAGGGTATCCAGCCGGTCGGCATCGTCATCGCGCCCGACCGCTCGTCGGCCTTCGTCGCCCTCGGGCCAGCCAACCGCATCGCCGTCGTGGATCCGAAGACGTATCAGGTGACCAAATACCTGCTCGTTGGCCAACGGGTCTGGAACCTAGCCTTCTCGAGTGATGGCAAACGCCTCTACACGACCAACGGGGTCAGCAACGATATGTCGGTGATCAACACCGAGAGCCTACGTGTGTTGAAATCCGTTCCGGTGGGGCAGCTCCCCTGGGGCATCGTGGTCGCACAGTGATCAGGACGCAGGCGGCCTTGGTGGTGCAGGGCTCTTCCCACGATCTGGGCATCCCGATCGTGCTCAACGGCCTCAGCCGCGCAGTGATGTTGATGGCACGACGGAGTGGCTGCGAATGAGGTGGAGATCACTGCTGGGACTGCTATCGCTCGTCCTGGCTGCGGCTGGTGAGCCCGCGAAGCCGGTGAATTGGCCCTGCGTTCAGCGTTACGTGCCGACGATTGCCGGTGGCACGCTTTGGCCCGATTTCGTCGCCAGCGAGGCTTGGCGGTCCGACCCGGCGATGTCGCTGCTTGTGTCAACCATAACGAGTCGTTCGACGCCGACCGAGCAAGCCGTGGCCCAGCTAAAGACCTGGGTGGTGTCGCACCCTACACCGGAGGCGTACGCACAGATGTTCGCCGGGCTAGTTGCGGGCATCAACGAGGCCCGTGGCAGCGCAATCGACCGGATCCACGACATCGATCGCCGCCTTCAGGCGCTTTCCGACGCCAATAGCCGTGCCGTTTCCGACTTGGCGGCAATACCGGCCGATGCTCCTGCGGCTCAGCGGGAGGCGATCACGGAAAGGCGGCAACTCATCATTCGGGAATTCGATGCTATCAACCGGACGGTTCGCTATGCTTGCGAGATCCCGCCGGATTACGATGCACGCCTTGGCCTGTTTGCCAGGACGTTGCAGCCAAACGCTCAGTAGACAATCCGGCGGTCGAGGAGTTCGAACTGTCGCGACAAGGTCGAGTTAAAGGCGACTACTCGAACGGCACCGGTTCCACGGTTCCCGTAGGTAGGCCGGACGCCTTCCAGGTGTCGACGCCATCCGGGAACCAGGCGACCCGGTAGTTCCAGCCCACCGCCCGCTTGGCTGCATTCCAACTCATCCAGCATTCGGACAGGCAGAAAAACACCACCAGCTTTTGGCGATCCGGTCCAATGATCTGGGCCAACCGATCGTGAAACTGGCTCTCCAGCGCGGCCGATAATGCGCCGCGGCCGGTGTCGGGCCACCAATGTGCGCCGGGTAAGCTCTCGTGCGGTTGTGGGAGCCAAGGCATGCCGGCTCGCATGAGTTCGGGCCGACGCGGCGCTGGCAGGACGTCGATGAGTATGGCCTCACCCCGTTCGACGATGCTGCGCATCGCATCGAGATGAAACACCGACGCGCCTTCAAGCGTGATCGGCACCGGGGCCCGATAATCGTCGAGCCGAAAACCATCCGGCTCTGCCGGTGCCGCACCGGCGAGCAACAAGGCTGCGACCAGTATTACCGCGCGCATCAAGGCTTCGCAGGTGCTCCCTCGTCGACATTGTCGAGGCCGTATTCAGCTAGGACCGCGGCGATGTCCTTGCGATGACGGGTGATTGCCTGATTGATGCGTCGGCGCCATTCCGGTTCGTTGGCGCGCACGCCCATGGCAATGCGATAATCTAGTCGGGGTGCACCCGGCTCGGGCTCGATCAGCACGGCTTTGAGCGGCAGGTGTCCCTGCTTGATGGCGTAGTTGGCAATCGGACCCCAGACTAGCGCCACGTCGATCTGGCCAGCTGCGAGGTCGGCCAACATCTCCTGTGCCGGGTTATGAGCGCGTGTGTCGATGGTCAACGCGTAGGAACGCGTGTGAACCAGCAGATTGTGGCGGAGCAGCAAATCAGTGGGCGGTGTAGCTGCGATAATACCGAAACGCTTCTCGGCTAAAACGGGATCGCCGACCGATCGTGTATCGATGTTGTCGGCGGTCCGTGTCACCATCATATAGCCGGTGTGATAGTACGGGTTGGTGGTGTCCATGATGCTATCGCCTGCAACAGCGCCCATGACCAAGTCGCACGCACGGGTAGCCAGCGTATTTCGAACGAAACCCACCACCTGCGGGAACCAGACGTAGGCCACGGGGAGGCCGAGATCCCCACCAATGATCTCGGCAACCTGGTTCTCGAGGCCTTCTTTCTTGTCATTGGAGAAGGGCATGTTCCGCGGATCGGCACAAACCCGTAATTCGGTCGGCGTGACCAGTTCGGCTCGCTGCGCGGCGGCGTCCTGGCTGAATGAAGCAAGGAAGCCCGTCGCCACCAGCGCCACCAGGATCCCATGGCGCATCAGCCGTTGTCTTCGCCGATCCGCTTCGGCCGCCCGCGACCCAGCTTGTCGTCGGAACGGGCCTTCAGGTATCCGTAGATGTCGTCCAAGTACAGAATGACATCCTCCACTGTCCCAAATGCCGGCATGACGTTCTCGGACGCACTGCTGACATTCTTGCGTCCATTGACGATGGTGTCGGCGAAGTGCTGGAAGTCCATCGTCTTCAACGATTGCGCCAGCGCCGGAGCATAGGAACTCCCGGCACCGTCCGGTCCATGGCAACGCATGCAGGACTCGGTGTATCGGCGGTAACCGTTATAGGTAGCTTGATCGACGAGGCCATCCTTGACCACGTAAGGAGGATCACTCTGAGCGAAAGCCGAATGCTGCGAGCCCAACAACCCGGCAGCGCAAGTACCCAGCAATAAAAATGCTGAAACGAAACGCATTAAACATCTCCGATGGCTAGGTCCGGCCGCGTGTGATCACGCGGCCGGACCATCATGCTCTAATCGACGGCGAACACCGTCAGCACACCGCCGAGCTGCGTGTAGTTCGACAGTTGCTTGTAGGCACCAACTGCGCCGAGACCATCGGTCCCATTGCTGAGGCCGGCAGCCATGCCGATCCCGGCCCATCCACCGACGCCCGAGTAAACGGCGATGAACTGCTTGCCGCCATGGGTGTATGTATTGACATTGCCAATGATGCCGGACGGGGTCTTAAATCGGTAGAGTTCCTTCCCCACCTTGGCATCGACCACCTTGAGGTAGCCGTCAAGAGTGCCGTAGAACACTACGTCGCCGGCCGTGGCCAACGCACCCGACCAGACCGAGAACGTCTCGGGAATGGACCAGGCAATCTTACCCTTATCGGCATCCCAAGCGATGAAGTTGCCCAGGTTCGTATCGCCCTTGGGCGGGAACATCGACAACGTCGCCCCAACATAGGGCTGCCCAGCGGTGTAAGATACCTTGAACGGCTCGTAGTCCATGCAGACATGGTTGGTCGGCACGTAGAACAGCTTGGTCTTGGGCGAGAACGCCGCCGGCTGCTGATCCTTCGATCCAAGCGCAGCTGGACAGATATTGCGGCTGTTCTTGTCTTCACCGTTGGCTTGGGTGGAATACTGCGACACGACTTCCGGCCGACCCGTCTTGAGGTCGACATGGGTGGCCCAGTTCACCGCCGGGTCGAACTTGTCGGCCGACAGCAATTCGCCCGTCTCGCGGTTCAGCGCGTAAGTGAAGCCGTTGCGGTCGAAGTGCACCAAAGCCTTGGTCGGCTTACCCTTGATGTCGATGTCGGCGAGGATCATCTCGTTGACGCCGTCATAGTCCCACTCGTCGTGCGGCGTCATTTGGTACGCCCACTTCGCCATCCCAGTGTCGGCATCACGTGCGAAGATGGTCATCGACCATTTGTTGTCGCCCGGACGCTGAACCGGGTTCCAGGTGCTTGGATTGCCCGTTCCGTAGTAAACGAGGTTGGTTCCGGGATCGTAGGAGTACCAGCCCCACGTGGAGCCGCCACCCGTCTTCCACTGGTCGCCCTGCCACGTCGAGAGCGAGGAGTTCTCTCCGATCGGCTTGCCCATGCTGGTCGTCTTGTTGGGATCGACCAAAAGGTCTTTGTCGGGGCCGACCGAGTAGGCCTTCCAAGCGACGGTGCCGTCCTTGAGGTTGTATGCAGTCATCCGGCCCTGGACGCCGAACTCGCCGCCGCTGATGCCGATCAGGACCTTGTCTTTGACGATCATCGGCGCCGCGGTCATCGTCTCGCCCTTGGTGGCGTCGCCGTTCTTGACGTGCCAGACCTCCTTGCCCGTTTTGGCGTCGAGGGCCACGACGGTAGCGTCGGCCTGGTTCAGGATGATCTTGCCGTCACCGTAGGCAACGCCGCGGTTGACGGTGTCGCAGCACATCACGGGGATGACGTTGGGATCCTGCCGCGGCTCGTACTTCCAGATGATCTTGCCGTTGTCGTTCAGGTCAAGCGCGAACACGTTGTTCGGGAACGGCGTGTGAACGTACATCGTATCACCGATGACTAGCGGACCACCCTCGTGCCCGCGCAGAACGCCGGTCGAGAACGTCCAAACCGGATGCAGCTTGGCGGCGTTGGTCGCGTTGATTTGGTCAAGCTTGCTGTAACGCTGGTTGGCGTAGTCGCCGGTCGGCATGACCCATTGGTTAGGGTCCTGTTGCATCTTCACCAACTCGTCGTTGGCGACCGCTGACTGCGCGACGCCGAATGCCGCCAAACCGAGCAACATTGTGCATCCAAGCAGCAAATGTCTTTTTTTGCTCACGTCCACATCCTCCTCCTACGCCGGGCTTTCGGCTTTAGTTCTGCTCTGGGCAGTTATTTGAGCCTTGCGCTGTATAGACACGGACAGCGTCGGGTGAGGATAAGGCTGCGAACATAGAAACGACAAGGCATCTTTTACAATCTAAATAATCAATCATATCTGCAACGAATGTATGCGCCGCCGTGTGGCTGATTTGGGGTCTGGCGTTCGCGGCGGATGCTTCTATCGTGGTGAAAAATTTTGGGAGAAGCTCATTGGACGTCCGAGCCGCCGTCGCCTTCGAGGCCGGCCAACCTCTGCAGATCGAAACCGTCCAGCTCGAGGGTCCCAAAGAGGGCGAGGTGCTGGTCGAGATCATGGCAACCGGCATCTGCCACACCGATGAGTTCACCCGCTCCGGCGATGACCCGGAAGGCATGTTCCCCGCCATCCTTGGACACGAGGGCGCCGGCATCGTTCGCGATGTCGGCCCCGGCGTGCGCTCGCTGAAAAAGGGCGATCACGTCATTCCGCTGTACACCCCGGAATGCCGGGAATGCGAATATTGCCTCAGCCGCAAGACCAATCTGTGCCAGGCGATCCGCACCACCCAGGGCCGCGGCGTCATGCCCGACGGCACTAGCCGGTTCAGCTTCAAGGGCAAGCCGGTGCTGCACTACATGGGCTGCTCCACCTTCGCCAACTTCACCGTGATGCCCGAGATCGCGCTGGCCAAGGTCCGCGAAGACGCGCCGTTCGACAAGATCTGCTACATCGGCTGCGGCGTCACCACCGGCGTCGGCGCGGTGCTGTTCACCGCCAAGGTGCAGCCCGGTGACCGTGTGGTCGTGTTCGGGCTCGGCGGCATCGGCCTCAACGTCGTCCAAGGCGCCAAGCTGGCCGGCGCCGATCAGATCGTCGGCGTCGACATCAATCCGGCCCGGCGCGAGTTGGCGACCAAGTTCGGCATGACCGACTTCGTCAACCCGAAAGAGATCGAGGGTGACATCGTCCCTTATCTGGTCGATCTCACCAAGGGCGGCGCCGACCACAGCTTCGAATGCGTGGGCAACACCACGCTGATGCGGCAGGCGCTGGAATGCGCTCACAAGGGCTGGGGCAAGAGCACCATCATCGGCGTCGCCGGTGCCGGCAAGGAGATCAGCACCCGCCCGTTCCAGTTGGTTACCGGGCGGGTGTGGCAGGGCAGCGCCTTTGGCGGTGCCCGCGGCCGCACCGACGTGCCGAAAATCGTCGATTGGTATATGGACGGCAAGATCAACATCGACGACCTGATCACCCACATCCTGCCGCTCGAACGCATCAACGAGGGCTTCGACCTCATGCATGCCGGCACGAGTATCCGCAGCGTCGTCGTTTATTGATTAAGCGGGTTCCTCGCGAGGCTTATCCTGTTCGCACCGCCAGGAAGCCAGCTTATAGAGTGGATGGGTTTGCAGGTATTCTTGGGCACTGTTCTGCGCCCGCATCGTGCAACTGATCATGTTGACCGGCGCCTCGAGTGCTTCTCGCTTCTCAAGGCACCGGTCAGGTGAATTGCTCAAGCAGTAGACTAGGACAAGTTCAATCATGCGAGCCTCCGTGTTTCGTCTTAGTCGTTTCTTAATTCCATGTGCGATCGTTTTCTCAATTGCCAACGTCATGCCCGCACGCGCAGCGGAAGACCTGCCTCTTAGTCCGGCGCAGACGGCCTTGTTCGACACGCCGCATCTAGCCAACGTGACCGGTCCGGAAACGCTCACCTACGACTACGCCCGCACCGGCCCGGAAAGCTTCACCGACAGGATTTTGGTCGAGATTAAGAACATTAATCCAGACGGCACCAAGGACATGACTTTCGACTACTTGACCGGTACGCATCACATCGCCTTCCCGGCGGTCGGGGATTTCCGCGGCAATCCATTGCTCATCCTCGTGCTGGACCGCGACGTAGCGATGATGGCGACCGCGCTGGGTATGTCTGAGGCTTATTTCCGCAACCGCATTCGCCAGTCATTTCTCGATGCTGCCGTGGTCACTGAAACGACGGTGTCGGTCGGGGGTGCTCTGGCGCTTGCACGTACTGTTGTTGTCACCCCGTTTGCCAAAGAGCAACGGCTTGAACGGATCCCCTCCCTTCAAGCCAAGACGTATGCCTTCACCTTGGCCCAGACCGTGCCCGGCATGATCGCCAGCATTCGCATCGACACCCCGAGCGACGCCGCGCTGCATGCCCCCGAGTTCTCCGAGCGCATCACCTTTGCAGGAGTTGTTAAATGATCCGTTCTATCGTCATGGCCGGGCTTGTCTGCTTGTTGGCGGGGGCTGCTGCCGCACAGGAACATCACCCTGCTCACGATTATCCAACCGCGGCACGCGCCGACTACGTCATCGGCTGCCTCGCCGGATCCGGCTTCAAGCGCGAGTTGCTGGACCGTTGCTCATGTTCGATCGACACGATCGCCGATTTGATGACGTTCGAAGACTACGACCAGGCATCGACGATTTTGAGCATGCAACAGGGCGGCCTTGGCGCCCGCAGCGCATTGTTCCGTGACACGCCGGTGGCAAAACAACGAACCGAGGAACTGCGTCGTGCGCAGGCGGAAGCAAGCCTGCGTTGTCATTGACCTGGTGACGTCATCAGCCAGGCGTAAACACCTGGCCGATCCGATCTAGGGCCTGTTAGCACCTGAATCTATCTGTCGCTTCTCGCGTTTCTCTGCCTTTGGAAGGCAGCCTGAATGCTGACGGATGGACAGTGGGCGGTGCTCGAGCCGCTGATCGAGGCGTGCCGT
>Ga0160428_1002117_pt1 | contig 12844 bp, 14 predicted proteins | sample SolpanmetagenomM_FD_108198 | JGI IMG/M metagenome (GOLD analysis project Ga0160428, IMG submission 108198) | Solar panel surface microbial communities from Lawrence Berkeley National Laboratory, California, USA - M | ecosystem: Engineered > Built environment > Solar panel > Unclassified ... | reverse complement strand
GACGAGGAAGACGAGAAGCAGAAAGAGGAAGAGATGAAGATGGCCGAGGATGGATATGGATCATTCGTAGTTGAAAAGGTGCTTGAGCATGTCATGGATGAAGTCATGTTCAAAGAGGATAGAGGAGATGAGCTGCTCAGACGAACGGTAAGTGGCTCAGTCATACTTCAAGCCTATATACTGAGATCATACACAGGTTTTTGGCTATGAGCTGAGCTGGCAGGATCTACAGTCTGCTTCACCCCGGTCGTAACAATTCGAAGAAGTATACTCGAGAATATCTCGTCAATGTCGTTCAAAAGTCATCGGAAGCAGTGAAGCTTATCAACTCAGAAACTAAATAATAGCGTCCCCATAATATTCAATTGGTGTCGTCAAAATGGCAAGATCCCAAAGCCGTGTCCATTAACGACAGCACCCTCGGGATAAGGCAATCGATTGCATGCGACCACGCAGCGACGATCGCTATCCAGAAACAGGTCAAATCGTGAAAGGAGTCGAACAGTGGACTAAGAAAACTCCTTGCAGCACGCCTCTGAACTTTTTAATCTCGAGTTTGACACGCGGACTAATTCCAGACTGCAAAATGAATTTGAGAGCAATTGCTCTATTCAACGAGCAAGACTTCCGATCATTGTCTTCGCAAGTGCTCTCGAAGGACTCATTATCGACTTGCTCAAACACTCGACTTGCAAACGAGTAAGACAAATTTGTGGTTCACTCTTCTAATCAAGGAGAAGAATCAGGCTGGCGGGCGTCGATGAGTCGCATCGTAATGCAGAATTGCGCGGCCTCAATCAAGCGCATCCATAAAACTACTCCGTCTCGGTCTCGGACAGTCAAACATCCTGCCACGACTTGAATCACCACATGGTTCAACTCTCCCCACCATTGCAAACTACGACTACAACTGTGTTCTACCATCTGATCGAGCACCACTACACTCAAATACGTCCTCAGATCCATTAGAAGCACAGGGCAGTGGCACCAACCATTAACCCGCGGTAACTGGTGGCAATCCTAGCACCTTTTACACCCACTTTTCCATCGACCCGATACCGTTGGAGGCAGGTCCTTGCTCCTAGTATTAGAGATACGCACTTATAACGCCAGCCCACTCCTAGCCTTGGCTAAAGTAACAATGTCAAAGGTAACGCGCCTATCACTACCTCGCCCTCACCTAACAGTCCTCTTAGTGATACTGGATCATCATCACCCGCCTCTTAGGAAGATCCTCGCTCACACTTCGACGCTCTACATTAGTTTAGCTTAGATGGTTACCTCTTGCCCTGGGGCGTCGAGACACCTTTCTTTTTGACTTCGATCTCACTTCCCTGTTCCGTTTATGGAAGTATCAAACTGCGTATCATGACAGAGGCTTTCGTAACCTTGATTTTCGATCACAAGTTGAGGTTATGACATTTCAACACCTCAGGTTGTTCTTCCGCCATTTTTTTACACTGCGCACCGTTGACTCAGGAACCTCGCCCATTCGCAGAGATCAACTTTGGCTGCCTCACTACGCGAATGCTGGCTACTATCTATCGTGGTCTAGACTTCTACTTAGACTTGATGAGTATACGATACGAACACTAAGACGAGCAAACTCGCCAGCAAAAGCAACTCTACCTCTAAACATTACCTTTACAAGCGCACAACAACATCTTCTTCTTCATTATCAACCAAAAACATTTATACCAAGACATACGTCGATACAACTAAGACATACAAGCTCTCACGTCAACTACATTTATACACTATGTCCTCATCTGGTTCCCGCTCTCCCTCGGTGGGTCCTTGAAAGCACAATGTTCGTTGAGCTAAAATGCTACTTTGACTTTCCTACTTGCCAGTTGCGGCACGCAGCAAGTCTTTGTCTCACAAATAAACTACCAAGCCCTCCAGGAGGTCGCACAAACAAGTTCACCAGCACTCTTCAGACCTTTTCAAACCTTGAGTTGAGGAATTAGTCGACGAGAATGGTTACTCAGGGTCTCCTGGGATGTGAAAATAATGGTTGATACCAAATTACTTAGTATATACTCAGTGATTCTTAGCTGTGATATATTCAAGCATAAAACATCCGCAAGCATGATCACGATCCTGGTCTCACATCTCGACGACCACGACAAATCCACATCATATCCACCATCAGAAGCAGAACCTGGGACAATACACCACCGTTATCGACAGCATGGCGAGTCCGAGTAACAAATGAGCACAAAAGGTCATGCACATCCTCTAGGCAAATCCAATCGGCAAACAGCATGGATACAACAGTAAGATGCTGAGGTGCAGGCTCGTATAGGCAAAACACCTCGCTATTTCAATTACAAGATCATCGCACGTATATGTCCAAACGACACTTTCAACCCGACAGACAGCCACTACCACCCCCCATCTACAATCTCCAAAAGCTCCCATCCACAAACAAACAAACCCCCTATGTAGAAAAAGGCGCTGTTCTCACATATCGATCGCAACTCTCGTATTATCTCAACATGCCACAACAACAACAACACGCCCTCCCAACTTCCTTTCCTTTCCCTCCCCCAGACGCTAGACTTTGCACATCCCAAATCAACTAACTTGAGAACCAAAGCCGAACATCGTGAGTTCTACGTATCACAAAACTTCTCCGGCACTCACCACAACTTTTTTTCTTCTTTGAATTACGATTGTTATTTTCGTGAAAGTAGGGATGCCAAGGGCTTTGGGATGTGATGTGCAGTGCATGTAAATCATCAACGAATGCTACAACATCCGCTCCTGACGTCCACCCCTCGGCAAATTCTTCTTCATCCAACCATGCAGCATTGGCGTAGTAATGGCTGAGTCACGAAAAGAAGTTCTTCATCGTCTGGTCAATGCAATAGCAATGCTGACGTATAAGTATCTCAGGCACTTAGCTCGACTTTACGACAACGCTACCACAGCACGCACGAACACTGCGCGAGACAGACAGAAATCTTTCTCAAAGTATTAACATTACAGCCAGCAAGCAAACCGCTTTCTAATATACAGTTACAAAAAAGCAGCGCGAGATAAAAAGCGTCTCCAATCAAACAATCTCTTCCATCAGGTATCGAAAAGGATGACCGTTGTTGTCATAGACCAGTTCATTCTTGATGTTATGGAGAAGGTTGACTCGACTGGGATATGGGTATCATGATATCTTTCCTCCTCTCAGGCGTCGATAGCCCAACTCCTCTAATACTTCAGGATGATGTAGCTGTATGTATTATTAGTCTTCCGTACCGAAAACCTTGTGCTCTAAGGATAAAAACGTACAGTGCGTGAATGATACCAGGGATCCAACCAAGGATGGTCAACAGAATGTTAATACAAAAGTCACTGACAAAACACGTCAGTCAAACGATCGCGATGTATACTCAGACTCCAAGATCTGAACTTACGCTCCGACACCACGCTCCAATAGAACACCAAGAGGAGGGAGGATGAATGCGAGGATGATCTTGAGGATGTCGCTGTGATGGTGTTAGTTCGCTGATGCGAATAGCATGGGCGCTCGCTGCATGATTGCGTTCGTCAAGCGCATCACGACGATGGGATGGAGATTACTAACCTTCCAGTGAAAGGCATGATGGGCTGTTGTTTGAAGTGTGTATGGGTTTTGTTTTGGTGTGAGGGCGAGCTTGTGAGGTATGTGAGTGGACGAAGGTGGCTTGATTGATGAGATGAAGTAAGTCTAAGAAGAAGAAATACGAAGAATTTAAAGATTGTTTCAAGGCAACCGCAAGCCACAAGCCGGTTTATCCAACCTCACGTGTGCCAAGAGCATATGACGCAGCTGCGACCGGCAGTGAAATGCTTATTGTACGTCCAAGCCTTGGAACTTGCGCGTTCAGCAGCGAACGATGAACAACAACTCGCTCATCTCAGACTAGTCTATTCATATAGTGTAACTCTGGCCTGACAATCACATCGATGGCTGTGAAAAAAGCGCAGTGCTGTGGCTGAGGAGATGGATCAACAAGAAAAATATTCTAAGAATAGAAACGGAATTAAGTCCTGCACCCACTCACTCCTGCCTCGTTTAACATTGAGTGCCCATCACATGTATAGCTTAGCGGTCAACTTCACAATCCAGGATATAGCTGCCTTCGTACTTAATAGGCACCCATTCTAGGCCCTACCTCTTAAGAGAGCGGTAGGGTAAAGCGGGTCTAGCTAATGCTAAGAGTACGCCAGCACTCCTGACACTAGTGTCGAAAGCGGACATCATCGACATCTGAACTGGGGTAGGCTTTCCAACTACTACTAACATGGACTCACGAAAACATCACAACCTCCCCTCCTCCCTCACCAACCTCATCCCTGTCTCTCTCTCCAACTCCCAAACCGCCTCCTTCGTATCCCCCAATCTAACCCTAATAGTCCTCCACCCAACAACTCTCGCCATCCTCAAATTCTCTCCAATATCATCCAAAAACAACACATCTCCCACCTCCAACGCCCCCTCCTTCTCTTCTCTCCCACTTTCCTTCCAAACTCTCCTCACCTCCTCCATCGCATACTCATAGATCCGCTTCTCGGGCTTGCGCATGCCGGCGTGGGCGCTACTGATGAAGACGTCAAAGTGGGATCGGATGTTGAAGTCGGGGTCGCGTGGTGGTGTGTTGAGGGGGTGTGAGGATGGGAAGAGAGAGGTGTTGGAGAGGGCGCCGATGATGAATTGTGAGGATTTGCGGAGGGCAAGGACGGCGGGGAAGATGTGAGGGTCGGTGGTTTGGCCTATTGTCATCATGGCCCAGAAGAGCGGTTCGGCGTTGATGGTGGGGAGGGATGGTGTTGATTGTTCGTTTTCTTCGTCTTCTTGTTGTGAGAGAGGTGCATCTTGTGCTGCTTGCGATGTTGATGATGAAGTCGAATTCGCTCGTATCGCTGCTTCGACTGTTATTGCACCCTCATCACCTCCTGTCTTGCGCCCTACGCCAGCTTCCTGAATCACAGCCGGTGCTCCTTGCGAGCTCAACGCAGCCGATCGTGCACCCATTGCCTTACCAATATCCTTCGCCGCTTCCATCCCACCACCCGTCTTTCGTCCTGCACCAGCACCATGTCCAGCTCTCCTTCGTTTATGAAACTCCCTCCACCTCCCCTCATGTCTCAAATCATCCCTGAACATTTCAAAGAACTTGCCCTCGGCTCGGAGCTCTCCTCGTTCTAGGCGCTGCCATGCACCATCTGGCGCGCTTCGGCTGATTGCATAGTTGATCCAGCCGTGGGGGATGTGGTGGGCCGTTTCGTAGTCGAGGATGGCGCGGAAGGGGGAGAGGACGCAGACGCCTCCTATGTCGAATAAGATGGCTTTAGGTGGAGATTTTGTGGTTGGAGATGAGGTGGAGGGAGGCATGATTGGGAGGATAAAGCAGGATCTCTGGGGATTTTGGGGCTGGGATATGTAGACTGTAAATCAGGATTCAGTAGAACACGTCTTGAGGGTAGTAGTCACGAAGCTGGCGAGATTACAACGAAATGTTGACTTTGGACTAAATGACAATCTAACCGAGGCACGGGTGTCCATTGGACAATGACAATGAGAACTAGAGAGAGAAAACGAAATCACGACAGCGGCAGTTCGGAGTATTGGAAGAAGAGTATTTGAATTCATACCATGATCTCTTCGATCAGGTATACGTATGTAAGTAAAAACAAAGAACAGAAAACTATCCATCTCATCTCGTCCTTGAGAACAAACGTTCTGCGTCCTGACGAACAAATGTTCTCGGCGAACCTCCAACGCCATATTTTGATGCATCATCACAATGACAAAGACTGCGTAGCCTTTCCTTCATGGGAAATCATGTACGACCGTATCCATCTTTTGTATGCAAGAAACCATCCTTTTCTGTGCTCAAATCGCTTGCTCACTTCATAGGCAAGAAATCTCGCAATAACGCGACAAGGTCATCCTGTCGACTCAACTGAATCAACAGCTTTTCTTCACATTCCCTCCATGTTCTCAGAGCATCAAGCTCTGCTTTCGTAAGATACTTTTCTTCATTGCCTTTCACGTCTGTTCTCTCCGCCTTGTCAATCACAGTATGCACTTTTTCCTGCTCAACTTTGATACGCTGGAGCAATCTCGACATTGCCTTGTAGAGATCGTTGAGCACAAGCTTGCGAACACGATCCTGGTCGAAGAACCATAGATATACCGTCCTACTTGGCTGGCGACTGTTGTCACGAGGAACCTCTTGTGTATCGACATAGCCAGCCTCTTGCATGGCGGTCAGCTTAGCTCGAAGTGCTTTTTGTGGGATGAGACCGGTTGCGCCTAACTGTTTCTCATCCAGTTTGCCCTTGTCGTACAAGATTCGGATAACACGTTTGGCAGTCGATCCGAATCGAGCCAAGATGATGTTGTCGAGTTCAAATTGTATCAGAGCCCTTGTAACGGTCTGGTAGTCGCAAGAGTATTTGGCATCTCTACGAGTAAGAAACTTGCGGGGATCTTCTGATAAAAGACGCATGTGAGTCTCGATGTTGTTGATCCGTTTCTGGTCAAGTGCTTGCTTGTTCTTCTTTGCTGGTACATGCTCCTCATCAATACCATTCATGGTAGCATCATCATCAATCGGTTCTGACTTGACCTTCTTGGTGTGCTTATCCTCTACCGGTTCGACCACCTCGAAACTTTCATAGGTTGCGCCAACCTCGTAAGCATTAGTATCTTGAAGTCGTTCGTCGTCAATATCAGGCCCGTCGTCATTTTCGCCCTCTGCATCGTCCCCATCTGGGTGCTCTATGACTTCGTCATGACATCTGGGTATCTTTTGCTCAATTCGACGGAGAGTCCTGAGGTAAACACTAGCTGTTTCCGCACCTAATGATCGAGCAGCGAATTGATGAAAGTAGTAGCTGCGCTGTGCAACTTCCAATTTTTCGTGGTTAAGACGGAAGGCGTTCCATGTCTGCGGTGACAAGAGTAAGCACCATATTGGGTACGCACAAGTAAAATACTTACTGGAGGACTATCATCCTTCCCACTACCATCCTTCGCATTGCCATCAACCTTGACTGCGCTTACTGTCTCACCGACATTCCCTTTCCGTCGCTTGATGGATTGACCAGCCTCCGCTTGTTCTTCGTCGTCACGGCCACGTTTCAGTGGGTTACCTGTAGATCGTGGAGCATGGAGTTGCTGTCTAGTAGCTTGATTATCATCGCGCCATTCGGTCGATCTCTTCTTTACAGCTGCATTGTACTCCTTCGTCAACTTCGCACCCTTGACCTCGCCGCCATACTCCTGATCTAGAACTGTCTTGGCTACCAGAGCATTGAAGTTGGACTCAGCCATCATGTCTTCGTCTCGCTGCCTGACCACCATTCTCTCCGTGAATAGCTTTAGGCATGAATGCTCCCTCATACTCGTATTACCAGTTTTGCAAGCACTGTCCGCATCATCACTCATACCATCTTCCATTACCACATCCGTGTCCTCTACTTTTACTCCGTTCTCTCCATTGGTCGACTCCCCGTTTGGCGACAAGGCTCCGTTCGACGTGCTGTTCCTCCGTGCTAACCTCTGTTCTTGTGCGATGCGTTTGTCGACATCGTCGGCAGCTCTTGCGTCCAGAAGTTCACCTTCACCAGCATATCCGTGATAAAGTAGAGTCGAGGTCACATTACCGGCTTGTGCGGAATAGTAGTCGGTCATAATCTGCTGCTGCTTGCCCGCCCTCACGATATCATAGGCATACCTTACATTTGCTTCATAGAACGTTGTTCCGTCGTCGTTTGTATGGTAGAAGGCGAGGCCTTGTTGAAGTAGCACGACTAGCCCATGTTGGACGAATCGAAGAGGAAGTTTGGAGGCTCGGGTGAGTTGAGGAAGTATTAGGCGGTCATTTTGGAGGAGAATGGTGAAAAGTCGCTGATTTGTCAGTCCAAGATGATCTCACTGAAGCACCTCGATGGGTCGAGTGTGGTCAGAGGGAGAATCTTACGGCAGGGAGTCCTCCATATGTTGCTTCTATAAGTAGAGCGCAGAGCTCTGCAAGGTGCTGAAGTGGGCATTAGTATGTGCTGCCTCTTAAGCGCAGTCGTGGAAGGGACTCCAGTACTTTTGACATTTTTGAATGAGAACGGTTGCAGAGGCTCTCACTTCTCTACAACCAGCAAGGCTACCGGTGTCGTCGCATGTGTATCTCTGCACGAAGCAGAGAATATGTAGATTGTGAATGAGAGGAAGATTGCTTTTGCTGTGCTACGACATGTCGTGTCTTGCGATACTTTTCTCTTTCTTAGATTCACTTTGACTCTTTGAGCGCTTGTGATGCCCGCCAAGACCAAATGCTTAGGGTTAATGTCAGCTTGCAATTGGAACCTTGAGACTTCAATGCAACTTTCGACGACGAGCTCTCAATCACCGCTACCGCCACTCCTTTCCTCCTCCACACCCATCCCCAATTGCAAAGCCTGTCTTCGGCCTAAACACGGAGATGGCCATGCGACAGACTCTCGGCCGCCAGGCCACCAAGGCCATCCGCGCCCAACCAGCTGTTCCCGGAACTCGACGAGGACTTGCTGCACCAGCTTCCGGTAGTTTCGCATACGAGCAAGGAACCGCGTCTGGTGTCAAGTTCGCCAGCAGAGATATGGCCGGACCTACTACAACCTTGGCAGTCGTGTCGAGGGCTGGAACAAGATATCAACCTCTGCCCGGACTTGCAGAAGGTCTCGAAAAGTTCGCATTCAAGGTATGGGAATATTCATAATAGCGGTCTTCAGGAACAAAGATGTTGATATGTCCTTTTGCCATGCAGAACACTGCCAGACGATCAGGTCTTCGTCTACAAAGAGAAGCCGAACTCATGGGTGCTACATACTTTTCAAGCCACACCCGTGAAAGCGTGGTCATTGGTGCCAAGTTCTTCAGAGACGATTTGCCTTACTTTGTAGAGTCTCTCGCTGAGGTCGCTGGCCAGACGAAATACCTTGGTTTGCCTTCTCTAAGATACCTGGAGGAGCTGGATAAGAGGTTAACAATTCACTAGACTACGAGTACAGGGAAAGGGTCATTGACGAGATCCACGACGCACAGAAGAAGGTCCTCGGATCCACAACGCAACTCGCCATTAACTCTGCACACGGTATCGCTTTCCACCGAGGTCTCGGTGAACCTCTCCACCCTACATCTTCGACACCACTCAACAAGTACCTCAGCCACGACGCAATCGGCGCCTACTCTACACTCGCATACCGCAAATCCAACTTCGCTGTTGTCGCAAACGGTGCTGAGCACTCCGAGCTTTCAAAATGGGTAAATGAATATTTTGGCTCGATCCGCACTGAAGCTGCCTCTGGTATTCCACCTTTGGCAAATGAGCAGACCAAGTACTTTGGAGGTGAGGAGCGTATCGCACACGGAAACGGCAACACTATGGTCCTTGCCTTCCCTGGCTCTTCATCCTTGACCGGCAGCTACTACAAGGCTGAAATTGCCGTTCTCGCTGCTCTTCTCGGAGGCAAGTCGACAATCAAGTGGTCGCCTGGTTTCTCCATTCTTGGTCAAGTCGCAGGTAACAACCCCAGCGTCGACATCACCACCACATCTGCGATCTACTCAGATGCTGGTCTTCTCTACGTTACCCTCGAAGGATCAGCCACATCGGTCAAGGATGCTGCTTTTACTACTGTCAAGGCTATCAAGGACCTGGCAAATGGCAAGATTGACCAAGAGCAGTTCACAAAGGCGAGAGCGGCCGCCAAGTTCAAGGAGCTAGAATATGGTCAGAACACAATGTCTGCTTTGGAGCTGACTGGTGCCGGTCTCGTTTCGGATGGCAAGCCATACCAATTAGACGACTCTGCACAAAAGATTGGTGAAGTGACGGCTGAGCAAGTGCAAGAGGTGAGTGTCTACTGCATCAAAATCATCCTGGACAGTATGAAATGCTAATCATCTTTAATTGTAGGCTGCCAAGACACTGCTTGAGTTCAAGGCTACTGTATCCTCGGTCGGTGACCTTTGGCAATTGCCATACGCCGGCGATCTTGGTCTTCAGGTATAGATGGCGGTGGAAAATGGAGTTGTAGATATATATTCCCAAGAACGAAAGCGTTGATATTCTAGCTTAAGTGCCATTATTTGTGTGTAAATCGGTGGACGTCTTTGTACGCAAAACCGAGTATGATAGAGTATTATGCTGGAATGAGGCCTCGAATCGATATTCGCTTTGTCTCACCACTTGCCTAACAAATTTTGAACCTCGATGAAATATGGCATCCCAATTGCTTTCGCGATTCAACGGAACTTGCCCCGGTCCAATGGTCAGAAATTATTTTGTCGGTTCAATCTTCTCATGCTCAAAACATTCAACACACATCGACTACCACTACTTGCTTTACACCACCCTATCAAATCCATCCCCAGGTACACCCGTCTGTTCTTCAATCAACTCAAAACCATGAGCAACGAAATCACCCACCCCACCATCAAGGGCAAGCTATACAACCCCGCAATCACCATCAACACAACAACTAACACCCTGCTCTTCCAGATGGCTGGTTCCGCGAGATCTCCAACATGTGGCCTGGTCAAGCTATGACCTTGAAAGTCAAGAACGTTCTCCACCACGAAAAGTCCAAGTACCAGGTTCGTCCCAGCAAAAGGTACCGCAAACTAGCTAGGGTCCGGCGAGCTGATCTTCTGCTTCCATAGGATGTCCTCGTCTTCGAATCTACCGACTACGGCAATGTTCTTATTTTGGATAATGTCATTCAGTGTACGGAAAGAGATGAGTTCTCGTGAGTTGAGAGAGAATAGTGGTGATGTGACTAGGGACTGATTGAGGATAGATACCAGGAGATGATCACACACTTGGCTATGTTCTCGCACCCTGAGCCAAAAGTTGGTGCTATAGATCACGACTCGAAGGCGTCACGCTAACGCTACGCGATAGAAAGTCTTGGTCATTGGTGGTGGTGATGGTGGTGTACTTCGTGAAGTTGTCAAGCACGACTCTGTTGAGGAGGCTGTTCTTTGCGATATCGACGAGGTATGTTTGGAGATCACTACCTAGTGACTATCCAATTATGCTAAGAGACACTAGGCCGTGATTAGACTATCCAAGAGTACGACTATCGTCTCACAATGGCCAGCATTACATTGCCCTGACAAGACTATAGAGTACCTCCCCGAAATGTCCGCTGTATACGAACACCCCAAGGTGAAGACACACATTGGCGATGGATTCAAGTTCCTTGCAGGTTCGTACCAAGTCTCGACCGCATGTTATGGACAGCAATCTCACATATGCTACCTTAGACTACAAAAACTCTTTCGACGTCATCATCACCGACTCTTCTGACCCAGAAGGACCCGCCGAATCACTCTTCCAGAAGCCATACTTCCAGCTCCTCCACGACGCTTTACGTGACGGCGGTGTCATCACTACACAAGGTTAGCCATTCTTGTCCTGGAAAATAAAATCCGTCTACAAAGCTAACCACAATTTCTTCTTTCTCTAGCCGAGAACCAATGGCTCCACCTTGACCTGATCAAGGACATTCAAAAGTCTTGCCGCGAAATCTTCCCTGTTGCTGAATACGGTTTCACCACTATCCCCACATACCCCTCCGGCCAAATCGGTTTCATGGTTTGCTGCAAGGACTCCAAGGTCAACGTGAAGAAACCCCTGAGGAGCTGGTCTCCTGAGGAGGAGACGAAGAAATGCAGATACTACAACAAGGAGGTCCACGAGGCCGCCTTTGTACTGCCCACGTTCGCCAGGCAGAAGCTGAGATAGATATGCTAATAAGAATGTGGTTGGTGTTGGTTTTGATCAACCTGGGATGCTGTAGCAGTTGGCAGCAGAGCTAGCTTTTCTGGCAGTAAAGAATCCGGGATACCAATTTTGAGGGCTTTGATCCAATGCTCGACCAAGATTTCTGATACTTCCTCTATTCAATTTATTGGCGCTCCCACTATTGGTGTTTGTGTTGTTGGAGGTACCGTCGCGTCTTGTGCCACCTTGGGCTTTGCCAGATCAGGCCTTATAATACTAGTCATGAGCTTCGCCCAGCTTTCCGGCCAGCCATATGGTTCTGCTACTGTGATGCTGTTGAAATACTATTGAAAAGTTAGCCTCACTAGTCTTTGACACTTTTTCAATCAAAACAAAATACATACCTCCCAACCCATTACACCACCAAAATCAGGATACCTCATCATGAGCCTCTGTATAGTATTTCTGAGCATATCGTCAGGGACCCATCCAGAAGCGGACTCTGGATTTGTGGTGAGTCCGAGAATGACTTTTTTAGCAGGCCAGCCTCTTCGCATGATGAAGTCGTAGCCAGTCGTGTCTTCTGCGCTGCCCCAACCACAGTAGAATCTGCTTGATTATCAGTCCTTGAAGTGAATGTAAAAGAGATTTATTCACACTCACTGCGTATTATACCAAGCAATATGTCTCCCCATCGCCTTTTCCAACGCCTCGTAGTCAAATCCACTCAGATGTCTCAGCCCCTGCAACGCAGTCGCCACTGGCGCCAAAGTGATGATGAAGCCACTTCCAAAATCGAATTTCAATTGATCAATTAGTCGCACTATACCAGCCAGACTCATGTCCTCCTCAACATCTAGGTCCAGTCCGTCCAGCCCGACTTCCTGCACCATCCGTCGTAACGGCTCGTAGTACCGTAGAAACGACAACCGGTCACCATCGAGCTTCTGATAGGAACCTTTGGCCGCACCACCTAGCATACCGAGGACTTTGATGCCGGAAGATTGCATCACTGCGGCTTCTGCCCAGACGAGATCGTTTTTGGGATCTGTGTAGATGTCGTCGTTGAGGGTGATGTGGTTTGGGTC
>Ga0160428_1002116_pt1 | contig 12851 bp, 8 predicted proteins | sample SolpanmetagenomM_FD_108198 | JGI IMG/M metagenome (GOLD analysis project Ga0160428, IMG submission 108198) | Solar panel surface microbial communities from Lawrence Berkeley National Laboratory, California, USA - M | ecosystem: Engineered > Built environment > Solar panel > Unclassified ... | reverse complement strand
GAAACAAAGGTCCGCAAAGATTGCGCCTCGGTAGTCTGGAACAGCCTGTTTCAACACAGCCATTCGGCCAGGACCTAGGTTCGGTGCCCGTTTGGGCCTATGGTGGTCGCGTAATGCCGGGACGGTCGATGGCGTCGGCGCGGTTCCAGACGACGATGCCGAGGGTGGTTCGGACGAGACGTGTTCGGGAAGCGGGCGCGATCGTGGCAGGGGCCCTTGGTCCCGCTTGACCGCGCCGCCGACGCGCCTCGGGACGAGCATGTCCGGTGATCTCCGGCGGCACATCGGGTTGGCGTGCGGCGGCGCGGCTGGTGCGACGTCCCGTCTGTCGGGCGGAGCAGCCCCGCCCCCGGATGTCGGCGGCGGTGCTGATCGGTCGGTCGTCCGGTGCTCGGTCAGGTCGACGACCCGTCGTTTCGGGCCGGTGGCTGACGGTGGCGATGCGGAGCAATCCGAAACGCGATCGATGCCGGGGTGCTCACCATCGCCGGCGGGGACGGTTCGGCTCCGGCAGGTGCCGAGTGTCATTTGCGGCGCGTGTGGGGAAGGCGGTATCGCTGAGGAGGCCAAGTCAAACGCTGCCGTTGTGACACGTTCGAGCAGTTCGCGGCCTGCCTCCGGCGGCTGGTAGATGCCGACAATCGATCTCGACAGCTGAAGACTTTGCACAGCCTCATGTCTACAAGTTCATCTGCCAGACCTAGACGCGAGAGCCTGAACGCTTCAGGCTCGACCCATCACACCCCGGGCCGGGACCCTGTATGAAATCGCCGCGATCCTCGGCTGTAGAACGACCCGCGTCCCAGTCGATCTGGACGGGCGAGCGGTCCGTAGCGGAGGCGACAACCTTCGTGGCCGACACCGCGCGCCATCTGCGCCGGCGGCTGGCCTTTCTCATCATCTGGGTGATGGCCTTCGTCGCGTCGGCCGTCATCTATTCCAAGCTGCTCCGGCCCGATTTCATCGCGACGACTCAGATCCTTCTGCAGCCCCGCATGATCGTGAACGACGGTCCGGAGAGCCTGCGGCACTTCTATCAGTTCGTGATCGACAGCGATCAATGCGAGACCGAGCTGCGCGTGCTGAGCTCGCAGCGACTTCTCTATCAGGTCTTCCAGGTTCAGAACCTTGTCGATTCACCTGAAATCCTCGGGGGGGCCGACGGTCTGTGGGCCTTCATCGGCACGCGCATCGATCGGTTCCAGCGCCTGGTCACGGCGGATTCCGAATCCATCGAGGCGTTCAACGCCTTCCTCAGGCGCGTTCGGGCGCGCCGCCTCGGCCTGTCCTACGTCATCGAAATCTCCTATCGTGCGCAAACCGCCGAGCAGGCGACGAAGATCGTCAACGCCATCGCGTCGACCTACGCGGCATACCGGCTGCGCGGCGTCCTGGCCCGGGAGCAGCGGCGCGGCGTCTATCTCGAGAGCCGCCTGTCGAACCTCATGACGCAGATCGCGGCCGCGGAAACGGGGGGACGCCTCGGCGTCATCCCCGAGGGTGCCCTGGCCGATGCCGATGTCCGCCTGCTCGGGCCGGCGATCCGCCCGCTGGGCGTCGCCTATCCGAGGATGAGCCCTCTCATCCTGATGATGGGCGGTTTCGGATTGGTCAGCGGGTTACTGATTATCCTGCTTTCGCGGGGGGCGCCGGTGCGGCATACGGATCGCGGACCTGCCGCGGTGGCAATTCAGAGGGCATGAGGATCTTATGAGGACGTGTCTTCGAGCGCCGCTTCTGGCCACGGTCGCCCTCGTGGCCGTTGCCAGCGTGGCCGCGGCCGAAGAAGCCTATCACCTGGGACCGCTGGACCAATTGCAGGTCAAGGTTTCCGACCTTCGGGCGGGAACGGGCGAAGCCTACCAGTGGCAGGCCTTCAACGGAGACTTCACCGTCGGCGCGTCCGGTCAAGTGTCTTTGCCTGTCGTCGGCGAGATCATGGCGAGCGGGCGCACGACCTCGGACATCGCCGCCGAGATCGCCGAGCGCCTGAAGGTCAAGGCTGGTCTCGCGACAAAGCCTGATGCCTCCGTCCAGATCGTGAAGTTCCGTCCGTTCTACGTCACGGGCAGCGTCGAGAAGCCGGGCGGCTACGAGTACCGGCCGAACCTCACCGTGCTCCAGGGCGTCAGTCTGGCGGGTGGGATCCAGCGAGTGCCGACCGACGTCCTGCTGCAATTCGTGCGGGATGCCGTCCAGTCTCGGGGCGAGATCAAGCAGCTCGCGGCCACAAGGGTTGCCCTCATCGCCCGCCAAGCCCGCCTCGACGCCGAGATCAAGGAGGCGCCGCTCACCTTCCCGGCGGAGCTGGAATCGCGCTCCAAGTCTCCGGAGATCGCCCGCATCCTGCGGGAGGAGCGCCTCGCCCTCGACACGCGCCGGACCTCGCTCACCGCGCAGATCGCCAATCTCAAGCAGAACAAGGACTTCCTGACGGAACAGATCGCCTCGCTCGCGACCAAGGATTCCACGACGGCCGAGCAGCTGGAGATCATGAAGACCGAGCTCGCCCGCGTCACGGGCCTCGTGAACAGGGGCCTGTCGGCGATGCCCCGGCAGGTGGAGACCTCGCAGACGATCGCGACCCTGGAAGCGAACCGCCTCGACACGCAGATCGCGGTGATCCGCGCCCGGCAGGACATCTCGAAGGCTGATCGGGACATCCTCGATCTGAAGGACCAGCGCCGGAACGCGGCGCTTCAGGAACTGGCCGAGACCCGGATCCGGTTGAACGAGACGTCGGCCAAGCTCGAGGCCGCCAGGAACCTTCTCTACCAAGCCGAGATCCGCTCTCCCGCGACGGTGGTGGCTAACGCCGAGGCCTATACCAAGCCGGAATACACGATCCTGCGCCGCCGGGACGGCAAGTCGGAACAGATCCAGGCTGACGAGAACGACCTGCTTCAGCCGGGCGACGTCGTCCGGGTCCAGCCGCACCTCTCGGACGCCGCGAAAGGCTCGGTGCCCGGGATGAGCGCCGAGACCGCCCAGACCCTGGGCGGTCCCGTGAACGACTTCTGAGGCGCTCATGAGCTGGCCCGCCGCCGTCTTGTGGGTCCTGATGATTGCCGCGGCCGTCTCGCGCGGTCCCGGCCTCCTCTATCTGCTAATGATCACGGGGGCTTTCGGCAGCCTGCAGATGCTGCCGTTCAGCGGCGGCGTGAACCTGCTGCCGCAATCAGCCTGCGCCGCCCTGTTCGTCTGCAAGGCGCTGATCCATCGCGGCAACATCGTGCGCGGCCTCGAATCCGCGCTCGACCCGCAGCGCATGATCCTGTTCTCGGCGTTCGTGGGATACGCGGTCTTCGGAGCGTTGGTCCTGCCGCGCGCGTTCCTGGGGCTGTTCGAGGTCGTGCCGATCTCGGCGCCGATCTCCGGCACCGACATCCTGCGCCCGGCCTCCGGCAATTTCACGCAATCCTGCTACATCATGCTGTCCTACGGGACGGCGCTGACCTTCTCCATGATCGGCCAGTCGGCGCTGGTGCGGATCCACTACCGGCGGGCACTCCTCTGGGCCGCCTACGTTCTCGTCATCACCGGGCTTGTCGACCTCATCACCTACGTCCTCCATATCGGGGCGGTCCTGGAGCCGTTCCGCACCGCAACCTACTCGTTCCTGGTCGATGTCGAGGCCGAAGGCTCCAAGCGCGTGGTCGGGCTGATGCCGGAAGCCTCGACCTTCGGGACCGCCTGCGTCGGCCTGATGGGATCCCTGGTGTTCCTCCGGTCCTCCTACGAGAAGGGCCTCGAGCAGATCCTCGTGCTCGTGGCCATCGCGCTGCTGGGCGCGATGACCATCCTCTCGACCTCCTCCACCGGCGTCGTGGGCCTGATCGTTCTCGTGTTCGTTTACGGCGTCGACTTCCTCTATCGGGTGTTCGATGCACGCAATGCGCGGCGGGATCAGCTCAACTGGGAGTTCGCCGCGATTTTCCTGGCCGCCTTCGTGACGTTCACGGGGATCGTCCTGAAGCCGAACCTGCTCGATCCCGTCTACGCGATGGTCGACGGCCTGATCTTTGAGAAGACCAAATCGGCCTCCTATGCCGAGCGCACGATGTGGACCAGGATCGGCTGGCACGCCTTCCTCGACACCGGTGGCATGGGGGCCGGCCTCGGCTCCATCCGCGTCTCGAACTGGGCCGTGTCGATCCTCGGGAGCACCGGCCTGTTCGGCGCGATGCTGATGTTCGGCTTCATCGCCCAGCAACTGCTGACGATGCCGAGGCGAGCCTCGAAGGAGCTTGCCGTCTTCGCCACGGCGCTGAAACTCAGCCTGCTGCCGACGCTGTCGATGTACCTCGTCGTGGCCACCATTCCCGACATCGGCGTCGGTGTCGCCTCGGTTCTCGGGCTGATCGCCGCCTCCCATACGCCCGTCTCCGGTCCTGCCTTCCGTCCGGCGTCAGTCACCGCGGACGGTCGGGCGTGAACGGTCCGAGGTTCGACCCTCTGGCTCTGTCGTCCGCGACCGTACGAGCGGAGCGGAATCATCCGCCGACCGCCGGGATCGCGCTCCGCCCGGGGCAGCCTACGTGATCAACAGGAATCTCGACGATCAAGCCGCGTCGGGGCTGCAGGGCCACGCCGGCGGATCCGCCCTGACGAGGGATGATCTCGTGCCTGATCGCGGACGTCGTACGGTTCGCGTTCATCCGCAGGAAGGCACTGGCACTCGCAGCCGTCGAAACACGCGACCTCCGCCCGATCGGCCCAGTCACGGACGACGTCAGTTCGCTTCCTGCAGACGCCTCGACCGTGGCGTCAGGACGCTCAAGGTGGCCAACCTTCGTCTCACCGCGCCGCGATTCCTGTCGAGCGGGCTCCGCTGGCGCCAGGGCAGGGCGGAGCGACGTTCTGTGATCGCTTCATAGTATTGTCCATAGCTTGCTTTTGAATTTGCGCCTGCGGCCTGAAAGATGCAGAATTAGATGATGATTGCCCAATATCCTGAGGAAACAGAGGCTCGTGCCGCGCGAGTCTGCGTCGGGATCGCGACGCGTGGTCGACCAGGTCAGCTCGCGGCGATGCTCGCCAATTTAGCTGCCCAGACCCTCTCGCCGCACGCGATCATGGTCTGCTGCACGGAGCCGCGGGATGTCGGGGACGTCGCCGCGGATCCGTCCATCACCTTGATCTACCGAGAACCCGGACTGGCACGCCAGCGCAACGCCATCCTTGAGGCCATGCCGTCGGACACCGACTACGTGGTGTTCTTCGACGACGACTTCTATCCGGACCCGCGCTGGCTCGAAACGGTGACGGAGGTCTTCACCAGCGAGCCGGATATCGCGTGCATCACGGGCTACGTGATCGCCGACGGCATTCTCGGGCCAGGCTTGTCCCCGGAGGATGCGCTCGCGCGGATCGCTGCGCATGATCCATCCGGCAATCGGCGGATCGAGGAGAATGAAAGCCCGTACGGCTGCAACATGGCCTTCCGACGGACGGCGATCGCGGGGCTTCGCTTCGACGAGAGGCTGGTCCTCTACGGCTGGCTGGAGGATCGGGACTTCGGAGCCCTCGTCGCCCAGCGGGGCGGCCGACGTGTAAAGATCGGCAAGGCCTATGGTGTCCACCTGGGCACGAAGGGGGGGCGCGTATCCGGGCGCAAGATAGGCTATTCTCAGGTGATGAACCCAGTCTATCTGCATCGGAAGAGCACCATGACGACGCGGCAGGCGATCGAGCAGATCGGCCGCAACGTCATGACCAATCTCGTCAAATCGGCCCGTCCGGAACCCTATGTGGATCGGCGCGGCCGGCTCCTCGGCAACCTGATCGCGGCGCTCGACCTCCTGCGCCTGCGCCTGACTCCGGAACGGGCTGCCTCCCTATGAACTACACCCCCTCCGCCATCCGAGCGGACGATCCCCACCAGGATGTGCTCCCGGGTCTGGAGCATATCGACATGCGCTATGCGGACGACGATCCCGGCGCCACCTGGATCGCGGATCTGATCGCCGCGGTGCGACGGCAGGGCATCAAGCTCGTCCTGTGGCTCCTGATCTGCTTCGCTGCCAGTCTCGCCTACACCCTCCGCGCGACACCAGAATACGTCGCGTCCGCACAGATCGTGCTCGAGCCTCGTGCCCGGCTACCCGCCGGCGCCGATGCGGCGGCCGCTGTCGCCCCGATCTTGGACAGCGCCCAGGCCGAGAGCCAGCTCCAGATCATCCGCTCGGTGCGCAACCTGAGCTACGTGTTCGACACGCTGAATCTCGACGCCGACCCGGCCTTCGCTCCGGGCGAGCCGGGACTGATCAGTCGGATCGTAGCCATGGCGGGTCTGCTGCGGCCTTCCTCGGAGACGCCCCCCACGCGGGAGGAACTGGCGAGCCAAGCCCGCGAGATCGCGTTCCAGAACTTCTCCGACCGGGTTCAGGTCCGCCGCCTCGGCCAGTCCTACGTCATCGAGGTGTCGTTCCGAGGCCTCAAGCCGGAGGCGACCGCCCGTATCACGAACTCGATCGCCGCAGCCTATATCCGCGATCAGGTGCTGGTCCACGCCATCTCGGAACAGCGCGGAACCGAGTTCCTGCAGGGGCGGATCACGCTCGTCCAAGCAGAGAAGAAGGCGGCCGACGAGGCCGTCGCGACCGGCGTCATCACCGATTTCCAGTTTCCCGATTCCGACGCCCGTATCGTTGGCGCGGCGCTCCGGCCGTTGGCCGCCGCCTACCCGCAGACGAAGCTGAACCTGCTGTTCGGGATCGTCTTCGGCTTCGTCACCGGCGTCGCCTTCATCGCGATCAGGAACAATTTCGACAAGACCGTGCGCTCGCCGGCGCAGATCCGGCGCGTCCTCGGTGTCGACTGCCTCGTCGCCGTTCCCCGCCTGCGCTCCGGGCGCTTGAAGGACACGACCGCCCTCGACCAGCCGGGGTCGGATTTCGCACAATCCATGCGTCTCCTGCGCACGGTCCTGTTCGCCGCGCGGGTGAAGAACCATCAGGTCGCCATCGGCGTGGTGTCGTGCCGGGAGGGAGAGGGCTGCAGTGCCCTGAGCGCGAACCTTGCCGGCCTGCTCGCCGCCTCGAACAGCCGCGTGGTGCTGGTCGATGCCAGCCTGCAGAAGCCGGACCTGACCCGTCGCTTCGCTCCCGACAGCGCGGTCGGTCTCGACCAGTTCATCCTGTCGACCTCGACCGACGCGCGGTTGCCCGAGGTAAAGATCACGGACTCGCTGAGCTTCGTGCCCGCGGTGGCTGCCGGCCGCGCGGCCGACCCCAATGCCTTTCTCGGAACGCAGGCGATGCGCACCGCCCTGACGCAGTACAACGGCCCGCGCGATCTCGTCCTCGATCTGCCCCCTCTCGAAGCCTCGTCGGACGCCCAGGCGATCGGAAGCATGCTCTCCGGCGTGGTGCTCGTCGCAGCTCTGAACCGCACCAAGCTCAATCAACTCTCGGAGGGCGTCCGCGCCCTGCGCTCGGCCAACAGCCGGGTGCTGGGCGTCGTGCTGAACGATCCTCTTCCCCGGAGGGGCCGCCGTTCCAGCCGTAGTGCCGCCTCGGGCAGCAGCTACTCGCCGCCGATGCCACCCAGCGCCCAATCCTGAAGATCGGGCGACGTGCGGCGGCGGTCGCTCACGGTTTCCAGGTTGGGCGGGGATCGCTCCGGCCCTCGGCAGAGGCGCCGAGGGATTTCGGCACCTGTTGCCCGAGCATCTCGTGGCTCAGTTCAACGTGTTGGCGGATAAAGGACTGGGCGCCGATCCCCGCATCCGCCATGTGCTGCTGCGCCCGGACGGCGCGGGCCTGGGCGTTCGCAGGATCCCTGGCGATGTCCTGCAGCGCGTCGCGGAGGGCCTGGGGATCCCCCGGCGGTACGTAGCGTACCGCGTCCGCCCCGAAATAGACCTCGAGACCTCCGGTGGCGGTGGCGATGACGGGCACCCCAGCCAGGACGGCCTCTTGGATCACCGTGATGCCGCTGGCATGCCCGTTCGCCTTCAGGGGCACGCAGACCACGTCGGCCTCGGCGAGGCGCGCGAAAAACTCGCTGTTCGTCCGGGCCTGCATGATCTGAAGATTCGGCCGTCCCTTGGTCAGCGCATGCGGCGCAGTGCCCGAGAGGATGACGCAGACAGCGTCGGACAAGCCGTCAAGGGCTTCCACCAGGCACGTCCAGTCGCGATGGCGATCGTTTCCGACGGAGAGGATGCGAAGGGGTCTGCCGGTCCGTGCGACGGGCGACGTCACCTGCTCCGACGGAATGCCGAACGGGACCAGCACGACGCGCTTATCCGGGAAGAGGGCCTGCGCGACTGCGAGATTGACCGAGGAATGGACCGTCAGGACGTCCACGTGGCGGATGAGCCGGCGATAGAGCAGCCGGTGGAGCGGCGTGAGCGTCTTCCAACGGTCGAACAGCCAGACGCTCTGGCCGAGCAGCTTCGGACGACGTCGGGACCAAGACAGGACGGCCGCCACAGCGAGGTACTGGGATTCGGTGTGCGTCCAGACCACGTCCGCATCCAGCAGAGCAGGGCGTTGCCTGAGGGCGTGGATCACGTCGAATCCGGTGAGCACCCGCAGGCCGAGGCGGATGATCTTCACCGCGAAGCTCTCGGGTGACGTGCGGGAAAACTCGACCGTGCACCCCATGCCGGTGGCGCGGCCATAGCCGTAGGGCGTCTCCTCGTTGACGCCGACCAGCGTGCGGGACCGCCACGCCTCCCGCCAAGCCACGGCATCCTTGTCGGCGGCCAGATGCACGAAGACGCTGAGCGGCCGGGTTGTTCCGGTCGCTTCCGCCGCCGGCTGGGCGATCTTGGTCTCGGACGCGACTGAGCTCACGAGCGACCCCCCAACTTGCGACGAGGCGACACATGGGGGCCGCAACTGACGCGAGCTTTGGACCTTGGCTTCAAACGCACGGTATATAGACCTGAGGTTTTTCTGAGTACCGCGCGGCTGAAAGATTGGTCAGGTCATACCATCTCAGCGAGGCGCAACGACTCTGCTTGTGGCTGAGTGACAAGTCAGCCGGACGGGCTGCAGTGATACCCGACTCCGACGGGTCGGGAAAGCCACGCCGCGTGATCGACGGAGGGGACGCCGATTTTCACGCAGACGACCGGAACGGCTCATCGGGGGCGTCGTGCGCCGCTGTCCGACCTAGATTCCCGTCGACACCTGCGACCTGGAGCGCCGTGAGGCCGGGGCAGGCGGGAAACGCATCCTCGGGTGGCGCCTCGCCGAAGGGTGACTCGTTCGCCCCGAGCGGCGACGTCTGAAGCTCGCACTGTGATACAATGCGCTCAGTCCTCGTATCCAGACCGTCATGGCCAATCGGAGTTGCAGGTAGAATGATTGTCGATGTGCCTAAAAGGATGGCTGCCGCGCTCTGCGCTGCCTCTCTCGTCTGCGCCCTCGGTGGGGCTGCCTGCGGCGCCGCGGTGGCTCAGAACGACAAGGGAGGTGCGCCCCCGCCCGCCGCTTCCGCGAAGGCGACAGCCCGGACGACCAGCCCATCCGGCTTCGTCACCGACTCGATGAAGCTCGTGTTCGACGAGAATTTCAACGGGGACAGCCTGGACCTGACGCGTTGGTTTCCCGGCCCCAAGCCCGACGGCGGACAATGGGGAGGCGCGCACTTCGTGACCTCCCATGAGACCGGGTTCACGAGCGTTTACATCGTGAAGGACGGGACGCTGACGCTCCGGGCCCACCATGATCCAAAGTACAAGGATCCCGAGAACTGGGGCCGGACTTGGTACAGCGGTCAAGTGAGCACCGCCTTCCCGCGCAAGCCGTCGCCGAGCGCGATCCGGAAGGGGTATATCGAGACGCGCGCCAAATTTCCGAAGAACAAGGGTTCCTGGATCGGGTTCTGGATGCTTGCCGGGGATACCGAACCGACGACCGCCACGGATGCCGGGGGCGTCGAAATCGACGCCTTCGAATTCTACGGCGACGCGATATCCAAGTTCAGTTCGGGCGCCATCTATTGGCCCGGAAAAACGGGACGTCCTTCCGAACCGGGTAAGCTCGTCTGGACAGACACAAACACGGATCTGACGACCGACTTCCACACCTACGGTGTGCAGATCACCGATACGGACGTCATCATGTATTTCGATCGGAAGGAGGTTCAGCGCCTGACCCTGCCGCGACCGAAAAGTGTCGGGAAATTCTTCGTTCTCCTCGACAACGCCATCCATACCGACAGCGGCGTCGATGTGCCCGCATCCGGCTACGCGGACGCGGTCTTCGACTACGTGCAGGTCTGGGAGGATGCCCGCTGAGACTTCCCCTGCGGGAGCCGGCGACAACGGCGGTGCAGGACGACACGACCGAGACGGTGGTCCGCATCACGTCAATCCGCGGATGCGGACCCTTCCAGTCGCGTCGGAGCTGCGGCTCGATGCGGAACATGGGGCCGCCCCCCTGAACGCAGGGGGGGCCATGGCATTCTGGATCCCGACGTTCAGCGGCGAACGGACCGCGCGCTTACCGGCCGGACGCCGTCTTGCCGAGCGCCCGTCCCATCCGGGTCATCGCCGGATCGATGCTCAGATCAGGCATGTCAGCTTGCGTCGTGCGACCGTTCTCAGGCGGTGGAGCAATTGCCGGTTGCGCCACGAACCCCAGCACATGTGAATGCCGACCGATTCCCGGGATTTCGCGATCCCCATCCGCGACCAAGTGAGGTCCGGAAGATATTTGACTCTCCCCGGAATGCTGAGGTCGTTGTATCGACCGAGGTTGCGCAACAAAAATTCTGTCATCGCTGCTGGTCCGGTCGTCATGATGGGGTTTTTTTCATGAAGATCGGTCAGAGTGTTGTTGTCCAAGATGCTGGTCATGAAGTCCAGCCAGAACGGATGTTGCGGCGCGCTCGCGAGGCATGCATTCCCCAGTCGGAACGAGGGATCGGCGGAGGTATGGCCCGCTCGTGGCGGCTCACCCTGCTCTGTCGGGAGCGTGCATGCGGATTCCAGCAACTCGGACGGGTATTTCAGGAACTTGTAATCCGTATCGGCATATACGCCGCCATACTTATGCAAGGCCGCGTAGCGTCCGATATCTGATTTGATAATCCCGCTCTTGATTTTGATATATTTTCCGAAAAGATCGCTGAAGTCTTCTTCCATCAGCTCGTCGAGTTCAGGGTCGGTCCACAGCATGTAGCCCCAGCCCTTGAGTATCTTGCCGTTCCGGCGGAACAGAACCTGCTCTTCCCAAGTCAGCTCCTTGCTGGGAGCCGTGTTGTGAAGAATGGTAGGCACGCGCGAGCTTTTTGTCTCTGTTGTCATTTGCATTCTTTCGCGCCGGTTATTTTGTTCCGCAGGTTTCAGCTTCAACATTCGTATCAATATTCCCCGAATATGCACAAATACTCGACATGATGAACGAAAAACGATCCGATATCACGCAACGAACGACGGTCGTCCCGCCCGTTCCCTGTGTTCGAGACGGGTTCTGGTGTCAGCGTCCGTAGATATCCTCGACGCGGATGATGTCGTCCTCGCCGGTGTAGGATCCGACCTGGACCTCGATCAGCTCGAGCGGGATCTTTCCGGGATTGGCCAGGCGGTGCATCGAGCCGATCGGCAGGTAGATCGCCTCGTTCTCGTGGACCAGGGTGACCCGCTCGTCCACCGTCACCTCGGCGGTGCCGCGCACCACCACCCAGTGCTCGGCCCGGTGGTAGTGCTTCTGCAGCGACAGCCGCCCGCCCGGCACCACCTGGATGCGCTTGACCTGGAAGCGCTCGCCGATGTCGATCCGCTGGTACCAGCCCCACGGCCGGTACATCCGCAGATGCGCGTCCGCCTCCGGCTCGCCCGACGCCCGCAGGGCGTTGACCAGCTCCTTGACCTGCCCGGACTGCGCCTTGGAGGCCACCAGTACCGCGTCGGGGGTCGAGACCACCACCACGTCCTCCAGCCCGACCACCGCGGTCAGGCCGCCGCCCTGGCTGTGCACCAGGCTGTTCTTCGTGCCGATCAGCGACACCCGGCCCCGCACCGCGTTGCCGGCCGCGTCGTGGTCCAGCACCTGCCAGACCGCGTCCCAGGTGCCGACATCCGACCACGCGAACGACACCGGCAGCACGCCGGCCCGCGCGGTCCGCTCCATCACCGCGTAGTCGATCGAGATCTTGGGCGCGCGCGCGAACGCCGCCGCGTCCAGGCGCACGAAGTCGAGGTCGGTCACCGCCGCCTCGTACGCCGCGCGCGCCGCCGCCAGCACCTCGGGCACGAACGCCTCCAGCTCGGACAGCATCAGGTCGGCGCGGAACAGGAAGTAGCCCGAGTTCCACACCGCGCCCTCCGCGATCAGCGCCTCGGCCCCGGCTTGGCTGGGCTTCTCGACGAAGCGGGCGACGCGGGCCGCGCCCGGCGCCTCGGCGATCGGCTCGCCGCGGCGGATGTAGCCGTAGTCGCTGGCGGGCCGGTCGGGCTCGATGCCCAGCGTCATGGTGTAGCCGGCCCGCGCGCCCGCGGCCGCGCGCCGCACGGCGTCCACGAACGCGTCCGTGTCGGGCACGACGTGGTCGGCGGCCAGGATCAGCACCACCGCCTGCGGGTCGCTGGCCGCGGCGTGCAGCGCCGCCACCGCCACCGCGGCGGCGGAGTCGCGCCCCTGCGGCTCGAGCAGGATGTCGGCCGACAGGCCGAGCTGGTCGCGCTGCTCGGCGACGATGAAGCGGGTCTCGGCCGAGGCGATGACGGTCGGCGTGGCGAAGACGGACGCGTCCGACACCCGCCCCAGCGTCGCCTGGAAGGTCGAGGCCTGCGCATCCACAAGCCGGGCGAACTGCTTGGGCATGCTCTCCCGCGAGGCCGGCCACAGGCGCGTGCCCGTCCCACCACACAAAATCATCGGGTGAATGAG
>Ga0160428_1002115_pt1 | contig 12852 bp, 6 predicted proteins | sample SolpanmetagenomM_FD_108198 | JGI IMG/M metagenome (GOLD analysis project Ga0160428, IMG submission 108198) | Solar panel surface microbial communities from Lawrence Berkeley National Laboratory, California, USA - M | ecosystem: Engineered > Built environment > Solar panel > Unclassified ... | reverse complement strand
TCCGTGAAGATGAGATTGGTGTTCGGAAACGCCTCCTTCACCCGGCGCTCGTTGTCGAAGAGCGGGCCGCTGGTGGTCCAGGTTTCGTACCAGTGGTAGCCAATGCCCCACACGTACTGCGCGGCGGCCGGGTCGTCGAGCACCGTGCTGGCGCGCTGAAACAGCAGGTCGCGGTTGTGGTCCCAGGCAATGAGTTTCTTATCGCCCATTCCGTTTTTGGCCAGCGTCGGCCCCAGGTATTCCTTGATAAAATCGCGCTCCTCCTCGGCCGTGTACAGGCACGACTCCCACTTCTGGGTGGCCATTTCCTCGTTTTGCACCGTGAGGCCCCAAATAGGCAAGCCCTGCTTTTCGTAGGCCTGAATAAACTTGACGTAGTAGTTGGCCCAGGGCTGCCGAAACTCGGGCAGCAGCTTGCCGCCGTGCAGCAGGTCGTGGTTGGTTTTCATAAACGCCGGCGGCGTCCAGGGGCTCACAAAGAGCGGCAATTTGCCGCCCGCCGCCGCCGTGGCCAGTTTGATAAACGGGATGCGGTACCGCTCATCAGGCTTCACACTAAAGCTCTTCAGGCTCGCATCGCCCTCCTTGATGTACGTGTAGCTGGCGCTCGAAAAGTCGCAGCTGCCGATGTGCGTGCGCGCCAGCGAGTAGCCAATGCCCTGCGTGGGGCTGTAGTAGGCCTGCATAAACTCCTGCTGCCGGGCCTTGGGTAGCTTAAAAAACGTTTCGGCCGAGGCGTCGGTCAGCGCCCCGCCGATGCCCAGCAGCGTCTGAAACTGGTGGCCGGGGTCCACAAACACGCACACCTGCGTTTCCACGGGCTGCCCTACTTCTTTAAAGCTAAGCGGCGCGCCGGCCGTCAGGCGCTGGTCGGTGCCCTGGGCGGTGGTAAAAACCTGGGCCGTTTTGCCGGCCGCCGAGTAGGGTAGGGGTTGCGATTGGGCTGCCGCGCGGCCCAGGCCGAGCGCCGAGGCGAGCAGCAGAGGTAAGAACCGGGAATTCATCGAGTAAAAGTCGGGTAAAAAGGGGGGTAGGGCGCCGGCTGCGGCTACCACACGTAGGTGGCCACGGCCCCGCCGTAGAGCGAGGTGTTCACCACCCGGCCTTTGTATTGAATATTAAAGCTTTGCAGCGTGGCGCCGGTGTTCACTACCAGCAAGCAGCGCTTGCCGTTGGGCGTTTTGTAAGCCACGTTTTGCAGGTTGCCGGGCACATTAGTAGCCACGCGCACCGAGCCGGGCCGCACAAACTTGGCGGCGTGGCCGATGCTGTAGTAGGCCGGGTTGCGCGTCACGCTGTTGCCGTTGATGGTGATGGCGCCCAGGCACTGGGTGCAGCCGCCGGGCGTGTGCGGGCCGTAGTTCTGGTCGTTGGCCAGGTTCCATTCCAGCACGTTGCGGCTCCAGTTGCGGGGGGCCGCCACTACGAGGTTGGCGGCGTGCCAGGGCACGTCGGCGGCAAAGTTGCCGGGCGCCTGCGTCCACTGCTCCGTAAAGTAAATATTTTTGGCGGGGTAGGCCGCGTGCACCCGCGTGAGGGCGTCGATGGTGCCGCCGTAGAGGTGAAAGGCCGAGCCATCGACGTAGGGGTAGGCCCCGGCATCTGCAAGCACGGTGGTGGCGTACTCGGGCACGTCGGGGTTGTGGTCGTAGCAGATAATCTTGGTAGTGAGGCCCGCCGCCTTAAATGCTGGCCCCACGTTGTTCTTGATAAACGTGGCCTGCTCGGTAGCCTGCATCACCAGGCTGGGGTTGTTGTAGGGGTTCAGCGGCTCGTTTTGCAGCGTCACGGCATCGATGGTAATGCCCTGCGCCTGCATCCCCTGAATGTACTTGACGAAGTAACGTGCGTAGGCATCGTAGTACTCGGGCCGCAGCGAGCCGCCCACAGTGCTGTTGTTGGTTTTCATCCAAGTAGGCGCGCTCCAGGGCGAGCCCAGAATCTTGATGGCCGGGTTCACGGCCAGAATTTCCTTCAGCACCGGAATAAGGGCCGTTTGGTCGGGCGCCAGGCTGAAATTGGCCAGCGTAGGGTCGGCCGGGCCGTCGTCGTAGCTAAATACCTGCGCATCGAGGTCTGAGGCCCCGATGCTCAGGCGCAAGTAGCTCACACCCAAAGAAGTGCTATCGGTAGCAAACAACTCCTTGATGAGCGCGGCGCGGCTGTCGGCACTCATGCGGCTCATAAGCTGGGCGCTACCCCCGGTGAGGCAGTAGCCGAAGCCATCCATGGTCTGGTAGGTCTGGGTGGTGTCGACCACGATGGTAGGGTCCTGGTTGGTGTTGGCCCCAAACTGCAGGCTCACCTTTTGGCGATAAAAGAGGGCCGACTTATCGGGCATCGTCAGCCACACCGCTACTTGCGAGGGCACCGCGGCGGGCGGTGCGGGGGGGGCGGGCGGCGCGGGGGTGGGGGTAGGCGAGTCGCCGCTTTTGCAGCTGGTAGCCAGCAGCCCCAGCAGCGCGAGCGAATAAGAGTACTTGAGCCAGCGGGTGGGAATGAACATGGTAATAGCTGAAAAGAGCGGGTAATAAAGAAGTAGAAAAGAAGCTGATGAGCAGTTGCCCAGGTGGGCCGCTCAAAAAAAAGCCGCTGGGCTCGGCTGCCTGCGCAGCCGGGCCCAGCGGCCTGCGGCGCGCAGGGTTAGTTTACCACCACGCGCTGGCTCGTGACCTGGCTGCCGGCCTGCACCCGCACCAGGTATACACCCGCGGCCAGGCTTTGCAGCGGAGCCAGGGCCACGCTGTGCTCACCGGCACTTTGGGGGGTAGCGGGCAGCAGCGTAGCCAGGCGCTGGCCCAGGCTGTTGAAGGCTTCCACGGTTACGGTCTGGGCGGCGCTCGTCACGGTGTAGGTCAGGCGGCTGGTGGCGGCCACAGGGTTGGGGTAGGCGCTGGCGGGCAGCGCGGCGTTGGCGGCGCGGCTGGCCAGCACACCCGTGCCCACCTGGTAGGTGTAGTACTGATTGCCAGGAATGGTTGTGAAGTCGGGGTCGATGCCCAGCGCCGTAGTGCGGTTCGCAATCTGGGGCAGCACGTCGGCATTGAAGCTCTTGAAGTCGTCGATGTAGGCCACCATCATGCTCAGGTTGGTGGCTGCCGCTGCGCCGCCGATGGCCGCGAGCGGAATCTCAAACTCCCAGCCCGTAGTAGTGTTGGCCGCCACGCTGCCCGTGGCGCTGGTCTGGTAGGCGGTGCGCACGCCGGCAGGGTCGTTGGTGTCGGTGGCCACGGTGCCGTTTTTGGGGCCCGTGCCTTCGCCAATCTCATTGTAGGGCGCCGTGGTGTAATCTACCCGGCTCAGGTAAATGGCGTTATTGCTATCCTGAAAAGGCGAGGTAGTGCAGCGGAACGCATAATCGACGGGCATGTCGAGGGTAGGGCGTTGCCGCAATGACTCGCGGCCGTCGTTGCCGGTATTGGTGCTGCCGGGCAGGCGGGTGCCCGCCGCAATACCCGTTTTATTGGGCGCGTCCAGGTAAAACAACAACGAGTTGTAGCCGGCAATTTCGGCCGACGCCACCACCATGACGTTGAGGGTGGTAGCCGAAGTGCCCACGTACAGGGCCTTCAGGCCGCGGTCGGTTTGGTTGTGGGCCCCGGTGTAGGTACCCACCAGCTGGTACTTGCCGGTACCGGTGCCCAGCTCGCTGGGCGAGAGCGTGCCGTCTACCGTGAACTGCGCCTGAGCGCTGAAGGCGGCCGCCGTGAGGGCCACCAGGGTCGAGAGTGTAAAAATTCTTTTCATGAGTGGGAAAATGAAAAAATGGGTGAAGTGAGGGTGAGAAAAAGGTAAGCTGCTAATGATAAAATGCTAGCAATCAATGAGGCTGGTTACCATACGTAGGTGCCCACAGCGCCGGCGGGCAGCGTGGCCACCACGGCCCTACCCCCGTGGCGCAGGCCAAAGGTTTGGGGCGTCTTTTGGTCGTTGAGTACCAGCAGCACGTGGCTGCCGGTGGGCGTGCGGTAGGCCACGTTGGGCAGGCTAGCCGGGCTGCTCGAACCAATGCGCACCGCGCCGGGGCGCACAAACTTGCTGCTCTGGGCCACTGCGTAGTAGGCCACGTTGCGGGTTACCCGGTCGCCGGGGGCCAGCGTGAGGGCGCCCAGGCACTCGGTGCAGCCGCCCGGCGTGTGGGGATTTTGCTGTGGGTCGGCGGCCAGGTTCCACTCCAGCACGGTGCGGCTCCAGTTGCGCGGCGCGCCCACAAACAGTGTTTTGGTGTGCCAGCCCAAATTACCAGCAAAATCAGTTTTCGAGCCCACCCACTGCTCGGTGAAATACACGTTCTTGGTAGGGTAGGCGTCGTGCACCTTGCCCAGCGCCTCGATGGGCCCGGCGTAGAGGTGAAACGCCGAGCCATCGACGTAAGGGTTGGCCACCGCATCGCCCAGCACCGTGAGCGGATACTCGGGCTTGTCGGCGTTGTGGTCGTAGCAGATAATCTTGGTCTTAAGCCCCGCCTGCTGAAACGCCGGCCCCAGGTGCCGGCCAATAAATTCGGCCTGCGGCTCGGCCGTCATCAGCAGACTGGGGTTGTTGCCGGGGTGCAGCGGTTCGTTTTGCACCGTCACGGCATCTAGGGTGATGCCGTGGGCCCGCATTCCCTGAATGTACTTCACAAAGTATTGGGCATAAGCGCCGTAGTACTCCGGTTTGAGCGAGCCGCCCTTGCTTTCCCCATTGGTTTTCATCCAGGTGGGCGGGCTCCAGGGCGAGCCCAGCAGCTTGAGGCGGGGGTTGATGGCCAGTATTTCCTTCAGCACCGGAATTAGGTGCTTTTCGTCGGGCGCTAGGCTAAAGCGGGCCAGCGTCGGGTCGGCCTGGCCCGCCGGCATATCATCGTAGCTAAATACCGTTGCGTCGAGGTCCGATGCCCCAATGCTCAGGCGCAGGTAGCTCACGCCGATGTCTTGAGGACCAGTGCCAAAAAGCTCGCGTAGCAGCTTGGCCCGCACCGGCGCGCTCAGGGCGTGCAGCAGCTCGGCGCTGCCCCCGGTGAGGCAGTAGCCAAAGCCATCCATGGTCTGGTAGGTCTGGCTGTCGTCGATGTCAATAATGGCGCCCGCTGGGGGGGTAGGGCCAAATTTGAGCGCGCCCGGCTGCGGGCGCAGCAGTTGCGCCTGGTCGGGCGTCGTGACCCAGGCCCGCACCTGCGCCGCGCGCTGGGCGTGGGCCGGCAGCAGCATAAAGGCCGAGCACGTAGCCAGGCCCCAGCTCGCCACGCGAGAAATAAAATGGGTGGTTTTCAAGGGAAAAGAGCGCGTAGTGGCGAAGAGAAGCGGGTGCCGGCCCAATGCCGTTCCAGGGTGGAAAGTCTGATTATTTCACTTTCCCTACCCCCACCCCGAAACGACAAATAGCTGGTGGCTGATAACGAGCAGCTCATGACGAATGACCACTTGCAAAACGGCTTTAGTCACTCGTCATTGTTCTAATAGCCTGGGTTTTGCTGCAGCAGCGGATTGGTATTGAGCTCGGCCTGGGGCAGCGGGAAGAGCAGGTAGTTGGCGTCGCGGGTGGTGCGCTGCTGCTGAATAATATCCAGGGCCGTAACGGCGTGGGTAGCCGTGCCATCGGCCTGGGTGTGGCGGGCGTAGCGCAGCAGGTCAAACCAGCGCTCGCCCTCAAAGGCCAGCTCGAGGCGGCGCTGGCGGTCGATTTCGTTGCGCATGGCCTGCTTGGTTAAGGCCTGGGTCGAGGCCGCCGTGAGGGCCGCCAGGCCCGCGCGCTGGCGCACCAGGTTGAGCTTAGCCAGCACGTCGGCGCTGGGGCCGGTTTGCTCGTTCACGGCTTCGGCGTAGGCCAGCAGCACCTCGGCGTAGCGCAGCACATACGTATTGTCGGTCGAATTGAAGTTGTTGCCGATGCTCGTCCACTTGTACACAAACGGGCCCACGTCGTTGCTGTTGCCGTTGCGGCCGGGCTTGCCGTCGATGTAGCTCACGTGGTCGCGGCCCACAGTGCGCGTGCCGCTCACCACCTGGCCGTTGTAGGCCCAGCGGCGGTCGTTCACGGTGTCGGCGTAGGCCAGCAGCTCGGCGGTCGGAATGTTGAATTTCGGAAACGAGTAGGTAGCCAGCGGCGAGGGCAGCAGCAGGTCGGGCAAGATATTACCGCCGTCGGCGTTGCCGGCGTACTGAATCTCAAACAGCGACTCCGAGCCTTTATTTTCAGCTGGGTATAGCGCCTTGGGCGTGCCACTGAGGGCTACGCCAGCCGTAATGACCTTGTTGGCCGCAGCCTGGGCGGCGGCCCAGTTGCGCTGCGTGAGCTGCACGCGGGCCAGCAGGGCGTTGGCCGAGTTGCGGGTCGAGCGGTTGACGTTGCTGGTCGGCATCTGAATGGCGGCGCGCTGCAAGTCGGCCACTACCTGAGCATACACCTGGTCGGCCGTCGAGCGGGCCAGGTTCACGTCGGCGGGGGCGCCACTTTCGGTGGGCGCCAGGCGCAGCGGCACGCCGCCGTAGGCCCGCACCAGGTTGAAGTAGCACAGGGCCCGCGCAAAGCGCGCCTCGCCCTGAATCTGGCTGCGGCGGGCGGTGTCCATCGTGATGGTGGGCACGTACTTGAGTACGATGTTGGCCCGGTTGATGCCCACATAGGCCTGCCGAAAAACGTTGTAGACCTGGCTGGTGGTGGGCGTCCAGATAATCTTGTCCATCGCATTCACGTCGCCGTTGGTGCTGGTGCAGTTATCCGAGGGCATTTCGCCCATCACGTTCAGGTCCTGGCCGTAGGCGCCGGTGTTTTGCAGGGCGTCGTACACGGCCGTGAGGCTGGCCTCAGCATCGTCCGAGCTGGTAAAGAAGTTCTCGGGCGTGATGTCGGTGAGCGGGCGCTTGTCGAGAAAGTTGCAGCCCGCCAGCAGCGACAGGGCGCAGAGGGGCAGGAAAATAAAAGACTTTTTCATGGGAATTCTAGGCTAGCAGCTTAAAAATTGGCGTTTAGGCCCACCGTGTAGGTGCGCGACTGCGGGTACACGCCGTAGTCGCGGCCAAAGCCCGTCGACGAGAACGGGTCGGCGCTCACCTCGGGGTCGTAGCCCTTGTAGCGGGTCCAGGTCACCAGGTTCTGGGCCGTCACGTACACGCGCAGGCTCTTGATAGCGGCGCGCTGCGAAATACCCACCGGCACAGTGTAGGCCAGCGTCACGTTTTTGAGGCGCACGTAGGAGCCGTCCTCAATCCAGCGGTTTGAAAAGCGGTTGTTGCCGTTGGGGTCGTTGCGCACCGGGCGCGGAATATCGGTGGCCGTGTTGATGGGCGACCAGTGGTTGAGCACGCTCACGCTCTGGTTCAGCGGGTCCGACTGCGACTCCAGCACCTGGCGGTTCTGATTGTAAATCTCGTTGCCAAAGCTGCCCTGGAAGAATACGCTCAGGTCGAGACCTTTGTAGGAGAAATTGTTCGTGACGCCCGCAAACGCTTTGGGATTAGGGTTACCAATGATGGAGCGGTCCTGGTCGTTGATAACGCCATCGCCGTTGAGGTCGCGGAACTGAATGTCGCCGGCCTTGCCCTTGGCTCCGTTTTGAGTAGCGGCGGCAGTGCCCTCCGCATTGGTCTGGAAGATGCCCTGCACCTGGTAGCCGTAGAACGCGCCCAGCGGCTGACCCGTCTGCGAGATGCTGTAGCTGTTGATGATGCTGCGGTTGGTCGTCAGGCCGGCATCGCTCACCTGGGTGCCCAGGTCCAGGATGCGGTTGCGGTTGCCGCTCACGTTGAAGTTGGTGTTCCAACCAAAGCCGCCGTTTTTAGGCTGCACGTTGGTCGTTACCAGGCCGATTTCAATGCCCTTGTTCTCTACGCGCCCAATGTTCTGAGTTACCGTGAGCGAGCCCGCGCCGGTACTCACCGGAATCGGCACGTCCAGCAGCAGGTCTTTCGTCTGCTTGTTGTAGATGTCGAAGGTGAAGGTCAGGCGGTTGTCGAGCAGGCCCACGTCTAGGCCGCCGTTGTATTGGTAAGTGGTTTCCCAGCGCAGGGCGTCGTTGCCGATGGTGCCCTGCGTAATGCCACCCAGGATGGTCGAGCCCGCGCCTTGGTAGTTGGAGCCCGCCGAGTAGCGCGAAAAGCGCTGGTAGGTGTAAATCTCCTGGTTGCCGTTGGCGCCGAAGCTGGCGCGCAGCTTCAGCGTGTTGAGGGGCGTGTTTTGCGGGAAGAAGGCTTCCTTGGCCACGTTCCAGCCCAGGCCCACGGCCGGGAAGTAGCCAAAGCGGTACTTATTGGTAAAGCGGCTGGTGCCGTCGGCGCGCAAGCTGGCCGATACCAGGTAGCGCTCGTCGTAGTTGTAGGTGGCGCGCCCAAAGTAGCTCAGCAGCGCCCACTGGTCTTGGTAGCTGCCCGGAATGCCCGAGGCAATGGCGCCGGCGCTCAAGTAGGGCACGGCGTTGGAAACAAAGCCCTGGGTGGCGGCGCCCGACGTGAAGCGGTCCGACGCCTGCATCGACTGGCCGGCCAGCAAGGTCAGGTGGTGCTTGTCGCCCAGCTCGGGGTTATACGTCAGCGTGTTTTCGAGCAGCCAAATCACCTGCTGGTTGAACGCCGTGCGGGCCGAACCGCGGGTCGAAGGGTCCGAATTGGCCGTGCCGGGGTAGTTGCGGCTCGTAAACTGGTTCTCGTTCTGGGTGCGGAAGTCGAGGCCTACCGAGGTGCGGGCCTTCAGGTTTTTCAGAATATCAAACTCGCCGTAGAGGTTGCCCACCACCTGGTACACCACCGCCTGGATGTTGCTTTCGAGCAGGTCGCCCACCGGGTTGTCTGACTGGTTGAACGGGTTCACGCCGTAGGTGCCGTCGGCGTTGCGCACCGGCACGGTGGGCAGCTGCGATAAGGCCCCGAGCACCGTGCCCGAGTTGCCGAGCCCCAGCTCCGAGCGCGTGCTGCCGTTGGTGTGGCTGCGGCTCATGTTGAGGTTGGTGCCCACCTTAAAGCGGGTGCTGAGCTGCTGGTCGAGGTTGATTTTGAAGTTGAAGCGGTCGTAGCCCGAGTTCAGGCCAATGCCCTGCTGGTTGAAGTAGCCACCGCTGATGTAATAGCGGGTTTTGTCGGTGCCGCCGCTCACATTCAGCTGGTAGTTCTGCAGGTTGGCCGGGCGGTACACCGCATCCTGCCAGTCGGTGTCGTAGGGCGGCAGGTTATTTACGTTGGCGTAGAGGGGGGGTAGGCCCGCGTTGGCCTGCATCTCGTTGAGCTGCTGCGCCACCTGCGCCGAGTTGAGCACCGACAGCTTATTGCGCAAGTACTGGCGCCCGAAGTAGGCGCTCAGGCCCACCTGCGCCTGGCCCACCTTGCCGCGCTTGGTCGTGATGACCACTACGCCGTTGGCGGCGCGCAGGCCGTAGATGGCGGCCGCAGCGCCATCCTTGAGCACGTCGATGCTCTCGATGTCGTTGGGGTTGATGGTGTTGAGCGGGTTGATACGCTGGTTGCCCACCGAGATTTCCTGGTCGTAGCTTGGTAGCACCGGCACGCCGTCAATCACGTAGAGCGGCGAGCCGTTCAGACTCAGCGAGGCATTGCCGCGCACCCGCACGTTGATGCCCGCACCGGGCGCGCCGGTGGGGGCCGTTACCTGCACGCCGGGCGCCTGGCCCTGCAAGGCTTGGTCGAAGCCAGCCACTGGCTGGCGCTCAATAGCCGCCGCGCCCACCGAGGTTACGGCGGTCGTCAACTCTTGGCGGGTCGAGGTGCCGTAGCCCACTACCACCACCTCGCTCAGCGACTGCTGGTCGTCCTTCATCTGAATGTTGAAGGTGGTGGTGTTGCCAATCGCAATCTCCCGCCGCACAAAACCCACCGAGCTAAACACCAGCGTGCTGCCCTCGGGTACGCTCAGCGCGAAGCGCCCGTCGGCCCCGGTCGAGGTGCCGTTCGACGTTCCCTTTACCAGCACCGTCACGCCGGGTAGGGGCTCGCCATTGGTTTGCGTCACGCGGCCCGTCACGGGCACGTCCTGCGGCGCTTGAGCCGTGGCCGCCGTGGTGCCGGCCGCGGCACTGCGGCTGGTTACCACAAAGTAGTTGGCCCGCAGCTCCTTAAACTGCAGGTTGGCCGCCGGCAGCACCGTGGCCAGGCGCTCGGCCAGCGAGCCGGCCGTTTCGGTGGGTACCGGCACGCGCTTGTTGTCGACGAGGGTGCTTTCGTAAAAAATGGTGGCGTGGTACTCACTTTCCCACTGCTTGAGCAGGGTTTTGAGCGGCACTGAGGCCACGCGCACAGCGGCCGGCGTGCTTTGCACGGCCACGTTGGCCGCTAGCAGCTGCGCCGAGGCCGGCGTACCCAAAGTTTGGAGCAGCAGTACGCTGGCGGCCAGGCAGGCCGGGCGACCGTAGTGCTTGCCCAGGGGGGTAAGAAGTTTAGGCATAATCGGGTGGGGGGAAGGGAAAAGCTATTTTTCTTCGGCCAGGGTAAGCTGATTGCCTTGGCGGGTGGCGTGGAGGTGAAAGGTTTCTTCGAGGGCCAGCAGGAGGGTAGGGAGCTCGCCCACGGGCACGGTGCCCGTCATGCGGCGACGGTTCAGCTCGGGGGTGGCCACGGTCACGTCGAGGCCGTAGGTGTCGTGCAGGCGGGTGGCTAGCTCGGCAATGGTGGTTTCGTCGAGCACCAGCTGGGCATCCTTCCAGGCGGCGTAGGGGGCGGTGTGCACCTTCTTGTGCGTGAGCAGGGCCGGCTGGTCGTCGTAGGTTTCGACCAGCTCGCCGGGACGCAGCAGCACGTCGGGCCGCTGCCGGTCGTCAAACTCGACCCGTACCTTGCCCTGCAGCAGCACCACCCGCGTTTGGTCGCGGCGCCGGGCCACCACAAACTGGGTGCCCAGCACCTCTACCTGCAGCCCCGCCGTGGTGTGCACCAAAAAGCGCTGGTTGTTGGGCATGTGCTGCACCGAGAAAAACCCTTCGCCGTCGAGCCACACCTCACGGGGCTGGTCGGGCTGCCAGGCGGTGTAGCGCAGCGTCGAGTGGCCGTTGAGCGTCACCCGCGAGCCGTCGGGCAGCGTTAGGGTGCGCGTCTGGCCGTAGGGCGTGGCCACGGCCAGCGGCGCCGGCGCTTGATGGCTGCGGTTATACAGCCAGCCACCACCGGCCACGGTGCCGGCCAGGGCCGCCGCCGCAGCCCAGCGCCGCCACGTGGGGGCCGCTTGGTAGCGCGGGGCGGGCGGGGCCAACTGCAACCGCGTGCGCCGCAGCAGGTCTTCGTAATCGGGCTCGTCAGGCAGGGGTAGGGGCGGGGCGGCGGCCAGCGCATCCCAGTGCAGCTGCAGCCAGTGCTGGGCCAGCAACTGGTTGACCGGCTGCGCCAGCCAGGCCCGCACGGCGGCCGCCTCGGCGGCGGTAACCGCGCCGCGCGCATAAGCCGCAACAAGTTCTTGGGTAATGTCTGGCGTCATAGAAGGTAGCAAGAGCAGGCGGAGTGCCAGCGGCTTTTCAGCCGAATTAGCAGTGTAGTGATTAAGTAATCACTCTCCCGTTTCTGTTCGTTTGCAGTAGTACACCTTGCCTGCCCTACCCCCCTTAGTCGGCTGTATAAAAAAATATAAAAGCGCGGTAAGCCACTGGCTAGCAGGCCTAAAAAAGAGCTGTTGGTAGATGAATAGCTCGTTGTCGTCGTCAGCCAAACGGCCGCGGGCCGCCGCGTTATGCTACTCAGCTGGCTTTTTCAGCAAGCATCCTCCTGATTATACGTGGAATGGTCTAAAGCACTAAAAGCCGGTTGGCCTTGCTTCGCTATGCGCGCAAGGCCAACCGGCTTTCTTAACTAGTTGAAAAGGTATCAAAGACTAACTCAGGCAAAAACCAACTCAAATAGCTTCTCAGCGGGGTGAGGCCAGGCGGGCCAGTTGGTTAGTGCTCTGGGCCAGATTAGCCAGCGAGTCGGGGCTGGCTTGGCGGCGGCCGTCGAGGGGCGCGTATAGCTCTAGGCTCGACCGCAGCAACGAATCGGTGGCCAGGGCGTGGGCCTCGTCGGCGTTCATGCCCGCGCGGTAGAAAAGCCAGTCGCGAAACTGCCCGCCTTTGGGGGCCGCCCTACCCCCCAGCGTAAGTTGGCGCGTGCGCAACTTCTCCGGCAAGGCGCCCACCCGGCGGCTATCGACATATAAGATGGTTTCGCCCCGCGCAAAGTAGTGCGTCAGGATGGCCTGGTGCCACTGGCCATCGGCCACGTTGGCAGCGCTGGTGAGGTGCCCGGCCAGCGCCGAGGCGTAGGTGAGCCGCCCGCCGCGCCCAATGCGCAGGCTGCCCGTGCGGGTGCTGTCTTGCAGGGTTAGCAAATTGCCGTGGCCCGTGGCCCGAAAGCTGATGACCTGCGTGAAGGGGTGCACCAGCGCCTCGGGCACAAAGCGCAGCGCGCCGGCCCGGCCCAGGCGCACGCCCGCCGTGGGCTGGCGGTGGGGGAGGGGCTTGCCCGCCCGCAGGGCATCGAAGAGCGAGGGCACCCAGGCGTGCATGAGCTCGGCGTGGCCCTGGTCGTTGGGGTGCAGCGCGTCGCTCCAGTAGCCGGTGGCCCAGTGGCCGGTGCCGTCGTCTACGGCCCCGAGCAGGTTCACGGTAGGCACGCCCCAGCCCTGCAGCAGCAGGTTGAGCTGCCGGATGTAGGCATAGTCTTGCGCCGTATAGTCGTTGCGGGTGTAGCTGTTCGTGACCACCGGCACTAGCCCCTGCGCCCGCGCTTTGCCAATGAGCACCTGCATATTAGCCACAAATTGGTCAAACACCGGCTGCCCGCCCCCGTGAATGCCCTCGTTGCCGAGCGCCAGCGCGTACACCACGTAGCGCCCCTGCTGCGGCGGCAAGTCTCGTTCCCAGCGCCCGAGCACTTTCACGGTATTATCGCCCGGCACCGAGAT
>Ga0160428_1002114_pt1 | contig 12858 bp, 19 predicted proteins | sample SolpanmetagenomM_FD_108198 | JGI IMG/M metagenome (GOLD analysis project Ga0160428, IMG submission 108198) | Solar panel surface microbial communities from Lawrence Berkeley National Laboratory, California, USA - M | ecosystem: Engineered > Built environment > Solar panel > Unclassified ... | reverse complement strand
TTATCACGAAACAACAATTGAGTCTTGATTCATTGTTCCTGGGAGTTCACGGCGGTGAAACTCTGGATATTATCCCTGCATACATCTATCAAATGCCTTAAAAAAGCTACCAGAGCACAAAGCTGAATCATATATTCACATTTGATTGTATTAGCGGTTGCGTATACATAGTAGCCAGTAGAAAGCTTCAGCTTCATGCTTCATAAATCGCGTATCATGACTTGATGCCTCATACTTCCTCTGTCGCACATAGCGCCAGCTCCATCTAATGATTTGACCTACGTTCTAGTATATTCTAGCTCTAATCAACAACCATGGTGGTATTGCAGAGAGTATCTAGCATTTAGATCCAGTGTCAAAGCTACAAAGTACAAGTACCAAGTACATATACACTACAATGTCGGGTATTTGGCAGCAAAGTACTTTGTCTCCCCATACATCGGCTCGGTGATCCTTAAAAACTCTACACGCCATCCCCTCATTATGTCGCATTCAATGCCTCCGCCCTCCAAACCCTCGTTATCGCCAGATCACCTCTCACAAATCCAAACCGCGATACAAGCGAAAGATTTTCCTAAAGCAATCAAGTTGATTCAACCACTTCTCGCTGCGGAATCACAGCTTCCGAATCTAATGCTGCTCAACATCTACACAACGCAAAAGGATTGGAAGGCAATGATCAATACTGCTGAAAGTATACTAAACAAGAAAGACGAATTGATGGAAATGGAAGTAGCTACAGGGTGTTGGAGCGCGTGGCAAGCTGCATATCTTAGAGCTGCGCAAGGTATTCACTAAGCTCGATTCCATGGAATCATCCTGCTGAACGGTAAATAGCATGGGAGCAACAAGGTGATAAACAGAAAGCCGAAGTATATCGAACCAAGTGGACGAAATCACAGCAAGACACGGTCACCGACTTGGATCAATCATTACACTGGAAGCAGGTCGGAAACGATCACTTCAACAAGCAGGAGTATGAAGAAGCGAAGAAGTGTTATATACAGGCTATTCAGCTCGATAAAAGCAATGAAGTATTGTTCGCCAATCTGAGCCATACATATTTGAAGTTAGAGAATTTCGGAGAAGCAGAAAAGGCAATTGAAAGTTGTCTTCGCATAAGGCCATCATGGGCCAAAGCTTGGTATCGCAAGGGAGTCATAGCAATGTCACAGAACAAATACTTGGAAGCATCTACCTCATTTCAAAAAGCACTTGCTATAGAGCCCAACAACCAGGAGATTTCTAATCAGCTGCTAAGGGCCATTAATGCTGAAAGCACGTCCAGCACTACAAACAAAAGTAACGGAACTAAGATGGACAAACAGTTCATTGGCACAATGTTGCAAATGAGAGCTGTGAGCTGGGTACTTTGTGCGCTCCACTTCAGAAATGCTCACTTACTGATCTATGAGCAGGATTTTAAGTCTTGGTATGCGACGAATAGACATTGCCTGAATTACTGGATGCCAGACAGCTGGGATGATTCGTATAATGACATCGTGGCCTCCCCTACTTATCAGAGCAGAATTGCGGAAGTTATGCGGAACCTATTGCCAAACTTCCAAATTGGCCAATATCCTGGCTCAACCGTAGCAAAGAACATATCACACCTTAAGCAAACCATAGCAAAACTGATATATCCTAACGAACCCGTGCTTAATGCATTGTACGTGGCAACTTTGATGCGGACTAGATTTCAAAAAGATAATTGGTCGGTCGTTTGGACGCTATCTGCGAGTACATCGTCCGAGCAAAATACAAGCGCACGAGCGATAGTGGTTAGCAGAAGTCAGAAAATGGTTGTCAACTTTCCGGGACTAGTGGGAACGAGGGGACTGGATTTGGAAGCGCTCAAGGACCATTTGGCAACCCAGCTAGCGCTGTTTATGAACGCTGAGGTGAATGATGTAGAGAATGAGGATTATAATGAGGAGTACGATGCGGAAGCACCTATATCGAACGATCTACATAGTAGTACAGCAGATGACCACCTGAAGCCAAAACAGCGACGAGTTGGAATACGGAGAAAAGAGAATCATAATCAAGAGTTTGCAGTATCGGAAATGATTATTTATGCATGCGAAGATCTCACTCTTGTGGATACTTTCAGTCGACAATTGTATGCTGCGAAAACAGACTTCCTTAAACCTATCGACAAAGAAAAGTCAAAGTCAGATTCCAAGCAGGATAATGGACTGGAGAAGATCCTTTTCCAGAAGCAGCAGAGCTCGAAGCGGCAAAATGACAAGGAGAAGAATACTGTCAACAGCGTTGAAGCGTCAGGTACGAAAGTACAGGAATTTGGGAGTATTGCAGATGCACAAAATATGATCGATAGTCAAGTAAACGGAACTGGATCAGCAACTTCAAATTTCCTAACGAACATTTGGCGTTCGAACAATTCTCAAACGATTTCTGACAGTCATTTGAGGTATTGGACAAGACAGGCCGCAACGATTTGCGCAGTATTAGCGCTTTGCATTGGTGTAATTTACGTATAACATTGTAGATATCATTTATGTACCTTGCTACTGCATTATACCTGGATCTTGAAACAGTCATTGACCCTTCGATTTTTGGGTCAAGACCAGTGATCGAGTCCAGATCGCTAACATTGAAGAGAATACTATAGTTTTATTTGTTTTTGCCTGATGACTCTGTGAATTTAAACTCAGGAGTCAGTTTCGACTGAAACCCTGCCAGCGAATAACGATATTCTAAATATCCGTGGACATATATGAAATAATCATAGAACAAGACTTATATGAATCCAATAATCATGATCATAGGCGTGTATGTTACGTTACGTTGCCTCTACTGTTGTCCTGTGCAGTATTCCATATGTCTGCTACAGTGCAGCTCTAACTTTCGTACGACGAGTGCACGCCTTCATGTAACTTAGTATGCTCCTTTGAATGTTTTCTCCTGATTTCTGCTGATTTCCCCTCTGATATTCCTCTGATTCCCTTTTTATTCCCCCCTTCGTGCTGACGTCACTATCACGCCTTAAAATGCCACGTCGCACAAATTCCTTCAACAAAGGACCTTGTTTCGAAGGGTCCGTGCTCCAAAGGGCCATATCTTCATTCACAATTAATAACAATTCCAGACATAACCCTAACCTCTACAGTAAACAAACCTCTATGACCCAAGACCAAATTCTCGGCTCTCTCATTCCCGGCATTGGAGTATTTCTCTCCTTGCTCATCGCATTATCAACAATTCCAGCTGTATTACAAATCAAACGAAGTAAATCATTACAAAGCTTCAATCCATCTCCATTAGGTAAGAGCGGCAATGCACATCCATGTCTACATACAAACTAAATTGCATGCATAGTTACCGGATTTCTCTCTTGCTTATCCCTCCTTCTCTATGCAGTAGCAATTGAAGATGTATATATTTTCTCATCAAACTTACCAGCAACATTCCTCAACATATGGAAGATATCAATCGTTCTTCGAGCAGACGATATCACAGATAAACGCAAAGATATACTCTCCATCTTTTGGCTCACAGGCGGTGCCATTGCTTTCATTACGAATATATGCGCTATGAAACTCTTTACACATGAACGAATGCAACTCACCATGGCTATTCAGAATCTAGTCTTCCTCATACTTTTCCAACTCTCACTGGTCGAGAACATTTGGCAGGTCATTAGGCACAGAAACCCCTCCATGATCATGACCGGAATGGCATGTCTCTGCGCAATAAGCAATGCTGTATGGTGTACATATGGTGTCGTCAAAAATGACCCTTATTTATATTTTGCTCAAGGATCTGGAGTCCTGATCAATCTCAGTCAGCTTGTCGTATGGGCAATACTTAGAAGACAAACACCACTTACTGAAAAGTTAGAGGAAGGAATGGAAGCTGACAGAACTACTCTGGAATCTCCGTATCCCGCATCTTTAAGAAGCTGGCATACGGTACAGTCTCAAAGTACCGACCATAGAACGTATAATGGCAACTGGGGACCTTGGGGTTACATTGGCTGATGTATCAAATAAATAACAATGTAAAATGTAAACACTATGACCGCGTCTATCTACTTGATATGTACACCTGTATCAGTACATCTGCTTCGCATATCTCAACTCTAGCCCCTCCCTGCTAACAATCTATCTATAAGACCCAATTATGTCGCGATTGTGCGTGCCCAAGCTGAGCCTCCAAGCGCTACATTTGCAGCTGGACAAGGTACCATAAATGCCTATTGGACGGCCATCGGCGCATGGCCTTTCCGTCTCCCCTCCCGCTGAAAGTGATACACTTAGAAGTTGAAGCCACCTTGCGGGGCAGGCATCGATGTATTGAAAGTAAATTGATTCGCATTTTGATCAGCAGCCGGTGCTAGAGTAGTATCGTCCTCGTCGTTATCATTGAAATATTTGTCAATAATGGCGTATGATTTATTGTATAACTCGGAGTTATCGTGTGTTTGCAATTGAACAATTTTGTCCATACCACCTGCATCTTCAATATAGATAGCGTACTCATTCTCAGCGGCATTATTGGCGATTTTAGCATCTTCGCCCACTCGCAAGAGATTCTCTAAACCGTCTAGAGCGACTTGAATAATTCGATTGTCCTGGCAGGTTAAGAGATCGCAAAATGGCTTGATGCATCCTTGTTGTACCAGATACCTGTCAACTTCGTTAGCAGAAGATCCAATTCAAGTAAGAGCAAAGAGAGGTACTGTATGATTTGAGGATTCTGCATTCCACCAGCTGTAGCATTGGAGAGCGCCCAGCAAGCTTCTTTCTTGGTTTTGAAATCACCTCGAGCCAAGATTTCGATTAAAGGAGGTATTAGATTTGCTTCTATGATGCTCCCTATCTGTGTGGCGGGTCCAGCTGTGATATTAGAGATCGTCCAGCATGCTTCTTTGCGAATAGCATCTTTTCCACTCGATAAAAGGCTCAATAGAGCTGGCAAAGCTCCTGCAGTAATCACTGTTTGAGTTTGGGCGTCATCTCCAGTAACGATATTTCCAATTGTTCTCAAAGCTGGTGTTTGCACTCCTACTTCAGGATGTCTACAAGGAAATTAGTCATGAGGGTATGAGGAGCTGAAAGCTAGTAGTTACAGGAGTAATTGTACAAGACGCGTTACAACACCTGTGTTGATTACTTCTTGTATTCTCTCGTTTGTTCCATCGGACAGATATGACAGAGCCCAGCAGGCATCTGTAAGAACCTCGTCATCCTGCGTATATACAAGTCGGGACAGTGCGGGCAAGGCAGGCGATATCTGCGAGGTATAAGTGTGAGACGGCTTCGACGAAAGACCCGCTTACAAGTTTCCAGTCAGGCTGTGGATTCTTGCCTCTGCAGAAGTTTGATAATGTCCAAGTTGCGTTCCGTAAAAGTTGCAGTTTGCCTTGTTCATTCAGAACCGTGAGAAGTGGTCGAAGCGCATTGGCTTGTAGTACGATATCCCTGCAAGCGGGACTGTCACCAGCAATATTACCTAGGGCCCATACAGCCTTCGAAATCTCAATTTGTGCGCCCCTTGAAAACCATATACAAGACCTACCTGTTCTTTGACAGTGGCCGCAGGTGATGAGAGGAGTTCGATGAAGATGGGTACGGCTCCTTCCTTGATAACCAAGACGGTCTGTGCGGATGATCCAGATGCTATGTTTGTAAGGGCCCAGGCAGCTTCGAACTGCAGAGTACTTTCTCAGTGACTGGCAGGGTAGCTTTGGTCACTTCACATACCTGTAGATCTGCATTGGGATGGCGAAGGAACGCTACGAAATTAGGTACAACATTGCAATCGATCACCTCAGCAATGGGGGGATTTTTTTCTGCTCATGTTCAGCCACTTCTGTCTATAAGTATGAGGGAAGTTGGAAGTATCTCACCTTTGGATAGCAGACGTCGGAATTGCTGTACAGCTAGGAATTGCTCTTCAACGTTATCCGAATATATGCCTTTGACCATTTCGGGTAATTTGGCGAGCTATGCAAGTAATCAGTGTTTGTACCTTCAGATCGAATATAGCACGATGACATATGCGATCACTCTCCGTAGAATGTTAATCATCCTGTACAAAGGCCTTTTCCACTCGTCACGGTTATAAGATACGCCATTTGAAACGTATGATCACTGCACCATATTAGTACCAAAATTCCGTCATGTCATCGTTCTTTTCGCCTTCGTTTTTTTCCATTCGGTTTCCTTTCTCCTCTCCCCCTTCCTCATCTTCCACCCTATCTCTCCCTCTCTCTATTCTTTGATTCTATTATTTTACCAATTCGCGATCAGGTGTTTTCTTCCTCCCCGTTATTGCTCCATTGTTTATATTATGATTCCCCTCCATCATTTCATTCCCTCCCGCTCCCCCCCTCTCTTCTTCATCTTCTTCTTCCTCCTCACTCGTCTCTCCTTGCTTCTCCGTTGCGAAATTCCTCCGTTTCGCGAGCGATTCCTCCCTCTTCGTTTTCCGAATCTCGACGTTTTGGTCCTCGCGCTGGCGGCGGAGTTCGTCGGGACGGAGGTTGCGGGATTTGTATGTTTGTTGGCGGGATTTTTGGGACATTTTTTGGGTGGTCCGTTTTTTTCTTTTCTGTTCTTTTCTTTCTTACTGAGTTTGTGTGAGTATGGTGGTTGGGGAGGGGGGGAAAGTTGGGAGGAACGCGTGGGAGGGTGGGGACACAAATACACACAAAAAAGAGCGGATGAGAAGGGGAGAGAGATAAATACAAAAAGTGGAGAGCGAGACATATAACATGTAGATGGTCAGATGAAGCATCCTATTTATACAGACGATGCCCAAATATACGTATCAGCTCAGGTACGAGGGAACGAACCTACACATCACCAGAAGGCGGCACGTACGAGGTAACATTCGTGGAATTGTTATGATGATCATGATGCCCACTTCCCTTATACACAAGACACGTCCCATTCTTCGCCTTTTCTTCACAGGGAACGGAAACACCACCTGAGACGACTAGACAAAACATCAGTATTAGCAAACTGAATGATCAAGGAGAAATCTTACAGCCCGCTTTACTAGTCTTGTCCGCAACCATCACCGGTATCGTCTCCGGCAACAACTCAGGCGCAGCAAAACCAACACCCACATCGAATGCAACTATGACAAACATCAATAATCACTAAAAAAGTAGAGAGAATCGACCACTTACATTCCGTATTGCATTCAGTTTCCGATTTGGTCGCATAACATTCTTTTCGCTTCTCCTTGATAGCGTTGACAGTTCTGTTGGGATGCGCAACAGCACGACCAATATTTTCCACTCCTTCGACTGGGTGCCTAATATTATTGAGTTGATAATGCTTTCTCGAGAGGGCATATGAGATGGCTTACATGACAAACTCGCCAAACTCCTTAACAGGGTCGACGATTCCTTCGCCAGCACCTTTCAGACCCTCTTTGAACCTTTCACCTGCTTTGGTGTGGTTCTGATAATCCACAGTATCTGTCCATATTATGTCAGTGGCTGATTTTCTTCTGACGAGTAACATTACCGTTGACGCTAGCGTTATTCGCAAGGTAACGCTGTACGGGTGTAAGGCTCGGCTCTGGTTCTGGCACTATAAATCAGCAATCAGCAACTACGGTGCATATTGATGGCACTAATGATGTACCATGTTGGGGGTTTGCAAATATTATTGCAACAAATGGCATCGCTAATACAAAATATACCGAATAATGAAAATGCATTTGTAGCGAAGATAGTAGGGGCGGATTAATGTTTGTTGGAGGGAGGTGAAAATGTCAATATGATGTATTATGAAATAGATTTGTTTAGTTTCACTTATGAACTCATGCGACAGATAAGAAGATCTTTGAAGAAGCTGACGTTGGACGCTGTAAATTACGAGATGACGTCACCATAATCACAGAGAAAAAAAATCCGATCAAATAAATGACAGACGCGTAATGACCTGCAGGTCGACGGACAAGCCACAGAGACAAGGAGAAACAGAGAATACTATCCAAATATGCACAAAAAATCACAGACCGAATGCCAAAATTGTCTGCAATCGTGGCAATGTATATTACCAACATTCTGCCAAGCGTTTGTCTGCCTTGATTTTCTTATCCAATTGTATGTACCGTTCAGCAGCCATATCCTTGTGCTAGTACTACCATTAGCCTTGAGAGTAAAACATATGCCACGATATCTTACTTGCTGTAATCGTTTTTCTATAACCCCAATCTTGAAGAGCGTATTATTAGCATTAACAACATATTTCTCTTTTTCTTCCACGGTCAGGTCGGAGCTTGTTGCAACATATGCTGAATTTGACTTTTGATACTGTACAGTTTCTTCATCATGACGAGCTTGTAGTATATTTGCCTTCTCAATCAGGCGATCCTTGAAGCCTTTCAAACAATTTTCTCGTATGGATATTGCTTCATCGCGAGTAATCTTCAGAGGATTTTTCTTTGGACCTGTCAACAACTGGAAACACTGGGGAAAACAGTACTTACGACTTTAAGTAGGTAAGGTGATAGATAGTCGATACTTGTAGACTCTTGTGGCTCCTTGCTGACGATATCTTCTTTTTCCTCTTTCGCAACTTCGATCGCTTTGTTGCGTGCGGTATCATATACCGAAATGTCGAGTTGGATTTCTTTCTCTTCAGAAATGCGAGACTATGAATACATTCAGTGTACAGCTTTCCAGCTACCAGCAGGTTCATACCTTGCTGATGTCCCTTATTTCTCTCATGCCATTCTTGACTGCAGCGATAGCTGCGTGTTCAGCTTTTTGTAACAGGGCAAATTGTGAGTAAAGCTGCGGTTTCTTCATTGGTGATGCAAATGGCTTGACTTCAAACGAACTCGATGTGAGTGTAGAGTTTCGTACTTCGGTGTTCGGCTTTCTGAACTCTCGGGTCGATGCGATGAGCCTTCCTGGTTCAAGGTGATATTCGATAGATATCTATTCATTGCCTAATTAATTGATTCGAGTTTACGGGTATTTGAGCATGCATACCCTTTCATCTTTAATTGCAAATGTTTTGACTGCAATATCGTCTGTCTTGACATCGTCTGACCGATGTGTTAGTACGGACTTAAGCAGTGATGATTATAGCTATTCACCTGTCGAGGGGGAGAAGTACTCCTTAATCTTGATTATACCATCCTCTCCAACCGTTTTGGAAGTCTAGTCATGAGTCAGCGAGGCACGAATGAAGCGAAAGTGCATTACGTCCTCGGTATTGATGGTGACTACTCGCTTGATCATGTTGTCTTCTCGTACGTCGAACGTCTCGATTATCTGGGCATAGTTTTTCAGTCTCGTGTAGCCATGTTGCCTGAGTGATTGTACCTTCCCGTTCGCTGAGATCCGTTGCTGCAGTCCATCAGGCCGACTTCCACTCCAGAAGCTCAGTTCGATCATCTGGTCATTGATTGTTATCATCTTCCTGAGCCCATACGAACGGCCTTCCGCGAAATATTGTATGACTTTACTACTTTCTTCGTCTCTTATACGTAATACAAGTTTGTCCCTAATGAATCAGTTAGTAAAGTACTGCTCAAGTCTATCTTGATTTTACCCTCTATTGGAGAATGCTTCTCTTATTTCGCCATCCTTCCTTAATCTTGCAGTCATACCATCGTCTCTACCGTAATCTGCAAAGGTATCAAGTTCAGCGCCTTGAAAGTAGGTTGTCCGCGACCCAAGAGGAACTCGTAGTTCAAACGCATCCTTGGTGATGATCATAGGCTGGACCCATGAAGCAGACATCTCGATCGTAGGCTCAGACAACGGGTCAAGTAGTAGTGCTTCCCACTTGTTCAGATTTGAGAAATCGAATGACATCCCTTCTAAACCTTTCTCGCATGTTTGCATGTTGACCCAATAATTCCTGTGATTCCACACGCTTTCAATTCCTTTATAATAGGTATCGTTCACCGGGTAAATCGTGCCCGTGCTAGATTCTGTATGAGGTCAACAATCGCAATAACAGCAACCTATTCCTCGGATATACCTATGAAGAAAGGCTCTGCAATCTCACGCTTGCCTGGCATCACAAGAACCCACGCATGTATCCGCAATCCTTCTAGAGCATCAACCTCAGCATCCTGGTGCTGTCAGAAGTCTCTACACGGTACAATAAGGTCTGTCTACCTTTTCTTTCGCCACTTCCGGCGGTGCGCTTGCAATGGCCCTCTTGTTGTACTTTTCCATATATTTACTAGTCCTGGGCTGAGGAGGCTTGGTCTTATATTTGGATTCTTCTATATGTGCAGTTTCTTGTGTAGTTGTCTCTGGATCATTAAGTTGTGAGGGGATCGTATCGTTATTGAAGGGCGGCGGCAGGCACAAGCTGAGCTCAGAGGAGGCATATCCTGAAACGATGTATGCGTTATAAGAGGCCCCTAAGAGTAGGGTCACAAGAGCCAGCGACAGACTAAAGGAATGTCCTGACTGGAGTTCTGTTGTATACGTAGTAGAGGGAATGACGGTCGGCTTGTTATCAAAGTCAATATCGATGCATGGGTTTTAACTTGACGTGGTACCAATTCGTGTGCTGGCTCCAATTTCTCATATTTGAAGAAGTTAGCAACGAAGTGTGCTGCTCCCGAGTATGTCAAGAGTTCTTTGTACGGCAGTAACGTAGGACGTATCGAAGTGCACACAAATTTCTATAAGAAATTTAGGATTTCTCGCTAGGAAGATTAGCCCCTCTACCTGTATGCCGAACTCGTTTTCTATACGCAGAGCTAATTTCTTTCGCTGCGAAAACAGCTCCCTGTACTGAGCTTCGAAGTTTCTCACGGCATCATGCAATAGTTTCTCCTTTGTCGATAGCGTGGTATATGATATCGGTGCTTGTGCTGGATTCAGAAGACGAGCTTGTAGAGATTTTAGTCGCACTTTTTGCTTTTTGAGGAAGGCATGTTCTTGTGCAATCCACGGCTTTGATTCATCTTCTTGCTCCAATTGTTCCTCTTTCTCAGTTTCAGGTATAGGGTCGATCTCGATTTCGGGTTCGACTTGCGGTGAGATAGCTTGTGATATTTCTAGCCCCGATGCGTTCTGTGATGCATCAATCGGGGATGCAGTTTGATTGTTTGCTTGTAATGATGTTGTGGAGGAGGATGGGCGTTCCGTATCAGAAACGACAACTTGGGGTTCCTCCATAAGGAAAGTTAACGAAAACGGAAGGAGGGAAAGAGAGTCTTGACAAAAACGGTGACAAAGCACACCAAACTTCTAGAGGTGATATCACCTGAAATCAATCATGATATTGGATATGTACACTCTACTATAAATTGTCTACATTCAACCTGCTCCTCCTCTTGTGCGCAGCCTACATCCAACTAAAGATGTTTATGTTGTTGATCGGCAGGTCTCTTTGTTTTTTTCCACAAAGATTATGTCTATGCAGGCAGCTTCTTATTCTTGCGCTTAGTGTCCGAAAGCTCTGGGTCGCTTAAGACATGCACGCTATAGGGTTGCTTTTAGAATAATATCTCCTCCCTATGTGCCACCCGCACTGCATCCCTCATTTGCTTCTGCCTGTCCACTCTCCTCATCCATCTCCAGGCTGTTTAGATACGTCCGCTGGGGGCTCTATATGATATCGACATAGCCGAAGGATTTACCAGCTACCAGGGTATAGCAGGTTGTGCCTTCACCGTCACGGTTTCATGTGTTCGCATCGAGTTTAGATCTTCGTTAGCCTTTGATTGATCGCTTTAATGATGTTTATTGAAAATTCCGATTCTCTATCTTCATCAAGTTTGTTTATCAGATTTAAAAAATCTTTCATTTCCGGTGATCTATTTCGATATATTAGCTTACTGTTTGTAACATTTTTGCATTTGGTAATAGAGAAGAGGTGTGTTTTGTACGTACTCTATGATCCTCTGTCTCGTCATATCGAGCATCACCTGTTTTGTGTTTTCACTGGCAATGAGTTCTGCGGTCATTTTCTCGAAGCGTGCGTGTTTTGCGACTGTGTATGCTTCCCTGTCGATTCTTTTACGGAGCGCGTGGATTGTTTTCTAATTTCATCTCGTCTGTTTAGTTTTTGCTTTTTATAGCGGTATCGTGTATCAGTGTGAGGGGAGGGTAGAGTATGAGGTGGAAGAGGGGGAGAGGTGGAAGAGTGGGAAAGGGGAAGAGTGTAAGAGTAGTGAAGCATGTTACATGATCAGCAACCATCTCCCAAAACTCGTTTCGCACGATATCGAAATGTCCGTCACGCTTAAATGTGCGGATAAGAGTGTCGGGTGCTACCAATTTCGCCATTCTCAATCTTTCTGTGTGCTCTTTTCTCTCTCTTTCTTTCTGCTTTCGGGGTTGGCTCGGATAGGTAAGATTGTGCGTGGTGAGGGAAATGAGGAGCGTGAACTGGAAAAAGAAAGGGAAAGGGACACTTGTACCGACCAACACAAAATCACAAACACAACAACACCACAAATAAAAAAGCAAAATTCAAAAAAGTATATCAGCACCGACATACAAATCAGAGCAAAATGGCAAAAAAAGCAAAAAGTGTGGAGAAACCTGAAAAAATTGTGAAAGTTGGACTTGTGGGCGTGAAAGCTGCTGGTATGAATATACATCTGCACAGTTGCCCATGAGTACAGACAAAACAAAACTGATATACAAATGTAGCGGCGATATTCAGGTATTTAGTGGATAGGAATCGACCATACAGTATTGGTAAGTCATAGATCACAAAGGTGCAACGAAGCGAGCAAGGAAAAACCAAAAAAATCATAAAAGGCTCATCACTACAAAAAACGGAACTTACCCATGGACAAATAGTCGATATACAAAAGAACCTGGAAAAAGACACTGGAATGAAAAAGAAAGCAGTTGAATTGGCATTAGATACTCTGACAAAGGAG
>Ga0160428_1002113_pt1 | contig 12864 bp, 7 predicted proteins | sample SolpanmetagenomM_FD_108198 | JGI IMG/M metagenome (GOLD analysis project Ga0160428, IMG submission 108198) | Solar panel surface microbial communities from Lawrence Berkeley National Laboratory, California, USA - M | ecosystem: Engineered > Built environment > Solar panel > Unclassified ... | reverse complement strand
CGTGGGCGATGGCCCGGCGCACCCGCACGTCCGCCAGCTCCTTGCGCCGGTGATTGAACTCGAGCGTGTTGTTGAAGGCGTTCGCCTCGGTGCCCTTCGTGGTGACGGTGTAAGCCGGGTTTGTCCGCAACCGGTCGAGGTCGGCGAGCGACAGGCCGTTATAGGTCGAGACCTGGATCTGGCCGGACTCGACCGCCGCCGCTGCTGCCGAACGATCCGGAATGAAGCGCCATACCATGCGGTCCAGCAACGGATAACCCTCCCGCCAATAATCCGTGTTGCGCTCCGCGATCACGTATTGGCCACGCTCATAGCGCACGAACTTGAAGGGGCCGGTGCCCATCGGCGCAGTGTTGGCAGGGTTCTCGAGAACGTTGGTCCCGGCGTAGAGGTGCTTCGGCACCACGTAGCCCAGATCGCACAAGGCACGCAGGAGCAGATCAAGCGGCATCGGCTGGCTGTAGCGGAACACCGCCGTGTGCTCGTCGGGCGTATCCACGGCAGTCAGGTATTGCTGAAGCTGCGTGCTGTAATTCAGATGTACTTTCCAAAGCTCCATGGCATTGTACTGCACATCGGCCGCGGTGAACGGCTTGCCGTCATGCCAGCGCACGTTCTCGCGCAGCTTAAAGGTGATCGTACGCCCATCCGGTGCGGCCTGCCACCCGGTGGCAAGAACGCCCACGGGCTTTCCCTCAGCATCTAGGTCCACCAGAGCTTCGACCATCTTGCTGGTGATGGCATAGACGCCGGTGGAGGCTCGCAGCGCTGGGTTCAGGATCCGCTGCTCACCGCTCAGATGCGCCGTAAGCGTGCCACCTCGCGGCGAGCGCGCAGGCTCGGCCGCCCGAGCTGCACCCGGCCGCCAAAGCACCGCAAAGCCGGAAGCCAGCAACAATGCGTCACGCCGGGTCGAGCGCATGAAAACTCCTGGACATTCAGTTGAGGCGAGCAGTTTCTAGCATGGTTTGCTGCGGCACACACAATCGGCAGACACCTGCATTTGCTGGCGATTTTGAAGAACAGGCGTCCTCCTGAGTGACAGGTGAGAGTTTCAGGATCTATCAGCTCAGACTGCCAGCGCCCGGGGGCTGCACGCGTGGAACAAAAGGTGAGCCCGTTTTCCCGCGGCTGAACGATACATACAATGAGCCTTAGCTGCGTGGCGACGCTCAGACCGGTTCAAGCTGCTTTGACGCCGGCCGCGTAACCGCCGACTTCGCCGCGCAACCTCTCAGCCCCAGCCGAAAGCTGCATCAGTAGCAAGGTCGCACAAGCACGAGCGCGTTGGACCCTATCCGAAGCACGGTCCACCTCATTTCGTTATGATATCGAAGTATCTGAAGAAAGTTGCGAGCCGGTTAAGTACCCCCCCCCGGTCTTGCATGTGAGTTCGCATCGAGGCGCAGCTCAGGTCAGGCGTGCGGCAGGTTTTACGCTGCGGGCGAGCACATCGAGCAGCCAAAGCAGGCTACCACGCCAGAGCCCGTGCAGCCTTGTCTGATAGCTGCGATACAGCAGTGCGTGGCCGAGCTGGGCGACGCGCCCGCGGATGAAACCGCCCTTGAAGAATCCGAACCGGCCGAGCGTACCGTAGGCATCGAAGCCGCCAAGCGACACCAGGCTGCCAAAATCATGGTAGCCGGCCGCGCTCACCGTCTGCCCCGCGATCAACGCCGGCAGGTGCTGGCACAGATACCTTGCATGCTGGCTCGCCGCCTGCGCGGTGGCGGGGATCGGGGCTTCCCGTCCAGGCAACCTTGGGCTCGCACAATCGCCGAGCGCATAGATCCGGTGGTCCGCCGCCGTCGCCAGATTCGGGCCGACCACCAGCTGCCCGCTCTTTGTGCGCTCAAGCCCGCTCAGCGTCTCCATCAGCGCCGGCGCCTTGATCCCGGCCGCCCAGACCCGGAGGTCCGCAGGTACGGGCGACGCACCATCGAGCGCGTAGCCGGACGCATCCACCGATGTGACCCGCATGCCCACCCGCACTTCGACCCCAAGCTGCTCCAGCTTCGCTCGCGCCGCATCGGCCACCTTCTCTGGGAACGGGCCAAGCAGCCGCGGCCCGGCCTCAATCAACGTCACCCGCAGGTGGTTCGAAGCCCCGGCCAGCCCATACTGCTCCGCAACGGCCGCAACCTCGATGAGTTCGGCCGCGAGCTCGACTCCGGTGGCTCCGCCGCCCACGATCCCGATCGACAACGGCTTGTTCATGGCAACGCATTGCAGCAGATGCACCCGGAGCGCATCGTTGAAGGCGATCGCGTCCGAGCGGCTGTCGATGCGGGCGCAGTGCTGCTCCACGCCCGGGGTGCCGAAATCATTCGCCCGGCTCCCGACCGCCAGCACCAGCGTGTCATAAGAAACCACCCGCTCCGGCACGATCACGGCGCCGCCGCTCTGGAGCGCGGCCAGCCGCACCTCACGGCGATCGCGGTCGATCCCGGTAGCGTCGCCAAACTCGTAGCGAAAGCCGCGCCTTGCCGCCTGCGCCGCATACACCGTCTCCTGAGTGCCCGCGGCCGAGGTTCCGGCCGCGATCGTGTGCAGCATCGGCTTCCAGACATAGGCGGGCTCCCGATCGACCAACGTGACCGCGAGCCGCTGCGTCCCCGCCCGCCGGCCGACCAGATGGGTGGCGAGATCAAGTCCCGCCACCCCACCACCCACCACCACGAGTTTATGCGTCTGATCCATCGACCGAGGTTCCCAGAAAGTCCAAGCCCCTAACCGGCCAAGGCGCGGAAGGTTCGTGCCGGCCTCGCCGGCACGAACGGCGAAGCGGATCAGTGCGGCGGCGCATGATGTGTGCGGACCCGGTTCACATCGGCTCATCCGCCCAGCCGATGGAAACCTCTTCGGTCGTCCATCAATGGAGAATGGTATTCATCAAGAGATCTATATCAAGCGTTGTGCTATCAGCCGTTCGGCGCATGAGTGTTAGCATCTCACAACCTGAAATTGTAGCCTTTAGAAAAAAGCACGTCCTCGACAATAATCGTTTCGGCTTTGTTTACATTTTAGATTTCACTGTATTATCTTGCTGGCGCTCTCTACAGGAGGGTCGGCCTTGACGGACAACACCTTGCATCTCGCTCTTCCGCATCCTGCGCCCCGGCCAGCTTCGGTTACGACCGTGACGAAGCAGCACGGGAAGCCCTGTGCCGAGATCATCTTCGTTCGCAACGGAAAGCAGATCGAGGATTGTCGCCAGGTGCTGATGGAGCTGCGCGAGCGTGTCGGGCAGTCCAATGACATGCTCACGTCTCCCGACTGGTTCACCTCCCGGACCCTGATGTGGGACGCGACCCCGGTGATCGTCCTGCAGCGGCTCGGCGGCATCGTGCAATCGGCCGTGCTGCTCCACGTGCGATGCTGGCATGGCATCAGCACGGGCGTGCTGAAGTGCGGCAACCTCACTGGTGATGGCGGCGTTGTCGCGCCGGCCGCCGAGAGGGCCCAGGCCCTGCAACACGCAATGACCCTGCTGCTCTCTCACCGCTTCGTTCACACCGTCATCGCCACCTTCCGCCAGCCCGGTGAAAGCCTCGCAATACCCACGACGCAAGCCGTGCACTGGCAGCCCCGCGAGATGCGCTGCCGGCTCGATCTCTCCGGCGGGCTCGAACCCTTCCTGATGCGGCAAAGCCGTAAGTTCCGCCGGAACTTCCGCTACTATCGCCGCCGGGCCGAGGTCGAAATGGGCTGCCGCTTCCTACCGGAGCTGACCGCGGCCCAATCGGTCGCGGCCGTGCGCGCCCTGCACGGACAAGGCACCCACCCGGTACCAACCCGGCGGGCCCTCATGCACGAACAGGCGCTGCGCAAGACACCCGGCGCGTTCGCGATGGGCCTGCTCGACCAGGACGGCCAGTGGCTCAGCTACCTGGCGGGATGGCGGCAGGCGGACACCGTCTCGGTCGAATGGCAGCTCAACTTGGTCGACCAGGAAACAACCTCCTTCTCCACCGTCATGCGCTCGTTCTTCCTGGAGCATGAGGCCATAAGCGGCGTCCAGTCCGTGCAGTTCGTCGGCGGCACAGCACGGTCCTGGGCCCGGGCCTGCGAGCCAGAAACCTGCTACGACATCTTGGCCACCCGGACCGACCCGATCGGCCGCGGCGTGACCGCCCTGCTCGCCTGGCTCCGGCCCAACGGCCAGATGGGCCTGCTGCACCAGCAACGCGGCCTCAACCTGCAGTAGGTCCTGGCCGCCCGACGCATCAGCGCCGCCGCAGCACGGCGAGGCTCTGATTGCCGATCAGGTCCCGTTCGATGCTCACGACCTCGAACATCCGGGACCACTCCCGCCGCGTGAACGCCACCGACTGCACCGTGTGCCGGTAGTAGCTGTCATCGCCGATCTTGCCATTCAGCGCCGGGTCGGCGATGCCGTCGTCGAACCCGGCCTCAAGCCATCCCGACCACCAGCCCGGACCATGCCAAAGGCTGCCATAGGCCGCAGCACTAGCATCGCCGAAGGTCAGCAGCGCCATGCCCCCGGGCTTCAGGATCCGGTGCAGCTCCCCGAGCCAGGCCTGCTGCGTCGAAGCCGTAAGGTGCGTCATGACCGACACCGCGAACACCGCATCGAAATGCGCCGCCGGCAGCGGGGTGGGTGGCATCAGCGGCACAGCGACGAACGTGCCGCGATGCATGTTCGTGCGGCACCACGCGACGTTCTCGGCATCCACGTCGGCGCCGAACACGTCGGCCGCCGGCCAATGATGCAGCAAATGCCGGATTACCCGGCCGTGCCCGCAGCCCCAGTCCAGGATGGCGGGCGCATCGGCGCCATGAATGCCATGCCGCGCCAGCATGGCCTCCAAGGTGCGGAAGGTGCTGTAGCCCGTGAGCGTGATGCTCGCCTGCCCGAGTGTCCCCTGCGTCCGGCGAACCTGTGAGACATCGTGTGGATGGCCGACATAGCTGTGCAGGTCGGACGGCAGCCAGACGCGCTGCCGGAGCTCGGGGGTCTCCTCATCTCCATAGACGAAGTCGAAATAGAACGGGTCGGCGCCCCACGCCGACTGCGCTAGCTCGATCGTCAGGATGAAGTTCGAGAGATGGGCGTTGGGCCAGAACCAGAACTGTGTTCCGAACTCTGGCCCCTGCAGCGGGTAGCGGAACGCATAACGCACACCCGGTGCCATCCGGACGCTGAGCCGGGCGGGATCGCCACCCGGAGGCAGGTGCGCACCGGAAATGATCAGCCGTGCACCATCGAAGGCCAGCCAGGGGACCGCGAACAGCGGCTGGTCCACCGTCGCAAACACGTCGGCCGCGCAAAGGCGCAGCGCATTGCGTTGCGGCTGATGGTCGAACGCATGGCTTTCGAACAGAAGCGCGCCGCTTCCGGGATCGACGACTGCAACACGGGCCCGCCGCGCCTCGCGCACCGGCGGCAGCCGGCAGCTAAATGAGGGGTCGGGCCCATCGAGCCCCGCTTCCAGCACCGGGATGACGGCCCAGCGCGTGCCCTCATAGCGCACTTCCACCTGCTCCGTCGCCGGCATCCCGCCGGCCACGAACGATCCCCGCAGCAGACCGTCGGGCGCCAGCGTCATACGCCAGTCCTGCACCGCCCTCGCGCCCTGCGAGCCGTCAGCCAGGCCTGCTTGCACCATCGGCTAGGCCTCCAACAGCTCGGGCAGCAGCGTCCCAGCCGCACCTGCCGCCGTCTGCAGGTCCACCAGCCGAGCCTGGAAGTCCGCGTTGTCGGGCCACAGCTGCGCCGCGCGCGTCATCGCCTCCAGCGCTCCCGACCAATCACCGTCCCGTTCCGCGGCCTGGCTGCCAAGCAGGAACAGGGACGGATGATCCAGCATACGGTCCGCCGCCACGGCGAATGCCGCCCGCGCCTCCTTCACCCGGTTGAAGGCCAGCAGCATGTAGGTGAGCAGTTCATGCGTGTAGCCGTTCCACGGCGCCATCTCCCGCGCCGCATAGGCCATCGACAGTGCCGCCACGCCGTCATTCATCACGAACCTTGCCTGTGCCGCTGCCAGCCGCAACGACACCCGGTCGGGCGTCTCGGCCAGAGCGGCAGCCAGCAGCCGGTCCGCGCCTGCCGCCTGCTGGCCGCCAATCAGCGCCCGCCCCAGCGTGAGGGCATGCCCCGGCGCGAACGCGTCGCCAGCCGCGACCAGGCCGGCTGCCGCGTCCGCTGCCGCACCGGCCTGCTCATGCCGCAGCGTCATCTCCACCGCAAGCACATCGCGCCCGGCGTCCGACACCCAGTCGGTCCCGAACAGGTCGTCAAAGCCCGCAATCTGGTGGTCGGATTCCCACTCCCCCAGCCGCCGCTCGCATATCTCGGTCACCACCATGTCCGGCCGGGTCGCCAGCACATGGTCCATGAACAGCCGCGACGTGGTGCCCACCAACTCGGTTGTGCCGAAGCTCCGCGCCATCAGCGGCGCCTGCTCGGTCATGAACGAATCCCGCATGATCAGCACCGCCGTCTCTGGCGCCGTGGCACAGCGGAAAACCTGCGTGTTGGTCCGCTCCGGCCCCACCCGCAGGTAGAGCCGTGTATACACGTCCTCCTCCAGCCGCATCGCTGTGTTGAACCCGGCCTCCTCCGGATCGAGCAGGATTCCGAGATCGCCATACTCGCGCTGCATCGCATAGCGCACCTCCCGCGGCGGCAGCGGATGCAGCGGCAGCAGAGGCGCGACGGCCTGGCAGAACGCCCGGTAGCCCACATACGCCCCGAACCCGCTCCAATGCGTATCGGTCTTTCGATACAGCGGCAACCCGCCCTTCGCCGCCAGCATCGCCTGCAGCGGATACACCACTGTCAGGTTCGGGATACCGCGCAGTTGCTCGCACAGCCTGGCGCCCAATGGCCTGGACGGCGGCATAAGCGTCCGCGTCGTGCCGCCCATCCCGTCCGGCAGATCTTCAGGATAGACGCTCGGCGCGTCCGGCACGATCATGAACACATACGGAATGCCGATCGCCGCCAGCTCCCGCGCCCGGCGCTTCACCGTCTGCCGCCAGCGCCACAGCGCGGCCTGCGGCAACAGGCTGCCATCGCAGAAGGCCTCGAGGCTGTAGGAATCCTGGCAGCCCAGGAACAGCCGGCTGTTGCGCCCGCGCACCACCAGATCGCCAGCCGCCGTCGCCCGGGTCATGACGTCATCCCACTCGATCCGGTGCCGCCCGCTCTGGCCTGAGCCGTCCGGTACAGCGGGAGCAACAGATCGATCAGATGCCCTACGCTGCGGCTCTCGCTGGCGGTCCAAGCGTCGATCTCGGTGCCGAGCCGGCGTGACAGCCGGACCATCAGGATCGAGTGCCCCAGCGAATCCCAGCCATCGACGTCGTCGGCGACCGTCGCCCGCGTGATGCGCGCCGGGTCGGCGCCGAAGGTCTCGGCGATGGTCTCGACGATACGGTCGGCGGCGGCGGTGTCGTCCATCAAAGCACTCCCCCAGGAACATGTTGGCCAGCGGCATGTTGACTGGCAGCCAGAGCGGCCACGGCGACAGGACCGGTGTCGGGACCTGCCACTCGGGCGGCCGTCTGGCTCCGCGCCACCTTGCCGCTGGTCGTCTTCACCAGGCTGCCGGGATCGAACAGTTCGATCGACCGCACCGTGAGCTCCAGCCGGTCGAACACATGCTGGCGGATCTGCCGACGTACCGCATCCGCCGCCGGATCGCCGGCCCGGGCCAGCTCGGCATAGACGGTGACCTGCTCGCTGGCGCTGGCGGGATCGAACCGGCCCACCACCGCAACCCGCCCCGGCTTCACCCCGGCCACCTGGCCGACCGCCTCCTCGATGTCATGCGCATAGAAGTTGCGGCCATGCACGATCACCAGCTCCTTCCGGCGCCCGGACACATACAGCTGGCCGCCCCTCAGGAAGCCGAGGTCTCCCGTCCGGTACCACCCATCGGCAAACGCCTGCCGCGTGGCATCAGGGTTGCGATCGTAGCCCTCGAACACGAAGCCGCCGCGCAGCATGATCTCGCCAACCCTGGTGTCGCTCTGCATGGCCGTGCCCGCCGCATCAGCGATCCCGACCTCGATCCCGTCGATCGGCGCACCGCACGACAGCAGCGCATGCGCTCCCGGCGCAGTCGCCGGGCACTCCAGCACTGTGCCGTCCCGCTGCAGCGCGTCCCGCTCCACCCACAGCACGTCCGGTGCCGCGTCCAACCGGCTCTGCGTGACGCCGAACACGGCCTCAGCCATGGCGTAGCAGGTCTGCAGCATGTCCGGGCGCACCCCGCTCCCGGCGAAGTGCCCGGCAAACGCCGCCATCGTCGCTGGCTTGCACGGTTCCGAACAGCTGATGAACGCCCGCATGCTCTCGAGCGCGAACCGCTCGCCGGGATCGCACACCCTGACCATGTGGGCGAAGGCGAAGTTCGGCATCCAGGCCAGCGTGCCCCTGACCAGGCTGATCGCCTCGAACAGCACCGCCGGCTTGCCCAGCCACTCGAACGCATCGAGCGAGACGATGGTGGCCCCGACCGAGATCGGCAGCAGGAAGCCGGTTACCAGCCCCATGTCGTGATACAGCGGCAGCCACGACACGATCCGGTCGGCGCGCCCCGCCCGGATCGCGCCGGCATAGGAAGCCACCTGCCGGGCGATCTGCCCATGTGTCAGCACCACCCCCTTCTTCGCCCCGGTCGTTCCCGAACTGTGCTGCAGCAGCGCCGTATCGTCCGGCCCCGGCGGGACCCAGGCGGCGGCTACCGCGGTCGCGGCCGGATGCCGGGCCAGCGCGTCGGCGCTCGTTACCAGGCAGTCGCCCCCCGCCAGCGCCTGCACGGTCCCGATATGCCGCGGCTCCACGACGATGCAGGCCGGCTTGGCCCGCGCCACCAGCTCGGCCAGACCGGTCCAGTAAACGTCGGCCTGCTGCTTCGGCGTGGCATAGGCCAGGAACGACGGCACCAGCCCGGCGCGCATCGCCGCCAGGAACAGGAGATACAGGTCGACGCCATTCGGGATCGCGATGCAGAACAGCGAGCCCCTCGGCAGTTCGAGCCGCGCCAGCCGCTGGGCCAGCCGGTCCACTTCGATGAGCACGTCGGCGTAGGACAGCTGCGTCCACTGGCCATCCTGCAGGATGACGAGGCAAGGATGCCACGGCGCGGTCCGCGCATGGGCTTCAAGCCGCGACAGGACGTCGATCCCCGTCATCGCTCAGGTCTCCAGCACGCGGGCCAGCGAACCCGCTGTCCGCGCGGTCATGCGCACCTGCTTTCGCGCCTTGGTGGTCCGGCCGACACGCTCGCTGCGCTGCACTAGCCCCCCGGCGCCGTTCGGCTTCGGCCCATCCTCCTGAGGTCCATTGTGCTGCGTCTCATCCGGCAGACATCCGTTCGGCGTCTGACCATCCCGCTCAGGCGCCACACTGGCGGCACTGGCTGCCGCGCCGTGCGCCAGTCCGTCTCCCCGCCCCACCGGATCACCGAAAACACGAGCCAGGAACGCCGGCGAAAAGCTCTGCTCCCACCGCGTGACCGGCGGGTCATAGGCCCGCGCCTCGCGCGCCGCGAACTGCTCGGCGCGCATCACCGCCTCCTCCAGCGCCGCCACGACGCCCTCAATCGAAGGGGCCGCCGGCACGATGTTCTCGCAGACCCGGGCCAGGTCGGCGGCCGAGCGGTTCTCGTAGGTGTTGGTCACCACGATCGCGCCCGTGGTCGCCAGTTCGAACGGCACCACGCTCGGGTGCGGCGCGTACATCAGGCTCACGCCGATATCCACCGACTGAACGTGCTCATGATATTCCGCCTCCGTCATCTTCTGCCGCATCACCAAGGCCTGGTTCGGGCCGAGCGTGATCGGCTCGATCGCAGTCAGCGCACCGACCCCCACGAACCGCCATTGCGGCCCGAACACCCCCTTGGCACAGGCGCGGCGCAGCGCGATCAGCAGGATCTCGAACAGGTTGCGCTCGGCATGCGCCTCGGGCCGGGCATAGGCGACCAGCGTCCGCGTCCGGCGCTCCGCCAGCGCCCGGGCGGTCTGCCGCGGCATCGGCGCGACCCGGTGCTCGAACACCGCGTAGTCGCGCCCGTCCTGCGCACCGTCCGACTGGAACGGACCGATCGCATGCGCCTGCAGGTAGCGCCGCAGGAACTGGCTGTTGATGATCGGAAAATGCGGGATGTCATACGCCCGCTCGCACAACAGCCGGATCGAGCTGTTGGAGTGAAAGGCCGGCTCGTATTCCTGGGCGAGCAGCATCGGCACGGCGCGCCGCGTGAAGCCGGCAAGCTGCGCGCCCAGCCGCAGGTCCCACACGCTGTAAACGATAAAGGCGTCATCCGCGCCCACCGGAATCGAGTCCAGCGCCTGCAGGTTCAGCACCGGGATTGCCTGCATCAGCGCGCGCAGCTCGGCCCGGGTTTCACGCCAGATGAAGTACTCCTTGTCGGCCTTCGGGTCTTGCGTGCACATGATGCCCACCGCGTAGCCGCCGCGGTGCAAGGCCAGAATCAGCTCGAGCGCGGCAATATGGCCGCCGAACGCGATGTCCGGGTTGATCCAGGGCATGATGAACCAGAATCGCGGCCCCTGGTCGCGCACGAGGTGCACCTTGCCCGGCGCCAGCCGCTGTTCCAGGTCCGGCGTGCGCTGCATCAGCGTCGGCTGCGTGACACCGGGCAGCCGCACCTCCAGCGCCTGAGAAAGCTCGAAGCGCGGCAGCCGCTGCTCGCTGCGCCCGCCCAGCACGTAGTGCTGGAAGCCGCAGGCCAGGGCGCCCGTCTCGATCGCCCGGCGCACATCCGCATAGAAGGCCCGGTACCAGGCCTCGTCGAACCACGCATTGGGCGAATGGCCCGCGCGCAGCCCGACCGTCACATAGTGGTCGAACGCCGCATCGCGGCTGACCGGTGTGCGCTGCTGCGCCATGTAGGTGCTGGCGTAGTATTCCGCATCGAACTCGGCCAGCAGATCGCGGAACGACTGCAAGCAGGCATGTCCAAGCGGACGGTCGCCCAACATACGGCCATAGCGCTCATAGTACTGTGTGGCGCCAAGTACCGGAAAGCAGCGAAGGAAGGCCCGCGCATAGGGGGTGGAGGACACATAGGCGGACTCGTCGAGGTGATCGACCCTGGGTGCCACGTCGTTGATCGCAACCGCCATCGACTCGAAGATGGCGTTCGGCCAGCGTCCCTCATGGATGCCGTGGGTCACGAAATGCACGAAGCCGCTCAGCAGGTCCGACGCCGCGACACCCTGCTCGACATCGGGGTACCGCCGCAGATACCAGCCCTCATCGAACAGCACGCTTGGGCTGCAGGCCCGGGCTTCCGTCCGCTCGAAGTAGGTGCGCAGCACGATCCGGTCATCCGACCCGGCGCCGCATAGCCCGGCCCTCGCCAGCATCGGCCGTAGGACCGCGGCCGACATGCAGGCCAGCACCGCCCCGATGTCATTGGGCCGGAGGCGGCCGTTCAACACGCCCTCGATCTCCTCGCAGAGCCCAACGTCGTGCGGCCGCCCCATCCAGTCCGGCTGGTCGCCATGGCTGTGACCATGGGCCTGAAGGATCGCCGCGCCGGCAGAATCAGACCGTTCCACGGCGAAGGCGGACATGACTTCACGCTCAGCGGAGTGCATTCGACGTGCCCCAACCAGGCGACCGCAGTCGCCAAGCAAATACTTCATGACAGAGCCAGGATCCTCGACAGGCCGGTCGGCGCGCCAGGATTGTCAGGCAAGTCTAGGAGGCGGCACTCCGATCAATCCAGGGGGGATTCTGTTAGTTTAAATTTGTTATAAATACACGCTGAGCCGTTGTACTGAATGTGGACTTACAACAATCAGTTCAAATGTCTGTTTATGACCTTTGAGGTCCGACAAGCATGTTTGTTTGATTGTAACTTACTTTGGCGCTCTCAGTGCCACATCGCCTGACCAGGTCGTAGAACCTGGCGCACTTGCCTGAGCAACATCGGCTTCGATCCAATCCTGCCTATGCGGCACAGTCGGACGAAACGAAGCCGAACATCCACACTTCACCGCAACACATCTTAACTATGACAGTTCCAGCAAACATTGAAGATGGTAAGCAACGAACTAACAAAGTTCAGTAAAAGCTCAATCTTCGTGGGTAGCTTAGCATCACCCTTCCGTGAGAGGTTGGGCGATCATCTCACGGATTTTCCTCATGGCTGCTTGTCTTCAAGGCCGCCCGGTTCATACGTCTGCGGGCTTCTCCGCATGACTGGTGAAAAGCTAAACCTGACCGGGTTTCGCCTGACGTTCGACGACGAGTTCAACGCCTTCAGCAGCAACGGGCCCTCGAACCCCTATGACACCGGCCACAGCGGCATCTGGGACACCACCTATTCGTACGGGGAGCGCAAGCTCAACGACGAGGCGCAGTGGTACTCGGACCCCACCACCGGCACAAACCCGTTCTCGGTCAAGGCGGGTGTGCTGTCGATCACCGCGGCCCCGAGCACGGACCTGACCGCCAGCAAGGGCCAGCTCTACACCTCCGGCGCGATCACCACATTCCATTCGTTCTCGCAGCAATACGGTTATTTCGAGATGCGCGCGAAGTTGCCGGAAGGGATCGGCATGTGGCCGGCCTTCTGGATGTTGCCGGTCCAGCATGTCTGGCCGCCGGAGCTGGATCCGCTCGAGGCCTTCGGCTCCAACGGCCCCTCCGGCGAGGCCGGCGCCTACTCGCTGCACAGCGGCCTGGTCGAGACCGGGTCTGGCGGACAGGGCGCCTGGTACGGCACTGGCGGGGCCAACCTCTACACCCAGTACAACACCTTCGGCGTCGACTGGGAGCCCGACACCATCACCTTCTACCTGAACGGCACCGCCTACGCCTCGACCAAGACCCCGTCCGACTTCAACCAGCCG
>Ga0160428_1002112_pt1 | contig 12878 bp, 9 predicted proteins | sample SolpanmetagenomM_FD_108198 | JGI IMG/M metagenome (GOLD analysis project Ga0160428, IMG submission 108198) | Solar panel surface microbial communities from Lawrence Berkeley National Laboratory, California, USA - M | ecosystem: Engineered > Built environment > Solar panel > Unclassified ... | reverse complement strand
TTTTTTTTTTACTATAATATTTATTAAAAAAGCATCGTATCGATAGGTTAATTTAAAACAAGAAAAATGAATTGGTTTAATACATTAATAGGGTACATGACAAATGTATCGTAAAAAAAAAAAAAGATTAAATTATTTAGTCTTTAAAAACATTTTTTCACCAGTTAAAGGGATCCTTTATAGAAAATAAAACCAATTTTATAATAAAATGATACAAGCAGCAAAAATAATAGGAACAGGTTTAGCTACAACAGGTTTAATAGGAGCCGGAGTGGGAATAGGAGTCGTTTTTGGTGCACTTATACTAGGTGTGGCTAGAAATCCTTCTTTAAGAGGTCAATTGTTTTCATATGCTATATTAGGATTCGCTTTTGCTGAAGCCACAGGTCTATTTGCCTTAATGATGGCTTTCTTACTTTTATACGTTGCTTAATTACGAGGTAATATTATGTATTTAACATCTGTTATTACAATGTAATAAAAGAAAATCAACAATACTGTACAACTAATTAAAACCCCAGTGCGTATACTTAAAAAAAACCCACTATTAACACTGCTAAATAATTATTTAGTGGATTCGCCTCAGCCGGCTAACCTTAATTTTCTCTGAAATTTTGGGTCCCTATTAGCTTTTGGTCTAATCATCCAGATAATAACTGGTGTAACGTTGGCAATGCACTACAGCTCAAGCTTATTAGAAGCTTTTAATTCTGTGGAACATATTATGCGGGATGTAAACAGTGGATGATTAATAAGATATCTACACGCTAACACAGCCTCAGCATTTTTCTTTATAGTGTATTTACACATAGGAAGAGGTTTATACTACGGGTCTTACAGAGCTCCTAGAACATTGGTATGGACTATAGGTACAGTAATATTTATACTGATGATGGCTACAGCATTCCTAGGTTACGTTTTACCTTATGGTCAAATGTCATTGTGAGGTGCCACAGTTATTACTAACCTAATGAGTGCTATACCGTGAGTTGGACAAGATATAGTTGAATTTATCTGAGGTGGTTTCAGTGTAAACAATGCCACTTTAAACAGATTTTTTTCTTTACATTTTGTTTTACCTTTTGTGTTAGCTGCATTAGCATTAATGCATCTAATATCATTACACGATAGTGCTGGTTCCGGTAACCCATTAGGTGTTTCAGGTAATTATGACAGAGTAGCGTTTGCTCCTTTTTTTATATTTAAAGATTTAATAACAATTTTTATTTTTGTGGCAGCACTTTGTTGTTTTTTATTTTTTATGCCTAATGTTTTAGGTGATAGTGAAAACTACGTTATGGCAAACCCTATGCAAACTCCGCCTGCTATAGTACCTGAATGATATCTACTGCCATTTTATGCTATATTAAGATCTATACCTAATAAATTATTAGGAGTTATTGCTATGTTTTCCGCTATTTTAATATTATTAACATTGCCATTTACTGATTTAGCTAAACAAAGAGGTTTACAATTTAGACCTATAAGTAGAATGGCTTTTTATATTTTTGTTGGAAACTTTCTAATATTAATGATATTAGGGGCTAGACACGTTGAAGATCCTTTTATCGTATATGGTCAAATATCTACAGTTTTATACTTTTCGTATTTTTTAATTGCAATACCTTTAATTACTTTATTTGAAAATAGTTTTAATGATATGACAACAAATAATAAAGTTGAAAACAAATTAGATCAAGAAGTCGAAGAGTCTATTTTGAGTGGTACACCATCATATGCGGGTATATCTAGTTCTGTGTTTAATTTATCTGGATCTGGTATACAAAAGAGACAGTTTAGTTCAACTAGTAATTTATCTAACAAATATTTAGATAGAATAAAACAAATGCGTCCTTTAAAGTCTCCCTCACATATTAATAAAATTAAACAAGAGCTTAAATTAGAAAATATGTCGTCTTGTAAACTTACATTTCAACAGATGAGAACTAAAGTAAATGAGATATATGTTAATAGATCTCACTCAATATCAATGTATAATAAAACAGTCGCTCTTAGAGAGAAAACTAACGTAATAGCTTGTTATCATGCAGATAGAGCAGATGCACACGGAACTGAAGAAGAAAGATTGCATTACCTTCATGAAGGTATAGGTTTAGAGAATCTAGAGTATGCAGATAACGTAGATATACCTGGAAAATTATTGGAAGGTACTATAGCGTCTCATAGTGCAACAGAAGCAGTTTTTTGTTTAGTAGCTCAATCAGGTTATCTTACACTTTTAACGTAATGTTCTATGTTATGCATATAGCTGGAGATTAAAAAAAAGTATATATATATATATATATTTTATCTCTAAAGGAATTAACTCAATGGTAGAGTAACCGTTTTACACACGGTATGCTAAGAGTTCGAATCTCTTATTCCTTAAATTAAATCTGGCTTCACCCTAAATTTTGCAGGGCCTCGTAGCTCCTCAGGAGATACTATTACGCCATATTGGTCCAATATCTCGCTATGAACAGAAAGATGGTTTCTTTCTTCCAATGCTAAAGACATAGGAACACTATATCTTATATTTTCCTTGTTTTCAGGGTTATTGGGTACAGCTTATTCTGTACTTATAAGATTAGAATTGTCTGGGCCAGGAGTTCAATACATAGCAGATAATCAATTATATAATAGCATAATAACAGCTCACGCGATTTTAATGATATTTTTTATGGTTATGCCTGCTATGATAGGGGGATTTGGTAACTTTTTATTACCTTTATTAGTAGGAGGGCCAGATATGGCCTTTCCTAGACTTAACAACATAAGTTTTTGACTATTGCCTCCTAGTTTAATATTATTTTTATTTGCTAGTGGTATAGAAAATGGTGCAGGTACAGGTTGAACGTTGTATCCTCCTTTATCAGGTATACAAAGTCATTCTGGACCTAGTGTGGATTTAGCTATATTTGCATTACATTTAGCAGGTATAAGTAGTTTATTAGGGGCAATGAATTTCATAACAACTATCTTGAATATGAGAAGCCCAGGAATTCGTTTACACAAATTAGCATTATTTGGATGAGCGGTAGTAGTAACAGCAGTATTATTATTATTATCATTACCTGTATTAGCAGGAGCTATAACAATGATTTTAACTGATAGAAACTTTAATACTTCGTTTTTTGAGCCAGCAGCCGGAGGTGACCCAATTTTATACCAACACTTATTTTGATTTTTTGGACATCCTGAGGTTTATATACTTATTATACCAGGTTTTGGTATAATAAGTACTACTATATCAGCCAGCTCAAATAAAAGCGTTTTCGGGTACTTAGGTATGGTGTATGCTATGATGTCGATAGGTGTGTTAGGTTTTGTTGTATGAAGCCATCACATGTATACTGTTGGTTTAGATGTAGATACAAGAGCTTATTTTACAGCTGCTACATTAATTATAGCAGTGCCTACAGGTATTAAAATATTTAGTTGATTGGCTACATGTTATGGAGGATCGGTTCAATTAACACCTTCAATGTTATTTGCGTTAGGGTTTGTATTTATGTTTACTGTAGGTGGATTAAGTGGAGTTGTTTTAGCTAATGCTTCGCTTGATATAGCTTTCCATGATACTTATTATGTTGTAGCTCATTTCCACTATGTTTTATCTATGGGAGCCGTTTTCGCATTATTTAGTGCATGATACTATTGAATACCAAAAATATTAGGACTAGACTATAATAAATTATTAGGAAAAGTTCACTTTTGAATTTTCTTTATAGGAGTAAATGTTACTTTTTTCCCACAACATTTTTTAGGTTTACAAGGAATGCCTAGAAGAATTAGTGATTACCCTGATGCTTTTGCCGGTTGAAACTTAATATCTAGTTTTGGATCTATTATATCAGTAGTAGCTACTTGATTATTTTTATATGTGGTTTACTTACAATTAGTTGAAGGTAAAGCAACTTCAAGATATCCTTGGTTAACTCCTCAATTTTATAGCGATTTATTACAAACTTTATTAAATAGAGCTTATAGTTCTCTAGAGTGATGTTTAAACAGTCCACCTAAACCTCATGCTTTTGTAAGTTTACCTTTACAAAGTAATATCGTTCAATCAAACTTACTAAGAACTTACCATACATTGATATGCATACTTATCATGCATTATATCAATTCTACTAGTGATAAATGTGACGCCCCAAGACCTTGAGGTTTATATTTTCAAGATAGTGCTAGTCCACAAATGGAAGGTTTAGTTGAATTACACGATAACATTATGTTTTATTTGGTTATTATATTGTTTGGTGTAGCCTGAGTTATTGTAAGAATAATAAGAAATTATTCAGGACAAAGAGCCACTATATCACATAAATACTTAAACCACGGTACACTTATAGAGTTAATATGAACTATTACACCTGCCCTTATATTAATACTTATCGCGTTTCCTTCTTTTAAACTGTTGTACTTAATGGATGAAGTTAGTGATCCATCTATGTCTATTCTAGCAGAAGGACATCAATGATATTGAAGTTACCAATACCCTGATTTTTTAACTAGTGAGGATGAATTTATAGAGTTCGATAGTTATTTAGTTCCAGAATCTGATTTAGAAGATGGAGCTTTAAGAATGTTAGAAGTAGATAACAGAGTTATAGTACCAGAATTAACTCATGTTAGATTTATCGTAACTGGTGCAGATGTTATACATTCTTTTGCTTGCCCAGCTTTAGGTATAAAATGTGATGCATACCCGGGAAGATTAAATCAAGTTTCAGTGTTTATTAACAGAGAAGGAACTTTCTATGGTCAATGTTCAGAACTGTGTGGAGTATTACATAGTTCTATGCCTATAGTTATAGAATCTGTTTCAATAGAAAAATACTTATCTTGATTGAGAAGTCAATAATAATATTAATGTTTAATTATTTAACGTTTAACGCGTAATTTATATCGTTATGTGTATAAAACCTTATAGCTTAAAGGCAGAGCAAGATACTTCTAATATCTGGATTCGAGTTCAAGTCTTGATAAGGTTGTAGTTTTTAAAAATAATAATAGACAATTAATTAGTTACATTGTATTAAATACATAGAAACATAGTTGTTTTTAATCTAATAAAACAAAAAGTAAAGTCTAAAAGACTTTTTAATATTAAAAATTAGATACTATTTAACACTATGATATATATACCTTCGATTATTTCTATTATTGAAGTATTACTGGTAGTTGTTCCAGTTTTACTTACTGTAGCCTTTGTAACTGTAGCTGAAAGAAAAACAATGGCTAGTATGCAAAGAAGATTAGGACCTAATATTGTAGGATATTATGGTTTATTACAGGCGTTTGCAGATGCTTTAAAATTACTTTTAAAAGAATACATTTCACCTACACAAGCTAACTTAGTTTTATTTTTTTTAGGCCCTATAATAACTCTTATTTTTTCATTGTTAGGTTATGCTGTTATACCTTACGGTCCTGGTTTGGCTATATCTGATTTTAATTTGGGTATACTTTACATGCTAGCAGTTTCTTCATTATCTACTTATGGTATATTATTGGCAGGTTGATCTGCAAACTCTAAGTATGCTTTTCTAGGTTCACTTAGAAGTACTGCTCAATTGATCAGTTATGAATTAATATTAAGTTCTGCTATTCTACTTGTTATATTATTAACAGGTAGTTTAAATTTAACTGTAAACATAGAAGCCCAAAGAGCTGTTTGATTTATAGTTCCTTTATTGCCTATCTTTATTATTTTTTTTATAGGATCGGTGGCAGAAACTAATAGAGCTCCGTTTGATTTAGCTGAAGCGGAATCTGAATTAGTTAGTGGTTTTATGACAGAACATGCTGCCGTAATATTTGTTTTCTTTTTTTTAGCCGAGTATGCTAGTATAGTTTTAATTTGTATATTAACTAGCATATTGTTTTTAGGAGGTTATTTATTTGATTTATTTCCTTTAATATCTTTAATACAATACATTGATTTTGATTTTTACATAAATAACGTTGTAAATAAAGATAAAGCTTTATTTTTTGATCCTATTTTAGAGGGTATGCTGTATGGTTTAAGTTTAGGGTTTAAATCTTGTATAATGATTTTTGTATTTATATGAGTTAGAGCCTCTTTTCCTAGAATACGATTTGATCAATTAATGTCATATTGTTGAACAATTCTATTACCTATCGTTATAGCTTTTATCATATTAATCCCTTGTGTTTTATATGGGTTTGAAATAATACCTAGTAATATATCATTGTTTTAATTATATATATAATTAAAAATAACATAGTCTAAATATTACCATACAGATATGCGTGGTGTAACGGTAAACCGTAAAATACAACACAACATATGGTTTTGAGGTAAATTAAATTTAATATAATAAAAACTTTTTGCATGTTACTTTTACTATTGTTATTTATACCTATTATAGGTATATTTGTAATATCTACAGGTATATCTTATGATTTATCGCCTTCAAATATAAAGCGTATAAAACTTATTGCTTTAATTACATCGATAATAAATTTATTTCTTTCTTTTATCATTTTTATATTGTTTGATTTTAGCACTAACCAATTTCAATTTGTACAAGAATACCATCAAATAAGTTCTTTTGACTTTTATTTAGGTTTAGATGGTTTATCTATTTATTTTGTACTATTAACAACTATAATAATACCTATTGCTCTGCTATCCAATTGAAGCTCTATCTCTGAAAATGTAAGATCCTACGTTATAATAATTTTACTATTAGAAACACTACTTTTGGCAGTTTTTCTTGTATTAGATATTTTATTATTCTACGTGTTTTTTGAAAGTATACTACCTCCTTTATTTATACTTATAGGATTGTTTGGTTCAAGTAACAAGGTAAGAGCCAGTTTTTATTTATTTTTATACACATTGTTAGGATCTTTATTTTTATTATTATCTATACTTACTATGTCATCAATAATGGGAACTACTGATTTTGATGCCTTATATAAGACTAATTTCAGTTTTTATACACAGTTATTTTTATTTTATGGTATATTTATAGCTTTTGCTGTGAAAACTCCTACCATTTTCTTAAACACTTGGTTGTTGAAAGCCCACGTTGAATCGCCTTTAGGTGGTAGTATTATATTGGCGGGTATAGTTTTAAAACTAAGTTTATACGGTATACTTAGATTAATTTTACCTCTGCTGGCAAAAGCTTCTTTAGATTACACGTATATTGTTTATCTTATAGGTGTAGTAACTATAATATATGCCAGTTTTAGTACTTTAAGAACTATAGATGTTAAAGAACTTATTGCTTACAGTTCTGTATCACATGCTGCCGTGTACCTTATGGGTGTATTTAGCAATACAGTGCAAGGAATAGAAGGAGGTATTACATTAGGTCTGGCACATGGATTTGTTTCATCTGGTTTATTTATTTGTGTAGGAGGTGTTTTGTACGATAGATCTTGGACAAGACTAATTACTTATTATAGAGGTATGGCACAAATAATGCCTTTATTCTCGATATTATTTTTTATATTATGTTTAGGTAACTGTGGTGTACCTCTTACGTTAAACTTTGTTGGAGAGTTTATGTCATTATATGGTGTGTTTGAAAGATTACCACTTTTAGGTGTATTTGCGAGTTCTTCTATTATTTTTTCTGCTGCGTACACTATATATATGTTCAATAGAATAGCCTTCGCAGGATCATACTCTAAATTTTTTGAGGTAAATTTACCTGATTTAAATAAACGTGAATTTTATATTTTACTTACATTAGTTGTATTCACAGTAGTACTGGGTATATACCCTGCTTCTATCTTGGATGGTCTGCATTATTCTGTGTCTAGTTTAATATACCATAGTGCCGTTTAAATATTTTAAGTTTATTTCCAACTCTTTAACTAAAAATATATATTAGTTAAAGTGTATTATATTATCTTATATATCCCAAACATTGTTACATTAGAATTATTTTACAAACTAAATACAATAAATGAATTTATCGTTAATACTTTTTCTTATAGGAATTTTAGGGTTTGTTTTAAACAGAAAAAATATTATTTTAATGCTAATTTCTATAGAAATAATGCTATTAGCTATAACATTTTTAATATTGATAAGCTCACTTAGTTTTGATGATATATTGGGACAAACATATGCAATATACGTAATAGCTATAGCTGGAGCAGAGTCTGCTATAGGACTGGGTATTATAGTAGCTTTTTATAGATTAAGAGGTAGTATTGAAATAGAATTTAAATAATGTATTTAACCCTAATAGCCTTACCTTTAATAGGTTCCATTGTTTCAGGGTTTTTTGGTAGAAAAGTAGGTGTTAGTGGAGCACAATTAGTAACGTGTGCTTGCGTAATTATGACAACTATTTTTGCTATAATAGCTTTTTTTGAAGTAGGTTTAGAAAGCATACCTGTAAACATACAGTTATTTAGATGAATAGATTCTGAATCACTTAATGTGTCGTGAGGTTTTCAATTTGACTCCTTAACAGTTTCTATGCTTATACCTGTGTTAATGGTCTCTTCTTTGGTGCATATATATTCAATAGGATATATGAGTCATGATCCCCATAACCCTAGGTTTTTCAGCTATTTAAGCTTGTTTACTTTTATGATGATAATACTTGTAACAGCAAACAATTTTTTGTTAATGTTTGTAGGTTGAGAGGGAGTGGGTATATGTTCGTATTTGTTAGTAAGTTTTTGATTTACTAGAATAGCTGCAAATCAAAGTTCTATTAGTGCCTTTTTAACTAATAGAGTGGGAGATTGTTTTTTAACTATAGGTATGTTTGCAATTTTATGGTCTTTTGGTAATATAGATTACTTTACTGTGTTTTCGTTGGCTCCTTTTATTAATGAAAACATTGTTACAATAATAGGTATTTGTTTACTTATAGGTGCTATGGCTAAAAGTTCTCAGGTTGGATTACATGTTTGGTTACCTATGGCTATGGAGGGTCCTACACCAGTTAGTGCACTAATACATGCTGCTACTATGGTTACCGCAGGTGTATATTTATTGATGCGTACATCTCCGTTAATAGAATATAGTTCAACAGTTTTAATATTATGTTTGTGATTAGGTGCTATAACTACTGTCTTTAGTAGTCTTGTTGGTCTATTTCAACAAGATATTAAAAAAGTTATTGCCTATTCTACTATGAGTCAACTTGGTATGATGGTAATAGCAGTAGGTTTATCATCATACAATATTGCTTTATTTCATCTAATTAACCACGCTTTCTACAAGGCACTATTATTCTTAGGTGCAGGTGCTGTAATACATGCAGTAGCTGATAATCAAGATTTTAGGAAATATGGAGGGTTAAGAGCGTTTTTACCCCTAACTTATTCCGTTATGCTTATTGCTTCTCTTAGTTTGGTAGCTTTCCCGTTTATGACAGGATTTTATTCTAAAGATCTTATATTAGAATCTGCATTCGGACAATTTTATTTTTCTAGTTCTGTTGTATATTTTATAGCTACCATTGGTGCTATATTTACCACTTTGTATTCCGTTAAAGTTCTTTATTTAACTTTTTTAACTAATCCTAATGGACCACTTATAAACTATAAACAAGCTCACGAGGGTGATATGTTTATGAGTTTACCCCTAATTGTTTTAGCAATTTTTTCTATATTTTTTGGTTATATAACTAAAGATATTTTTATAGGACTAGGTTCTGGTTTTTTTTCTGATAATAGTTTATTTATACACCCCTCACACGAGATATTATTGGATACAGAGTTTGCCGTAGCCACTGTTTTTAAACTGTTACCTTTAATTTTTACTGTGTCATTCACTGTAATAACATTACTACTCTGTGAGTTTTTACCAAGGCTACTTATCTATTTTAAATCTTCTATACTTGGTTACAATATCTTTAGCTTTTTTAACCAACGGTTCTTGATTGAACTTTTTTATAATAACTATATAACAGGTCTCGTGCTAAAATTAGGAGGCCAAACTACTAAAGTAATAGATAAAGGTTCTGTAGAGTTGCTAGGACCGTATGGTCTTGAAAAAGGACTGTTGTTTTTAAGTAAAAAAATAGCTAGTCTAGATACAGGAGTTATAACATCTTATGCTTTATATATATTAATAGGTTTCATATTTTATGTTTTAATCCCATATCTGTTTATAATAGACAACAGCATTTTACTTTTAATATTATTCTCTCTTTTAACTGTAAACATAAAAAAATAAGTAAAATTAAATAAACCACTATCTGATGGCAGATTTAGTTGCATATGTGTAAAAACACAGCATCAAGTTAGTTATAATAACAAAAAAAATAAAAAAAAAAAATAATAATTATTTATGCCACAATTAGTACCTTTCTACTTTATAAACCAAGTAACATGCGCTTTTATATTATTAACTTTAATTATATACACTTTCTCCAAATATATATTACCTAGATTTGTTCGTTTATTTTTGACACGTGTTTTTATAACTAAACTTTAATTCACAAACTTTTAACAATATATTAGTACTTTTAGGGCATTTAATGCCAAAATAATAAAAATTAAATAAACCACTATCTGATGGCAGATTTAGTTGCATATGTGTAAAAACACAGCATCAAGTTAGTTATAATAACAAAAAAATAAAAAAAAAATATATAATGTCTACATTCAATGAAATACTATATAGCGCTAGTCCATTAGACCAGTTTGAGATAAGAAATTTATTAAGTTTACACTCTCCTATTTTAAATATAAATTTATCATTAACTAACATTGGGTTATACTTAATAAGTGGTACTGTTATAGCTATATTTGTTAGTTTTCTTGCTAGCAATAATAATAAAGTAGTATCAAACAATTGATCAATAAGTCAAGAATCTTTATATGATACAGTTCACAGTATAGTAGTAAACCAAATAAACGCCAACAAAGGACAAATTTACTTTCCTTTTATTTTTGGATTGTTTATTTTTATTTTGGTGAATAACTTAATAGGTATGGTTCCTTACAGTTTTGCTTCAACATCTCATTTTATACTTACATTTTCAATAAGTTTCACTGTGGTTTTAGGTGCAACTATTTTAGGATTTCAGAGACATGGTTTAGAATTCTTTTCTTTATTTGTACCTGCCGGTTGTCCATTAGGTTTACTTCCTTTATTAGTTTTAATAGAATTTATCTCATATCTGGCTAGAAATGTTAGTTTAGGTTTACGTTTAAGTGCTAATATATTAAGCGGACACATGTTATTAAATATTTTAGCTGGTTTTTGTTATAATATAATGACTTCTGGACTATTATTTTTTTTTTTAGGTTTAATACCTTTAGCTTTTATAATAGCTTTTTCTGGTTTAGAATTAGGTATTGCGTTTATACAAGCTCAAGTGTTTGTTGTGTTGGCTAGCAGTTATATTAAAGATGCGTTAGATCTACATTAGATTGTATAAATTGTATTTTAGTTAATTTATGTACTACACAAAGGTTAATACAAGTGAATGTACCTTTATAGGCACTTTCTTTATTAGTAAAAACAAAAACAAAACATAAAACCCTAATTACTAGTTAAAAAAGTTTATATACACTTGTTAACGTGATGCAAGCTGCAGAAATGTCATTTTTAATAAATGGCATAGGAAAGTCCTATACTTATAATGGGTATCTACATGTTTATGTTTATTATTTTAGATTAAATTATGTAGAAAGGCAAGAGCTTTGGTTTTTAGTAGAAATTAAAAAAGATATATATAAAACTTTCTACCTGTTGGACCCACAATATATATCACTATAACCAATTTACCAATAAAAACAGGTGTTTGTTTTAATGTACTATATCTCAGCGAGCTTTCAAGCCTAACCTTAAGTCTTTATTTAGTTAAATATGCAGTAAACAGGAACAGGCTTATTTGCATCCGTTAATATCTAGAATAAATCTAGAAAAAAAAAATTAGTTTTTACCCCTTTTTAATAAATATATTAAATACATTAATATGGATATATAGGAATAAAAAAAATTGAGTTTGATGATGGCTCTGAATGAACGCTGTCCTAATGCTTGACACATGCTAATCGAACGTCCAGCTTATTATAAGTTTTTATAGTACAGCTGGAAGTGGTGTACAGGTGAGTATATGATATTTTTGCTACCCTAGAGTAAGGAGACAAATCCCTTATATATAAAAGAAAAAATAAATTTCGCTTTAGGATGTTAATTAATATCTCGGGCAAGTAGTAGTTAAGGTAATGGCTTAACTAGCTTAAAACCCGTAGTCGAAACTGAGAGGTTGATCGATCACATTGGGTCTGAAAAAACCCCAATACGTATAGTACAGCAGTGAGGAATATTGGTCAATGGCCTAACGGCTGAACCAGCAATTTGGAAGAACGTATAGCGTTAGCTAGTTGTATTTATGTTATGTACGATACAATATCTGATATGAATAAAGTTCTAGGTAGATTAATGATAATGACAATTTTCTATCTATAAGTCCTGACCAAATCTCGTGCCAGCAGTCGCGGTAATACGAGGAGGACTAGTGTTATTCATCTTTAATAGGTTTAAAGGGTAACTAGACGGTATTTTTAGCCAAATATGGTACGGATTTACTAGAGTTTAATGTGAGAAGGCAGTATTTATGGTGTAGAGTTAATATTCTGTGATACCTTAAGGACTGGTAACGGCGAAAGCAGCCTTCTGTGTAAAAACTGACGTTGAGGGACGAAGGCCTGGGTAGCGAGAAGGATTAGATACCCTAGTAGTCCAGGCAGAAAATGATGAATGTCATAAATTATATTTTTTATAATTTATAAATGAAAGTGTAAACATTCCACCTCAAGAGTAATGTGGCAACGCAGGAACTGAAATCATTAGACCGTTTCTGAAACCAGTAGTGAAGTATGTTATTTAATTCGATGACCCGCGAAAAACCTTACCA
>Ga0160428_1002111_pt1 | contig 12881 bp, 8 predicted proteins | sample SolpanmetagenomM_FD_108198 | JGI IMG/M metagenome (GOLD analysis project Ga0160428, IMG submission 108198) | Solar panel surface microbial communities from Lawrence Berkeley National Laboratory, California, USA - M | ecosystem: Engineered > Built environment > Solar panel > Unclassified ... | reverse complement strand
ACGGGCAGTTGTCGAGCGGTGGAAAAACAAGCAAAATGCTAACCCAAAGCCTCGAAATTGGCAATTCAAAACAGCTGATGCGCGCATTAAATTAACCAGATTATACCCTACTATTTAAAGTTTTTTGACCACTAGGCAGGAGCAATCTTCTCACCAGGTCTACCGCTCAATGCTCGGCCAAAACTATTACAAATTAGTTGAATATGGATAAATAATTTTCAAATAAATTCAGCAGTACCCGAGTGCTACCAGATATAGCGGTTTCGCGAACGTTATCTCCCTAAGCGCATGCAAAATATTGACTGCCAATGTGTAGTATAAATATCAAGGGATACACTGGTCACGAAACCGCTATAGCTGCCGAAAGAACTCGCCTGGCGGCAGGAAAGCTGAGCAGTACCCTGCTGAGTTTCCGCTACTAGCGGCTTACAGGTTGGTGCACCTTGCCCAGGCGATTAACCCCACTCCCGGCCCCTGGAGCTGTTAAGTTCTGCCCCTGGCCCACCTCACCTGAAAATGCCCCAGAACCTATATACCCTCCTAAAGCGCGTAGCCAGCCGCGGAGCTCATGTTCGGAAGCAGCTGCATAAGTAGCGCTAGCCGGGCCTAGCCTACAGCGCCCGCCCAACCCCCACTACATCGCCGATAAAAATGATGGCGGGGTACGTGATGCCGGCCTCCGCTACCAGGGCAGGTAGGTCCTGCACCCGGCCCACCACCACTTTGCGCTGCGGCAGTGAGGCGTGCATCACCACGGCGGCGGGGGTGTTGCCGCGGCCTTCCTGCACATAGGTAGCCGCGATTTCGGGCAGCTTTTTCATGCCCATATAAATAACGACCGTCGAGTTGCTTTGCATGGCTAGTCGTAGGTCGGCCGAGAGCGTACCGTCCTTTTTGGTGCCCGTCAGCACCCAAAAGCCTTCGCTTACCACGCGGTGCGTGAGCGGCACGTCTTCAAAGCCTACTGCCTGCATACTCGAAATGCCGGGCACGTAGTGCGCCGCGATGCCGTGGCTGCGGGCAAACAGCATTTCTTCAAAGCCCCGCCCAAAGATGAACGGGTCGCCGCCTTTCAGACGCACCACGCGGCCTTTAGCGAGCGCCTTTTCCAATATCAGCTCATGGATGACCTCTTGGGGGGTGTATTCGCCATAGGGTTTTTTGCCCACGTAGATGCACTCACAGGCAGTGGGCGCCAGGGCTAGCAGCTCTTGGTTGGCGAGGTTGTCGTAGAGCACGACGTCGGCCATTTGCAGAATGCGGTAGGCTTTCAGGGTCAGCAGCTCGGGGTCGCCGGGGCCGGCGCCGACTACATAGAGTTCGGGGATGATGGGCGAATGGGCCATGAGCACAGAGGGGCGGAGCGCACAAAGAAACGGCAACGGTTAGCCAGCTTAGTAAGCCGGGCTGCTTAGCCTCCTTCATTGGTGGCGGGCGGAACCACAAATTACTAAAAACAAGGCACCTTCATTTTATAGGTCAGTTAATAAAAAACCAGATTATTTTTTATGAGGCACCCCCTTGTATTAAAGGCATTTTTATTTAAGTTTGCTCAATAAGCATCTAGATACCCCTTTAAAAAAGGTCATTTATAGAAGTTCTTATTTTTCTAAACTTTCCTTTCGTTCTTCTCTCCCTTTGCCCACCTCTTCGATTTCGCCAATTCATTTTCTACCTACACCTATCTAGTTAGTATGGCACCGCAGGGAAATCAAACTATCGTTGTTATCGGCAACGGCATGGTCGGCTACAAATTTTGCGAGAAGCTGCTCGCCAAGTCGACCGCTTTCAACCTCGTAGTCTTCGGCGAAGAGCCCCGCGTGGCCTACGACCGCGTGCACCTGAGCGAATACTTCGGCGGCAAAACTGCCGACGACCTTCTCATGGCGCCTACGCAGTGGTACCACGACCACGGTATTACGCTGCACCTGGGCGATGCCGTGCAGGAAATCGATCGGGCTAGCCAGACGGTGCATTCGCGCAGCGGCCTCGTGCAGCCCTACGATTACCTGGTGCTGGCCACCGGTTCGTCGGCCTTCGTGCCCGATATTCCGGGGGTGGAGAAGAAAGGGGTGATGGTGTACCGCACCATCGAAGACCTCGATGAAATAAAGGCGTACGCCGCCACCGCCCGCAGCGGGGCCGTGCTCGGCGGCGGTCTGCTGGGCCTCGAAGCCGCCAAAGCGCTCCTCGACCTGGGCGTGGCAGAGGCCCACGTGGTAGAATTTGCCCCGCGCCTCATGCCCAGGCAGATAGACACGGCCGGCAGCGCCATGCTGCAAAGCAAGCTGGAGGAGCTGGGCCTGAAAATTCACCTCAGCAAGGCCACATCGCACATCGGCGGCAATGGCAAGATTGACGCGATGCACTTCGGCGATGGCTCCATTCTGGAGGTAGATATGCTGGTGATTTCGGCCGGCATCCGGCCGCGCGACGAGCTAGCCAAGCTGGCCGGCCTCGAAGTAGGGATGCGCGGTGGCATCGTGGTGAATGACGGCCTGCAAACCAGCGACCCGCGCATTTTTGCCATTGGCGAGTGCGCGTTGCATAGCGGCATGATCTACGGGCTGGTAGCGCCCGGCTACGACATGGCCGAGGTGGTGGTCAGCCAGCTGCTGCAAGGCTCGCGGGCCTTCACGGGCTACGACATGAGCAGCAAGCTCAAGCTGATTGGGGTGGACGTAGCCAGCTTCGGCGACCCGTTTATCGCGGAGCCGCACAGCCGCAGCATCGTGTTTGAGGACGCGCACCGCGGCGTGTACAAGCGCATCAACATCAGCCCCGACGGCAAATATTTGCTCGGTGGCGTGCTCATCGGCGATGCCGAGGCCTACAACATGCTGCTGCAAACCGTCAACAATAAGATCGCCCTGCCGCCGCACCCCGAAGACCTCATCCTGGGGGCCCGCGGTGGCGAGACCAGCGAAGGCGCGGGCGTAATGAGCCTGCCCGACGAAGCCCTGGTGTGCTCGTGCGAGGCCGTAACTAAGGGCATGATTTGCGACGCCGTGACCGAGCTAAGCGCCACCAGCGTGGACGCGATGAAGAAGTGCAACAAGGCCGGCACCGGCTGCGGCGGCTGCGTACCCATGGTGAAAGACCTCATCAACGGCACGCTCACGGCGCAGGGCGCCTACATCAAAAATGTGCTGTGCGAACACTTCGACTACTCGCGCCAGGAGCTATTTGACTTATTGAGAATCAACGACATTCATACCTACGGCGCGGCGCTCGACCACTTCGGCACCGGCGATGGCTGCGAGGTGTGCAAGCCCGCCGTGGGCAGCATTTTGTCGGGTTTGTGGAATGAGCTGATTGTCAAACAAAATACCATCCAGGATACCAACGACCGCTACCTGGCCAATATCCAGAAGGGCGGCAGCTACTCGGTAATGCCGCGCATGGCCGGCGGCGAGGTATCGCCGCAGCAGCTGATGGCCATCGGCCGCATCGCTGCCAAGTACAACCTCTACACCAAGATTACGGGCGGCCAGCGCATCGACATGTTTGGGGCGCACGTGAGCGACTTGCCCGACATCTGGGAAGAGCTCATTGCGGAAGGCTTCGAAAGCGGGCACGCCTACGGCAAGAGCCTGCGCACCGTGAAAAGCTGCGTGGGCAGCACCTGGTGCCGCTACGGCCTGCACGACAGCGTGTCATTTGCCATCGAAATCGAAAACCGCTACAAGGGCATTCGCTCGCCCCACAAAATGAAGAGCGGCGTGAGCGGCTGCGTACGCGAATGCGCCGAGGCGCAGGCCAAAGATTTCGGCGTGATTGCCACCGAAAAAGGCTGGAACCTCTACGTGTGCGGCAACGGCGGTGCCAAGCCCCAGCACGCCCAGCTGCTGGCCGGCGACATCGACCAGGAAACGCTGCTCAAGTACCTCGACCGCTTCATGATGTTCTACATCAAGACGGCCGACCCGCTGATGCGCACCGCTACCTGGCTCAACAAGATGGATGGCGGTATTGCCTACCTCAAGAATGTGGTCGTCAACGATAGCCTCGGCATCTGCGCCGACCTGGAAGCCGAAATCGAGCTGCTCATCAAAAACTACCACTGTGAGTGGAAGGAAGTAGTCGAAAACCCCGAGCTGCGCAAGCAGTTCACGCACTTCGTGAACGCGCCCAAGGTGAAAGACCCCACGATGGAATTTGCTGAATTACGCGGACAGAAGATGTCTAAAGCTTGGTAGCGTAGACTCTGCGAGTCCGCCAGCGAGCATACGGTACTGGACGCTACCAAACGCGAGCTGTTCGCTACCGCTCACTCGCGGACTCGCAGAGTCCACGCTACTTGCTGGCGAAATTTTCAATAAAAGATATTAATCCTCAGTATTTTATGGAGACTCTAGCCGCAGTTACCTGGCTACCCGTGTGCCAGGCTACCGACGTGCCCGCCGACGGCGGGGCCTGCGCCCTGGTCGAAGGCGAGCAAATAGCCATCTTCAACTTTGCCCGGCGCGGCGAGTGGTACGCCACCCAAAACCTGTGCCCCCACAAGCAGCAGATGATCCTTTCGCGGGGCATGATTGGCAGCACCGGCGACACCTGCGAGCCCAAGGTGGCCTGCCCCTACCACAAGCGCACGTTTTCGCTGCTTACCGGCGAGTGCCTGAACGGCGATGAGTGCGCCATCCAAACGTATCCCATTAAGGTTGAAGGCGATGTCGTGTACATCGGCCGGGCCTAGCGTTTTTCATTCTTTCCAGCTCACCTGCTTATGGACGCCACCCTTACCGCTCAGCAGCCGCTTTCCCGGCTCAACATCTTCGCCACCAAGGGCGTGCAAATGCGCACGTTTCACCTTACGTGGCTCACGTTTTTCTTCTGCTTTTTTGGGTGGTTTGGCATTGCACCGCTCATGCCACTCGTGCGCGAGCAGCTGCACCTCGATAAGGGCCAAGTCGGCAACATCGTGATTGCCTCGGTGTCGGCCACCATCCTGGCGCGGCTGCTCATGGGTAAGCTCTGCGACACCATTGGGCCGCGGCTAGCTTATACGCTGCTGCTGGCGGTAGGCGCGCTGCCGGTGATGCTTATCGCCCTCAGCAACAGCTATCAAAGCTTCCTGCTGTTCCGGCTAGCTATCGGTATTATCGGCGCGTCGTTCGTCATCACGCAGTTCCACACCTCCATGATGTTTGCGCCCAACGTGGTGGGCACCGCCAATGCCGTGGCCGGCGGCTGGGGCAACCTCGGCGGTGGCATCGCCAACATGCTGATGCCGCTGGTAGCCGCGGCCCTCGTAGGCCTGGGCTACGTTGACAAGGCCAACTCGTGGCGGCTAGCCATGGTACTACCGGGCGTTATCCTCTTGATAATGGCCGTGCTGTACTACAAGTACACCGAAGACACGCCCCGCGGCAACTACGCCACCATTCAGCGCGATACTACCGCTAAAACACAGGGTACCTTCCTGCTGGCGCTGCGCGACTACCGCACCTGGCTGCTGGCGCTGGCCTACGGCGCCTGCTTCGGCATCGAAATCACGATTGACAACGTAGCCGCCGTGTACTTCGTCGATCATTTTGGAGCTACGCTGGTGGCGGCCGGTATGCTGGCGGGCATCTTCGGCTTTATGAACATCTTCGCCCGCGGCCTCGGCGGCATTGTGGCCGACCGCGCCGGCCGCGCCTACGGCATCAAGGGCAAGTGGCTATTGCTCAGCAGTCTGCTCATGCTCGAAGGCATCGGTATTGCCTTCTTCTCGCTGGCCCCGAGCCTGGCGCTCGCTATTGCGGCCATGCTGGGCTTCGCGCTTTTCCTGAAAATGGCCAATGGCTGCACGTACTCCATTGTACCTTTTGTGAATAAGCAGGCCATCGGCAGCGTGAGCGGCGTGGTGGGCGCGGGCGGCAACCTCGGCGCCATGCTGGTGGGCTTCCTGTTCAAGTCGTCGGCCATCAGCTACAGCCAGGCCTTTCTCTACATCGGCTTTGGCGTGGCTGCTATTGGGGCAGTGGTGCTCGTGGTGCGCTTGGTAGTCAGAGAATCGGAGTCAACCGCTTCGGAAGCAGATACCTCGCTGACCTTAGCCGGCGCTTAGCCGAGCCACCAGCCAACCTCATTCTCAACGCCATGCCTGCTTCTACTGCTGCCGCCCCGTCCATTTGCTGCTACTGCGGCGTGGGCTGCGGAGTACTGGTCGAGCCGCTGAAAAACGGCGATGTCGCCGTCGTGGGCAACCCCGACTACCCCGTCAACCGGGGCGCACTGTGCAGCAAGGGCTTGAATTTGCAGTACACCGTCAACGACCGCAGCGACCGGCTGCTGTACCCGCAGATGCGCTACAGCAAGAGCCGGCCCTTGCAGCGCGTAAGCTGGGAGGAAGCCTTGCAGCGCACGGCCGCGGTGTTCCAGACCTTCATCGAGCAGTATGGGCCCGATTCGGTCGCTTTCTACGCCTCTGGCCAATGCCTGACGGAAGAGTATTACGTTCTTAATAAGCTCATTAAGGGCTTTATCGGCAGCAATAATATTGACACCAATTCGCGCCTGTGCATGAGCAGCGCGGTGGTGGGCTACAAGATGGCGTTGGGCGAAGACAGCGTGCCGGTGTGCTTCGACGACATCGAGCTAGCCGACTGCTTCCTGGTGACGGGAGCCAACCCGGCCTGGTGCCACCCCATTTTGTGGCGGCGGGTGGAGGCCCATAAAGCTGCCCATCCCGAGACGAAAATCATCGTCATCGACCCGCGCGCTACCGATACCTGCGCGCTGGCCGACCTGCACTTGCAGCTCATTCCCGGCACCGACGTGGTGCTGCACCAAGCCCTGGGCCGGGCGCTGATCGAGCGCGGCGAGATCGACCTGGCCTTTATCGAGCAGCACGCCGAAGGCTACGAAGCTTACCGCGAGGTAGTATTTGAGCGCTCGCTGGCCGAGTCGGCGCAGCTGTGCGGCGTACCCGAGGCGGCTATCCGCCTGGCGGCTAGCTACCTCGGTGGGGCTCGGGCCTTCCTGTCGATGTGGACGATGGGGCTGAACCAGAGCGCCGTGGGCGTCGATAAAAACCTGAGCCTGCTAAACCTGCACCTCATCACGGGGCAGATTGGGCGGCCGGGCGCGGGGCCACTTTCGCTCACCGGCCAGCCCAATGCCATGGGCGGGCGCGAGGTCGGCGGCCTGTGCAACCTGCTGCCGGCGCACCGCAACCTGGCCAGCCCGGCGCATCGCGCCGAGGTGCAGCAGTTTTGGGGCAGTGGGCCGCTGGCGGCTACCCCGGGCTACACGGCCACCGAAATGTTTGAGGCCTTGGAGGATGGCCGCCTTAAAGCCATCTGGATCCTGTGCACCAACCCGCTCACCAGCCTGCCCAACGTACGCCAGGCCGAGGCCGCACTCGCCAAGGCCAAGTACGTGGTGGTGCAGGAAGTCAGCACCCAGCCCGAAACGCTGGCATACGCCGACGTCATTTTGCCCGCCGCCGCCTGGGCCGAGAAGGAAGGCACCATGACCAACTCGGAGCGCCGCATCAGCCACTTGCCCAAAGTAGTGGACGCGCCCGGCGAGGCCCTGCCCGATGCCGAAATCATCTGCCGCTTTGCACAGGCCATGGGGTTTCGGGGCTTCGACTATCCCAATGCGGAGGCCATTTACCAGGAGCACACCCGCCTCACGGCCGGCACCAGCCTCGACATTTCGGGGCTGAACTACCGCATTCTGCGCGAGCGCGGCTCGGTGCAGTGGCCGTATCGGGCTAGCCAGGCCGAACCCAATACGGCGCGCTTATTTACTGACCATCAGTTTTATACACCGTCGCGCCGGGCTACTATTCATCCTGTCGCAGCCACTTTCCGCAGCGAAGCACCCGATGAGGACTTCCCGTTCATTCTCACTACCGGCCGCATCCGCGACCAGTGGCACACGATGACGAAGACGGGCAAGGTGAGCAAGCTCACCAAGCACCTGCCACAGGCTTTCCTGGAGCTGCACCCGCAGGATGCGGCGGCGCTGGCCGTGCGCGAGGGCGACCTCGTGACGGTGCAGTCGCGCCGGGGCGAAGTGCGGGTGGCGGCGCGGCTGTCGGCGGGCATCCGGCCGGGGGTCGTATTCCTGCCCATGCACTGGGGCAAGATGCTGGGCTCGGACCTGAACCGCGCCAATAATGTGACGTCCGGCGCACTCGACCCCATTTCGAAGGAGCCGGATTTTAAGTTTTGCGCGGTGCAGGTGGTCAAGTACCAGAAGCCGGTGCAGCGCATCGTCATCATCGGCGCGGGCGCGGGGGCTTATGGCTTTGTGAAGGCTTACCGCGAACTGAATCAGGAAGATGACATCACCATTTTCAGCAGGGAAAACTTCCCGTTTTACAACCGCGTGCTGCTGCCCGACTACATCAGCGGCCACCAAGACTGGGCGCAGCTGGTGAAAATGCCGGACGCCGAGGAGCCGGCCTTCAACATCCGCCTGCGGCGCGGCGTGAGCGTGGAAGAAGTAAACTGCGCCGCGCAGTACGTCATCGACTCGGGCGGCCAGCGCACGGATTACGATGTACTCATTATGGCTACCGGCAGCCGGGCGGCGGTGCCGCGCCACGTGCCCACACTGCCCGGTATCTTCACGATGCGCAGCCGTACCGACGCCGACGATTTCAAAAATCACTTGCCCACCGAAGCGCACGTGGTGGTGGTAGGCGGCGGCCTGCTCGGCCTCGAAATGGCCGCTTCGCTGCGTGAAGTGGGTACTCGGGTATCCATTATTCAGCGCACATCGCGGTTTCTGGACCGGCAGCTCGACCAGCTGGGTAGCCAGCTACTGCAAGAAGAAATGGAAAAGCAGGGCTGCGACCTGTACTTCAACGACGAGGTAGAATTGTACTATGGTCGCGCGCGCCTCACGGGAGTAGGGCTGAAAAGTGGCCGCCGGCTGGCCTGCGACGCTGTTATCCTTGCCATTGGCACGGTGCCCAACCTGGAGCTGGCCCGCGACTGTGGCCTCGCCTGCAAGCGCGGCGTGGTAGTCGATAGCCACTTGCAAACCAGCGACCCGAGCGTGTTTGCGCTGGGCGAAATCGCCGAGTTTGCCGGCACGCTCTACGGCATCACGGCCGCCGCCGAGCAGCAGGCCGCCGTGCTGGCCCGCTACCTCAGCGGCGACGTGGCTAGCCACTACCAGGGCAGCACGTTTATGAACATCATCAAGATTCATGGCTTCGACCTGTGCAGCATCGGCTTACCCGAGCGCCCCAATACGACTGACTACGAGGAAATTATCTTTATTGACCAAGCCCAGCGCTATTACAAGAAGTGCATCATCCACCAGGATCGGCTGGTAGGCGCCATCCTCATTGGCGATAAAAACGAGTTTCAGGAATACCGCGAGCTGATTGCCAACAAAACTGAGCTGAGCGACAAGCGCTGGCAGCTATTGCGCAGCGGCAAGCAGGCTACTCCCATGCTGGGTAAGCTGGTGTGCAGCTGCAACAACGTGGGCGCCGACAACCTACGCCAAGCCATTGCCACTGGCTGCGGCTCGCTCCAGGATCTGTGTGCCAGCACGGGCGCGGGCACCGGCTGCGGCTCGTGCCGCCCCGAGGTACAACGCATTTTTCAATTAGCAATTAGCAATGAACAATCATCAGTTGTTAGTTTCTGAAATACAAGCTGTTATCAAAGGCAAAAGCTACTGATTGATGATTGTAGGGCTTACGCAAAACCTGGTTGTCATTGCTTCGCTTCGCTCGCAATGACAAACGACTTTTTGCGTAAGTCCTAGATTGATGATTGATAACTGTTAATTGATAATTGAAAATGGCCCACACCGTCAAAATCAACCTACCGGGCGGTATTGTCCCCGCGGGCGATTTGCTCACCATTCTCGAAGCTGCGGAGGCCGCCGAGGTCGAGCACATCCAGTTTGGCAACCGTCAGCAGCTGCTTTGCACGGTGGCGGCCGAGCGGCGGCGGGGCTTGGTGCAGGCGCTAGCCCAAGCCGATATTCACTGCGAGGTCGATGCCGACGTGTATCCCAATATCAGCAGCTCCTACGTGGTGGAAGACGTATTTCACAACACGGCCTGGCTGCACGAGGGCGTTTATAAAGACATTCTGGACTTGTTTGATTTTCATCCGCGACTGAAAATCAATCTGATAGATCACAATCAAACCTTCGTCCCATTCTTTACCGGCAACCTCAACTTCATCACTTCCGACACCAGCAACTATTGGTATTGCTACGTACGATTTCCCAAAACCAACGTCGTGTACTGCTGGCCCTCGCTCGTGTATTCGGAGGATATTCCGGGCCTGAGCAGCGCCGTGGAGCGCGTCATTTACGCCCATAAGGATCAGTTTTTTGAGCAGCCAGCTGCCGACGGTGCCCGGCTGCATAGCCTGGTGAGTGCCAGCCAGACCTTTGTCTTGCAGCCCCTTACCAAGCCGCTGGTGCTGCCGCAGTTTACGCTGCCCTACTACGAAGGCTTCAACCGCTACGGCAGCAAGCTGTGGCTGGGCATCTACCGGCGCGACGAGCAGTTTGCAGTGGCTTTCCTGAAGGACGTGTGCCAGCTATGCTTGAAAACGCGCCTCGGCCAGCTGTGCACTACGCCCTGGAAATCGCTCATTATCAAGTCTATTGACTTAGCTGACCGGCCACTTTGGGACGTGGTGCTGCGCAAGCACCGCATCAACGTGCGCCACGCCGCCAACGAGCTGAACTGGCAGGTCGAGGACCACTGCGCCCACGGCCTGGCCTTGAAACATGAGCTGGTGCGCCATTTCAATGAGGAAGACATTCGCACGTATCAACTGTGCTTCGCCATCAAGACGCAGCCCAAAACCGGGCTATTTGGCTCCATCGTCGTCCGCCGTCACTTCGACAACCTCACCCAAACCGGCTTGCACACCGAGCAGTACGAAATCCTGCACACCCGCGATTTCAATCCTAACAGCAAGGATTTCATCAGCTTCCGCAAAAAAGTAAATCGCGACAACCTGGCTTGGTACCTCACGCAGCTCTGCGACTATTTCTACGAGCTGCAAAGCGCCCCAGCCTTTGCGCTCACCACCGAGGAAACGCCCCTGCCAGCGGCTACGCCCACTGCGGCGGCGCTTTACCAGTGCCGCCGCTGCCTCACGGTGTACGACGAAGCCTACGGCGACGAGGAGCAGGGCATTGCGCCGGGCATCTCATTCTCGGCGCTGGCTACGTATAGCTGCCCTACTTGCGGGGCATCGCCCGACTTCTTTGTGGCTGTGCCCAGTCCGCAGAGCAATTGGCTAGCTAAACCTACTACTCCCGCGTAAAACGGCCTAGCCGGGGCGGTACAAGCGCCGCCCAGCCGGCTGCTACCTTCGCCCCATGCCCGACCAAAATCCGCTTTTCCCAGCCTTTCTCAAGCTCGAAAACCTGCGCGTACTGCTCGTCGGTGGCGGCAATGTGGGACTAGAAAAGCTCACGGCCATTCTGCGCAACAGCCCCGCCACGGCTGTGACCGTGGTCGGCATTAGCCTGCTACCCGAGCTGCGCGAGCTAGCCGCTCGCCACCCCCGCGTGCAGCTCGCCGAGCGCGCCTACGCCGAAGACGACCTCGACGCGCACGACATTGTCTTCGCCGCTACCGATGATCCCGCCTTGCACCGCGTCATTAAGGCTGCCGCCCGCCAGCGGCGCCTACTCGTGAATGTGGCCGACACGCCCGCGCTCTGCGACTTTTATCTTTCGTCGGTAGTGGTAAAAGGCCAGCTAAAAGTCGCCGTTTCTACCAACGGCAAGTCGCCCACCGTAGGTAAGCGCCTGCGCGCCGTGCTGGAAGAAACGCTGCCCGAAGAGCTAGACGAAGTGCTGGCGCAAATGACCGTCATCCGCGGCCGGCTAGCCGGCGACTTTGCCAATAAAGTAAAGTCGCTCAACGCCGTCACGGCCGAGCTGGCCGGCGGCAAATCGTACGAGTCGCCGGCCACCAAGCGGTGGCGCCGCGTGGCCGCCGGCTCGCTGCTAGCCGTGGGCACCCTGCTAGCCACCCGGCTATTCCGGCGGCCCGAGTAGCTGGGGCTTTGGGCTCTGATTTACTCCAAGTAATAGTGCTTGATTCGGTTCAGGTTGTCGTCGAGCTCGTATACTAGCGGCACGCCCGTGGGGATGTCCAAGTTGGTTACTTCCTCATCCGAAAGCTTGTCGATGTACTGCACCAGCGCCCGCAGGCTGTTGCCGTGGGCCACCACTACCACTTTCTGCTCGTGCCGCATGGCGCGCATGATGCGCTCGGTCCAGAACGGCATTACGCGGTCCATCGTCTCGGCGAGGTTTTCGGTCACGGGCAGCTCGCGGTCGGTCAGGTGCTTGTAGCGAACATCGAAGCCAGGAAAACGGGGGTCGTCGCGGCCGATAGCTGGTGGCAGCTCGTGCGGGTCGCGCCGCCACTTTTGCACCTGGTCGGCCCCGTACTTCTCCGCCGTCTCGGCCTTATTCAAACCTTGCAGGGCGCCGTAAAAACGCTCGTTCAAGCGCCACGACTTCTGCACCGGAATCCAGAGCGCATCCATTTCTTCGAGTACCAGGTCCAGCGTTTTGATGGCCCGCTTGAGCACCGACGTAAATCCCTGATCGAAGGTGTAGCCATTCTTCTTCAAAATCTGCCCGGCCTGCCGCGCCTGCTGCACGCCATTTTCCGAAAGGTCAACGTCAGTCCAGCCCGTAAAGCGGTTTTCCTGGTTCCACACGCTTTCGCCGTGGCGGATGAGCACTAGTTTTTGCATTACTATAAGGTTTTCTACCAAACAGCAGATGCGGCAGTTTGTCAGTTAATACTGATAGGACTTACGCAAAGGGCGTAACTTGAGTAAAAAAGGCATGAAAGTGACGGCGCAGCTTTATGGACAGTTTTTGCTCAGCAGTCAGGTGAACTATACGGGCACCTACCTGGCCGAGCATTT
>Ga0160428_1002109_pt1 | contig 12887 bp, 10 predicted proteins | sample SolpanmetagenomM_FD_108198 | JGI IMG/M metagenome (GOLD analysis project Ga0160428, IMG submission 108198) | Solar panel surface microbial communities from Lawrence Berkeley National Laboratory, California, USA - M | ecosystem: Engineered > Built environment > Solar panel > Unclassified ... | reverse complement strand
TACTTCATCGTATCACTATGTGTATATAATGCTTACTACTTTCACTAATATGTATACTACCGTAGACCGCACCCGAACCCAAGCCGTACCTATCGTATACTCACCATACCAGCATTTGCTCACAAGATCCGTGCAGTGTAAATATGTATTGATGTGTAGAAGTGCTGAGAGCTGAATCTGTGGGGTGTGGGGTGTGGGGTGTGGGTTGTTCGGTTGGTTTTCCCCCCGTCAGAATATCCATCGCAATTATTACACGATCAAAATATACGCGCCGAATGACCTCATTATGATTCACATCCTTCCCCAAATACTTCTCGGTCAACTTGGGATGAATAATCATACTGCTACCATCAATTTGCATTGTTATTTGCTGTATATCCTCCGACAGTACTGCACATTCAGAGGCTCCTATAGTGACACCGATTGTTGCACAATCGCCAATGATGAATCTTGTCATCCTGCATGTCTCTTCATAGCTCCGTGCGAACACCTTGAGGTCATCAGCGTACGCTAGGAGCACGACTAGGATCATAGCCATGTGCGATTCGACTTGTTCTGTGAATTTAGTAAGTAAGCCGTCAAGGTAGATATTAAAGAGGGGTGGAGATAAGATGATGCCTTGGAAGAGACCCCGGCTCCGATTGACCAGTCAATACTTAATTCCATTGGCTATCATGGTCGAGGTGAGATTGGTAAAGAAGAGATAGCGTCTACATCGACGAACCTTGCGGTACACCCATCTCGAGTAGGTTGTCGGAGAGTATATGGAACAACGGTGAATCGAAGGCATGCATGGCATCGTAAAAAACCCGGTACCCACGGTGGGACTGGTTCGCGAGCTGTAAGGGGTGGAGGTGGAATCGAATTTAGTAAAACCTGATTGGGCAGGATGAATCAAAGATGCGGAAGCTGCGATCAGCTCAGGATGGATGACTTTCGATTTTTTTTCGAATCTCCTCCTGAGCATTGGTGTAGTGAGATAGGCCTGCATTTGGAAGCGATGCCTGATGAGTCCTTCGGGAGCATGCATACGAGAGCATGGTTCCAGTGCGAGGGTGTGACTTGTAGCCGAAGATGATGAGCTAAAGGGCCCGGAAGTAATGCCTTCAGCACCAAGATATGAATCCCATCTTCACCGTAAGCTTTGCTCGACTGATAGCTACTGATCAAGGAGCGGACGTTGTCTACATCCACCTCCGGCATAGTCTCACTAGCGCACTCTTCCTCAGCAGCTAGGGCTCGGTCAGAAGAGATGACGGTGGTGTTAGAAGTGCACTGTTGTCGTAGAAGATTTTTATATGATGGAATCATCTCCACAGCACTGTTCAATGTTTGTTCATGGTGTGTATAGGCGCACGTAGACAATCTTTTTTCGGAAACGGCATCCATGATCCCAACCAATGTTCGAGGATCCTCACCGCTAATTCAGCCAGTGCGAAACGCAACTCGTCTACGAAGACCTCTTGTGGGTTATTGGCGCGGGCTATTAGAAGCTGCAGATGGCGCGATATATCTGGACTCAGATCACGATAGTAACTCTGTCGCAGGCGTTGGGTACCTCCACTAGATTGAGCTCGCTTCAGCAAGCTTAGATTGTAGGAGCGCGCATATGGGGATGCGGGTGCAGTGATGGACGCAGTTGCGGTAATGACTAAGGTGGGATGGCCGGTAGGAATATCAAGGTAGTAAAGATGATGCATTTGGCAGGTAATTGGTAAGGAGGGGTGAGCAAAGCAGTGGTCCAGGCTCGACACCCCATTCGAGGGATCAATCCGCACCAATGAATGCTTCCTCATATACTCCCTAAAGATTGCCCTCCGAGATGATTTGTTGAACTCAGCATTGAAATACGCCATAAGCAGCGTGCTTCTCAGAAAATTCTCCAGTATCAGTCTAAGATCGGCGTCCAACAGTGAGGGTGAGTAATATGCGAATGTAAATATCTGTCCACCTTGTGATAATGAGACTGTATCCATATACGTACTGCAAGTGAAGTAATGATGTTCGGCAGGTCGTAGAAGGACGGATACCACCCCAAGAGCGTGTCCCGCTGTTCCAGCGACTCGAGTGTTGAGTGATATGGCGGCAAGGTATGGCGCGTGAGTGAGAAACGTAGGATGCCATGTTTCGGCGATGGCAATGGTGTCGAGCTTGTATGAATCCAGTAATGAAATAAAGTCATCGTACTTTGCTCTGGTCAATCCATGTACAAGATGCCAGTTATAGAGGACTGTTATGTCTTCTTGAGTGATGGGAATGCAATGGAATGAGTGCAGAACTCTTGGACGAGTATCGATATGGCAGTGTTTTGTTCACCATCAACGTCAAAGCGCTACAGTGGTGGGAAGACACGAAAATCAAATTCATAGAGACCGAGACCAAGCAGTCATTGCTTTTGCAAGCTCAAAGGAGATGTGGAAGCACTGAACTGGTGGAGAACGAGCAGATTCGATTTCGATTTCATATATGGTGAGGAAGCGATCGATCGCGCTTTTAGAGAGGGGAAAATAGAGTATTTGGATTGGTGGAAAGAAAGTGGTCTCCCTCTGAAAATACAGCACATGCAATCAATAGAGCAAGTAATCTAGGTATATCAATATCTTGCATTGGTGGAAGGAAAGTGGATTGTCCCCCAAGTACACTGATCAGGCGATAGATGAAATGGACGTGGCTACTGACAGTATACTTGTACTATAGTGGTGGAAACGGAGTGGACTTTCATTGAAATATACCGAGGATGCCATTCATGCCATTCAGTGAGAGAGACTTGACATTTTCAAATGGTGGGCTAAAAGCGGGCTCGAACTCAAGTATACTCATAGCTCTATTGATGAAGCTAGCACGAAGGGCATCCTGAGAGTTTTGCAAAGATGGGTAAGAACTGGTCTCGAGCCAAAGTATCCCGAGACAGCACTTTGGGGAGCCATCGAGAATCAACATACCGATGTTATGGCATGGTGGATTGCTAGCGGTCTCGAACTTAAATATGAGAACCCTGACTTATTGCTCGGCGAAGATGAGCCCTCATAGTCATTCTCTGAAGAATATCCCTCAGATGAAAGCGAATGACGGTATTCCATTATCTGCATATATACAGGATTAGACCTCAACCAATATTGTGAAAAAAATCCAGCGAACTCCCGAGGAAGGGAAAACTTCTATGCAAATCAAGAATACGCTCAAACAACACGAGACCAATCCGCCAACCTTGGAATATCCCAAACCTCAGTTTGGATATTTCCAATGTTCACAATGTGCGAAGAAATGGCAAAAATCGATCTCATGGCTCGGAGCAGGGCCCTCACGATAACATGCGCTGCCAAGTTTGTACCGACCTAGGTAAAGACTGTAGTCGTTTGCAAACAATAGACAGTCAATAGTCATACATAGTCATACATTGGTTGCTGCTTCGTGAACGACTTTGTGATACAAAATGAACGATGATTGACCAGAAAGCAATAAAATGTCAAATATTTCCATCTCTGAGATTCCCACTGTTCTTATGCATTCGATTATAGTGGTCCCATGGAGCAGCGCTCATAATACATGGTGAAAATTGGTTTTGGATTGTAAGAGGTGTTTCCACTCTAGTTAGCACCTACACTACTGTACTGTATACGTATTTGAACTTTTGTCACTTAGCAATTTCACTTCGCACCCCCCGCATCCTCCTTCATGTGCCTCCTCCACCCGCTCCGTGTTTCTCTCCGCTCTCCGATGTTCCGCCTACCCCCCTCCCTCTGACGGCACGCCGTCGTATCGACGTTCTCAAAGTAGAAAGTACTCAAAGAAGAAGGGAAAAAGGACTCATGAAGCAGCTGGAGGCAGTGAGGATCGACTTGTATGGATCACTCGCACTCATAGGAGAAGGACACAGAACCACAAACGCCTGTCTATTAGGACAAAAGGGAATGCACCACAAACAGTCGATACAACAAACATGTTAACGAGATGCAGCGAGATTCGCACAAAACAGCAAATCAAGATCAACGGAGTCAAAGTGTCAAATTCGATCCTTTGAAGCACATGACGTTACATATGACAACGTCGTTACCACAACACCCTAATGGAATGAGATTTACAGCATTCAACGTAGACGGAGATATCGTCGCCTCTTCAATATACTACAGTATTGGTGGAGGGTTCATTGTGAATGCTGAAGACAACAAAGACCATGGACAGAACATATACTACAAAGGTCAATACCTACTGAGACCATCACACGCGATGGCTTGATGCTGATTTGGCCCTATAGATCGAAGGACAGACCATGTTGAAGCAGTGGACAAAGATTTCAATAGCGCCGCTCAGCAAACCTCTGACCCAATGAAGACTGATTCGACGGGACAAGCATTTGCAGGAACTGCAGATGAGCCCGCACCTTCTCAGATCAAATCACAAGACACGATTGACGCTGCACTACCTTTCACCAATGCCGAAGACTTGCTATAACTGCATGACGCAAAACAAAACAATTGCCCAGGTCGTATATCAAGTATGCACTCTCACGCCCCAGTTTCGCGCCTGATATCGATTGATCGAATATTACTAGAACGAATTATTATGGCGCACGGCTGAAGATATCAAGCAACGTCTACTTGGTATATGGAAAGTGATGGACAATAGTATCAGCAATGGCATTCGTGGACATACACAGAACCCTCTACCTGGAGGCCTTGGCGTGCGCAGAAGAGCGCCCGGTCTATACAAGAAGCTTATAGCAGACACGGAAGAGTGTGATCTCGAAGAGCTCAAAGTTGTAGACTACACCAAGAAACGGCCTGGAGTCATAGCCCTCGATCAACTGAGCGTTTATGCGATCGCCGTCAATGAGGAGAATGCGGCGGAAGAGTAGTGACTGCTCCTACCAACGGCGCTGCGGGAGTGCTGCCTGCGGTACTCAAGTACTACCTTGATTTCATTGTGATTACTACCACATTATTGCGCGTGGTTATGATTTATATCTAGCTCTTCATAAGTACAAAGACGCAAGCAAGTCAATGAAAGACGAAGCGGTGATCAACTATCTACTTACTTGCGCTGCATTTGGGATGCTGTACAAGAGAGGTGCAAGCATTTCGGCTGCTAAGATGGGTAATTATCTCCTATATAATTGGATATACTTTGATATATTTTCTGATATATCCCGGTAGGCTGTCAAGGAGAAGTGGGAGTTCCCAGTAGTATGGCTGCTGCTGGTCTGGCCGCTCTTATGGGTGGCTCTTTACAGCAGATCGAAAATGCTGCGGAGATCGGTAATTGTGCCCCGACTTGTCCTAATTCTATCTGACTCTATTTTGAAGGCATGGAGCACAATCTTGGGTAGAGCTTTGGTCAATCATGTTACCGATTATGCTGATCAATCAGGCTTACTTGTGATCCCGTTGGTGGACTCGTACAGATCCCGTGCATTGAACGCAATGCACTCGGTGTTGTGAAATCAGTGATGGCAGCGCAATTATTATTGAATGGTAACGGAGTTAGGAGGAGACGCTCAAGTTCAGGTTCATTGACATTTTTCCAGGTGTGCATCGCGTTACGTTAGATCAGGTGATTGCAACGATGAAACAAACGGGTATCGATATGATGTCAAAGCATAAGGAGACTTCCACGGTAAAGCATTCCGTATTATTATGGTGTGTTATGATATGCTAACATTCTGGTAGGGCGGTCTTGCTGTAAATGTTCCCATGTGCTGATCATTGGTATCATGTACTGCCGATTGTCCCCTGTGTTGCTTAGACGTAGACATCTACCTGCATAGACATAGACTGGAGGATGATTCCCATTCAATGCTTTTACTAACCCATTTTCGTTTACGCTTTGTTTAGATAGACTCCATTTTCGTTTAGAGGATACTGCTCGCTAAACATCGCTTCTGCATCTTGTAGGCGCAGTCATTTCTGTACTAATCCACCAGTCATCATAATCAGTGGTTCAAGCGTCATCCCAACGCGCTTTCAAAATCGTTCGAATGGGTCTCTTTGCAGTGTTCTCCTTCAAATTGTGTGATTTCTCTTTGCTCCACTTCTTTTTCCACATTGGGTGACAAGGATTATTGAATAAGCTGATCTCGCCGAGCTTCTAAGGTGATTCTAACATGCGTAATGAACGCTTAAATTATATAAAGGCTCATGGACTACACTCGATGGGAGTGAACCTCGGTTGACACACGCAATGCTAGGTCAAGGAAAAAATCGCAACGACTCGCTATGAGCATGTTATCTTGTCAGCAATGCGTAGGGAGTATGTAGGTGTAGCCAACATTGTATCTGAAACATTAAGAATGCTAGCGGCCGGGACGGCCGCTTGCATTCATTGCGTCATTAACTTGCATGATTAATCGGTCACCACCATTCTTCGCACCCATTATTACACTACCAGTTTCATCCCTGAATGCTTACCTTTCAATGTGCTGCGTCACAATACCACCGCGATCCTCCTGCCAGTGTTTCCACCTTCCGACTATCCTCTACCCCATCCATGTACCGTATCGTCAAGTCGCATTTGTTTCGCTCACAACGCAAGGCACCAAGCCAGGACGAAAACAGCATGCCTCCTTGATTCCACCCGGACTATTGCAACGTGTTGGAGACGTGTGTTGACACGCGCGGCGGCAATGGCTAGGCGGAATCGCAAGCGAGTATGCACATACGGTGCGTCGAAGGCAGGGAGAGGCGCGAAGACGAGGAACAACGAGCCTGCACTATAAGGGTGGTTAGTGAACGCGTATACGACTGAGATACGCTATGTATTACCATCCAATATAGATGTTTCCCTGTGGCGACGACGACAGACGAGGAGCAGGAGAGCGGCAATCGGACAGTGCGCACGGGGGCAGGATGGGCGTCGCCACGCGCGAGAACAAGTGGAAAGGCGCGGGAGTGAAGGAAGAAGGTGAAGAAAACACCGAAAGGCACACTAACACATCATCATCAGATTACAAAAGCTAGGCAACGCAAATAGGGCTGCAACTGTAGCACGACGAATGCGAACCGATTTTGGCAAGTGCGGTATATGGTAGTATCAAAACGATAGTCATATTAGATTAGATTATAAGCATCACCGGCCACGATAAAACAATATGAAGAACGCAGATGACCTCAGATGCTTAGATGCGTATATACATTCACGGGACAAATGATACGAGCACAAGCCGAGAGGATTAAATCTCCAATCGAGGAGCCCAACGAGACAACATCACCAGGACGAGCGCGGAAATCAGTTCCAGAACTCGCAGATACGGTATAATTCACATTTAAGAAGCGAGAGAAATCGGCCCATGATATGGCCTGACTGCCATGATACAAATTCATGAAGAGTTCATCCCAAGCTGCATGGATTCAACCATAAAGGTTGCATACCCATTTGAGGGTGTAAATTATTTTTATTCAAGAGAGGTACAAAAAAGTATATGGGGTATTCATTGGTGAGGTAGTTAGCTATCTTCTTATTTTTTGTACTTAGTCAAACAAGGATAAACTTTGATTGGCTCGATATGGTAACTGCGTCTATACCTTCTTGAGCTCCACTGATCAAATTCTGCATCAAGTTCCGCCGTGTGGTCCCTTCAAAGCTGAGGAACAATGTTGCGTACATACGTGGTCTTCTCCTGCTTTCCGGTTTCCTATGGTTCTACATCACGAAATTCTCAATGTTCCAGACTATACCGAATGAGATTCCGCAAACGGAGGAAATACATTCAGCAAGGGAAGAACTTACTGCTTACCTCATTCCACTTACGACCAAGGAGCAGACGTCCACCTTCAAAATATGTCCCTCGCCTACCGAGCCTCGAGCTCAAATCAATCACGCGAGCTGGCCGTGCTCGGGACTTCCCTCCACCGATCCAAACTTCCGTTTATCTATATGTCATAGCAAACAAAGATGCAACGCGTTCCAACTGAATGTTATCCATACCGGATGCGACGCTAGAAATAAGCCGCATTTCACAAACACAGAACTCCAGAGTTTTGTTGGTCAGAAGTACGGACCAGATGCTTTTATTCTGATGACGGAGGGCACGGAAAAGTACGTTTCCGAAGAGCCAGTATACAAAGGTGATTGTAAATATACATTCAACGTCGCATTACAAAATGGTGGAAATGCGACAGTAGCTCTATGGCAAACTTATGAGGTATCACGATGCTTCTTAAATACTTGGCACCCTCAGGAGGAATAAAGATACTCACTAGCCGCTTATAAAAGAATACAGTATTTCAAGAAGCGGGAACTGGGTATCCCCGACAGCTTTCAAAGCAGCTTCTGCGCCCTATAAAATTACCTCAATGCGCTCCTCAATGCATTGAGTATATCAGACAAAACCCACGCTCACATGAACTAGTTCTTTCTATTTCGTTTGCTTTCGGACTGAGCATGCCAAAATGCTCCACTGATCGAAAATCTACCTTTCGTGGGGCATTTCTACCGAAGTCTCCAGATAGGCTGAGTCCTCAATTGCCATTCAATTTCACGGATAAGTATGGCTTCCAACCAGAAAGCTGCATTTGGAGACACAATGGTCTCAGATATGAAAGTCACGACGATTGTACAAGAATCCCAAGTAAATTCCAGGTCATTGGCGATTCTCATGCCCGGACGATATATAATAATGCCATCGTACACAGGATGAAGGGCAATCAGGATCCGCTCCATTATTCGGTTCGTTTGACTTCAACTTTCACATTGATCTGAACTGAAGTCGTTTTAGAAAAAGACTGAATATATAGACACAACTATCGATAAAGCGAGATTCTTGTTGCAGTGGGATCCATATGGCGATAATTTGAAGAAGAGCGGATGCGAGGTACTCGACGGTCTCAATGCTTTGATTGTTGCGATCGGTGCCCATCACGCAACACACCTGGACATTGAAGCATTATTCCTTGATCTGGACATGATTTATAAGCTACAAGACTGCGGCAAACAAACGAGACTGGTGTTCATCACATCTCCTCCCACGGTCCCTCGCACAGACGAGTGGCCAGAGAGCTATAAAGATCGTCGGTCTGGCGCTCGGATGCGGGAATTTGGCGCATTGAGTAAATCGATGATCGAAAGGAAGTATTCGAAATGGTTCGTAGTTCACCAACTGGAGTTGTTGACGCCATTCTTATTTGATCCACTTTTTGGTGACCTGGCTCACTACGTAGCGACTGACGGATTAGACGCCGTGCTTGATGAGGTGACAGCTAAAGCGGGTATATGCCAATGACCAGAAAGTACAAATGAAGTCATTCGATTGGGAGTCAAGTCTATAACTTTTAACCAATAGGTAGATCGATCGAAAGATTCTGTTTCTCGCATGTTTTCTTCACTGAAATACCCATGTGATTGCATTAAGTGTGAGAAACGCAATGCAGAAAAAAGTATCGCTTATCTCATCGATTCCTCGATGGCGAAGTTTTACAATCTGAGGATGCGCTCAAAAATCTCTATTAGGAAGTAAATTTGGATATGAGGCACTCTCTCAAGATCTAAGAACCTTTGTCAACGCAATGGCTTGTGTCATCTCCACGAATCTCGTATACCGCTACTATCGGAAAGCACACAGGCCATTACCAGCCATAGTCAGCCCATGTATCTTCCTCTCCAATTTCGACGAACTGATGAGTACATTTGTCAACCCAACCACAACGCAGCTCGTCGATTAAACTTCCCCAATTGCTGCCCCGTGTGCCCAGCCAGCTGTTACACTCTAGAGACATGAATATACTGACCCACCAATCTATAAATAAGCGTTTCATTCCCTCTTTTGTTTTTGTCCAATCAGGTTTATCGGCGCCTTCGTATCGCTCGGTCGATGATGTTATGAGCATAATGCCCGTATCAGAGGTGGTATTCAAAGGCTGATATTTTGAGACGAGGTCGGCTGCTCTTTGAATGATTGAAAGCGAGTCGGAGGTTACATAAAATATATGGTTCATAGATAATGGATTCTCAGCAATTAGCTTATCGGAAGTGCGAGCAAATTTGTCGAATGGAGCCAACGTCATTTCTATCGGATCAGCTGAGTACAATGTTGGTCTAATTGTTGTGTAAAGGTATTTACCCAAGTCTTTATCGCCACGTCTGATATGCCAATTTATGGCTTGCGAGGGTAGTGAACGATAGCCGGCGCTCAAATCCTGATTGAGATCTTCTTTTGATATCGTAAAGCGCCCTGCGCTCCATGATCCTCGACGAACCTCATGAAGATTCTTTTGCACTCTCCGTTGGCGAATTTTGGCAAGACTCCAATCACTCAGTCGACTGAGATAGATCGCACTCTGTGTCCTCCACCACTTCTTGATGTATGGTAAGGAAGGTTCGATATTCTGCTCTGCCAAGTTTGAGCGCAAGCGTTGAATCCAGATATCAGGAACCGTGTTTCGATCGAAGTTCGTTCCTTGAAACACAGTGAAATCAGGCTGTGCCATATGTGAGCCTGTTACATTGAGGCCTTCAATAGTTGTGCATTCAGATATAGGAGCGAAGAAGCATTCTCTAGTAGTACTTCGAATGCGATCTGATCTACAGTCCTCTGGAATGTACGAATAGTATGCGTCTGGAGAGTCGACGAGAATCATGTTGTGGTTAATGGCAATCGCGAGACTGATGCCCATGACTATATGTTTGATTAGTGATGCCGAATACGAAGGTGTTTGATAGGATATACCATGAAGCGTAGATCCCATCCCATGTCTATGTACAGCGCTGTACATGAATGAGGATTGATGACAAGTTCTGCCTCGTCTCGAGGGATTTTGGTAGTCCACGAGCCATGTTTGGAATTCAATCGTCAACGGGGGCAGCTTAGTAGTGTCAAGTGAGCTAAGATGCCTAAGATACGCTTCTGGGCTTTCATCTAAACTACGACCAGATTCAGTACGCCAGCTCAAGGTCTACCCCGTTATCATGTAATACTTGTATAGACCCTCGTGCGAGCGAATTTTTGGTTCCTTGTCCCGATATCCCAATCGTGTCATTGCGCGTCCTTGTGTTGTGCACCTTGTCGGTTGTAGAACATAATGAGTTACCAGTACGAGGCCTAAGATGACTCCGCAAAGAGCTTTGTATCGCTGAGTATGGGGTGCGATGCGACCCATTGACTTGGCTAAGTTAAGTACAAGTACAAAGTAATGAAAAGAGAGAAGGATCTCTGAGCAGAAGGGATCTATAGAGCTTATATTGTATTGTGATGAGTACTCGATTGCAGACTGTGCCATCTCAGGCATTCAATAAGCATTTATCAAGGGAACATGCGCGCTAATACTGGGATGCATTTGCCGGTTGTGTCATCCAAAAATCCAGGTTTTTCTTATGCACGTGCAAATTATTAACATTGTAGCGATGGCCCTGCTTCTCAACATGTAGGGTCCAGTACGACTTATCTCTATATGTAGTATTCAACCACAGATAAGTATCCATTATACCATCACACTGATAAACAGCTGCTTCGTTCACGAACCCTCTCGTGTCTACTCCTCTAGGATAATCGGTGCCAGTAATGTATTGTCCAAGTGCGGCGGCGTCGAAGATGGACAAACCAAGCTTATGGAAATTGTTCGAGAAGCTATTTATGTCTTCTGAAGACTCGACAGTCTCCCCATTTTTTGATTTTAATGCTTTAGCATACGTATCTTGAATAACCGGAAAAGTATCGATGGCGTCTGGAGTCCTCTTGCTAGTATAATAGTCGGCAATATGGTGCATATCATTCTTGTGTGCTTGCACTTTACTCGTGAAGTATGTGTTGAACTCATCCAACGCTTTCTTGTTGTTGAACCATGTCATGCCGGCGATTCCTCGGTGTAAGGCGTCCCTTGTGAACCCAATTCCCGGGTAGCTCGCTTTTAATACATTGATATATCTTCTGGCGTGAAGATATACGAGATTATCCATCTCGATGGTGAAAATGTTTTCTAAACTCCTATGGTGTGCAAGAGCTTGCAAATATTTGAAGCGAAGCGAAGAGTAAACCCACAGCGGATCGGAATTGATTGCCCTTAAGTGTTGCTCAAAGGAACGTATGGTCTGGCCGAAATACGTTGCGCGAAATGATTTCAGCGAGGTTACGTCTATAATGTATACATTGTTTTCGTTGAGGATAGATTTGAGTTTCGCTGAGATACATTGAGTCTCTGCTATCAGGTATACGTCCACTTGATCACTGATAGGATTTGAGAGTCGCAACTGCTTTACACAATGTTTCAGATATGCTGGTGGGCTTGTAGGCCCTAGGTGAAGAAGTACAAAGTTGATCACATCATTGCGCTGCGGATGGGTGTATGCGGCCTCGCTTTTAGGCGGAAGAGTCTTGTATAGCAAGATGAGAAGGATTATGCCGTTTACGAGGAGATGTAGGAGAAGCCTTCGCGGGAAGCGTTGCCTCATTTGCATCGGACTTGTTATGTAAGAAGGAAAAGAGGTACAGAGATTGTACTTCGTTCCTGTTATCGTTCTGCTATTACTTGTTGATTTGAAAGACATTAAGGCATTATATTGTTCAACCTGTAGATGAATAGCATATCATCCAAATTAGATACACCGGTTTCTCATTAGACCTGTGTTGTTCCTCTGGTCTGGGAGGTCCATATGATCAGGTGGAATTCTCGCACGTGTTGTCAAGTAAGTTGACTTTGCGAGGGAAGTTCGATTCTTAATTGTACTGAGCAGGTGTGATAGTTCATCCTGAATGTTTCTGTGCGTGCAATAGTGAGCTACAACTTCCAGCGCGACAAACCTGGGGAGGGAGCTTCGAGAGAGGCCCTTCCGAAAAGAGTGAGGGCTTATGTGTTTTATATTAGAAATTTCTCTCTCAAGAGAGAGTTACATCTGGTTCGATTTGATAAGGCAGATATGTTATCTGGACAGAGGCGATACAGTGCGATAGTGTGGGCAGAGAG
>Ga0160428_1002108_pt1 | contig 12889 bp, 13 predicted proteins | sample SolpanmetagenomM_FD_108198 | JGI IMG/M metagenome (GOLD analysis project Ga0160428, IMG submission 108198) | Solar panel surface microbial communities from Lawrence Berkeley National Laboratory, California, USA - M | ecosystem: Engineered > Built environment > Solar panel > Unclassified ... | reverse complement strand
TATAGCGGTTTCGTGAACCATATAGACCATACAGCACAGATTACGTAAGACCCTTTATGCAACCTTATTCGCTTGATTTACGCACCCGGGTGGTAACTGCCCTCCGCCAGCCGGGGTCCCGCCAGGCGGCTGTTGCCGAACGCTTCGCGGTGAGCGTAGGCTTTATCAAAAAACTGCTGCGCCAGGAGCGCGAGACCGGCTCGCTGGCCCCCAAACCGGCCAGTGGGGGCCGGGCCCGCTACCTGGATGCTCCCGCCCAAGCCTGGCTGGTAGCCTACGTGGGGCAGCATGCGGATGCCACCCTAGCCGAGCTAAATCAGGCCTGGCAGGCCCAGGGCGGGCGACCCGTGGGCCAGACCTGCCTCTGGCAGGTGCTGGACGAACACCAGCTGCGCCGTAAAAAAAAAGCCGTCACGCCAGCGAGCGCGACACACCGCGCGTAGTGGCCCTGCGCCAAGACTTTGTGGAAACCGTCGCCCAACACTACGATCCGCGCCGGTTCCATTTTCTGGACGAAACCGGCCTGCGCCTGGACGAAGGCCGTCGCTACGGCCGGGCCGTGGGCGGAGCACGCGTAGGGCAGGCCGTGCCACTGCGGCGTGGGCCTTCGCTCACGCTTATCGGCACGCTCTCCCCGCAGGGCCTGGGGGCCGTGCAACTCTTCGAGGGAGCGCTTAATTACCAGCGATTTGCGCTATACGTGAGCCGCTTCCTGGCCCCCACCCTGCGGCGAGGCGACGTGTTGGTGCTCGATAATCTGGCGGTCCATAAAATAGGCGGCCTGCGCGAGTGGCTGGCGGAACGGGGCGTAGACGTCTTGTTTCTGCCGCCGTATTCCCCGGACTTCTCGCCTATCGAGCAGGCCTGGAGCAAACTCAAAACGGCCTTACGCACGGCCGCAGCTCGTAGTCGGCAAGCGCTGGAAGAGGCCGTGCGGGCCGCCGTAGACTGGATTACCAGTGCCGACGCGCAGAACTGGTTTGACCATTGTGGCTACCACGTCCAGGCCAATTAAAATGGGGTAAATGGTTCGCGAAACCGCTATAGCCCCTTGCTATAAATAAGAGTTATTTAACGAAAAGAAATTGCCTTTTCAGTAAGGCATACATTTTATTCATCCGCTGGATGCCGCTCAGTTTTAAATTATAAATTACCTTTGTAAATGCTATCATTTAGTTGCTCTAATTATTACCTGCTGTTACGCACTACCCACGTCAGCTTGCTGGAAATGACCTCCAGGAGAGCAGAAAAAGCCTGTTTCCAGCAAACTGGTTCAGGTGCTGCGTAACATCAGTTATTACCTTTTTCACGGCATTGACAAAGGTTTTCAGGAGCTGGCAAAGACTAAACTCTTTCTCTTAAAAAACAATAAAAGCTTTTTATAATCCCATTCACAATGACATTTCCTGTACGTTCTAATCTACTCACTTCAGCTACTTCTCGCATTGCCGCCTGGCGCGGGCTAATGGCGGCTTTTTTCTTCGTGCTGGGCAGCTTTTTAGCCGCCCAGGCCCAAAGTCAATCTCCTTTTTATTGCTACGATGGTTTAACGTACCAATTTCAGGGAGGATCGGGTGGTACATCTAATGGCACTTATTGCAATGCATTGGATTTTGCTTCCGGCACGATCACGAGGCAAGGCACAAACAACGGCAGTAATGGCATCATATTCGGTAATATTACTCTGAACGCCTTCGGCTATAATCCCGTGGATAACTACCTTTGGGGCCAAGTCAATAACTCAAACCCGACTCAGCTAGTTCGGGTGGGTACCGAGTTTGTGGGCCGGGGCTTCACTTATGCGTTTCCGAACGGCTATAATGAAACGGCGTTTGTAGTGGGTGATATAGATAAGAATGGCATCATGTACATGACGCGAGGCGGGTCGTCAGTAGGCCTCAACAGAACGACAACCGAGATCTACATAATCGACCTGAAACAGGTGCCGGCGACGCCTAATCCCGCGACTCCGGCGTCTCCCCTTACGGTTACCGTCTTATCTACTCCGGTGAGTACGTACCTGACTGACTGGGCCGTGAGCCCGAAGGATACTTGCCTGTATGCTCTATATACCTATTTCTCTGGCACCAATACTGCTAAAACGACGCTCTATCGCTTTGCGACGCACGACCGTACGTTCAACGGGCAGAGAATAACTGCCGGCACGCGCCAAACGCTGGGCACCGCTACGGGTGGCAGCACTCCCATCGCGCCAGCTAACTTTGGGGCAGCTTTCATGGACAACAACGGCAGCTTTTACGTAGTGGCCAACGTGTCGGGCTACACGCATCGCATCGACAACCCCGATAAGCTGCCGGCGGTCACCGACGAGACGACGCCCGTCCCGGTTACGTACATAGGAACAGCCCCAAACGCAACCGATGGCAACACTGATGGAGCCCGCTGCGCGCTCTCGCGGCCCACTTCAGGCTCAGCAACCCCCCTACCCGTTTCGCTGGTTTCCTTCGTGGCTACGGCGGCCCCCAACCGCGGCGTGCAGCTTGCCTGGAATACGGCCAGTGAGCTGAATAATGACTTCTTCGAGGTGCAGCGCTCGCTCGATGGCAACACCTTTACGGCGATCGGCAAGGTGGCTGGTAACGGCAGCACGGCGCAGCCTGCTACCTACTCCTTCACGGATGCCGCGCCCGGCAATGCGGCCACCTACTACTACCGCCTGCGCCAGGTAAACTTCGACGGCACCAGCACCTTTAGCACCGTGCGCGCTATCACGCTCGCAGCGGGCACCAGCGCCCTCGTGCTCACGGCTGCCCCTAACCCGACTACGCCCGCCAACCTGCGCGTGCAGGTGCAGTACGGTGGCTCAGCCGCAGCCCCGGCCGTGCTCACGCTGCACAACCTGCTGGGCCAAGCGCTCTTCACGCAGGCCGTAACGCTTCAGCCAGGAGCCAACGTGCTGGCGCCTGGTAGTAGCGCTGCGGTAGCTCCCGGCGTCTACTGGCTCACCGTCGGCGGCGATGCTACGCTGGGCAAGCAGGGCGTTAAAGTGCTGCTGACGCAGTAAGCAGGATTACCGGGTTTGGGACAACTACCCCTAAGCCCTTTTCGACTGCCTTATCTAAAAAGGCCCGCCCTACCCGGCTCGTCCTTACCCAAAACTCAAACGCCCTCCCGGCTATACGGCTGGAAGGGCGTTTTTGCATGGTTGCCTAGCCGATTTGCCGCTTTTCAAGCGAGGGCCAGCCAGCGAAAAAGGACCTTGGCGTTACCTTGGAGAAGTCGGAAAAAGATGTGGGTAAGGACAAGCCCTACCCGGCAGGCCTTTTTAGTGACTGCATACCCTGGCCACCGTTCCGAACGGACTTGACGCCGCTGCGCATCCCCTGCGCACCATACCAAAGGGTCTGCACACCCCTCCGAATGAGGTCAACACCGGTGCGGATGCCCTTCGGTAGGGTGGCGGTTGGGCGGCGAACCACTACCTTGCGGCTTCACCGTTATTCCTCATTACTAGCCCCATGAAAAAAGCTACCGCCGTGTTGCGGCACTACTCCAAGCCCGATGCCACCATGCGCCAGCACATGCGTACCATGCACGCCCACTACACCACTTACGCGGCGGCTTTCCAGGCGTTTGACGCGTAGTATGGCGCGCGCTGGCCGCCCTCGCCGCGGCCGATGCCGCCCAGCCGGGGGCCGTGCGCGTGGCCGAGCTGAAGCAGAACACGGCCACCGTCAACGACGTGATGGCCCAGGCGCAGGCCGCCCTGCAAACGCTGTTTTACTTCGTCGGCCAGGCGTTTCCGCACAACGAGAGCCGGCTCGACTAGTACGGGCACCAGGGCTACGCAGCCGCTCGCAGCAGCCAAGACAAAATGCGCAGCCTGCTGGCCATTGCCCTCGCCTTAGCCACCCGCGACCAGGCCGACCTGACGGCCAAGGGCTATTCGACGGCGCAGCTGGCGGCGCTGGCGACATTCGAAGCCCAGCTCACGACCACCAACACCGCGCAGGAAGTAAAGAAGGCGCAGAACACGGAAGGCAGCGATGCTTACCTCACCGCCCAAAACCTGGCCTACGGCTTTGGCCAGGAAGTGAGCGCGGCGGCCAAAATTCTCTTCGCCCAGGGCGCAGCTACCTCTCCCCTCTTCCGGCTAAGCAGCCCCGCTGCCGCGCCGCCGGCCCCGGCCAAGTAGCCCGCCGCCTGCCACGCCCCTCGGCCCACCGGCCGGAGGGCGTTTTGCTAAATCAAAAAGGCTAGCTACGAGGTTTACGGGTACCTTGCTCCCGTTAATTTTTCCCTGACATGGACCTCCAACTAACCCATAAAACGGCCCTCGTTACGGGCTCTACGGCCGGCATCGGCCTAGCCATTGCGCAGCGCTTAGCGGCCGAGGGCGCCGCCGTCATTATCACCGGGCGCACCGCAGCGCGGCTTGCGGCCGCAAAAGCGGCCATTTTGCAACAGACGCCACAGGCTAACGTGCACGGCGTGGCCGTCGATTTTGGCGAAGCTAGCCAGGTCGATAATTTGCTTAAAGAAGTACCCACGGTGGACATTCTGGTCAACAACGTGGGCATCTTCGAGCCCAAGCCGTTTGCCGAGATTGCGGATGCCGACTGGCTGCGCTTTTTTGAAATAAACGTGCTGAGCGGCGTACGCCTGGCGCGCCAGTACTTCCCCTTGATGCTGAAGCAGGATGCGGGCCGCATCCTCTTTATTTCGAGCGAATCGGCCTTGCAGATTCCGGCCGAGATGATCCAGTACGGCACCACCAAAACGGCCCAGCTTGCCGTGGCCCGCGGCCTGGCCGAGCTAACCAAAGGCACCAACGTGACGGTAAACTCGGTGCTGCCTGGCCCCACGGCGTCGGAGGGAGTAGAGGAGTTTTTGCAGAAGCTGGCTGGCGCCGGCAAAACCCACGAGCAGGCCGAGCACGAGTTTTTCCGCGATGCGCGGCCGTCGTCGCTGCTCCAGCGCTTCATCACACCCGCCGAAGTTGCCAACATGGTAGCCTACCTGGCTAGCCCGCTGGCCGCGGCCACCAACGGCGCCTCGGTGCGGGTAGACGGCGGCGTGGTGCGCAGTATCTAGCGCGGTTCTCTAGTTGGTATACTAGGTTGCCTTCTTGGTAGGGTCCCACGCGGCAGGCAACCGCACCCCCCAACCTAGAATTACTCTATTTTCCCCCTACTCGTCCTTACCGCCGAGCAGCTTCCAGGCTTCTTCGTTGCCTTGCTGGCCGGCGAGGTGCAGGGCGGTGAGACCGCGCACGTCTTTGGCGGTGGTGTCGGCGCCAGCGTCGAGCAGGATTTTCACCAGCTCGTTGCGCCCAAACAGCGTGGCAAACATGAGGGCCGTGCCGCCGTTGCCGTTGGTGAGGTTGAGGCTGGCGCCGCGGGCGATGAGCAGCCGGGCGATGTCGGCGTAGCCCTTGAACGCCACGCCCATCAGGGCCGAGTTGCCGCTGGCGTCCTGCAAGTCGAGGTCGGCGCCGGCGTCGATCAGGACCTGCGAGGCTGCGAGGTGGTTGTCGTAGGTAGCCAAGATGAGGGCCGAGTGGCCCTTGCCATTTTGGGCGTTGATGTCGACCTGCGGGTCTTGGAGGTAGTGCTGAATGGCGGGAATGTCGCCGCGCCGAGCCGCGTCGTAAAGCAGGTCGATGGGTTGGGCAGAAGTGAAAGACATACTAAAAGAGTGCTTGCGAGTTGGTACGACAATACGAGGGGACAAGATGTTTGGCCCAGCCAGCGCGGCTACTGCATATTTCGAATCAGCGCCGCGTAAAACCGGATCAGCTGCTGGTAGGCGGCGGGGCGCAGGCGCTCGTTGGTGCCGTGCAGGCTTTCGATGGCGGCCTGGTCCAGCAAGAGTGGCATAAAGCGGTAAGTGGCCTGCGGGCACAGGCTCGCGTAGGCGCGAGCGTCGGTAGCCCCCACCACCACGTAGGGCGCCACCAGCACCTGCGGAAACACGCTCTTAATGGTGCGGTGCAAGGTCTGAAAGGCGGCATTATCGGTGCCCGACACCGGCGAGGCAGCGCGCCCGGCGCCCGGCATCCGCACCCGAATTTGGGGGTCGTCGATGATGGCGCGCACCCGGCGCACAACGGCGGCCACCGAGTCGCCGGGCAGCAGGCGAAAATTGACGGTGGCCGTGGCCCCAATGGGCAGTACGTTTTCCTTATCGCCCCCGCGCATGATGGTGAGCGCCGTGGTCGTGCGCAGCGCCGCATTGCCGGCGGGCGTGGCGGCCAACGACTTTTTAATGAGCGGCCCAAAAAGCCACTGGTTGGCAAACACCAGCCGCTTGCCGAAGGGCACCGCCGGCGCCAGGTACGCGAGCAAGCCGCTCACGCCACCATCGAGCCGCGCCGCAAAAGGGTGGGCGTCGAGCCGGGCCACGGCGGCGGCCACCCGGCCCACGCTGGTGAGCGCCGGCGGCATCGACGAGTGCCCGCCCTGGCCGGTAGCCGCCAGCTCCAGGGTAAGGTAGCCCTTCTCGCTCACGCCCACCAGCGCCACGGGCTGGGTGAGGCCGGCCACGCCGTCGGCCTTGATGAGGCCACCCTCGTCGAGCACCATTGCGAGCTGCGGGTGCTGCCGGCGGAGCGCCGCCACGATAGTAGCCGCGCCGCGCTGGCCAGTCGTTTCCTCGTCGTGGCCGAAGGCGAGCAGCACCGTGCGCCGGGGGTGGTAGCCGGTGCGCAGCAGGTACTCCACCGCTTCGAGCTGGCCGATTAAGTTGAGCTTATCATCGAGCGCGCCGCGGCCGTAGAGGTAGCCGCCCACCACGCGCCCGGCAAAGGGCGGGCTGGCCCACTGCCCGGCGGTGCCGGGCAGCACGGGCACCACATCCTGGTGCGCCAGCAGCAGCAAGGGCTTGAGGCCGGGGTCGGTGCCAGGCCATTCGTAGAGGCGGCCGTAGTGATGAAAGACTTGCAGCTTGAGCTGCTGACGCACCAGCGGAAACGTGCGTTCCAGATACGCCCCCAATTGGTCGAAAGGCACGGTATCAGTTTCGGCATACCTGGTGCGCGACACCGTAGGAATGCGCAGCGCCCCAGCCAGGTGGGCATTGGCTGAGTCGGGCACGAGGGCCAGCGACGGGGCAGCGGGCCCGGCCGCCAGCTGGTGGTTGGGCAAGCGCAGCGTGTTGACGAGCAGCCCAGCGGCTAGCCCAGCAAGCACCAGCGCCAGGAAAAGTAACAGACGACGCATAAGGCAACGATTTTTTTCAAAAGAACACCATACTGACGAAGAAAGCGGCTCAGAGCGGTTTTGCAGTCGGCGTAAAGGTGTACCGTAGACTCTGCGAGTCCGCGAGTTAGAGGGTTGTGGGTGCTAACACGCGCGGACTCGCAGAGTCCACGATACCCTAATCAGTTGCCGCTTATCGTCAGCCCGCCGCGCCCACAGCCGGCTTATCAGCCAGCCAGCCGCTTGGCCCAGCGGCCTAGCCCGGGCTGCTGGGCCAGCCAGGCCCCCAGGTTGAGGAGCCAGGGCCGGGTACCGAGCAGGCGCATGAGCCGGTAGCTACGCGCGAGCTGCGGGCCCATGTGCCGGCGCAGATCGGCGTCGTACTGCTGCATGCACTCGGCGCTGAAATCTTGCCGCTCCACGCAGCACCGCACTTGCGCCGCGGCCATAATACCGCTACGCACGGCCATGTCGATGCCGTGGCCCTGCAAGGGGTCGATGAGCGAGGCCGCATCGCCGCACAATAAAAAGCGCGCCCCGCTGGCCGGCCGCTCGCGCCCGCCCCCAATGGGCAGGCCAAAGCCCATCACCGGCCCCAGCTGCCGCGCCTCCCGGAAGCGGCCAGCCAGGGCGGGGTTGGTAGCCAGGTTGCGCAGCAACAGCTCTTTAAGGTCGATTTTGTGCTTGGCTACCAGCTCGGAGAGCATGCCCAGGCCCACGTTGTAGCGCCCCGCCCCCACCGGAAACAGCCAGAGGTAGCCCGCTCGGTAGTCTTGGCTGAAAAAAAACTCGGTGGTGTCGCCCGCGGTGCCGGCCACGTTTTCGAAGTAGGCGCGCACGCCGGCGCTGTGGTGGGCGCGGGCCAGCCGCGGCTCGGGCAGCAGCCGGCGCCCCACTACCGACTGGGCGCCGTCGCAGCCGATCACCACTCGGCAGCTGATTTCGGCGCCGCTAGCCAGCTCGAGCCGGGCGTCGCCGGAAGAAATTTTCACATTTTTAAGGGCGGCGTTTTCCAGCACCACGGTGTCGGTGTGCTGGCGCACGAGGGCGAGCAGGGCCGCGTCAAAATCGAGCCGGGGGCTGTTGAAGGCCGGTAGCGTCCAGTGCATATAGAAGCTGCGGCCGCTGGGAGCCACCACCCGGCTGCGGCGCACATCTTCGCGGGGTTGCAGTTGCCAGAGAGCCTCTACGTAAGCCGGATCGAGCTGGCGCAACGCCTTGAAGGTGTGGCCCGGTATGGCATCGCCGCACACCTTATCGCGCGGGAAAGAAGCCTTGTCGAGTAGCGCCACCCGTAGGCCCTGCCCCCGCAGGGCGAGCGCGCAGGCCGTGCCCGCCGGGCCCGCGCCCACAATGGCGACGTCGTAGGTAAGGGAGGCAGGGCAGGGCAGTGGCACGGGGTAAAGGTAAAAGCCCGGGGCGGGTTTGTGAGGATAAGCTGAACTAGCTCCGTTTGCGCGAAAGTGAAATTTTTTAACTCATTTCCCCTTTATTTGCTGTAGCTAGCCAGCAGCGGGGCCTTGGTAATTTTCAGTTTGCACGGCGCTAGCTTTTGGCTTAAGTATTGCCTACCCTAGTATCTCAAATTTATCGGCTCCGGCCGTTAGCTTTACTTATGGACGACCTCACGCATGCTAATTACGGCCTTTCGGCCACTCCCGAAGCTCACCTCGCCGAAGAAACAGATAATGCCCTACCGCGTGCCGTACTGCGGCCGGGCCACCACTTCTTACTCGATGGCACCTGGCGCTTTGCCATCGACCTCGACGATATTGGCCTCACCGAAGAGTGGGAACAAGGCTACGACTACGCACACTCGGCGCAGTGGCCGGGCTCGATAGAAGCCCACATGGCGGCGGCCCACACCGGCGGCCCCGCGGCCTGGCAAGACAAAATAGTGGCCTGGTACGAGCGCGAGTTTACGCTGCCCGAAGTCACGGCTACCCAGACCCGAACCTTGTTTCAGCTCACCTTCGGGGCCTGCGGCTACGAAACACGGGTGTGGCTCAATGGCCAGCTGCTGACGACCATTGAGGGTGAGGCCGTGCACTACGGCGAGTACACCTCGTTTACCTACGAGCTGCCCGAGGAGCACCTGCACCTCAACAACCGCCTCACGGTGCGCATTGCCGACACGATGGACGCCGAAACGACCCGCGGCAAGCAGGAGTCGCACGTGTACAAGCGCGGCGGCATCTGGTACCAAACGCACTCGGGAGCTGTGCGCTCGGTGTGGCTCGAAACCGTGGAGCGCAACCGCCTGCGCTCGCGAGTGGGCGTAGTAAGCACCATCGAAGACAGCTTGGTGCGCTTCAACCTTACGCTGCGCATTCACGATGCGGCCGACTACGTAGTGCGCCTGCAAGTATTTGAGCCCGAGGCCGGGCCCGACGCGGGCCCACTCGCTACCTCCGACTTTGCCCTGCACTTGTCCGAAGGCCAGCACGAGCAGCGCTTGGTATTGGAGGTACCAGGCGCCGAGCTATGGTGCCCCGAAAACCCCCACCGCTACCGGCTGGTAGCGCAGCTCATCGATACTACGGGCTACGTAGCGCAAATTGAGGCGCGCTTTGGCCTGCGCAAGATTGAGTCTCGGGGCCGTAAGGTATACCTGAATAACGAGCCGATTTACCTCGACGGAATTTTGTACCAGCCGGGCACGGCTACCTACGCCGAGATGCAACGCCACATGCACGCCATGAAGGCGCTGGGCTGCAACCTGGTGCGGGTGCACATCGCCGGCGTCGACCCCCGCATCTACAACCTGGCCGACGAGCTGGGCCTGCTGCTGTGGGTAGAGGTGCCCAGCCCGCACAGCAGTACACCCCGTAGCCGTGAAAACCACCGCGCCGAGCTGCTACGCATGTTGAGCCTGATGGAAACCCACCCCAGCATCGTCATCTGGAGCTTGTATAACGAGGACTGGGGCGCACAGGACATCGCCACCAACCCGGCTACCCAGCGCTACATCGTACAGATGTACAACTTCATGCAGCTAGCGCACCCGCAGTTCTTGGTAATCGACAACGACGGCTGGCACCACATTTCTTACCAGGGGCAGCTTAAAACCGACTTGCTCACGGCGCACCTCTACACCCCCGACCTGGGCCGCTGGCGCGAGCTGCTCGACCGCCTCATCCACGGCGAGCTGGACGGCACGGCAGCGTTCCCGCTGGTAGTGGGCGACCCGTATTTCTACCGGGGCCAGCGCCCGCTACTGGTGAGTGAGTGGGGTGGCTTTGGCTTTTCGGACTACGGCGGCCCCGCCGATGCCGAAGCCCGCACCAATAGCATTCGGGACTTTAAGCGCGAGCTGCGCGCCCGCCCCATCGCGGGCGACGTGTATACCCAGGCCACCAACATTGAGGATGAGCGCAACGGCCTCATCGGCTTTCACAGCGGCGAGCTGGAAGTGCCGGCCGGGCTGCTACATTCGGAGCCCGGGCAGTCCGCCTAGCCACGGCTGCCCGATTTGCATAGCTTCGGCACCCTCCATAAAAGCAAAAGCCTTGACTACCAAGTCAAGGCTTTTGCTTTTGAAGTTATTCCCGCTAGCTGGCGCAGGCTTTTTGTAGCCAGTGGCGCGCGTCGGCGAGGTTGTCGAACACGGCGCCTTCGAAGGCCGTGAGCTGCGCGTAAAAATTGGCGGCCGACCCTTCGGCCAGCGTTTGGGGCGTCGTCACCATAGCGAAATGCCGCATGCCCGCTTTGGCGGCATTCGGGGCCCATTCGTTGATAATCCAGTCCATAGAGTGGTCCCAGGGCCCCCGCACCGACCGGGTATCGTTGAGCACGCACGAGTAGCCGGCTTTAGCCAGCGCTTCGGTATAGGCTTTGGCCCCATTCTTAATGTTGTCGGCCGTGAGGTAGCCCTGCCAATCTACAAAAATCCAACGGTTGGCTTCGTCCGTCGTGATGGTTAGGAATACCCGGCCCAGGGAAGATTTCAGTTCTTCAGTCATGCCGCAAAGCTACTCGCTAAACCGGTAGCAAAGCCAGCTACAAAACCCCTACCCCGCCAGCCGGGTTATCTTTGCAGCTACGCCCTCAGCGGCGCATTTGCCCTATGCCCGAATTAACGATAGATGCCGTCCGCCACGCCTTGAGCTTCGTGGAAGAGCCCGACCTGGGCCAGGATTTGATTACGCTCAACATGGTGGAGAACATTCAGGTAGAAGGCCAGGTGGTGTCCTTTACCGTGGTGCTGACTACGCCTGCCTGCCCGCTCAAGCAGCTCATCCACGATGCTTGCGAACGCGCCGTGCACACGATGGTGGATAAAGATGCTCAGGTAGTTATCACCATGACTTCGCGCGTGACGACCATGCGCAACAACAACACCATCTTGCCTGGCGTGAAGAACATCATCGCCGTGGCCTCGGGCAAAGGCGGCGTGGGTAAGAGCACTGTATCTGCCAACCTAGCCGTAGCGCTGGCCGCCAGCGGCGCCAAAGTCGGCCTGGTCGATGCCGACATTTCGGGCCCGAGCATGCCCACTATGTTTGGGGTGGAAGATGCCCGGCCGCACATTTTTCAGGGGCCGAACGGCAAGAACCTCATCCAGCCCATCATCAAGTACGGCGTAAAGCTGATGAGTATCGGCTTCCTGGCGCCGAGCGAAAACGCCATTGTGTGGCGTGGGCCGATGGCGTCGTCGGCGCTCAAGCAGTTTATTACCGAAGTAGATTGGGGCGAGCTCGACTACTTGCTGCTCGACTTGCCGCCCGGCACCTCCGATATTCACCTTACGCTGGTGCAAACCGTGCCTGTGACCGGCGCCATTATCGTAACGACGCCGCAGCCAGTGGCGCTGATGGACGCGCAAAAAGGTTTGCAGATGTTCCGCCAGCCGCAAATCAACGTACCCGTGCTGGGCATCATCGAAAACATGGCGTGGTTTACGCCGGCCGAACTACCCGAGAATAAATACTATATCTTTGGGCAGGGCGGCGGCCAGCGCCTTGCCGACAAGCACGAGGTGCCACTGCTGGGCCAGCTACCGCTCATTCAGGCGGTGCGCGAGGCCGGCGACGAAGGCCGCCCCGCTGTGCTTGCCGATGCAACTTCGGCTGCCGCTGGCACGTTCCGAGAGCTAGCCGAAAGCTTGGCCCGGCAGGTAAGTATTCGCAACAACGTAGCTCCCAAAACCACTATTGTTACTATGAACAGCCAGCAGTAACTAGTGGGTAACTGTTACCTGCGTAACTGATTATTCCTTAGGCCCCTGCCTCCCCAAAACTGTTCATTGCTCACTGTTCATTGTTAATTACTTTAAAGATGGAATCTGTATTGTCACGCGTTGAGCAAGCTCTTGACTCGCTGCGGCCCTACCTGGCTACTGATGGTGGCAACGTACGCGTGGCCGAAATCACGGACGCGGGCGTGCTGAAGCTGGAGTGGGAAGGCGCCTGCGGCGCCTGTCCCATGTCGCCCATGACCCGCGCCGGCCTCGAAGACTCGGTGCGCCGGGCCGTGCCCGAGATTACGGCGGTGGAAGCGCGCTAGCTTGCCAACAGCCGTTTGCTTTCGTTAGGTCATGCTAAGCCTTGCGAAGCAGCTTGCTCGCGTCGTTAGGTTAAGAGCCTACTGGCGCGAGCAAGCTGCTTGGCAAGCTCAGCATGAACTGTGTTTACGAAGCAAGTAAAAGATGAAAATTGGCGTCAAAATCCCGTTCGTGGGTCAGCAGGGCCCAGGCCTGGCGCAGCAGGCGGGCGGCCACGGCGCACAGG
>Ga0160428_1002107_pt1 | contig 12892 bp, 7 predicted proteins | sample SolpanmetagenomM_FD_108198 | JGI IMG/M metagenome (GOLD analysis project Ga0160428, IMG submission 108198) | Solar panel surface microbial communities from Lawrence Berkeley National Laboratory, California, USA - M | ecosystem: Engineered > Built environment > Solar panel > Unclassified ... | reverse complement strand
TGTTGCTGGCGAGCAATTTCGGTCTGCTGGCAGCGGGCGCCTATCTCCTGTCGGGCGCGCTGGCGACTCTGATCGCGCTTGGCGTCAACAAGGAACTCGGGCGGCGGATCTCGTAAGAGACGCCGTGCCGCCGAGGCAGACCGGAGGTGTCAGGCTGGCGACAGACGCCCGCACGATATCTCCGGCCTGATCTGTCAGGCCACCAGCTCTTCCAGCAGCGCCTGGACCCGTTCGGTCCGCGTCGCTTCCTCAGTCGGTTCCGTCAGCAGGAACCGGCCGTTTTTCTCGACCAGCCCCGCCTCTGCCGTATCCGCCGCGAAGTCGCGGCGCGGGGTTAGCGCGATGGCCTTGTCCCCGGCGTCGATCCGTCCGACCCGGGCATCGCGGGCGAGCAGTCTGACCCGTGCCCGTGCAAGCAAGGCCGTCGCATCGGCGGGAAGCGCCCCGAACCGGTCGACCAGTTCGTCCTCGAACGCATCGAGCATGCCCCCATCCGAGATCCGGCTAAGGCGAATGTACAGCGACAGCCTTATGTCGTCCTCGGGGATCCAGTCCGAGGGAAACCCGCCGGCGGGGCCGAGATGCAGTTCGGGCGTCCAGCGTTCGGTATTCTCGCCACGCGCTTGTCGCAGCGCGCCGCCGAGCAGATGCTGGTACAGGTCGATCCCGATCAGCTTGGTATGCCCCGCCTGTGTTTCGCCAAGCAGGTCGCCCGCGCCGCGCATGTCGAGATCCTGCGCGCTGATGTCGAACCCAGCCCCCAGCCGATCGAACGTCGCAAGCGTCCGCAGGCGCTTGAACGTACGTTCGGCGATGGCGTGATCAGAGTCGGTCAGCAGGATGACCTGACCGCGACGGTTGCCGCGTCCGACTCGCCCCCGCAACTGATGCAATTGCGCAAGCCCGAAGCGGTCCGCGCGCCACACCACCATCGTGTTCGCGCGCGGCACGTCGAGTCCGGCCTCGATGATGTTGGTTGCAAGCAGGACGTCGCCGTCGCCTTCCGAGAAAGCCACCATCACCGCGTCGATGTCGGCAGCCGGCATCTTGCCATGCGCCTCGACGATCTTGAGGTCGGGCGTGGCGCGTCTGAGCTTCTCGGCGACGCTCGCCATGTCCTCGATCCGCGGGACGACGACGAAGCTCTGTCCGCCGCGTCCCTTTTCGCGCAACAGGGCCGTGCGGATCCGGACGTCGTCATATTGGTCGAGACTGGTGCGGATCGGTTGGCGGCGCGCAGGCGGGGTCGCGATGATCGAGATCTGCTGTAGCCCCACCAGCGCCATCTGGAGCGTCCGCGGGATCGGCGTTGCCGACAGTGTCAGCAGATGCACGTCGCCCGATCCGCGCAACCGCGTCTTGTCCGCCGCACCGAAGCGTTGTTCCTCGTCGATGATGACGAGCCCCAGGTTCGCGTAGCTGACGCCCTTCGCCATCACCGCCCCGGTGCCGATCACGATCTGGATCGACCCGTCCGCGAGCCCGGCCTTGACGGCCTTTTTCTCCGCAGTGCTCGACAAGCGGGAGAGACCCTCGACCGAGATACCCGCGGCCTCGAAGCGACGTCGGAAGCTTTCGAGGTGCTGCCGGACCAGCACCGTGGTCGGGGCTGCGACCACGACCTGATAGCCGGCAAGCGCGGCGATCGCGGCGGCACGGAGCGCAACCTCGGTCTTGCCGTACCCAACATCCCCGACGACGAGCCGATCCATTGGCGCGCCGTGTGCGAGGTCCTGCCGAACCGCCGCGATCGCGCGGGTCTGGTCGGCTGTCTCGTTGAACGGGAAGCCGTTGGCGAAACGCTCATACGCGGCGGGATCGGGGGTGAAGACCGGCGCCCTCAGCGTCGCGCGTGTCGCGGCGAGCTCGGTCAGGCCGCGTGCGCTCTCCGCGATTGCCGCGTCGATATCACCACGCCGCTTGAGCCATGACGATCCATCGAGCTTGTCGAGCGTCACTGCCTCGGCATCCGCGCCATAACGCCAGAGCCGGTCGGCATCGTCGATCTCGACCAGTCGTCGCGCGCCGCCCGCATATTCGAGCACGATCATCTCGCCAGACGTCGCTTCGGCACGCGGTGCGGTTTCGAGCCCGAGGACCATGCCGACGCCGTGATCCTCATGCACCACCACGTCCCCGATCCGGATTTCGGCACCGCCTTCAAGCGGGTTCGCCGATCCGGGTTGCGCATCGTCGAGCAAGGCCCGGCTGCCGAGGAGGTCGGCAGCGGCGATCACGACGCGCTCGTCGTCGACGAAGCCGCAGTCGACAGGCATCGTGACCGTTGCCGCCATCCCCGGGGCGAGAGCACTCAGCGTGTCCCACGTCGGGCACTCGGCAAACGCGACCCCGAGCCGCTTTCCGACCCGTCCGCGGAGGAACCGAAGATCGCGTTTGCTTCCCGCGAGGACCAGCGCATGATCCTCCAGCAAGGGTTTTGCGAACCGCACCAGCTTGGCGAGCGGGGCTTTAACCTCCGCGAAACGAGGGACGTCCGTCATCACGTCCTGGAATGCGAGTGGTGTCCATCCCTTCACAGCGGCTTGCCACTGCTTCTCGTCGATCGCATCGATCTTGCCGGTGCCGCGCGCGGCGACATCGCTGGCGAGCTTCACGAAGCGCGCACGACGGCCGTCGGCTTTGTCCGACAGAACGATCCGCCCGGGCTTCAGATGTTCGAGGATCGCGACGGGGTCGCCCATCGGGGGTTCGGCGGCGCGTCCGATCTCAAGCGTATCGAGCGAGTCGAGCGTACGCTGGGTCACGGGGTCGAAGCATCGGATCGCGGAGATCTTTCCGTCGACCACGTCGATCCGTGCCGGACGGACCGCGTCGGCGGGGAAAATGTCGATGACCTCGCCGCGCACCGCGACCTCGCCCGGTTCGTCGACGCGGTCGTCCATGACATAGCCAAGATCGGTGACCATCGGCCCAAACGCCTCGAGATCAATCGCATCGCCCGTCGCGAGCGTTGGCGGAGCGCGATCGAACTGTTCCGCGGCAGGATAGCGCCGCGCCGCAGCTTCGCCGCTGAGGATCAGTGCGATCCGGTCGCGTTTCTTGCGGGTTTGCGCAACGCGCAACGCATGGAGCGTCGCGACTCGCCGCCCGGCATTGGCGGGGGAGGCGGGGGCGACATCACCCGGAAGCGTGTCGGTCGACGGGAGGAAGAACACACGCTTGCGATCCATTATCGCCGCGAGCGCGCACGCCAGCGCGTCGGCCTGCTGGTCGTCATCGGCGAGGAAGACGAGATCGTCATCGTCGAGGGAGCCGGCGATCCGGGTTGCGAGAAACGCGATGTTCATGCCGCCGACCTCGGTCGCGCTGCCGGGTCGAACGGTCGGTCGCCGCATACGGTCCGGGAGTGTTGCACGCCGTTCTGCTTGGGGGTCGTGCTTGAGGCCGGGTCTTGTAGAGCGGCCCGGGTTAGTCCGGCATAGCGTTCCAGCGGAGTGTCCTTCGCATCGGGTACAGGACTTGGAGAAACGCACGGGCCGTATTTAGAACCAAAGACGCGATGGTATTTTGCGCTGATCTGAAGCAAGCAGGCCATGGCGTCTGTTCCTTGCCCGTTAAAAGCCCGCGCGCCGTTACCCCGTCCTGCGAGCGCGGCCTGACGCTCAGAGCAGTAGTTCCGCCACCGCGTCGACGACTGCCTCGGCATCGAGCCGGTACAACCGGTACAGGTCGGGCAAGTCGCCGGTCTGCCCGAACCGGTCGGTCCCAAGCGGGCTGACTCGCATCCCGCGCACCCCGCCGAGCCACGACAGTGTCGCGGGCGCTCCGTCGATCACCGTCACTAGCCCCGCCCCGGGGGCAAGCCGGTCGAGCAGCGTTTCGGCATGGCACGGCGTGCGCTCGCCCCCGGTCCAGCGTTGCGCGTGGCGGGCCGAAAAGCCGCGGTGGAGCAAGTCGGGCGATGTCACCATCAGCAATCCGAGCCCCGGAACATCGTCGGCCAACGCTGTATGCGCCTCGAGGACTTCTGGAGCGACCGCGCCGGTAAAGACGATCGCGGCATCGCGCGCACCGGTTGGCTCGACCAGCCAATAACCGCCCTCGAGCGCATCCGCCTTCCACGCATCGTCGGTGCGCGAAACTTGCGGGATCGTCCGGGTCGACAGGCGCAGATAGGTCGCCCCGCCGTCGTCCGCCTGCATCTGCTCGAACGCCCAGTGCATCATCAGCGCGAGTTCATCGGCAAAGGCGGGCTCGAAATAGGTCAGCCCGGGCTGCCCGATCCCGATCAGCGGTGAGTTGATCGACTGATGCGCGCCGCCCTCCGGCCCTAGCGTCAGGCCCGATGGCGTCGCCACGAGCAGGAAGCGCGCGTCCTGATAGCAGGCGTAGTTGAGCGCATCGAGCCCGCGCGCGATGAACGGGTCGTAGACCGTCCCGATCGGCATCAGCCGCGTGCCGAACAGCGGCCCGGCAAGGCCGAGCGCGGCGAGCATCAGGAACAAATTGTTCTCGGCAATGCCGAGTTCGATGTGCTGCCCCGCGCCGTGGCTCGCCCATTTCTGCGCGGTCGGGATGCGCGCGGCGGAGAAGACGTCTGCGAGTTCCTGTCGACGGAACAGCCCGCGCTGATTGACGAACGCGCCAAGGTTGGTCGAGACGGTGACGTCGGGCGAGGTGGTGACGATCCGGTCCGCGAGCGGATGCCCGCTCTTGGCGAGATCGAGCAGAATTCGCCCGAACGCCGCCTGCGTCGACCATTCCGCACCTTCCGGGGCCGGGAGCGCGTCGGGCAGCGGGATCGCGGGCGCGGCGGGTGCTGGACGCGCGGTTGCCAGCGCGCTGCGCTCGACGACCGACCGTGCCTGCGCCGCGACATTATCACCGAGGCCGCCGTACGGGGCCCATTCGTCGCCCTCCGCAATTCCGAGCCGGTCGCGCAGCGCGTGGATCTGGCCGGGGTTCATGAGGCCGGAATGATTGTCCTTGTGGCCAGCGAAGGGGAGGCCGTAACCCTTGATCGTATAAGCGATGAACAAAGTCGGCACGTCATCGTCACAGCGCGCGAAGGCGTCGAGCAGCGTCTCGATGCAATGGCCGCCGAGGTTGGTCATCAGCGCCGCCAACGCGTCGTCGTCGTAGCTGGCGACCAGCGTGAGGGTTTCTCCGGCACCCGCAAGGTCCGCATGGAGCCGGGTGCGCCACGCGGCCCCGCCCTGATAGGTGAGCGCGGCGAATTCGGCATTGGGGCAGGCGTCGATCCAGTCCGCGATCGCCTGTCCGCCGTCGCGCGCAAACGCCGCACGTTGGAGCTTGCCGTGCTTCAACGTCTCGACCCGCCAGCCGCAGGTCTCGAAGATATCGTCGAAGCGCCGGAACATCCGGTCTGCAGTCGTGCTGTCGAGCGACTGGCGGTTATAGTCGACGATCCACCAGCAATTGCGGATGTCGTGCTTGTACGATTCGATCAGGCACTCGTAGATATTGCCTTCGTCGAGTTCGGCGTCGCCCATCAGCGCGATCATCCGGCCCGCGTCGGCTTCGGCGAGGTCGCCATGCGCGATCAGATAGTCCTGGATCAGGCTGGCGAAGGCGGTGATCGCGACGCCCAGGCCGACCGACCCGGTCGAGAAATCGACGGGGATCGAATCCTTCGTCCGGCTCGGATAGCTTTGTGCGCCGCCGAGCCCGCGATACCGCTGAAGCGCGTCGAGCGACTGTTGCCCTATCAGATAATGGATCGCGTGGAGCACTGGCCCGGCATGCGGCTTGACCGCGACCTTGTCGTTCGGGCGGAGCGCACCGAAGTACAAGGCGGTCATGATCGCGGTGATCGACGCGCAGCTTGCCTGGTGCCCGCCGACCTTCAGCCCGTCGCGGCTCTCGCGCAGATGGTTGGCGTTGTGGATCGTCCAGGACGACAGCCAGCGCAGCCGGGTCTCGATCGTGTCGAGAATCGCGATGGTTTCGGCGTCGGGGCGGGGGGCGGCGATGGTTTCCATTGCAACGAGATAGCGCGTCTCGCGCCGGATGCGACCGGAAAATTCAGCCCGCCTGCCGCGCCGCGAATTGTCCGATCAACCAGCTCCGGAACAGGCTGATCGTCGGATCGTCGAGATCGTCCGCGCGCAGTTTGAGATAATAACCGAACCCATCGTCGACGATCGTATCGTATGGCACGACCAGCTTGCCCGCCGCGATATCGGGCGCGAACATCGCGATGTCGGCAAGCGCGATCCCGCCGGACTGCATCGCATAGGTCGCCGCGAGCGACAGCGTGTCGAACGCAAGCCCGCGATTGGTGTTGAGCTCGATTCCGCTCGCGCGTGCAAAGGTGCTCCACAGCAGTCCGCGCACTTCGCCGTCGAGCGTGACGTGAAGCAGGTCGTTGTCGGACAGGAACAGCTCGAGCGACTTGCCCTTGTTCGCCTCCGCAACCGCGGGCGAGCAGACCGGCGCAACGCGGACCAGCCACAGCAGGTCAGTGATCCGATCATCGATATTGGGGCGGTCGAACACGATCGCCATGTCGGTCTCGGTGGTCGGCAGGCCCGTCACCGGCGAACTCGAGATGTCGATCCGCACCTCGGGGTAATCACGGTGGAATGCGCGGATCATCGGCATCACGACTTGTTGCAGCAACGACGGCGGGATGTGGATCCGGATCGGGCGGCCACTCAGGGGATCGTGGCTGACCGCGTTCATCGTCTGCTCGAGCAGGTCGAACGAGCGGCGCACCTCGGGAAGCAACGCCGCCCCCGCCGCGGTCAGCACGAGGCGCTGGCCCGAACGGTCGAACAGCTTCTGCCCGAGCAGTTCCTCGAGGCTGATGATGTGCCGGCTGACCGCGCTTTGCGAGACGTTGAGCGCCTGCGCTCCCGCGGTGAAGCTCATCCGCTGCCCGACCGCATCGAACGCGCGCAGGGCGTTGAGCGGGAGCCAGCGGCGGTTGATGATCTTCGACTTGGCGATGGCCCGTTCTCCGGCTGGCTGCAGCGGTCTGTATGGCGGGTATCAATCCGGTTCCATGCCCGAATGCAAGAGCGGGGGCTGATCGCCGGTCTGGCGGCGCGGCTCGTCGCGCTTTTCGCATGGGTGCATGCGCAAATGGAATTTTCCGGGGGTGGCCGGTGCATGCCACATCTTCCCTACGGGGCAGGAGCACAAGCGCGTGGACCTTTCAGGTGTTGCACAATGGGTGGGGTCGCGCCGGGCCGGGCATTCGTTGCCGCAAGACCTGTATCTGAGCCCCGAGGCGTTCGACTTCGACCTTGCGGCGATCTTCGGGACGTCATGGCTGTTGGCGGGGTTCACCTCGGAAGTAAGGGCACCGGGCGACTATCTGTCGTTCATGGTCGGGCGCTGGCCGGTAATCGTCGTACGCGGGCGCGACGGGGCGTTGCGCGCCTTCCACAACAGTTGCCGCCATCGCGGTTCGATCCTGTGCAAGCCGGGCGCAGGGCATGCGCCGCGGCTAACCTGTCCGTATCATCGCTGGAGCTACGGGCTCGACGGACGGTTGCTCGCGGCGGGGCGGATGCCGGACGATTTTGACAAGACCGACTATGGATTGAAGCCCGTTCATCTGGAGACGATCGCGGGGGCGATCTTCGTGTCGCTGGCGGATGTTCCGCCTGATATCAGCATCTTGCGACGCGATCTGACGCCGCTGCTCGAACCGCACAATCTCGCGCGCGCGAAGGTCGCGCACAAATCGGTGCTGGTCGAATATGCCAATTGGAAGCTCGTCGTCGAGAACGGTCGCGAGTGCTACCATTGCGCGAGCGGCCACCCCGAACTGGCGCGCACGTTTCCAGTATCCGCGACCCGGTACTTCGATCTCGAGGCCGCCGCCGCGCTGGCTTTCTCGGCGAGGATGGATGCGATCGGGCTTCCCACCGGACCGGTCGGTGAGGATTGGTGGCAGGCGGTCCGCTTCGCGCTCAACGACGGTTCGGTCGCGATGACTACCTCGGGGCAATTCGCGGTCAGGAAGCTGATGGTCGAGGCGGGCGCGGGCGATACCGGGTCGCTGCGCTGGGCAGTCGAGCCCAACAACTTCTGCCATTCGACCAGCGATTATACCTTCGCGTTCAACGCGATGCCGGTTTCTCCCGGGGAGACCCACGTGGTCTCGACCTGGCTCGTGCATGAAGAAGCGGTCGAGGGGGTCGATTACGACATCGACGAGCTGACGCATCTGTGGACACAGACCAACCTGCAGGACAAGGCGTTCGCCGAGGACAATCAGGTCGGTGTGTGGTCGCCGGGCTATACGCCGGGGCCGTATAGCCCGACCGCGGAATCGCTGACGCTGCGCTTCGTCGACTGGTATTGCGAGCGCGCGAGCGAATATCTCGCGCGGGTGCCGGCATGACGGTTCCGCGGTGGTGCTCCGAAACGCTTGCGGTGCGGGCGGGCTATGATCCGGCAGGCCCGGCCAATGCCGCCAAGCCGCCGATCTACATGACCTCGACCTTCGCTTATGCCTCGGCGCGGCAGGCGAAGGACATTCACGAAGCGTATTTCGACGGAACCGGGCCGGAAGTGGGCGGGGCGGGGCACATTTATGCCCGATTGAGCCATCCCAATCTCGATATGGTCGAGGCGCGGCTCGCGGCGCTCGATGGTGCGGAGGGGGCGGCGGTGTTCAACAGCGGGATGGCGACGCACAGCGCGATCGCGCTCGCGCATCTTCGGCCGGGCGACAGCGTGGTGTTCGGGCGACCCGTCTATGGCGGGACCAACGGGCTGTATACCGATCTGCTCCCGGGGTTCGGGGTGCATCATGCAAGCTTCACCGATGGCTGCGACCGCGCGAACGTGATGGCGGCGGTCGAGGCGGCGCTGGCGGCGGGGCCGCTCAAGCTGATCCTCGGCGAAACGCCTGCCAATCCAACCGCGGCGATGGTCGACATCGGCCTGCTGGTCGAGATCGCGGACGCGGTCGGCGCGCGGACGGGGACGCGGCCGATCGTGGTGATCGACAACACGCTGCTCGGGCCGATGATGCAGCGACCGATCGGCCTCGGGGTCGATCTCTGCATGACGAGCCTGACCAAATATTGTGGCGGGCACAGTGACTTGCTGGCAGGTGGTGTCACCGGGCGCGAAGCCCTGGTCGCGCCGCTGCGGGTCTTGCGGACGACGCTGGGAAGCCACCTCGACCCCTATACCTGCTGGCTACTGCTGCGCTCGATGGAGACGGTGCATCTCCGCGTCGAGCGATCGATGGACAATGCGCGCCGGCTTGCCGAAGTGCTGCGTGACCATCCGAAGGTAGCGAGCCTGACCTATCTCGGGTTCCTCGCCGAGGGCACGCCCGCGCGCGCGGTGTACGACCGGCAATGCAAGGCGGCGGGGTCGACCTTCTCCTTCGCGGTCATAGGCGGGGAGGCGGAGGCGTTCCGTTTCCTAGACCGGCTCGAACTGCTGCGCTTCGCGGTCAGCCTCGGTGGCTCCGAGACGCTCATCACGCATCCGGCAACGACGACGCATTATGCGCTTTCCCCCGACGAACGCGCGGCGGGCGGAATCACCCCCGCGACGCTGCGGCTCTCGGTCGGGATCGAGCATGTCGACGATTTGATCGCCGATCTCACCCAGGCGCTGGACGCGATATGAAGGTCCTCGACTCCCATGCCATCGACGGCAAGATCCCCGCGCCCGACGAGCAGTTCGACCTGATCGTGGTCGGCGCGGGCCGTGCCGGCACGACGACCGCGATCCGCGCGGCGCTGAGCGGTGCGAGCGTGCTGCTGATCGACGAGAATCCGGTGGCTGGGGCGGTGATCGGCAATGACGTCCCGCTTTTCTTTGGCGGGCGCGTGACCGGGGCGGTGCAGCACCCCGACCGGCTGGTCGAGCAACTGTTCCGCGCCAATCCCGAACTCGAGGCGGCGTTCGATGCGGGGGTCGATGTGCGGCTCGGGACGGTCGCCTGGGGGCTGTACGTGCCCAACGCCGCGCTGCGCGCGTTGCCGGGGCCGCTGCTCGGGATCGCGGATGCGGAGGCTTCGCGAATGGTCGGGTTCCGGCGGCTGGTCCTCGCGACGGGCGCGCGAGACATCGCGATGGCGTTTCCAGGATGGGACCAGCCCGGGGTGATGGGGGCGCAGGGGTTTGCCGCGCTTTTGACCCGCTACGATGCGCTGGCAAGCCGGCGGATCGTGATCCTCGGGTCGGGGGAGCTTGCGCTCCAGACCGCTCGGATCGCGCTCGAGGCGGGGATCGAGATTGCCGGGATGGTCGAGGTCGGCGACCAGGTTGAGGGCGATCCGGCGCTGGTCGAGGCGCTTGGGGTGCCGGTGTTTCTTTCGCATACCATTGCAGCGACCAACGGCGGGATCGACGGGGTCGAGCGGATAACGCTGGCATCGTTGACGGATGACGTCGAACGCACGGTTCTGGAATGCGATACGGTCGTCCTCGCGATCGGCGTGATGGCAGCGACCGAGCTGATCGAGGCGGCGGGAACGGTCGCCAACGGGTTGGTGCAACTGGTCGGCGACAGCGCGACGGTGCAGCCGCCAAGCGACGCGCGGTTACTCGCCTGGTCGGGCGCGCTTGGTCGTCATGCCGCCCCCGAGACGATCGTCTGCCAGTGCGAGGCAGTCACCCGCGCCGACCTGCTCGGAGTCCAGCCACCGCGTTATATCGAGCGGCCCGCACGGCTGGCGACGCGGTCGCTCGCGACGCTGCTTGCGGATGGACCCGCGCATCCCGACCAGATCAAGCGGCTGACCCGCGCGGGCATGGGGCCGTGCCAGGGTCGGCGCTGTCGCGAGCAGGTGCGCTGCCTGCTTGCGGCGGAGCAAGATGTGCTGCCATCCGAAGTCCCGGTCGCGAGCTTCCGCGCGCCGGTTCGCCCGGTGCCGCTGAGCGTGCTCGCCGACTGGAACGAGGGCACCGCCATGACCGCGGGATGGGATGTCTGGTTCGGCATTCCGACACAGTGGACGCCTTACGCGGTGATCGGCACCCCCGACGAAGCGGAGCATGTCACCGGTCTCGGCGGGACGCTGCATGTCTGACCGCGCGATCCCGCGCCATGCCTCGGTCGTCGTGATCGGCGCAGGCGTGACGGGGCTGAGCGCGGCGTGGTGGCTGGCGCGCGCGGGGGTCGATGTCGTGGTGCTCGACAAGGGCGTGGTCGGCTGGGAAGCGTCGGGCCGCAACGGCGGGGGGGCATCGCATTACCAGAGCCCGTTGTTCGCCGAGGAACAGCGGTTGTGGCCACAGATGGACGACCTGCTCGGTTATCCGACCGAATACCGGCGCGAACGGATCATCATCCAGCGCGATCCTGTCCTGCTCGAGCATTATCGGGCAGTCGGTCGGATGTGCAGCGCGATGGGCTACCGCGTCGACGATCTGGATAGTGCGCAGGTGCAGGAGATGGTGCCGCTGACCGATCACACCTGTCTTGGCGGAATTCATTTGCGCTTCGGCGGCCATGCCAATCCGCAGCGGACGGTACAGGCCTATGGCTGGGCGCTGCAGGATCTTGGCGGGCTGATTCTGCAGCATTGCCCGGCGCTGTCGATCGAGACGCGCGGCGGACGCGCGAGTGCGGTGGTGACGCCACGTGGCACGATCGCATGCGATGCGCTGGTCGTCGCGGCGGGGCCGCAGGCGGAGGCGTTGCTCGCGCCGATCGGGATCGGGTTTCCGCTCGCCGCCGCGCGCGCGGAGATGATCGTGACCGAGCCTGCGCCGCTGATGGCGATCGGCGGGGTGGACGGGAACGGGCTGTACGGTCGCCAGACGCTGCGTGGCAATCTCGCTTTCGGGGGCGGGCCGCATGAATGGCTGGAGACCGATCCCGCCGGGCCGGCGTCGCGCCCGACCTCGCCGCTGGTGCGCAACCTCGCGCGGCGCGTGGCTGAGCTGTTTCCACGCGCGGCCGGGCTTGGGGTGATCCGGTCGTGGGCGGGGATCGTCGAGAATACTCCCGACGGGCGCCCGATCCTCGATCGGCCCGCCAATCCGGGAAACGTCACCGTCGCGACGATGTCGGGCGTCGGCTTCGGCCTGTCGCCCGCGAGCGGCCACGCGATCCGCGATCTCGTGCTCGACGGGGTGTGCTCGTTTGCCGACATCGGCAAGCTCGGGCTTGCGCGCTTTGCGACGCTCGAACCCGACTGGCGCGAACGGCGCGGCTGGGCGCTGGAGCGCGCGGCGTGAAGCGCTATTCGGCGCTCGCCTTGCTCAAGGCGGGGTTGACCGGACAGCGTGGCTGGAAGCGGGCGTGGCGCGATCCGGAGCCGAAGAAACACTATGACGTCATTGTGATTGGCGGGGGCGGGCACGGGCTGTCGACGGCCTATTATCTCGCCAAGGTCCACGGCATTCGCAACGTCGCGGTGCTCGAGCGCGGGTGGATCGGCGGCGGCAATACCGGACGCAACACGACGATCGTGCGTTCCAACTATCGTCAGAAACCGCTCCACGACCTGTTCGATTTCGCACTCGGGCTGTGGGAGGGGATGAGCGACGAGCTCAACTACAACGTGATGTTCAGCCCGCGCGGGGCGCTGTTCCTCGGCCATTCCGACGGCGACATGACGCAGTTGGCGCAACGCGGCGATGCGCTCCGGTGTTCGGGGATCGATGCGGATTTGCTCACGCGCGACGATGTGCGCAACCTCGTGCCGTTGCTCGATATGTCGGAGGGCGCGCGCTTCCCGATCCACGGCGGGTTGATCCAGCGCCGCGGCGGGACCGCGCGGCACGATGCGGTCGCCTGGGGCTATGCGCGCGCGGCGGATGCGCTCGGGGTCGACGTGATCCAGCAATGCGAGGTCAACGGCTTCACGATGGTGGGCGGTCGCGTGACTGGCGTGGAAACTACGCGCGGGAGCATCGGGGCGGGGCGGGTCGGGATCTGCGTTGCGGGGAGCAGCGGGCGAGTCGCGGCGCTCGCCGGGCT
>Ga0160428_1002106_pt1 | contig 12893 bp, 9 predicted proteins | sample SolpanmetagenomM_FD_108198 | JGI IMG/M metagenome (GOLD analysis project Ga0160428, IMG submission 108198) | Solar panel surface microbial communities from Lawrence Berkeley National Laboratory, California, USA - M | ecosystem: Engineered > Built environment > Solar panel > Unclassified ... | reverse complement strand
TTCGATCTGTCAGAGGAAGGCTTACAAAGAGCTTGGGAGTTTGGCAAGATGAAATTGGGTGAAAGGATACGGCAAGGATTGTAATATAATTATATACATGTCCAAAAGTCACTTTTGTGATATCTTACGGTGCATCATAATTATCATGTCAGTGAATAGATTGTCAAGGTCGTGCCGTTTCTTTACTAGGGGAACATGGATGATTGTTATGTATATACAGCGTGTAATCCTTCTATAGATATTCTAACAAATTCAGCAATGTTTCGAATTGCTAATCAATTATCGATTGTATGATATCATGACGCTCTTTCCTGCCATGGGTCTATCCGTAGATTGCCATTCTTGGATATGTTGGAAGCACTAAGTTATACCGATGGAGAAAAGTTATAAAGATAATCGTTATAGGGGGGGGTATTTCATAAGAAGCTCTGTCCCCAAAACGGCATTCTATCATGAGAATTATTTTATTACCATTTGTCGTTTTTTACCTAGGTCGGAACAGAACAAGGGCTGGCTTGCAATATCAGCAAGTCATAAAACGATGACGCACAGCGGATATATGCATACCAAACCTTTTGTTTACGGACAAGACTGCTCATGTCGTGCACCTTTCCGAGACTGTGTTACGCAAACAGTCCTAGGAGTTGATCTTGCATCAATAATGCCTTTTTACAACACTTATTCAAGCCATTTCATGTACTATAAGTATCTAGTTTTCCTATCAACGTTCAATGTTCTTCCTTCTTCTATCCCTCTTCTGTTCTTTTCCGTCCTATTTCGTTTCTTTCATCCCTTATCTACTCGTCCTATTCTTTTTTGTCCGTATCATCTCGCATGTCTGTTCCACTGCATCTTATGCTGAGGTGATTGACACTTAACGCATCGCATCTGATTGGGCCATTCGTCCATCATGGACGTATCAGCCGAGATGCAAGCTCTGGTTGAGCATTTAGTCCTTCCGACTCGTTTACCTTCTCAACAGAGCCCTAACATTGACGACTTGTCAAAGATCGCTCTCGCTCATCTCAAAACTGCTTGTCAGCAGATGATGGACACTAAAACCAAACTCTTTTCTCCCCTGGAAGAATTGCACAATTCTTTGGTCGTATGTGAACACCTCAACAAGGGATCTCTGGATCAGGCCAAGTTTAGCGACTACCTGGTAACCATGCGCCCTGGTGAAGTCGTCACTTTATATATGGCTGCGCAGAATGCTGCATTGATGTTACGTAGAGAGGCAAAGTAAGTATCCTTTGCCAGACGATGATATGATTTATGATTAATGCTTTTAGTAACTCTGTAAATGAAGATATCATCTTTGAAGCATTTGAAGTTTCACCCAAGGCTGTGGATGTTCTTGCCGTAAGCGGGAGTCTGCAATGGCAGTTTCCTGGTCGTGCTGTCAAGATATCAGCGTCTGAATTCCAAACAACCTCTTTTCGCTCTGTTTTTGAAACCTTCTTATCACAGGCACACGGAGAACATCTCGTTGAAATGGATGAAGAGGCTCGTAAAGCGGGTACAAATATTTCAGAGATTCGCGAGACAAGCAAGCCTGATGTGATTACAAAGTTACTTATGCCAATCTTGGAAGCGATTGGGTCACAAGCTAACGTTTCGCCTATTCGTAAACGAATTCGCGATGATGTTAGCTATGCAAATGCTTTGCATCCTTGGAGAAGATTACCTTTCTGGCTGGTGCTTCGTATTCATTGTAGACGACAACTTGGCGTACTACTTGGAGATGTCGAAGGTCGTATTTGTTATAAGTTTCTGATGTGTATGTTGCTTACTAGCACGCTGAGAAATGTTCACAAAAGTATTCCGATAGAGCTGGCAATAACACTTCGATCAAAAATCTGTCGTCGACTGAAGAAACTTGAAGACGAGCAAAAAGAAGCTAACGGTAATGTACGGCCTCTATATGATCTTCTTTTTCAGATGTGTAGTACCATTATCGAGCGAGAAATCACGTCAGCTACTACGCACATCGAATCCACAGTTGATGACTATAAGCGAGACTCTCTTCTCAAATTGCCAGAGCTCTACAAAGATTCCACCTTGACAGATCGAACACTGACTCTTCATAATTCAAAGGATCGTATCGAAGAAGCTTTGAGTAAATCCGTCAATGCGTCAAGTAAAGAGCAGACTAAAGCTCTATCACCTATTGAGAAATTTGCTTACAAATCGCTGATACAACAGATTGATACCATGCATTCGTGGCTCCACCTTGAAAGCCAAGTTCGCGACGAATTATCAAGTCAGACAATATTGGATGAAGCTTGTATCATTTCTCGCGCGTCCACTTTGGCAAAATTTGTTCCGGAAATCACATCAAGCTATTCAAGCGATCCTTTACAGAAAAGTCAAGCTTTGTTGGTTGTGTTTGAACACTGGATGATTATAGATCAGTCTATCATCGAGAAAATACCACTTTGTACTGAATATCAACCAATCTTTCCCGTTGATATGCTTAATGTTTTACAACTTCCTCTATTACAGGATATGAAACGACTGCAGATACTTCAAGCGTATTTGAAAAAGCGACATGAGCAAGCAAGACAAACAAGTACTATATTCGGTCCGGTTACTAGTGATTGCTTTGCATTCGTATTTCTAAAATCATGCCCTGAACTTCAACAATACCTGGTACAAATTGAGACTGCTTCGAATACGATCAGGGAGCGGAAACGTTCAGAATGGCAAGAGAATTGTCGTCACTACGATGAGTTAACAAGCATCATAGGGACTGTTCGTCGGCATTGTGCGGAAGAGTACGACGAAGATGAAATCCGACCGACTTGCTTACACTGTAACGCAATAAATGAAAGACATAATATGAGCACAGCTGTCCACGAGGATCTGTTACCACTCCATGATCAAGTACGCAAGTCAGTCATGGTATTTGAACTTGCTATACCTCACCATTATTCTGCCTATCGTGATATATCTTGGTTTATGTTTCGTCAGCTGACTCATCCTGGAGCTCATCTTCAATCACAACCTGCACTTTCGCAACTACACTCGTACTCTCAACTCCGAAACTTTGACCATGCACCTGCTCGACAAGCAATTCGCATGGGAGCGTTGGAGAAGTCCTTTCTAATTGCCCATTATAGTACACGTAGTTTCGCAAAAGGTAAACCTTCCGAGAAAGAAGTGCTACTTCCACATGCGATGAAGTTTGACTATCTAGATGATTCACAAACTTGGCTTGGCAATCTACACTTGCCTCCAACACTTCAGCATTTATGCGGAATTTATGTACCAGGCATGCTACGATCGACAGTACTACCTGCTGTCACTCATCCTTTACCTAATCATGATAAGTTGTCATCGTATCGAATTCAGGCCAATCAAACCCTGTGCCCTTCGGATACTTCACCACATGAATTTCAAGCATTTCAAGAGCTCCTCTCTGGCTCGCGCCGGATATGGAGCGATTTGATCAGAGAACTCGGATCAGTCAATCTTGACTTTCGCAAGTACATAACTTCCACCGTTCTCGTACAACTTGGCAATCAAGCAGGGAGTCATGGTAATCAGCTCATTTTACGGGATACTCATGTTGTGTTTGAGGAAGAAAACTTTGTGGAAAGGTTGTTGAAGTTACTTTATTCTCGATTAGACAGTATACGTGGGAATTGGCGAGAATCAAGCACAATGGAAGTAATTCTATCCTTCGGTAGTCGATTATTTCAGCTTGGGAGTGAGTCCTCTCAACAATCTGCTATTACTCTGATCAGAGCTGCAAGAGATGTACTTATCCAATGGCTAAACTCACTTCGCCACGATTTTCATCAATCTACCGATTCTTCTGAAATCACGAGATTGGCTGCTTGCGGGCTTCGGGCTGCTTTACTCTGTCGATTCTCATTCAACATAGTTATGGATCGACAAGAGGCTGCAAGTCTGCTTGAACCAGACATGTCAAGCTATTTACAAGCTACTATTGCCCTACAGGAATACATGTTATCAGATCCAGCTACAGAATGCCAAACGGTCAAGACAATGATCACACGTGATATTCGACTTATGATCAAGCTTAAGCCATTAATTTCCCAAGCAATCAAGATCAATAGTAATGTGATGACACTGGCCTTGAAAGCAGTATGGGATCGAGGCACGAGTTCTAGCGATCTGTACTTTGAGCCTTGGGAATTCATCAAGTCTCATCCAACCTGGGCAGTAACTACTAAACACATCAAAGTCAGTGGTCGTTCCGTCAAACAGATCATTCATTTTAATTTCATGCAAGGATATCTTCTTGTCGATGGTGAAACTCTTGGCAAGCTGCCTGTCGATATTCAGTCGTCATCACTTGTCAAAGAATTATATGGCGATCGCAGGGTTTTGACTTATGCTTCTGCACTTCCTGGAATGACGCATTGCGCTGTCAAGCTGGAGTCAAATCATGAAGTACATTTCGGGCGTCGAGCAGATACGATCATCGTTCAGGTCTTGACCAAAGACGATAAATTTGAGATTATACCAAGAAAGGCTTTCCAAAACTTCAACGATGATGAGCTTGATCTTCCACAAGAATTGATATCTGGTTGCATACATTTCTTCAGTCTTGACACTGGAAAGATCAACATTCGAAAATCGACGACTCCTTGGATCTCAGGTCCGGAAGATTGGATCATCGACTATCGTTCTCGTAAGGGGTACAAAGCTGATGGTTCAGTCCTGATTGATCCACGATCAGACATTGCTCGGAGAATATTCAGGGTCTTTGCGGACTGGGAATCTTCTCCCAAGATTGTCATTCTTCAGAACATGACTTTGAGTACTTCTATCCTCGTCGAATTACATCATCTTGAACTCTCTTTTCTGATAGACAATAAGAACCGTTTATACTGTCGTGAGTTACATGCATATATTACTACTGACCAAGATGCAGGAACATTCTATGGCTTGAAGAGCAAACTTGTATTATGCGATGCTGCAAAACGACGATCGATTATCGTACCTCTTGGACCGATTTCCTCGCTTCGAGATGGAATTCACGTGGCAACGAAAACCATGAATGCCAAGTTGGAATACGTCAAGTTCGGTATTGATCCGATACTTGGAAGACTCACTCATTCGGCGGACTCGCGGTTGGTATACTTTAAAGCACTCTTACATGCTCTTACATCCTTACCACTACCAGATCCCCTTACTGGTTTCTCTGGAGTAGAAGCCGCCTTTGCTATACTTGAGTCCGGCTCAGCCCAGCCGTGTTTTCCGTTGGATCCTTTTTCTCTCGACTATTTACAGAAGATTGCAGCTCTGAGTCCAAAAAGGTCCTTTTATCCTCGGCATCTAAAATGTATGCAATCGGTGGAGTGGAATCACTGTCTGACGACAACTATCCAGCATGATGGCTTCCATCAGGTCGCTAGAGAACTCCTTCATCAATCGTCGCAACTACAGGCTTTCGAAAGTGTCGATCCTTCATTGCTGACGTTGTTGGCAGAGGAGGGGTTCCTTTCTCGACGAGCTCGTGGTCGACAGTCGCTCTATGCACGACCTGGAAGAGGAGTGCTACAACCGATATCTCTGGATGACAAAGTCTACCTGTCTCGAGATCGAGATAATGCAACATCTGTAGCAACTAACATATATAGTCTGTGTATATCCATGCTACGACCGAAGATCAAAGTACCCGAGCAAGACCTCATTAAAATTCTAGAAAGTTGGTCCGACATAGGAGGATTTACAAAAGCATCAGTTAACCCATCTCTCCAGACTGCTATCTACGAGAAAATACCACCCCAGTTTGGTTCGCTTGTGAAATTTTGTCAAACTAGCCACAAATACCAGCTAATATTTCGTTTATCCTTGTTAGCCTTTGGTGGGGCAAGCGTCAACATTCTTCTGGTTCTAGCAGCATTTGGGCAGAATCCTTCGTTAAGAAAAATGCAGACTCCAAATCACTCGTCCTATAGAACCTTTGAATGCAGAGGTTCACCTAGTGCATCATCAACTCGTGCAAAACTGGATAGTCTTGATACACGTGTTCCTCCAGGCAGAAATGCAAAAGGTGGGCGTAAGCAAATATATCAAGAGTATATTACAAACTTTGCGAGAGATGTAGAACGTGCAATTCCGATTGTTCTTGCAAAATGGCCTTCAGAAACTTTCACCCTTGAAGCACATGAGTTTACGTCCAATCTATTTACTGCAAGTGGAATAGTCAGTACCATCCAAACAGGTTGGAAGAGTAGAATGGCGAATGATAAATTGGCAGCATTTATACAGCAGGTCAATGTTATTCTGAAGGGGATACGGGGAGATTTGATTACGTATTCACCATATAGCCCAGCTACAACTCAGATATTCTCGCCAGGATCGAAATTATCTCCTACTCTTCAAGCTTTGGCTAAAGACGCCGACCATATATCCGAGTGCCCTTCAGTGCTGTCCAACGTCGCTGGAAAGGGCTCTACATCTACGAGCACAAAAAGTCTGGCATCGAGCGATATTCTGACATTGATCGAGACAATCCTAACCAAATTCATCAATTCTGCCTCTGATGATATTCGGAAAACCTTTGGCAAAGATCTCATCAACAGCTTGACTGCCTTGAAACGCAGACAAAACCCACTTCAATCTATATCTGAGGTCAAAAAAACCAATGAAAGTAGGCTGTCTCATCTGAATCACATCGGACAGATCAGATCCAACTTGACAACCAGTAGTAGTAACTGGCTGAAACGTGGTGGATTATTACCAAGTATGACAGTCATTGATTTGCTCATGCTTTTACAATCATCCAACATAGACAATTTGCCCCCTAATTTACGTCAAAGACTGATTGAATTTGGAATGAGCATCTCATCTCATCAGCAATTTATACGTATTGGAATTGCAAAAGCGCTTGATAATCACACTTTACTCCAAGTCGAAACAACTTTTCAGGGTCATTGTAATTGGAAACCAAATGATTACGTCGATTGGCTATTATTCGAAATTGATAACAATCTTCTCATCCGATCAGAGCAAGTCGATGTTGCAAAAGCTATCATGGCTCCTGCTTCTGGCAAAAACAGTGTATTACAACTAAACATGGGTGCAGGTAAGTTTCCAACTGTAGTTTCATTCACTACAAAAGTATACTAAAACTCGTCAACATAGGCAAAACGTCTGTGATATTACCAATTGCACTTGCTTTACTCGCCGATAAGAAGTATCTTGCGCGAATAGTTGTACCAAATGCTCTTCTAAACTCTACCGCTCAACTTCTTCAATCAAGACTTGGTAGTCTACTCGATCGATCTCTCAAATCTGTTCCTTTCTGGCGTCGCACCCCTCCGACATCTGAGATGTTGACAGCATATGCCGAAATACATGGTACATCACTCGAAAAACAGAACATGATCATCACTACCCCAGAACAAATACTTTCTTTCCAGTTGAGCACTTGGCAGGTTGTAGCTGACCAGAAAACCGAAGCTGTTTCTCGAATGAACGAGCAACAAGCTTGGTTCGATAGTCATTGCCGAGACGTCATTGATGAGTCGGACTACTCTTTGGCTGTCAAGACGCAATTGATTTATCCTGGAGGAACGCAATTATTACTAGATGGACATCCTACACGATGGCAAGTTATTGAAGAACTTATAAGCTTGATTCAGGACCATCTCGAACCTATCAAGGAACGTTTGCCACAAAGTGTTGATATTGGACATCGAGATGGCTTCCCTACGATCAGCTTTTTACGGAACGATGCTGAAATTGCTCTTACAACAGCTCTTGTTGATGATATATGTACCGGCAGATCTAATATACTTCGCCTGAGAGAGACCGGTTCGGACCTCTCATCACGAAGGAGAACTTTGAATTCCGTTCTTACTACTGCTGAATGGAATGAAGTTGATTTCCATCATGCTGTTGGACTTTGTAGAGACACTGATCAAGCACCAAAGATCATTCTACTTCTACGAGGGCTATTGCAGAGTATTCTCATCTTGTGTTTGAAGAAGCGATGGAATGTTCAATACGGTCTTCATCCCCGTAGAGATCCTTTAGCTGTACCTTACGAAGCTCGAGGAGTACCGTCGGAAAGATCTGAATTTGGACATCCCGATGTCGCTCTGGTCTTGACCTGTTTGGCTTTTTACTATTCTGGTATTACGTATGATCAATTCCGTCAGGATCTGAAGCTTGTTCTCGATGCAGATGATCTTAGTAACGAATGGGTTCAATGGACTAGCTTATCAACCCTACCGGAAGATCTAAGAGAGTGGAATGTCATCAATATTGATAACAACAAGCAGGTACATCGATTGTGGAAACATCTTCGTTTACAAAAGAATGTCATTGATCATTTTTTAAACAATTTTGTATTTCCTCGTCACGCTAAACAATTTGAAACAAAACTACAGGCATCTGCTTGGGATATTCCTATATTTGATGCCAGGCTTGAGAATGCGCTTGCACGGACTACTGGGTTCAGTGGAACAAATGACACTAAATCAATGTTACCTCTGACAATTTCACAGGATGATTTGCCACATCTTGCTCATACAAATGCAGAAGTTCTTTCTTATCTTTTGCAACCTCGGAATAGAACCTATGTAGTTGCCGTTGATGGAAAAGATAAACGACTGTCGGAGAGTGGTCTTTTACAAGCATTGACTGACAAGGGCATTCGTCTTTTGATTGATGCTGGAGCTTATATTTTGGAGAAAGATAATCATACTGTAGCGAAAGAATGGCTTGACATTGACAAGACTGTTTCTGCTGCTGTCTTCTTTAACAATAAAGGTGTTGCATTGGTACAATACCGAAATAAATCTGCTCCTGTAGCGTTATCCTCGACGCCTTTGGTTTCTAACCTTTCGGATGTTTTGGTCTATTTTGACGAAGCGCATACGAGAGGTGTAGATCTGAAATTCCCTCCTGAAACATGTGCAGCATTGACTTTGGCACTTGGTCAGACCAAGGATCATACTTTACAAGGTAAGTCATCTCAATAATGAGTATTTGATATGTAAAACACACAATGCTGATATAACAATCTATACAGCTGCTATGAGATTACGTCAATTGGCTACAACACAATCTATTGTCTTTTATTCTCCTCCCGAAGTTCACCAATCTATCATAGATGTTTGCAAGCCTTCAAATATTACTTCTATTAATTCGGAACATGTGATTGAATGGCCACTTGAACAAACTTGTAAACAAATGGAGAATCTTCATGGCTTGTACATCAATCAAGGTCAAGACTACTGTCGTCGAATGGATACTATCATCAACAATTCGTATTTTGTAAGAGACAAGAACCAAAAAGAAGCATTACTCGATGTTTTGTGTCACAAAGAACGTCAAACATTGGCAGACTTGTATGGCAACTCTGCATCGATGAATATACAAAGCAAATCTCTAGTAAATGCAAATCTACAAGACTTTTCAAAAACATTGACCGTTGCACGTAATCAAAGTAACACCACCGCAAGAATCTCAGACAGTTCGGCTTTGGAAGAAGTTGAGCAAGAAAGAGAAGTTGAATGTCAAGTCGAACAAGTTCGTCAAGTAGAAAAGCCAGGCAAGCGGGAACCCCATACATTTCCCGGTCTTCATCCTGCTATCAAGAACTTTGTAGATACTGGTTATTTGACTGGTAATCGTGGCTATATGCAAGTCTTTTCTGCCCTGGCTCGTACTTCGATTGGTAAAACTTATAAAGTTGAAGCGACAAAGGATTGTCTATACATGTCTGTTGAATTTGAAAGGACAGTCATGTTGAAACAAGGTGAATTTGGTGATAGATTCTTGGTATGTTGCATCTCTCATCCTCTATTTCTATGATACTAACCTTCTCCAGCGGGATGTAAACTGGCTCTTATATAGCCCAACTACTCAGACTGCTTTGATAATAATACCAGAAGAAGCAGAACTAATCATTCCTTTACTACGTTCAGAGCGAGATAATGATTCGCCCTCAAAAGTTCATCTGATTGTCTACTCTGCTCCAATCACAAAATCAATGCTTCATTTTGGGACGTATGATTTTTATACTTTACCACCACTTCCGAGTAATCATACTCTTCCAGCATCACTTACCATTACTATTGGTTTGTTCACCGGTAGATTATATCTCAAGTATGACGAAGTGGATGGAGTAAAGAAGTTTTTGGGCTTGACACAATCAGACGGTAGTAGAAATCAAAATACCACTGGTGGATTCACAAATACTCCAACGACTTTTGTGACGGAATGGTTGGCTTTGAAACGGAAACAAGGTGATGGAGGAAGATACACGCCTATGGGTTATGTTTTGCAAGACAGGCCTTTGACGACGGATCATGTATTTTTCAACATGGATTAGTGGCAGTTGAACACCCCAAAATCCTATTTTTTTTCTACATTGTAATTAGCAATGATTTAAGATTGCATTACGATTAATAACAGTTACATTTGATATTCTATATTATGGAAGCCTTCAGAGTATCATTGGACGCCCACGACTCGCAATGCACATTTCCAAAGCGATTCATCATAATCATACGTTTGCGTTGGCCTATCTGTAGCTTATCTCGTTATCTTCTTCCCTACAAAGTTCGTGATCTCTTCTCGGGATGCAGTAATGTGGGCGCCTGGTCTGGTCTCCCCTCTTTGGGCAACGCCCTTTTCTCTGTATCTCGCCTTCGCTTCTTATCTGTGCGAGCTGCTTCACGTTCTTCTTCCTCCCGCGCGTTTCTCCTTGCAGATTCTCGCTCGTTATTTTGCTGATTTCTTTGTTGGATACCTGGAGATATAGAACGGTCATCAACCGTTGTTCTCCGCAAAGATCCTGTTAGATCGGCCAAATCGTTAGACTTTTCCAACTGTTTTAGATCATCGGTCTCCGAATCACTTGGAGCAAGAAATTCATCTATTCGTTGTTGGAATTGACCCGGACGTTTAATTACGTGATCATCTGTACGTTGCTGACGATGTTTCGGCGTCCTCGCCGTACGCGGAATTGTCTGACGGCGGGGTAGTTTTGTAGATTGATCTCCACCTGCCGCAGGCTGGACATTACTCCTTTCGTCGGCTGCTGCTTGTGAAGATGTATTATGGCTCGTTGATGAGCTTGAGGGTGACATAATTTTATGTGTCACGAAATGAAAGTCTCACTACTTTCGAATACTCAAAGACTGTTGATATAAACTCAAGACGAAAAAGGAATTTAATGGGGGCAAGAAAGTTGACCACATCATAATGATCTGAGACGATATGAAAACTTATATGCTTCTATACATCGCCACACCATAGTTATAATTATTTTTAGAACTTACCTCCCCCGTAGTCCTACTCGCCTCATTCAGCCTCTTTCCAGCAGACCATATCTCAATGAAACAATCCCATCCGTTCAATGGAAGTCGCCTCTCTCCTCAACAGCCTGACTGATACCAAAGTTCGAGCGGGATTGAGAAGGAATTGTACTCGTCACATTTTCCAGCCTCGTCGTCTCATCAATTCGTTGAATTTGACGTCGGCACTTGTTTGCACTAATAACCGTGGTTTGCATGTGTTGGGAGTTCGCATAAACGTGTAGAAAGTCTTGAGATGGAGGGTAGATGTGTGGTTCAGCCTTGCGAACTGTTGAAACGCCACATCCGGAACTGGCCGGACAGGGGTTATTTATAGTATTTTTCTCGCTTAATCATGTCATGAGTGGTTCTGATGAGTATTTGAAACACGTCCAATCTCCACATGATCATCAACCGAAAATGAGCTCGGTTGTGGAAATACCAACAACGACACTTCTCAAGGTCTTGGCGTTGTCTCTGTTTATTGGTACTCTTGATCGACAGTGATGACATGGAATCCTGCCATATTGCAGTGATGGAGATGAGCAATCACACAATACACACACACGCATCATAGCTTTATTAGCCGATGAACTCCATTTTTTGTTCATTTGTAAAACCTGACTTGAGAGCAAACGCTAACGATGTTACCAATTAAAACTGTCGCTTTCACTCATTCTCTAATAGATCAGAAATGCGTCACACTAAATTCTTATCTGTCATGAATAATTATCGACGTAATTGTTTTCTGACATGTGTTATCCGTAAAGGTTTGATGAATTATTTATTCTGGATCATACCAGATTATTGGACTTATCATCGTGATTATAGTTTGTTACATAATTAATTAATTAATCTTTTTTTCAACATGAAAAACGATACTAGATAAGCACAGAATGATTGGATACACAAAATCCTAGCACGCTAGATAATAAAATTTCATGAAGTCAAGTCCAAAGGCCGGGATCGACATCGACCCACTCTGTGGGCTTCTTACCAAGTGGAGAATTGACAACGAGCATTCATACCAATTGAATGGTAATGGGCTTATATATGAATTCATTGGTTATTGGTCAACGCCCTTGACACATTATTACCTCTGGACAAACAATTTCCAATGGATATTCACGTAGGTCGACTAGGCATGTATCTATTGATTGCTTCAATATTCCGCCAACGCAAACGAAAATTAATGTGGCGTCATCACATTCCTGCAAGAAACCGTTGAATCTGATCACATGATCATTTCCTTCGATCCACCAATAAAACTAGCCATTTGCATTGAAATATTCTTTCTTGTTATGAACGATAGTCATTCCATAATTTATGATCAAGTAACAAGTGTCATGCGCAGCATGCATTATCTTGGAAGTGATTTCGATAAGGTCGAGCAAACACTCCAAAACTTTGATACTCAATAATTGTGAATTTGTTTTTTACAGGTAGGCGTAAAATGGCTAGATGTCTTGCCAAAAAAGATCAAGGGTCAATTTGGCCCGTTTGCGCGGTAAACATGCATCTTATTGCATCATGGACCAATCAAAACCACAAACAGGTCTGATATCTGAGCTTTGATTGTTTTTGCATGACAGCAGATGCATC
>Ga0160428_1002104_pt1 | contig 12897 bp, 15 predicted proteins | sample SolpanmetagenomM_FD_108198 | JGI IMG/M metagenome (GOLD analysis project Ga0160428, IMG submission 108198) | Solar panel surface microbial communities from Lawrence Berkeley National Laboratory, California, USA - M | ecosystem: Engineered > Built environment > Solar panel > Unclassified ... | reverse complement strand
GGCGAGGACGCCGCCCTGCTCCATCCACGCCAGCCGGGTGGCAGAGAAGCCGGGCGTGGTGGAGATGTTGAAGCCGCCATAGGCGTACAACAAGGTCGGCGCCGGCCCCTTGGTCGTCTTCTTGCGGACGACGAACATCGGCACCTTCGTGCCATCCTTCGATGGATAGAAGACCTGCGAGACATCGTACGCCTCGGGGTCGAACGCGACCTTCGGCTTGGCGAATTCCTCCACCCGGTTGGTCTTCGCATCGTAGCGCAGGATCCAGGCCGGATAATTGAAGCTGCTGAATGCGAAGAAGGTCTCGGCATCGTCGCCGTCGCCGCCGAACCCGGATGTCGTGCCGATGGCGGGAAGCGGAACCTTGCCCTCGGCTTTTCCATCCAGCGAATAGCGGCGCACTTCGCTCTTCACGTCGACGAGATAGGTCGCGATCAGCTTGCCGCCGATCAGGCTCGCGCTTTCCAGCACCGCTTTGTCTTCGGGTACGACGTCGGTGATCGGCGGGGTGGCGGACCGGGCGTAGAGGTTCATCGCGACGATCTTCTGCCGCGGCGCATCCTTGTTCGTCATCCAGTAGAAATTGCCGCCGACATTGCCGGCCAGCGTCCATTCGTTTTCCAGCCCCCCGACGATCGTGCGCGGTGTCGGCGTCGGCGCCGTCAAGTCGATGACGGTGATCTGGTAGCGATTGTCGGTGCCCTGCGTGGTCGTGACGACCAGCCACTTGCCGTCGTCCGTCACCTGCACCTGATGGCCGTATTTGGGGTTGTCCGGCGTCGCATAGATCAGCCGATCCGCGCTTTGCGGCGTACCGAGCGCGTGGAAATAGACCTGCTGGTTCTCGTTGAGCGCCTGGAACTTGGCGCCTTCCGCCGGGGCGGCGAAGCGCGAATAATAGAAGCCGGATCCGTCCTTCGCCCAGGCGATGTTCGAGAATTTGACCCACTCGATCGTGTCGGTCGCGACCTTGCCCGTGGCGACGTCCAGCACCTTGACCGTGCGCCAGTCGGTACCGCCATCCTGGATCGCGTAGGCGAGCTTGGTGCCGTCATCGCTCGGCGCCCATTCGGCGAGGGCGGTGGCGCCGTCCTTGGCCCAGTCGTTCGGGTCGATCAGGGCGCGACCCTCGCCGTGAAGCCCGTCGCGGACGAACAGGACCGCCTGGTTCTGCAATCCGCTATTGTGGCTGTAGAAATACCGTCCGCCCTTCTTCACCGGCACGCCGAAACGTTCGTAGTCGAGCAACTGCTTGATCCGTGCCTTGAAGATGTCCCGCCCCGGCAAGGTGGCGAGATAGGCGTTGGTCACGGCGTTCTCCGACGCGACCCAGGCGGCGACTTGCGTGTCGGTACGCACGTCGTTCTCGAGCCAGCGATAGGGGTCGGCGACCTTGACGCCGAACTGCTCGTCGACCTGATCGACCTTGCGGGTTTCTGGATACTGCATCGGGGCGGCCTTGATCGAAGGGGGACTGGTCTGTGCGACGCCGGGGGCGGCGATCGCGACGATGGCAAGCGGCAGGATCAAACGCATAAATGGACTTCCGACTTAGAGGATGCCCTTCTCTATCAGGGACATGCACTGGTTCAATCCGGAGCCGTAACGCTTTTCGCGCGTTGGCCGGGAACTACATGGAGGATGATGTGATAAAGGCAATAACCCTGGGCACCTGCGCGGCGCTCTCGATGCTGGCGGCGATGCCGGCCAGCGCGCAGACGAGTGCCGAACAGCGGCGCTTCGACACGGCGCAGCGCCGGTACGACGCCGAGACCAACATCTACAATCGCGAGCGGCAGGCCTATGACGCGGCGCGCGGTCGCAACTCGCGTGGCGGATATAACAACGACAACCGCTATCAGGATTCGCGCTACAACGATCCGCGGAACGACCAGGATTATGACCGCCGCTATGCGACCGATTACGATGCGACCCGCTATTACCGCGACGACGCGCGGTATCAGGAGCGTACGCTGAGCGCGAACGATCAGGTCTATCGCGGTTCGGACGGGCGATATTATTGCAAGCGCAACGACGGTACGACCGGCCTGATCATCGGCGGTCTGGCCGGCGGCGTCGGCGGCAACCTGATCGATGGCGGACGCAACCGCGTCGCCGGTACGCTGATCGGCGGCGCGCTTGGCGCACTGCTCGGCAAGTCGGTCGACCAGAACAGCGGCAACCAGGTTCGCTGCCGCTAGGCTGGTGACATGAAAAAGGCCGCGTTCCAGACGGAACGCGGCCTTTTTTCGTGACGATCGTCGGCGCCTTATGCGGCCTGATCGTAATCCTCGTCGGAATAGACCGGACCCGAATCCTGGCCCTTGGCATCCACGTCGCGATCGACGAACTCGATGACCGCCATCGGCGAGGCGTCCGACAGGCGGATGCCGGCCTTGATGATGCGGGTATAGCCGCCGTTACGGCCGGCATAGCGATCGGCCAGAACGTCGAACAGCTTTACGAGCTGCGCATCGTCGAGCAGCCGCGCATGCGCGAGACGACGGTTGGACAGGCCACCCTTCTTCGCCAGCGTGATGAGCTTCTCGACGTACGGACGCAGTTCCTTCGCCTTGGCGACGGTCGTGGTGATCTGTTCGTGCTTGATGAGCGCTGCCGACATGTTGCGGAACAGGGCGGTACGATGGGCCGAGGTACGCTGAAGCTTACGGCCGCCTACGCGATGACGCATGTTTTATGTCCTTCTTCGTTCGTTATGGGGCCGTTTGACGGAACCCCGTACCAGGCGGTGCGAAACGGGCCACCGCCCAAAACCCTTGGAGATTCACTCTAAGGTCACACTCGGGTCACACTCTATCGACCGTGCGACCTTCGGTATTCCTGGCCCGCCGTGGCCAAGCCACGTCGTCGGACGGTGCCTTCGCACCGCCGGCCGGGCTGGTTTCGTCTCCGGCGCAGCTCTCGCTGCGCCGGTGCGAACTCAGCCCATGATTTCCTGCTCGAGCTTCTTGGCCATCTCTTCGATATTCTCAGGCGGCCAGCCGGGGATTTCCATCCCGAGGCGGAGACCCATCGACGAGAGGACTTCCTTGATCTCGTTGAGCGACTTGCGACCGAAGTTCGGCGTGCGCAGCATCTCGGCTTCGGTCTTCTGGACCAGATCGCCGATATAGATGATGTTGTCGTTCTTGAGGCAGTTGGCCGAGCGGACCGACAGTTCGAGCTCGTCGACCTTCTTGAGCAGGTACCGGTTGATCTGCTGCGTATCGCCAGCGACTTCGCCGGTCGAGGCGGGTGCCGCATGACCGATCGGTGCCGACCGTGCGACGCTCGAATCGTCGAAGTGGACGAACAGAGCGAGCTGGTCCTGAAGGATGCGACCGGCATAGCCGACCGCGTCTTCCGGGGTGACGGTGCCGTCGGTCTCGATCGTCAGCGTCAGCTTGTCGTAATCGAGTTCCTGCCCGACGCGGGTGTTCTCGACCTTGTAGCTGACCTGCTTGACCGGCGAGTACAATGCATCGACCGGGATCAGGCCGATCGGCGCATCGGCCGGACGGTTGGCGACCGCGGCGACATAGCCCTTACCGACATCCGCGGTGAGTTCCATGTTCAGCGTCGCGCCATCGTCGAGATGGCAGATGACGAGGGCCGGGTTCATCACTTCGATATCGCCCGACACGGCGATGTCGCCGGCGGTGACGGTCGTCGGACCGGTGGCCGAAAGCTGGAGACGCTTCGGGCCTTCGCCCTGCATGCGCAGCGCGATCTGCTTCACGTTCAGGACGATGTCGGTCACGTCTTCACGAACACCGGCCAGCGACGAGAATTCGTGCAGCACGTTCTCGATCTTGATCGAGGTCACCGCAGCACCCTGCAGCGACGACAACAATACGCGGCGCAGCGCGTTGCCGAGCGTCAGGCCAAAACCACGCTCCAGCGGTTCGGCGACGAAGGTCGCCTTGCGCTTGCCGTCTCCCGACTTCTTCTCGAGACCGTTGGGCTTCTTGAGTTCCTGCCAATTCTTTGCATTGACGGACATGGGCTTCCCCTTGGTTTTGGACCGGTGCGGGTGGGCCCCGGCCATAAGAGAGTCGGCTGCGCGGCGTGATCAACCGCGCGCAGCCGAGAAACGAAGATCAGACGCGACGACGCTTCGAAGGACGCACGCCGTTGTGCGGGATCGAGGTCACGTCGCGGATCGAGGTGATCTGGAAACCGACCGCCTGGAGCGCGCGAAGTGCCGATTCACGACCCGAACCCGGGCCCTTCACTTCGACTTCCAGCGTACGGACGCCGTGCTCGGCAGCCTTCTTGCCGGCGTCTTCGGCGGCGACCTGTGCCGCGTACGGAGTCGACTTGCGCGAGCCCTTGAAGCCCATCATGCCGGCCGAGGACCACGAGATCGCGTTGCCCTGGGCATCGGTGATCGTGATCATGGTGTTGTTGAAGGACGCATTCACATGGGCCACGCCCGAAGTGATGTTCTTGCGCTCACGCCGTTTGATGCGTTGCGGTTCACGTGCCATTTTAAATTCCTAATCCCTGATAAAGGTAAGCGAGCCGCCGCAATTCGCGACGGCTGCGAGCTTACTTCTTCTTGCCGGCGATCGGCTTTGCCTTGCCCTTGCGGGTACGGGCGTTGGTGTGCGTGCGCTGACCGCGGACCGGCAGGCCCTTACGGTGACGCAGACCACGATAGCAGGCGAGATCCATCAGACGCTTGATGTTCATCGCGACCTGACGACGGAGATCACCCTCGACGGTGTAATCGGCGTCGATCGTTTCGCGAATCTGCAGCACTTCCTGATCGGTCAGGTCCTGCACGCGACGCTCGGGCGCGATGCCCAGCTTTGCGGTGATCGCCTTGGCATGGGTGTTGCCGATGCCGTGGATGTAGGTGAGCGCGATGACGACGCGCTTGTTGGTCGGGATATTTACCCCGGCGATACGAGCCATGAATTAAGGTCTCCTGCTCCACGGGGCGGCATGGCAGCAGCCCCATCTCATAGCGTTAATGCTCATCCCCAAACGCACGAACGCGGCGCACGCAAACAAGCGCCGCCGGGACCGGTGTTTCGGAATGATCGCCAGATAAGGTCGCGAGACGATCGAGTCAAGCCGGGCGAGTCAAGCCGGGGCGAGTCAAGCCGGGGCGAGTCAAGCCGGGGCGGGTCAAGCCGGGGCGGGTCAAGCAAAGGGTTCCGGCCGGCTGCGCAATTTCAGCCACTTCTTGAAGGCGACCGCCGTCCAGGCGAGTTCGACCAGTCCGAACGGCCACGCGCCCTGAAGGAAGCCGTAAGCCGAGCCCATCAGGCACCCGGCGGAGAAGGCCAACGTCCACCAATGGCTGCCGGCTTCCTTCATGTAGCAGACCAGCATGAAGGTAACGGCGAAGAGACCGAACAGCGTCAGCGCATCCATGACCCACCCCTGCCCGTTCGGATCGGCCGCGCCAAGGGGCCGCGGCGTTCGGGACGTGGAAATCGAACCGCATGCGGGGGAATTCGCCCGGATTAAATCCGATCCGGTTTGCTTACGTCCGGTTAACGCTGCCGCGGAAGAATGGCCTTCGAAAGGGGCCATCATGCATTCGATCAAGAACAACATCACGCTCGGCTTCATCGAAGTCACGGTGGAAGGATTGTGGGACGAACCCCATTTCGATCGCTTCGCCGCCGATCTGCGCGCCGCGATCCTCGCCTTCCCGAACACCGGGCGTCCGCCGATGACGCTGTACAACTACACGCGGGCGTCGATCCAGACGCAGGCGATCGTCGCCAAGATGCGCGCATTGGCGCATCATCCGTCGATGCTCGACCGAAAGGTCGCGATGTATACCGAAGGCTGCCTCGCGCGGCAGCAGGCCAAGCGCGTGGCCGGCGACCGGCACAATATGCGCGTGTTCGACTCGCGCGACAGTGCCCTCGCTTTCCTTGCCGACGACTCCGCCGGAAATGCTCCCGCCGCCGTGCCGGACCTGCGGACGCCGCGCAGCGCCGTGGGCTGATCAGCCCGGCAGCACGATCGCGGCGATCAGCCCGGGCGCGTTGTCGCCCAGTTCCAGCCGCCCGCCATGCAGCCGCGCCACCGCTGCGACCAGCGAAAGCCCGAGCCCGGCACCGGGAATCGTCCGGGCGCTGTCGAGCCGGCCAAACCGGCTGAGCGCCTGTTCGCGATCCGCTTCGGCGATGCCCGGGCCGCGATCCTCGACATGCAGGCGAATCTCGCGCCCGGCCCCGGCCAGCCGCAACGTGATCTGCCCGCTTTGCCCGGCATGGCGCAAAGCATTGTCGATCAGGTTGGTGATCGCCTGGGTCATCAGTTCGCGGTGCATGACGATCGCCGGCGGGTGCGATTCGATCGCGGTGACGAGCGAGATCCCCGCCTCCTCGGCGACCGGTTCGTAGAGTTCTGCAATCTCCTCGATCAACGCCGCCGGATCGATGCTGGTGAACCGGTCGCGCGAGACGGATTGCGACCGCGTGATCTCCAGCAAGGTCGAGAGCATGCGCATCACCAGATCGGTTTCCACCAGCAGGCCCGACAAGGCCGCATCGCGCTGCACCGGATCGGTGACGAGGATCGCCGTCTCGGTCTTGGCGCGCAGCCGGGCGATCGGCGAGCGCAGGTCGTGCGCCAGACTGTCGGTGACGATGCGCAACTCGGCCATCAGCCGTTCGACCTTGTCGAGCATCGCATCCAGCCGGATCGACAGGCGGTCGAACGCGTCGCCGCCGCCCGCGACCGATCCGACCCGCCGCGTGAGATCGCCCTGCCCGACCCCCTCGATCACCGCGGCAATGCTGTTAAGACGCCGCCCGACATAGCGCGCCACGACCAAGCCGCCCGCGATACCGAGCATCAGCGACAGGATCGTCGCTAGCAGCAAGGCGCGCTCGATGCCGCGTTGTTCCTGCTGCCAGTCGTCCATCAGATGCCCGCTGATCAGGCGATAGCCACCGACGCGCCGCACGACATAGCCCGCTTCGCGCCCGGCCCAGGGTTCGTCGTTGCCGAGCGTGCCGATGCGGAACGCGCTCGGCACCCGAACGCTGAACGAGACCTGGTCCGGGCCGATGCCGCTGCGCCGTCGTCCGGATTGATCCGCGATCATCGCGATCAGCGAACTGTCCGCCGACAGGCCGGCCTTGTCGATCGCCTGCGCCAGCGCATTCATCCCGCCGGAGCGGTAGACGGACTCGAACGCATCGGATTGCTCGGTGGTATCCCGGCGCACGGCGTCGACCGCCTCGCCGTGGATCTGCTGCCACAGGAACGTCGCAAGGACGAGATTGGTGACCATCGCCAGCGCGATCGCCAGCAGCGCGATACGCGCTGTGACCGACAGGCGGATCAGCTGTCGAGCGATAACCGGTATCCCGCGCCGCGGACGGTGTGCAGGATCGGCTGCGCGAAACCATCCTCCAGCTTGCGGCGCAAGCGTCCGATATGCACGTCGACCACGTTCGAGCCCGGATCGAAGTGATAGTTCCAGATCTTCTCCAGCATCATCGTGCGGGTGACGACCTGGCCGGCATGTCGAGCAAGATATTCCAGCAGGTTGAATTCGCGCGCGCCGAGCGGGATCGCCCGGCCCTGCCGGACGACGGTGCGGGCGAGCAGGTCGATCTCGAGATCGCCGACCCCCAGCCGCGTCGTCTGCGCCGCAGCCTGCGGGCGTTCGAAGCGGCGCAGCAGCGCCTCGACCCGCGCGGACAGTTCGGCGAACGAGAACGGCTTGACGAGATAATCGTCCGCGCCGGCATGCAGGCCATCGACACGATCGTCGACCGTCGCGAGCGCGGAGAGCACCAACGCGGGCGTGCTGACGCCGGCGGCGCGCACCGCGTTGATCATCGCCAGCCCGTCGAGCCCGGGCAGCATGCGATCGGCGATGATCAGGTCGAAGATGCCTTCGCTGGCGAGGAACAGCCCGTCACGGCCGTCGCCGCAGGTTTCGACGGCGAACCCGGCCTCCGCCAACCCCTTGGCGAGGTACGTCGCGGTTGCGGTGTCGTCTTCGATGATCAGGATCTTGCGCGTCATAGGGGCGGTATCCGGCTGCGACTTTCGTCTAGGATATGAAGAGGCCGGCGGAAAGCTCTCACTTTCCGCCGGCCTTCGGCACGCCCAGGGGTCGCGTTCGCGCCGAAGTCGCTTTGCCTGCATCCTCCGGGCGATGCATTACCGGAGAATGGGGAGTTGGCTTCGCTGCCTCTTCGACCTGTATTATGCGCGGCGCCGTGCGGATTCGGTGACGCATGAATGAAAAAACTGTCATCCGGATTACAACCTGATGGACGGTCCTTCTCAGGATCAGCGAGACCGCGGCAGTCCCGGACTGCCGCAAGCGCCTATCGCGCGTCGAGCACCGCGACGATGGCAGTGGTCACGCGATCGATATCGGCCATGCCGTCGACCCGGTGAACGAGCCCGCGCGCTTCGTAGATCGGCAGGATCGGCGCGGTCTTGCCGCGATATTCCTCCATCCGCGTGCGCACGGTGTCTTCGTTGTCATCCGGGCGGCGCTTCAACTCGGTGCCGCCACAGGTGTCGCACACGCCGGCGACCTGCGGCTTGTGGAACGTGTCGTGATAGCCTGCGCCGCAATTGCCGCACGTGTAGCGGCCGACGATACGCGCGACGAGCGCGTCCTCGTCGACTTCCAGTTCGATCACATGATCCAGCGTGCGGCCGCGATCCTGCAACAGCGCATCGAGCTGATGCGCCTGCGCCGCGGTGCGCGGATAGCCGTCGAAGATCACCCCGCCGGCGGTATCGGCGTCGTCGAGCCGCTCGCCGATGATGCCGGATACGATCTCGTCGGAGACCAGTCCGCCCGATTCCATAACCGATTTGGCTTTGAGCCCGGTCGGGGTGCCGGCTTTCACCGCGGCACGCAGCATGTCGCCCGTGGAGAGCTGGACCATGCCGTACCGCGCCATCAGCCGTGCGGCCTGCGTGCCCTTGCCGGCGCCCGGAGGGCCCAGGAGGATGATATTCACGACCGCATTCCCCTTACGTCGATGACCGCCCCGCCTAGCGGAGACGCCCGCCCTTCAGCTTCGCCTTCTTGATCAGATCGCCATACTGGTGTGCCAGCAGGTGCGACTGAATCTGCGTCACCGTGTCCATCGTGACGTTGACCACGATCAACAGGCTCGTGCCGCCAAGGTAGAACGGAATGCTGAGCGCCGAAACCAGATATTCCGGCAACAGGCAGATCACCGTAAGATAGGCCGCACCGATCACGGTGATGCGCGTCAGCACGTAATCGAAATACGTCTCGGTGTTCTTGCCGGGACGAATGCCGGGAACGAAGCCACCATAGCGTTTCAGGTTATCGGCGGTCTCCTCCGGATTGAAGACGACCGCGGTGTAGAAGAACGAGAAGAAGATGATGCCGGCGCCGTACAGCAGCATATAGACCGGGCTGCCGTGCTGGAGATACTGGTTCAGCCCGATGATGAAGTCGCCCCAGCGCGATTCACCCGCGACGCGCTGACCGGCGAACTGGCTGATCGTCAGCGGCATCAGTAGCAGCGACGAGGCGAAGATCGGCGGGATCACGCCGGCGGTGTTGATCTTGAGCGGCAGATGGCTGCGGTCGGCCTGCATGCCGCGCTGCGTCTGGCGCTTGGGATATTGGATCAGGATGCGGCGCTGCGCCCGCTCCATGAAGCAGATGAACAAAACGAGCAGGATCACCGCCGCGATGATCGCGATCAGCGTGCCGCCGCCCATGCTGCCCGAACGACCGCCTTCGAACAGGTTGAACAAGGTGGTCGGCAGGCTGGCGACGATGCCGGCCATGATGATCAGCGACATGCCGTTGCCGATGCCGCGCGCGGTGATCTGCTCGCCGAGCCACATCAGGAACATCGTACCGCCGACGATGCTGACCACTGCGACGATGCGGAACAGCATGCCGGGATCGACCACCGCGCCGCCGGCTTCGTAGCCGACGGCGAGGAAATAGCCCTGCACCGCGGTCAGCGCGACCGTGCCGTAGCGGGTATATTGGTTGAGCCGCTTGCGCCCGCTCTCGCCGTCCTTCTTGATCGCGGCCAGGGCCGGCGACAGCGACGTGGCGAGCTGCACGACGATCGACGCCGTGATGTACGGCATCACGCCAAGCGCGATCAGGCTGGCGCGACCGAGCGAACCACCCGAGAACATGTTGAAGAAATCGAGCACGCCGCCGCTGGTGCGGTTGGCCAGGCTGACCAGCCGGACCGCGTCGATGCCGGGCAGCGGCACGTAGGACAGCATCCGGAACACGATCAGCACGCCGATGGTGAACCACAGGCGCTTCTTGAGATCGGTCGCCTGCGCGAATTTCGAGAGACTGAGGCCTTGGGCCATCTGGTCGGCTGCGGATGCCATTCTGATCTATCGTCCCAAATACGAGCCCGAACTACCGGGCCGGGAAACAAAAGCGGCGGGAAACGTTATCCGCCCCCGCCGCCCATATAGTCACGCTTCGAGGCTTGTCTAAGGGGTTTGCGTTCAGCGACGTCGACGCCGACCCTTTTCTCACCTCAGCGTTCGTGCCGAGCGCAGTCGAGACACAAACGGAGCGAAGCCGAGATGATCGACGCTTCGGCCCTGGGCTATCCCCGGGAGCCGCTCTCGACTTCGCTCGAACCGAACGGAGGGAGAGGCGCCCGGAAACCTTACGCCTTGAACGATGCCTTATGCGCCTTGCGCTCGGCATACTTCGTGCCCTTCTTCGCAGCGGCCTTGTCGGCAGCGGCGACGACTTCGATCACCGAAACCGAACCGCCGGCCTTCTCGACCGCCTCGATCGCACCCTTCGATGCGCCGGCGACGGTGAAGCTGAGCTTCGCCGAGAACTCGCCCTTGCCGAGCAGGCGGACGCCGTCCTTGCCACCGCGCGCCAGGCCTGCGGCCTTCAGCGCGTCATGATCGAGCGCCGCGCCGGCTTCGATCTTGCCCGCGTCGATCGCCTTCTGGATCGCGCCGAGGTTCACCTCGGCATAATCCTTGGCGAAGATGTTGTTGAAGCCGCGCTTCGGCAGACGCATGTGCAGCGGCATCTGGCCACCTTCGAAGCCGGCGATGCTGACGCCCTCGCGGCTGGTCTGGCCCTTGATACCACGGCCGGCGGTCTTGCCCTTGCCAGAACCGATACCACGGCCGACCCGCATGCGGGATTTACGGGCGCCCTGGTTATCGCGGAGATCGTTCAACTTCATGATATGCACTCGCTTTCGCTTTTATCGCGCTGGATTGGTTTGACGGAAATAAGAGAGCGGCGCGGATAGCGACCCGGGATTGCCCTGTCACTCTCTAAACGTACTGCTCTTAAAGCCGAACCCTCCCCCGCCGGAGCGAGGGAGGGTGCAGACGTTTTACTTTTCGACGCTCAGCATGTGCGAGACCTTGCGGATCATGCCCCGGACTTCAGGGGTATCCTCCAGCTCGCGCGTCTTGTGCATCTTGTTGAGGCCGAGACCGATCAGCGTAGCGCGCTGATCCTTCTCGCGGCGGATCGGCGAACCGGTCTGCGTCACTTTGATGGTCGCCATATCGCTTACTCCACAATCGCGTCGGCTTCGGCCTGGGGCGCTTCCGCACCACCACGTCCGAGCAGGTCGGCGATCTTCTTGCCGCGGCGTTGCGCGACCGACTTGGGCGAGACCTGTGCGATCAGCGCCTCGAAGGTCGCACGGATCATGTTGTACGGGTTGGACGTACCGACCGACTTTGTCACCACGTCGCCCACACCGAGCGATTCGAACACGGCGCGCATCGGGCCGCCGGCGATGATGCCGGTACCGGCCGGAGCCGAACGTACCGTGACGAGACCGGCACCGAAGTGACCGCGACCGTCGTGATGCAGCGTGCGACCGTCCTTCAACGGCACGCGGATCATCGCCTTCTTCGCAGCCGCAGTGGCCTTGGAGATGGCTTCCGGAACTTCGCGCGCCTTGCCGTGGCCGAAGCCGACGCGACCCTTGCCATCGCCGACGACGACGAGTGCCGCGAAGCCGAAGCGCTTGCCGCCCTTGACCGTCTTCGAAACGCGATTGATGTGAACCAGCTTCTCGATCAGCTCTTCGCCGCCATCGTCGCTGCCGGGACGGCCGCCACGATTGTCACGGCCGCCGCGATTGTCGCGACCGCCACGGTTCTGACCGCCGCCACCGGGGCCGCCGCGACCACGGCCGCCACGGGGAGCGCCACCGGGACCACGGTTTTCCTGCGGAACCGGCGCACCGTCTGGCGAAGCTGCTGCTTCGGTCGGGATGATGTCGTCAGCCATGTCTTAGAACTCCAATCCGGCAGCGCGGGCGGCTTCCGCCAATGCCTTGACGCGACCGTGGAACAGGAAACCGCCGCGGTCGAACACGACCTGCGTAACGCCGGCCGCCTTGGCGGCTTCGGCAACGCGGGTACCGACCGAGGTCGCCGCATCGATCGTCGCGCCGGTCGTGCCGCGCACGTCCTTTTCGAGCGTCGAAGCTGCTGCCAGCGTCTTGCCCTGGGCATCGTCGATGACCTGAGCGTAGATGTGACGGCCCGAACGATGGATCGACAACCGCGGACGGGTGCCGCCACGCGCCCGGAGCGCGGTACGAACGCGAAGACGACGCTTCGCGAAGAGGGAGAGACCTTTGGTGCTCATTACTTCTTTTTCCCTTCCTTGCGGAAGATGAACTCGCCGTCGTACTTGATGCCCTTGCCCTTGTATGGCTCGGGCTTGCGCCAGCGACGGATTTCAGCGGCCAGCTGGCCGACCTTCTGCTTGTCCGACCCCGAAATCTCGATCGTCGTATTGTCCGGCGTCTTCACCTCGATGCCTTCCGGCACGTCGATGTTGACGTCGTGGCTGTAGCCGAGCTTCAGGTTCAAGTTACGACCCTGTGCGGCAGCGCGATAACCAACGCCGGTGATCAGCAGCTTCTT
>Ga0160428_1002103_pt1 | contig 12904 bp, 13 predicted proteins | sample SolpanmetagenomM_FD_108198 | JGI IMG/M metagenome (GOLD analysis project Ga0160428, IMG submission 108198) | Solar panel surface microbial communities from Lawrence Berkeley National Laboratory, California, USA - M | ecosystem: Engineered > Built environment > Solar panel > Unclassified ... | reverse complement strand
CGTGAAGAAGTTGGTCTACTCCTACCAACATTGTACTGCTTCACCAGTACCACACAGACTTGAGGCATGAAGATGTTCTCGTGTGTCAATAATGAGAATAGTCAATGTACGTCTTTTCTGCTGCCAGTCTTTCAACCGTCTTGCTGACTTCAACTTCCAGTCATCATCACTACAAGTGGTGATAAGAGGAGGCTAGCACTAGCTATTGCCTGCCTCACCAAGGAGTCAAATTCCTGCGGTCCCATCAGTTTTTTTTCGACATCTCCAATTCTGCTGCTTCTGCCCCTCGTCTGTGCTTCTTGTCCTTTGCATATCCATGCCAGGCAGGTAGCTGTGGGGCAGTGCAGTAGCAGCAAAAGGAGATGTCGACGGCGGCGGTGGCTTGGAGTCGGTCGGCAACCCCAACACCATTTGTTTGTGTGGTCTGCAGCAGCAGCGGCAACAACAGCAAGATGTCAAAGGACATCTCAGAATGGTCTCTTGTGAGACAAGACAGCAAGAGGGTTGTCGCCGTCCTCCTGGCCACCGTTCGCCTGGAGGAGGTGGAGGTGTTGGCCCTGTCAATCAGGGCAAGATGAGATGGAGGCGACTCGCCAAAGCTCTTGTGTGGGCTTCAAACACCACCCTTCAATGGGTTTTACAACCTGGTGTACAAGCTTGCCTCTCCCGCGCGTCTTTGAGCTCGACACTGGAATGGACAACGAAATAGGCTGTCCTTACTGGCTACCTGGAGTACCTTTACTCGATCTCTGGGATAGGTTCGTATCAAAACCAAACATATTTGATGATCCAGCGCCAAGTCGAAGCACTTCCACTCCTTTTCATATACCATGGCGACGTGGGCATACGTTACCCAACACTCACTGGAGAGAAGAAGTGTTGCTGGAAAGGTCGCCATCCTCATCGATGATCTTGCAGACACTTCCAACACAATCACACGTGCTGCAAAACTTTTGAGGAAGGAAGGAGCCCACAAGATCTATGCTCTCGTCACACACGGCAGTCTCAGTGGTGAAGCAATTGACAGAATCAATGCCAGTGTGTACTCAAACTCCTTCCACCTTTGGTGCTCCGAGAAAACCACGAAATCGCCGACTTGCACAAAGCTGAAAGCATTCGCGAGACTTTGCTCGGCTCCAGTCCATGGTCATTTTATATATAACGGTCAACACACTCACGGCAATGCACCAACACAACGTGCAAAGAGTTGGTCGGGCTTGCTCGCGAGGCCAGCAGTCATGAGCATGAGCGGAAGCCCAGAACCATGGCGAACGCTCTTCATACCCAAGTGGCTTCTACATGCCGGACGGAAACTCTTACAGTGTGAAAGGTCTTGGGCGATACAATCCACGTGCCGATTTTCACAAAGCCGAAGACATTCGCCTCCTTGATCAGCCAGGCATCGTACGAAAACATCTCTGTGCCAATCCTGGACGACTTTGGCGCTATGAGATCTTCTGTTGGATCATCACACTCCACTGAAAGCAGTGATGGAGTTGCAAACAAGTATGTCCATCCCCTCGGCACCAGCTGGCTCGAGGACAATCACAGCAGTTCAGCTTTATCCAGGACAAACTCTTGCACGTTTGAGAGTGTGGCCTCCTTACAGAAGCAATATGACGCTGCTCAGGCGAGCTTCTACCATAGACAACGTACTGGAAGTGACTTGTCGTCCTCATACCAGAACATATCCACGCCAATCCTCGACGATTTTTCTTTCTTCCTTCAGCTCCAACGTACCAGCCAAAACTCACCCCACCGATATGTTCCGTCGTCTCCTTGACATCATCCTTACCGGGGCGCCATGATATCTTCCATTGGATCGTCACATTATATATATCGATCACGACCCACACCGAGACGTGCCTGGAGACCTCAACCATTCCTGAGGTCTTTATCATGGCTGCTCGGTCTGATGAGGCAAGCCTTTGGTATGGAGATGTGCCTGGAGACCTCAAACATCCCTGAGGTCTTTTCAGGCTGCCTCATGCCTTTGGCTGAAGCTCATCGGCGGCGAAGACGTGCCTGGAGACCTCAGGAATGGGTACACTTGGGCTGTTGCTTCGGCAGCTCAACCAATTCCTGAGGTCTTTATCATGGCTGCTTCGTTGGTGGGTCAGTTCAACCAACAACGTGGATGACGAGCTAGTAGGCTCGCAGAAGACGAGGATTGATAAGTTGTGGGCTCTGTTGGATAATAAGGGTACAGGACGAATTGACGTCAAGGCATTGCAAGCTGGCTTGAGAAAGATCGATTCGAGGGCATCACAGCAATGCTGCGATACCTCGAAGCTCTTTGCTCCTGCGTACGAGTCCTTCAAAAACTTACCCGACTTGATCGAGGTCGGTTCCATAATCGATCACTTCGACTTCATGACGTGGAAAAGTGAGAATCGCTGCAATGTCTGGATTCATAACGGACGCTCCCTCGTCACCACAGACAGTGACATCCTCGATTCTGGATATCCATAGCTGGTTCAGCTCCAGCGAGTAGAAAGAAGGTGGAAGAAAAAGGTAGTCCAGTGGACTTCCTATTGTTCATGCCCGCCAAAGATCCAGGGCTTCGAGCAATCCTCTCCTACTTCTCTACCGGAGTGAAAGTCAGCGCTGAGGGGGACGTGACGGTGAATGACGAAACAATCGAAAGCTTAGGTATGATGCGATCAACTGCAAGCTCGACCAAAGCTGGCTTTCACTCTCACGTGCAATCACCTGAAGGCAAGTTTCGAGAGATTGGACCTCTCATCACACGCGACTTAGGCTTGTTTCGAGTCCTTTGACAACCTGCCCGACTTGATCGAGGTTGGCCCATGGTCGATCGCTTTCTGGCGTGCAATCTGGCGCTTCTTTGTCAACGAAGCAAACATATACCAAAGTAACGACCCTTGGGTCACACTGCTACGCCCTCGCCACAGCTGGACCGAGATTCCACGTAGCTATGCTCAAGGTTTAACTCCAGCCTACTCCCTCAACGCTCGAAGCATGTCAATCGCTGGGAGTAGAGAAAGATGACATGGTGATGTTTGCTGTCACTCAAGACTATTGCTCCAACTTGCTGGAATTGATTGAGATCGGTCTCGAACGACCAGCAAGACTTCATCCTGGCACACACCGACTTTGGTCCTCAAAACGTTCTCGTCAACCCAGAGACAGGAAAACTTACTGGCATCATTGGCTGGCATCATTGGCTGGCATCATTGGCTGGAATCATTGGCTGGAATAATCGACTTTGACGGCATCATAGCAGTGCCGCGCTATTTTAGCAATGGCTACCGAGGCTCTTACCCTCACTGGCTGACGCGCGAAGAAGACTTGTATGAAGGTCCAAAAAATGACACCGCCAACTTTCCTGTGACAGTGAAGAGTATGACTACTGCCGTTCTTGTGGAAGGTAGATTCTAGAAGGAGGCGACGCAATGTATATAACAATCAACCTTGCTGGAGTTGACATCGAGGAGGAGAGAAAGATGCCATGGTGATGCTTGCCGTCACTCAGAATTACTGCTCCAGAGTCGTTGTTCTTACTCCAGCCTACTCCTTTGACGCTCGCATCATGTCAATCGGCGCATATGACCCCATCAACTCGCTTTCCGAGATTGTCAACATGGTCCTATAGAAGATCATTTACCTCAGCGAGCATTATTGTCTGCTGTCACTCAAAATTATTGCTCCGGAGTCGTTGGACATGAAATAAAGCTAACATTAGTGCTTCTGGGGAATGCATCGACGAGCACTCCTCCAAGCTTCCTGGCGTCAACCACATTCCTAAAAGAGCCACCAGCCAAAGATGATGGTGCATGGCGTGAATTGCGACAGGGAAACAGTGTTGAATTTGACGTTGCTGATGTTGCTGATGGTGCTGATGGTGCTGATGGTGCTGATAGTAATGATGTGAATGGTACTTGGCGTATATTCCGACAGAGGAAAAAGTCTCGAGTTTGGTGATAGTCTTGGTATGGCAAGCATGGTGGAGGCTCAGGGTCTTTGCACGTTTCGCACTTTTCTGAAAAGGCTTTCACCAATGTCAATGTTTTCTTTATATCATTTCGTCTTCCTGCCCGCCGTGACTTGATGTGATGGAGTGCGTCTGCATCCAAGATCTAAAGCGAAACAACTCTCACCTTGCGGTGATTTATGCATTCAATATCCCTTGTGATTGTTCATAATCCTGAAGAAGCGAAAGTGAATTCAAATTTCTTGATACTGCTGTACGACAGGACATGAAAGTAGAGACTGCCAAACGTGTACGCTTCACGCTGAATGAAGAGGTTTAATGCCTTCCGTCTGAGCGCGTAAGAAGGCTTCTAAGCTACGATTACTGCATGTGAACTATTCGCCAAGCTGGCAGCCCCGAACGTGCTTCAGCAAATAGTCTTGTGCAAGTTGTGACAGACAATATGCTCGAGCTAGTGAGATAGCTCTGTGGTCTACACCTCTTTGATAGTGATCTTGATTCTACCACTGCGAAGTTTTCTTCGAGGTATTGGAAGATGGAACAAAGCTCTTTCGTGACTCGCCTCAGGAATTTAAGGGATTGTGAGGACAGCCTAATACCAGCGATGTCAGAGGCGCGAGGTTGCCTGAGGCTACAAGCATGCACCGATTCATGTCGGCCTTGACAGTTGTTGTATCTGGACTGAGTGTCCAAGAGTATACTGTCAACATCAGCAGCTCAGGTGACCTTGCGCCTTTCGAGCATGCCAATTATTCCACATCATCCGCCTCAGAAGGTGTGCCTGAACGATTCAAGCACTGGCCCTCATATAGACACGCTACTCTGCTATCATTTCCTTCCTAATCTCGCAAGACAAGGACTGTCAGCAGGCTCCCTACTGAAACAAGCACAAAGCCAGTCTGGACGTTGAAGAAAACAAGAGCTCTATAGGCAGAGACATTTCCAATGGCAAACTTTAGCTACCTCTCCACCCTGGGAGCAAATGCCGGAACGGTGATTGCTAGAGTCTGCCTTGATGGTTACTGCCTGCTACGCCACCATTCTAATATGGGATGCTGCAGTGCCTGCGCCGAGATATTGTCAGAATATAACTTCTGCTTGTAGCAAGCTCGAGTATGAGCAAACTCGTGGCGTGGTAGCTTGAGCACTAGGCAAGTTATGCCCACCGCCGTAGCACAACTTTCATAGCGCTCAGGTTGAGTGCACCAATACATGCTCTAGATAATGCAATATATCTCAATTTTGCTTGAGTGCTCAGCTTTCCAAACAACGTATAGTCGTATTCTCCACGCTTGGCATGTATGCTCGAAGATCGGCACTGCTTCAAGTGCCCTGCAGGACGCCTGCATAAAGAGTACTTGTGTATGCATAAACCAAACCTGCTAGAAATTGAGCAATTGATTTGAGCAATTCGTGTGATCCAGATCCAAATCTTCGTGCCACTGCAATATAAAGTGATGTTCGCGTATCTTGTGCTCACATGGTGATGTGCCGTAATCACGAAAACTACTGTGGCTCTTCTGAAACTCCTTTGCAGTGAATGCATGCAAAACATCTTGGATAAGATTGTAAGCAAACTTTCAGCAATCTCATGATATGTCTGCTGCTGTTGCTGTACTTGATTTTGAAGCTGACCCTCTAATCTGCAGCCTATACTGTCGGCGGCTGCTTACTGATGCTATCGCCATAAAATTTGCGGAGACTGCCTATGCGGTCGCTTGCATCACCAAACATACCAACTCATGAACAATCAAGACTGCATAATCTCTTGGTTCAGAAGTTGGTTTGACAATTTCTGCGAATTGTCAAAGCCATCCCAGCTCAAAAGAACTGCTTCGGCCGTTCGCAAGGTCTGCTGTTCACTTTGCACAGAAATGGCCAAAAAAACTTCCAAAAAAGAAGTTGTGTTCTGGTCCCGAAGGACTCGAACTTGTGACTCTACAAGGAGGTGATTAGCATATCATCAATGAATGTCAGTAAAGAAATTGCAAGTAATGAAATCCTCCTCTTTCGGGCAGGCAGCGAGCAGCAAACTCAGTAGACCAGAAGACCTACGTAGAAGATGTTAGTGGAAGGGCATCATTTTTAGTTCCTTATATACCTTACGATATTGCCCTTACTACTCCACACAAAACCCTTGCCAATGTTGGCAGTCTTGCAACACAACAGCACCAATCTCAGTTCTTCTTACTTGACAGCAAGCTACACACAACAGGACTCTTGCAGTCTGCCGCCGGCGCCACGACCAATATCCCACAAGAACAATCTCCGAGATGTGAGTACTCGATCGCCGAGGGCGATGAAGCTGAAGAGTCGCGGCATGCATCACAACATCAGACGAGGCCGTAAAACACCTTCCTCGTCGCCACATCCTCGTCTTCACTGCTATGGGATGAGCGCGACGATGGACGGCGGCGACAGTCGCGGAATAGTCGCGGCACACATCACATCACTGCAAAAGGCTAAGCGCCATCTTCATCTCGCTCCTTCTCAGTCGTCGCTGCTTCAAGATGAGCGCTCGAGTCTAGCCAACGACGACATCTAAAGTTTCACGGCAATCATCACATCATTGCAAAAGCCTACACGGCATCCTCTTCACTTCATCTTCCTCGTCGTCGCTGATCTGAGATGAAACGCGCTAACGTACCTGACCAGCACCCTTTGTAGACACCATGGCAGACGCCACACCCTCCACATCATTCGCTCGTCGCGTGAGCGTGCGCATATCCCATGGACGACCCAATGAAGGTGAGCTCAAAGACCTAAAGGAGGCATCGTACGAGGAATATAAACAGCACTCTCCTCGCACCCTCAAGATCCAGTATGCCTAATTTCAACAACATCACCATTCTCAAGGCTCATCATGAGATTTGAGACTGGCATGTCTACCATCAGGGCGTGGAACTAGAGCATCACCCTACTCATACCCTTTGTCTATCAACCCCTCCAGCTGTGACAGCACTAGCTTCAATATCATGGCTTCAAGATTGAGGCTAACCAATTCCTTGAGCAGGGCATCAAAGTAGGCTAGCATCCTCCTCACACTCGTCACAAGCGACATCTTCTTGCGTCGACAACAACATCTTGGTACTGCTCGCTTCGAGATCTGGCGTTAACACATCTGAAAACAGGACACCAAAATACAGGGGCACTCCCTCCACCACCGGCTAGAGGTCGGTTTAGGCGGGCGGTAGCCAAACTCAGAAGAGGTTAGTCATTCCGGGATGTGCTCAGATTTTGTTGAATGGGCCGTTTGAACTTATGTCCAGCATGCCACACAAGCTACTGAAGGCCTTCATGTTACCTGGCGTTGAGAACATCCTAATGCCGTAAGGATTGAAAGCTAACATCAAAGAGTAGTCAATGAACCCAGTCCTGAAGGTACAGTAGACTCCTCGCCCTGTCAGAAGTAATGCATGTGTAGTGTGTTGGTGACCTTTCTCAACCTTGTAACATTGAGATGTAACGTGATACTGTGGTGACATTCAATATTTCAGAGTCGTGTGAGGAGTGCTAGTGATATTTGTGCAAGAAGCTGACTGTTTTGCGCTCAGATCCCGATGCTACATTCCTTGGGATCATCAATGCTGTCCGTCCGGGAGATGAAGGAGGTGGTGTGGCTGGTTCTGCACCACCTGGAAAGCTCAGTCTGAGCGCCAGGGTGGCAAATCTCTGGCGAAGGCTGATTGGGAAGCCCAATCAGCCAGCACCTGGCCTGCCTCCCTATAATCCCGAGGCACCACCCCCACCACCTCCTAAAGATGAAAAGTGGCGACGTCTCCAAGCCATGCAGGAAGCAAGACTGAACAGGATTGCTCATGAAAGCCTAGACATGGCTGCACAAGGGCTATACTGGGAGCAGGAGACAGCCCGGCAACTAGAAGGGCTGGAGCGAGGTATGCCCTTCCTAAGTACTAACGTTTGGCAATGTGGGCGCAGTTTTGATAGTGTTTTTGTAGCAATATTTTAGAGGCATGTAGTCCACATCGCTGGACGACGTTGTGGCACGACCTCGCACGTGACCATGGATACGACTTTGTGTTCCGGGCATGAACTCCGCTCAGTATGACCTCCAGATGCGCCTTCCTGGCTAGAGACTGCCTCCATAAGCATGTCTTTTCGTCCTATACTTCCCTCGTCGCTTGTCACAGCTTGTTCGGCAGCAAATCTTGAGAATGGAGTATGAAGACGGCAGTGGCAATGACAATCCCTTCCATGATTCGGCGACTGGAGAGGACTCTCTGAAAGATAGCACTCTGAGCGTCGGCAGAGGCGTGTCATTGACACTGGGAGCAGATTCCCTTGTTGTGCTAGGTTAGTAGCGCCACTTTGATGGATGGTAGCATTGATCTGACAAGTATACAGACGAGAATCTTCCGGACGATGCCAATCCTTTAACCACCTGCTGTGGCCTCCTACAATTCAAGAGTGAGAAGATCCGAACGGCGACAAGGAGTACATACTGAGACAGTACGCAGACCGTCTTCCAATAAAGTCGATCTCATACTACCATATACTTTGGGCATCTCTGTCAGAATCATCATCCAACTCTACAGCAGAACTAGTCATCAGTTACGCCCAACCCAACTCTTCTCGCAAGCCTACTTCGTTTCGACCACGATTCCTCGAGTACAGCATTCCTCATAAATCAGCATCGGCCTCACCCACTGTATCCCCACGAGCTTGGATCGATTGCCTTCTCTCCCACGCCTACTCTAACCACCGCGCACAATCCAGAAAGCGTCTACTCGTGCTTCTTAATCCATTCTCCGGGCGAGGTCATGCTAAGAATCTCTGGCATACCCACTGTCTACCTATACTACAAGCAGCAGAGTGCACCATCGAAATAATAGAAACACAATACAACGGTCACGCTGGCGAGATCGCAGAAAAACTAGACGCCGATGCTTACGATTCGGTGGTTTGTGTCAGTGGAGATGGTCTACCTCACGAAGTGTTCAATGGTTTCGGACGACGACCAGACGCGAAAGCAGTGCTGCGAAAAATAGCCGTAGCATTGTTGCCTGGCGGAAGCGGCAATGCATTGTGCTGGAACTGCTTTGGTACAGACAGTGCAAGTCTGGCAGCCATTGGTATTGTCAAGGGCATACGAATGCCAATCGACCTGGCTAGTATTACACAAGAAGATAAGAGTGTACCCGGTGGTGTGAGGAGGACCTTGAGCTTCCTGAGTCAAGCTGTCGGCATCGTGGCAGAAGTGGATTTGGCTACGGAAAACCAACGATGGATGGGTGATGCAAGATTTACGCTGGGTTTTCTGCAAAGAATACTAGGCAAGACGGTATGGCCATGCGATGTGGCTTTGTGTGTGGTCGACGAGGACAAAGCAAGCATACGGCGGAACTACAGAGAGTTCATGCAAAATGAGGGTCGAGATCAACGCCATACAACACTACCACATTCAGAAGATTCGCCACGAACCGAAGAACCTCTCATCACAACACTCACTCCGGAAAACCCCCCGCCAACATCCGCAACGACGACCTCAACACATTCTTCGGACACCATTAGCACCACCCTTCCACAACTCACATTCGGCACAATCTCATCGCCACTTCCTCCAACATTCACACCACTGACGTATCACTCCAATCTCGGCAACTTCTACGCTGGCAACATGACCTGGATGTCAGCAGGAACTCCCTTTTTCGCCGCCGCTCTTCCCTCCGACGGCAGCCTCGATCTAATCAACGTAGACGGCAATCTAGGCACTATGAGTGCGCTTGGGACATTGTTGAGCGTCGAGGGTAAAGATGGCGGCGTGTTTAACAGAGAGGAGGTGAAGTATAGGAAGGTCAAGGCGTATCGTGTTGTGCCATATGGCAAGGGTGGGTGGTGTCGAGATGATTCTGAGAATGTGAAGAATGGCGGCAAGGGCAAGAGGAGAAGCGCAAAAGACGAATATATCAGTATTGATGGCGAGAGGATCCCGTTTGCGCCGTTTCAGTGTGAAGTGCATGAGGGGCTTGGGACGGTACTGTCGAAGACGGGGTGGAAGTATGAGGCGCCTGAATTTGGATGAAGAAGGAGGAGGCTTTCATGGTCTTGCTTTTGGCTCTTGCTTTTGGCGAGCATTTTGGAGTATATGTTTTTCTTTTTCTTCCTCCCTGGATTATATATTTTCTTTTTGTGATACCCATAGACGCTTTTTGAGGGAGGTAGCAGATATCTAGTCAGCTAGGGACACAGAGGCATGGAGATGAATTGAATGACTTTCATTGGCTTTTCATTGATGAAAAGACAATTCTAGATGAAGTTCATAACCCGAAGACTTGGCATATTTCTTTCCTCACTTTTATGAGACAATGTACACCCACTTCTCTCTCTCTCATTCTTTAAAGTACAGTACAGCGGCCATCACATACTTTCGAGCGTTCTCTACTGTACCTTGTCTGTCTCTTAGCAGCACATCACTACAAGCGGGCTCCACATCAGATAGACAGACAGCCAAAACCCTTCGGCACAGTCTGCACTCAGATAACCGACCAAACCACGTCGCTGAACTTCACCTCAGCAACACTGGGCCTATTTCTTATTCAAGCCCTTTAGACTGCCCAGACTCAAAGCCAAGCCTTGACTCCTACTGCGAATACGGACGAATCCCGTGACCGGACCACCTTCGACATCCTGCTCGACGGACAAATTGGCTAGAGCATCCTCACCTGCAGCCAGAGTTAGCGACGACTCATCACAACACTACGCATCATTGATTGTAACTCACCAAACACGCTCCTAGCATAAAGATTCGCGCTCAAAAACTGACATTCCCCCTTCATACTCGCCTCAGGCGTCAAACACGTCATATTCGTGGCCTTCATCAGATCCCTCAAAAAGCTTCTCAAATCCTTCGCCTTGCTGTTAATGTTGACCTTATTCTCCCATTCAAACTCCGTCCACATCGTTCTGAACTGCGTCTCGGTGCACGTCGCAGGCTGGATATAATCCATGATATCGACGTGTACATCATTGAGGATAACGACATTCGATTCTGCCGCAGCGGCGGAGTCATATACGACATTGCCGAAGATGACGCCGGTGTCTGTGGAGGAGACTTTGATTGTTGCTTGTACGTTGAGGAAGTCGTGGGGCCCGAGGTTCTGAGTTGTTGGTTTTTCGACGACTTTAAGGTCGCCGAGGGTGGCGAATTCGACGGACAGGTTCTGCAGCGTATCCGTTGTTTGGTTGACGAGGAGGACGTCGAGGATGATGTCGAATTGGTGGACTTTGACGTACGCTTCCGCGTAGACGGAGTCGGAGAAGCCGGTGAGTTGGACGACGCGGCTGAGTTTAGAGGAGATATCGATTGTGTCAATGTCACCTCCGGTGGCCTTCTCGAGGTCGTGGGTGTTTTCTTCGGCGGTGCTGTCGGCGGTGTTTTTCTTGGTGAGCTGTCGGATAGAGACAACGTCGTCGACTTGAATGGCAGTGCGAGCGCGTTCGCTGGCTGCTTTGGCGGCGCGCTTCTTCTCTTCAACGGTAACCATCGCGCGGAACGCTTTTCGAGTGTCATCGAGGAAGACGGTACCGAGTTCTTTTCGTGCTTCGAACTCAGAAAGAGAACGCACACACGACATAATCCTGTCGACGGTATCTTCGTCGATGGGTGCCTTTGCAAATTGTGACTGTCCTACTCGGACAACGGAGATCATGATCAACATAGCTTCAGCTCTCAGTGCATTAGTCCGTGCATGGTCTTGCGAGATTTCGGCGTGGCGCATGACGAGCTTGGTGAGTGCCGTTGAGAGTACTGAAGCGAGATAATAGTCACCATCCAGGATAAGTTGTCGTAATGGTGGTTTCGTTGCTGCCTTTACTGCTTCTAGCTTGGCTGTCGCTGATGATTGGCTGGTCAGAGCACTTTCGGTGGCGTATGTGCCATCTGACAATACTTTCCGAGAATTTGACGGTGCTGAAGGCTTGGTTGTGCCGTTCGTCGCTTCTGTATCTGTACCATTCGTCGTCGTGCCATCAGCCTGCTCTTCCAATAATCGTTGTTCTGAAGCAAGTATAGGTATTTCTCCGAGACTTGCACGTATTCTTTTCCACGAATCTCTGATGTCGGCTTCTGTCATGGCATATTCACCGATAGTCCACAGTGCTCCTCTATATACCTTTCCAGCTCTTACCTCACCCAAAACATCCACCAGTCGGCTCACAATAGTTGAGCGAAGCTTGGGGAACTTCTCGACCACTTCTTTTACAAAGTTGATGACGTCGACCGCAGAGGTGCTATTGAATTCGGATATGAAGTCCATCAATAGCCCGACAACATTGGCTGCGACTTCTGAGAACTTGATAGCACATTGGTGAATGGAGTGTACGAGAAGAGATCGGTACTCGTTGTTCTGTGGTCGTGTGAGCGCCTGCCGCCTCTCTTCATGTACTCGAGTCTTACCTTTTCATACTGCTCGTCGACGGTTTTGCCAAGTTCTTTCTTAAGCAGAAGAATCACTTCCTCGACGTTCTTGCTTGATACCATTTCCATAGCAAGACCGAGTGCTTTTCTCCTTACATCAAGATCTGGACTCGACAGTACTCGTAGAATTTCCATTGTCAGGTCGTCCAATACTCCCTCATTCTTCTGCCGTAATTGATCTACTTTGTCCAAAACGATGAGCTTGACATTATTATCTGATTCTTTGATACTGAGCTCAATGAATTTGGATGCCGCGGCCTTGACAGCGACTGGGTTGTTTGTGAGGGATGTTAAGGACGAGGCTGCTTCGTAGACAACAGTTGTGGCAGTTGCTTCGAGAAGGTCAAAGATCAAGCGGAGATATCGTGCCTGGATTTCCATTAGCATAACCGAGCCGCAAGTGTCTGTCGCGACATACCTTATTCTGCACATTCTGAACAGCATCCTTCCTGATAAACTCAAGCTCTCCAAGCTGGAGAAGCTCATTTGCATTGGGTATGCCATCAAACACT
>Ga0160428_1002100_pt1 | contig 12920 bp, 6 predicted proteins | sample SolpanmetagenomM_FD_108198 | JGI IMG/M metagenome (GOLD analysis project Ga0160428, IMG submission 108198) | Solar panel surface microbial communities from Lawrence Berkeley National Laboratory, California, USA - M | ecosystem: Engineered > Built environment > Solar panel > Unclassified ... | reverse complement strand
TTTATCGAGCGCCTCGCAGACGCACTCTGCTACGCCGCCTAACGCTCTTCAATGGCCAAAGTCGAGATTAGGTGTAGTGGGTAATAGCGGCTGCACAGGGGTTGGCGTGATCGGATTACCGGGCAACAACGGATTTACGGCAGGCAAGGTCGGCATTGGGACACTCGGCGTAGCCTGTCCATTTCCAATCCCTGGCAAAGGCGTTACGGTGCTCTGTACCACATCATTTGGCCCCTGAACCAGCCTAGGTGTCACCACGATTACCAAATCAGTGCGGTGGGTATCAGTGCGCGTGGTGGTGAAGAGCTTCCCCAGAATCGGAATATCCCCGAGGATAGGCACCTTCTGTGTTCCTTCTACCTTGCGGTCCTCCAGCAGGCCACCGATAGCAATCGGCTCGCCGTTCGCTACCCGTACAGTGGTACTTGCTTCTCGCGTCGAGAACTGCGGGATGCCCTGGCTGGTGGTGCCCGTTGGGATGCTCACGCTAATGGTCAGGTTCGCCTCCACGCTGCCGTCCGGCGCGACCTTGGGCGTCATGCGCAAAGTGATACCGGTGCTGATGGTCTGCACGCTGGTGCCGCCAGTGGTATTGCTCGTCACTACCGGAGTGGTCTGGGTGCTGTTGATCCTCGCTTCCAGTCCGTCGATGGTGGTGATCCTTGGTTGGGCGAGGACCCTGGCCGCACCATTGGTCTTCAGCAGGTTCACGCCGAGCGACAGGCTCAGCGGGTTTCGGGTAAAGCTGCCCAACTGTAGCAGGCCCGGTACGTCTCCTTCGCCTAGCTTGAAGCTAAAGATACTGTCGTACTGGATGCCGAGCGACTGGGTCTGATCAAGGTTGACTTCCAGGATCTCGGCCTCGATCAGGATCTGCGGCCGGTTCTGATCGATCTGTTTCAGGAGGGCCAGCACCGTCTCCTTGTCCGCCGGATTGGCGAGCACGATCAGAGCGCGCTGCCGAGTATCAATCACCACGCGCACTGTCGGATACAGGCTCTGAAGCAGGGTCGCGGCGATGGACGGGTCAGCGGCGCCGAGGCGGTAGTAGATCGGGTCTTTGGAATCGAGCGGCAGCGGACTCAGGGCCAGCGTGGAGGGTGGGGTGATGATCAGGTGTTTGCCGTCCGGGGAGAGGGCGTATGTCGAGCCGGACGGCAGGATGAATGCCAGGCTGTCCGGACGCTTGGTGAGCGTGATGCCGACTGGGATCGTTGCGTCGGCCGCGAGGTAGCTGTCAGGGATCACCAGCTCGTGGGTCTGGGGATCGGTCTGATAGCGGATGAAGCTGTCTGCGCTGACGATCAGGTTGGTGTCGGTCTTGAGGATGGTGACGGGAAGCTTGTCGGCCAGGGCCGAGGAACTCAGAAGTAGGGCGAAGGTCAGGGGACGCAGGAGACGGGTCAGAGCAGGGTTACGGTTCATGGGGATACCTGGGAGAAATAAAGAGAAGAGAGCACTTAGCGATTCAGACAGGGTTACGGATTTACTCGCCCTGATTGCCAAGCGTCAGGGACTTCGTGCCGTCGAGGAGATGCAACTGCAGGTCCTGCGCGCCGCTGCTGGCATTGCCGACCGTCAGGTGAAACGGGGTGCTACCAAGGTCACCCGCTTCACCAAGCACGCCGTCGTTGTTTCCGTCTCCGAAAGCCGTCACGGTAACGTCCACCCCGGGGGGCAGATCGGTCAGGGTGTAATGGCCGTCGACTGCGGTGGTCCAGTTCAATACTTTGCCGGCGGCGTCCTGTGCGACGACATAGATTCGGGGAGCGTCCACCCTGGCAGGGTTCGCGTTTGCCATGCCCCAGCCGGTCTGCTCGTCGTACCCCTGGTAGCCAAGGTCCGTGGCGTGGCCTTCCAAGGTGGCTTTGAGAAGCGGTGGAGGCGTCCCGGCGGAGAGGGCCAGCGCCGCCAGCCCCGCCACTTCCGGGGAGGCCATGCTGGTGCCCTGCCGGTAGGCGTACCCAGGCTGGCCATCTACGCCCCGGTCAGTGCTGAGAATCCCGTCGGTGACGCCGTTACCGTCCTGGTCGCTCCCCTGGTCACCGCCGTAAGCGGCGACGCGGATGCCCGCTCCGTGGTTAGCGTAGGACGGCTGGTAGGCGAGGGTAGGACCGCTGACGCTGGTGACCGCCAATACCCCTGGGTAGGCTGCTGGGAAGTACAGCGGGCCCCCATCGTTGCCTGCGGCGGCCACCACCAACGCACCTTTCTTCTGAGCGCGTTTCACGGCGTCCGTCAACAGGTCGCTGATCTCGGGCGTGCCGAGTGAGAGATTGATGATCTGCGCTGGGTGGGGATTCGGATGTCCAGGCAGATCGTCCACTGCCCAGAGGATGCCCTGCGCCAGGTCGCTGACGGTACCACCGTTGAGGTCATTCAAGACTTTGACTGGCAGGAGCATCGCGCCAGGGGCGGCCCCGGTGACGCTCACCCCTGCAGCAGTGTCGCCACTGGCCGCGATCAGCCCGGCCACGTGGGTTCCGTGGCCGGCGAGGTCCGTCGGGTCGGTGTTGCTGTCGACCACGTTCCAGCCGGGCCAGAGCCGGTCCTGAAACGCCGGGTGAGTGAGCAGGACGCCAGTATCGACCACCGCCACGGTGACGCCCTGCCCGGTGGTGGTCTTCCAGGCCTGCGGCAACCCCATCAGTGGCCAGAACCACTGGGCGGAAGGCGAAGGGGCGGCAGCTTGAATGGCAAGGGACCCGTCGAGGTGCACAGGGTAGTCCGGCTGGACGGAGATCCCCTTAGCGCGCAGGGCGGTCAGAGCCGTCTTAGCAGCGTCGCCGCTCTTGAAGGTAAAACGGACCAGCTTCAGCGAAGGAAGATCGGTCACGCTGGCCCCAGCCGGAACCGGCGTTTTCGAAGCAACGAGCAGCGAGAGGTACTGCTCTTCCACTCTCAGGCTCTGTGCCTTGAGACCCGCCTGGCCTTCCAACGGGCGCAGCACCTTCCCGCTCAGGTGTCCAGCCTCGTGCGAGAAGCTGCGGGCATTGCTGACACTGCTTCCCACCCGGACCCGCACGGTGAAGGCCCCGTTCCCGAGGGCGCCCCCAGGCAGGGTCACGCGCAGGCCATCGGCGGTCAGTTCAGGAGGAAAGTTCTGGTTACCGACTTCGACGCTGACGGTCGAGCTCAGGGGCGCCCTTCCCCATCCTGCTCCTTTCAAAGTCAGCACCTGATTGTTCAGTGCTATTGCATCCAGCCGGGGACGAACCTCGAAGCTGCCAGGCGTGCCAACTGCATTCGGGACCGAGACCGTGTAAGTCCCGGCCAGCCCATCTGCCGGCACGGTGAAGCTCAGGCCGTCCTGCACTGCGCTGGCAGGGACGGCGCTGTCGTTCAACGTCAGACTGGCCGTGCCTTTCGGGAAAGTGCCATAGGCGGTGACGACCGCTCCCGGCGCCACTGGAGTGGGCAGCACACTGACGATGGTGTACGGCTGCAAGGCGGCCGGCTTGTTGCTGTCCGTCTGAGAACACGCCGCCATCAGCAGGGTGACACCGAGCAGACTGATCTGGGATCCGCGAAGAGGCCGTCTCAAGGAACGACCAGTGTCCGGAGGCTGCTGTAACTGAAGGCTACCGCCTGAGATTGGTTGTTGTATTTCACGCCAGCCACCCACCAAGAATAGGTACCACTCGCGAGCGGCTGCCAGCTCGCTGGGTAGAACGCTGATAGGGTGGTCTGAGAGATAAAGCTCTTTCCGTTGTAGCTGGACCAGAGATCGGTCGCGTCCTGATCTGAACAGGTTTTGTTGCACAGAAAGAACAGGTAGGCGTCCGCGCCACTCAATGGGAGCCAGCTCAGCACAGGGCGACCGTCGGAGACGACCTGCTTGTCCGCCGGGGAGGCACTCTGCTGATTCTGAAGAAAGCTGGCTGCTCCTGCATTCGAGAAGCTGCTGCGGTCCGTAGCATTGTTGGTCAAGGCGGCTACTACCCCATAAACTCGATCCCCAGGTTTGGCATCGGCCAACGGCAGGGGGAATTTCTGGGTGCCGGTCGGCACGGCCACCTGTGATTGAACGGTGGTGAAAGGGCCGGCGAGCGAGGTCTTCGAAAGCAGGATGTCGTAGCCATTAGCGCCTGCATAGGGTGACCAGGCCCATTCGACGGTTAGATCACGTGCCTCAGAGGGCAGGGGATCGGTCAGTGAAGTCACAAACTGAGGAGAAAGAACAGCAGAAGACTTCACCTGTGTCTGCACTGCGGAAGAAGTGCTGTCAGCATGCACCAGGGCTGGATTGAGCCTGGGAGGACGAGTTGCCTTTATACCAAGACTGCCAGCCTGAACGCTCGCAGGTAGGTTGTAAGCCACCAGGTAGTTGAGGGCCGGGGCATCGGGGTTGCTAACCCGAACTGGCACAGGGTCGGACATGCCATCGGAGCTGCCCGGCCCGCTCGCCACCGCATAGACCTCTAAACCATCGCCGTTGGGCGTGCTGCCAGTAGCCCAGGACACCACGTACGGGGCACGGTTGGCACTTCCTAGAAGTGTCCCGAGGCCCTTCTCGCCAGTTCCACGGGCGTAAACCCGCACGCTGGTAACTGTGGCCTTATCCGGCACACTCACCTGTACGGCGGTGGTGCCGCTGACCGTGGCATTGCTGGCCGGGGTAACAATCACGGCCGAGAGGGGTGGTCCGGATTGCTCACAGGAAGTGAATACTCCTAACATGAGAAATGGGACGAGAAATGTTTTTGGATTGTTCATCTATGTATTCTTCCATAATGAAAGCAGGAATAGGGCGACATTTGTATCTGTTCAGTTCTAGCAAGTTGTTGCGGCAAGGCTCGGCTGAGAAACACCAGCAGCAGATGGCCTGAACTTCAGGCCATCTACTGCACAACGGCCTTCTAGATTCGCAGCGCAGTACTCAGGAAGCTCAGTACCGGACACCTTGTGTTCGAGTCGCACCCAGCGCAAGAAATCTAAAGAGGGCATTCCGATACGGTACAGGAACAAGAAGAGCAGTGTTCTGGGTATATGACGACACCAGAACCTGCCCGTACCCAGCCTAACGAACTCTTACACCATGTCAAAGCTCTTGCACCTCACCTGCGGATCGACACCCTGAAATGCGCCCTGGATGTGGTGCAAGCTATGATCACCGGGCCAAGCGTCAATCTCAGCGTGCTCAACGGTCACTTGCCCGGAGAGAGCAGTGTGGAGGCCAAAAAGCGCCGTGCTGAACGCACATTCCGTGAGGAACAGCTCACGGGCGAGCTGTTCCTGTCCTTGATGGTCCCTCTCCTGCCGACGGGCAAGTTGCTCCTCAGTCTGGATCGGACAACTTGGCAGCATGGATCTTCGCCGCTCAACCTTCTGGTCTTGGGCGTCGTCCTGCACGGGCATACCTTGCCGATAGTCTGGACGACCCTTGCACACGATGGAAATAGCAGTACCGATGTACGTCTGGAGCTGGTCCGGCGTCTGCTGAAAGCCCTTCCAGTGCGTCGCTGGAAGGGCCTGGTTGCCGACCGTGAGTTCATCGGCGGTGCATGCGCTCCATCAGGGCGTTTCGGACGGCAGAATTGCTGCTGCCTCCATGAGGCAGCAGGGTCCACATCAGCGGCAGCGTTTGGCCTTGGAGGAAGACGGCCACCATCAGGATATTGATCTCGGTCTCGCCAAGCCGCCAGTTCATTCGGTTGATAATGAACCAAAGGCGCTCGCTGGGATCGGAAAAACTGCAAACGAACCGTGCCAGTACGTCTTCCGGTAGCCGGATATGCTTGAAGAAGCGGTGCAATTGCTTCACGTTGCTGATCTGGAGAGCGGCGCCGAGGAGTTAAGTAGCCAATCTCGTGAGCCGGACGTTCTCGCGTCCAATCAGCGCGAGGATCAACGCCGCGAGGAGTGCCAAACTTGGCGCCCTCAGGCCCCGGGAGTGCTGGACGAGGTGGGTCAAGACGGTAAAATGCGGCGAGCAGCTCGGGTGTGTTTTCATTGACAGAAACACTATCCCAGAGCTGCTCAAGCCTTTTATGCCGCTCCGAACTGTCCTCTACTCAGCTCGCTGACGAGAAGCAAGGCGTGCCAGCGGGTGCGTTTGTAATTGTTTGGTGCCATTTTTTACCGATGCTGAAGCTCCTTAACGCTCAGATGGGGGGTGATCTCGATCGATTTGATCCTGATACCCTAACTCCTTTCCGTATGATTTGAATAAAGCAAATTTAGACTGTTAATTGCTATCATTGAAGAGATTAGTGGTAGATCTGTACGGCTCTGTGATTATTACTTTAAATAAAGTATGCTGATTCTGAAGATAAATTTATCTGATCATCCGGACATCAACTAAGCCACAACCCAAAAGGGATTCAACACACTGTAAAAAGATGGGGTAATCTCTTCTGGATCACCGAGCCCAATAAATTTCTCAAAAAACCTTGACTTGATTAGATCCACCGTATCTGGGTTTAATTCTCTAAATATTTCAATAATTAATGAAAGAATTAAAGGATCTACTGATTCATTGAGTTCAATTAAACTATTTAATCTATCTAGCGACTGATTATTTAATAGGTGAAACCTTCCTCTTAAAACTCTTAAAATATAAAGATTATTGATGCCTAAATTTGTAATATCTACAGAATCTTCCATTATATCATAAGATGAAATAACTCTGAAATCATTGTATGAGTAGAATTTTCCATTCATTACTTTATCTTTAAGTTTTAACCAAGATATGTGTTCATTCAATTGGGGCGCTAAAGTATAAAGCTCGGTGGCTATTTCCAGATTTTTCACCCCGTCTTCTCTTTTTAACTCTTGTTCAACTAAAAATCTAAGAGCGCTTGACCAAGCTATCCCCCAGATATAATCATCCTCCTCGACATCCTTCAAAGACTTCCAATTATAAGACAGTCTTTTTATGATACTTTGATCGTAAACAGAAATAGCCTCAATTCTCTCGGCCATAAAACTTGGAGAAACGACTTTGCTGCTTGAAAAACCCTTTTCAATTTCTTCAGCACTTACTCCTACTATCGACATCGCTAAAGCATCCTGGTTACCGGTAGCAGAAGCTAGCAGTTCCCAACGGCCACCTTTCACTCTATACATTTCATTTATATATTCAATCACATTAATACCCTACAGTTACTTGAATCCAAGTCTTTCCTCGCTCAATTCCCATAGTCCAACTTGCCGCTTTTCCGCCCAAGTTGTTTACTGTGTTCTGTAGCGTTCGCCCAAGAACAGTATCTGAAATCGAGACTCCGTCTCTCAGTTGTGAAATAGTAGGCTGACTCTCAAGAATATTTTTGAATCTTATTGTTTCTGGTTGTCTTACGCCCGCACCTCTCAATGAATCAGCAAGCATCTGGCCCGCGCTGCCTTTAGCCTGATTCCCACGAAAGATGTCGCTAACGCTGACCCCTCTACCTTCCGGCGTGAACATTGCGAAAGCCTTAGGATCACCATTCCAAGTAGCTTTAAAACCACCAAAGCCATCAGGCAATACTCTTGGTCCGCAGTTATGCACCAGCCAGCCGTTCTGGCCAACGTAAAAGGTGTGCGCCGTGTCAACGGTGAGATTGAACATCTCCTGGGTCTGCTGAATGGTAACCACGTTAACGACGGTGCCTGCCGAGCCACCCACTTCCCTGATCTTATCCCCAACCTGGAGATGCCCAGCACCCACCCAATGGGTGCTCAGCTCTTCATGCCCGAGGGGTTTCGGCCTAGCCTGTGTATCCACCTGAGCCTGAATGTAGAAGGGATGTTCTGGGGTCGTGGTAATTACTTCGGGTTGGCCGGTCTTGCCATCCTTCAGGGTCAAGTAGGTCAGGGCTGGGTCGAGATTTCTGTGAACAGCCGTAATCGGGTAGTACCCGTTCTGCTGCGTCTGCTCATTGAAAGCCAGCACTGGAGTGCCGATAACCAACGTACCAATCGCAACTAGACCAGTGAGTGTACGTACCGGTGTCGAGGAGACGAAGGAGTTGAATGCGCACCTTGCCAGGGACTCCGCGACGCTTTTCGTGGTCGCCTCCGTCTCAACTTCTAGAACGGATTTGGCTCCTATTTTGATTTCGAGCAGCTCACCTACGTTGGGCGCCAACGAAGCGAAGGCCTTTCCTCCGTATTTCTTGGCAACTGCTTTAGTCGCCGCTGCGACCGCTGCTGCTGCATCTCCAATCCCTATAAACGAGGTGGATACGGTCAGAACTGATGAAAAGATCTCATTCTGATACTCGGCATTAGCCTGCTTTGCAACGATGTAAGAATCAAGATAACTGTGCAGCGAATTTATATAGTTAGCGTTGTACTTTGTCGTCTCATTATATCCAGCCAATACTCTTACGATCTCACCGTTGAATGCCTCAACGCCACCGGCAGATCCAGACATCAAGAAAACCGTACCACCTCTACCCGTACCTCCCACACTCAGAGAATTATTGACTGATGTGTAAAGCGCAGTTTTCTCTTCAGCCGAAAGTCCCACGATCTTGCTGTCTGAGATATCAACGAACCTCTGGATATTCTGTTTGAATTGTCCCGACGCGGAAGGAGACAATACGCTTTCCACAGCTGCTGCCTTTTTCAGAAGATCTTGTTTTGCATTGTTTGCGACATACTCAGCGGGAGTCATATTGACTTTCGCCGCTTGGTCAGCAATGTATCGATTGTTGTAAGCCTGTAGGTTATTGATGAAATTCGACCACCAGCTGCCTATTCCCGAATCGAGCGTTCTAACATCCTGAGCGTAGATGGGGTATTTGAATCCCAAACCATCCGTGAAGTCTTCAGGCACTTCAGTCAACAGTACTGAGGAATTGTTCGTCTGTCCTGTCTGCGGAGGGGTGGCATTCACTGTCCCGGCAGTCGAGCGTTGGCTAGAAGTTACGGTTCCGGCATCCTTGACTGGCAGCGCTGTTACCGGCTCAACCAGATTGGGGTCAGCCACTCTGATGCCATTAGTCGTGGCTGACAGCGGCTGCACGCCGATGGTAGTCACCAAGGTGGTCTGCACTGGTTGCACAGCTGTAGTCGTGGCAGCTTTCACGGGCGCGACGTTCGTAGTACTGGTCACTGCAGGCATCGTGGGAGTCGCACTGCTAGGTGTCGGCTGAACAGATGGCGTCTGGGCAGCTGTAGAGCTGGATGAATCATCACTTGCAGTGACTTTGGCCGGATCGGCCACGCGCGGGAGCGTGGCACCGGACTTCACGTCGAGAGGATTCACCCGTAGGCGACTGCTTAAGGCAGTAACTGGAGCCTGCAAGACCTTGACATGGTTTCGAGGCAGTGCGAACGTTGCCACGCCCGTCCAGGTGGTCGGGTCGTTATAACCGACTGCCAGGGAATAAGTATTGTCTTTGAACTGAATCACTTGAGGAGTGAAGTAATCGAAAGGATAGACGCCGGCTGGCTTCCCCTGTCCACTTCCTACCCCCGGCTCCCGCTCGCTACCCTCGTAATACGCCTGGCCTTGTGAGCCTCCCCGACGGAAGACAAACTGAGCTTGACCGTTCACGTTGACCGCGCTGATCATGTCGCGCGCGACCTTGTAATCCGTGGACGAGGTTTCGGAGATTCCGGCTACTGAAGAAAAGATCTGTTGACCATAAGGATCGTAACGGAAATCGTCATATCGGGTTTCTGACCCGTTGGGTACGATGATCTGCGCAACCGTGTCTTCCGCGTTATATCGTTTCGCACCGTAATCAGGCTCGATATGGAAATAGGTGTAACCGAAAGCCAGACGTTTGCCTCTTGAATCCAGGCGGTCATTGAAATTCACGGTTTTGTTGGCAGCGACAGGGCCATTGAATTCGGTCAGCATGGTTCCAGCAGCGTTGAATGTGGCTGCGTAGGTGTCCATGTAAGCGTTCCCGCTGCCGTTGCCACTGTACTGCTGCGTCTTTTTGATCAGCATCCCGTATTCATCGTAGGAATAGGCGAGCGGATAGGCGCTGATATTTTGATCATTGCTCTTCGAAAGCCAGCCGTTGCTGTCGTAGGTGAAGGTCTTCGTTCCCTGGCTGGTGATTGGTACCGAGCTGCCGGTTTGACTAGTTGAAGCAGTCAGGCCCGCTACTGTAGGAACAATCGTCGAGCTGTACACCTGATTTCCACCACTGGTGACAGATTTGGTTTGCGTGCCATCGGAACCCCAGGTGGTCGTCGTGACACCCTCCGGCGCTACGGTCTTGATTTCTCTTCCCCGAATGTCGTAGGTGTAGGCCAGCGTCTTGCTGTCGGTCGAGGTCGTTGAGAACCGGCCATCAGGGTAGTAGCTGAAACTGGTGCTCTTGTTGATGTTCGAGTTCTGAGAATTTTCCCCCGGGAGCAGTTGCTCGGCTGTATTCACCGAAGCTGGAAGGTCTCTCGGATTGTAGGTAGTGGTGGTGACAGCTGCAGAACCTGCGAGCAACAGCCCAGTGGATCCGAACCTGTGATACTGCGGGTCACCGGCGTCCCGAAGCTGAATGCTGCGCTCCTGACGAATTTCCTTGTTGCTACCACTGTAATCATATTTGAAGTCGTTCTGCTTGTCTGTGCTGTCCCTAGGCATCCAATTGCTGTTGCTCTGAGGCGTATCCCACTTCTCGGTCAGGTTGCCGTTCGGATCGCTCTTCCAGTAACTCAGGTAGTTGGGGCTGCCAAGCTTGGTGCCTTGTGCTGACCGCTGCTCCATGTAGATGGCGGCACTTCCGTTGAAGACTCGTTTATACCGCTGTCCCAGTCCATCGATGTACTGCCACCAGGCGGATTCGTTGTTGTGCCCCGGAGCATAGGAAAGTTCAGCCCACTGGTCACCCCGGGCATTGTATTCCATCAACGTCACATTGCCGGTGTCGACGGAAATAGTGGAGTCGTTCGCCGCAATTACGTCGGAACGACTACCGAGAGTGCCGTTGTAATCGTACGTGGTCTGGGCCGTCTTCAGACCGTCCAAGCGGTAAGTGCTTAGCTTCCAGTACTGATCCCCACGGGCACTGGTGTGTGGTCTCGACTCCGCAATGACTTTCCCAAGACTGTTGTACTGATAGGTGGTGATCAGTCCGCGTTCAGTTCGCTGAATTAAATTGCCTGCCGTGTCATAACTATAGAGACTCGATAACTTGCCAGAGGGGAGGGCTGCCGATCCCGCTGTACCCAACTCGTCTTTACCCGTTAAATGCCCCATAGAATCGTAGATAGAGTTGGTAATAAATCCATCCGCGTTCGTTTCTGATATCACCTTACCCTGCGCATTATAGCTTTTGCTCAGCGTTGTCTTATTATTATCTGTATTAGCCGCAGACAGTGTGATGCTGGTGGGACGTCCAGCATAGTCGTACATGTAGGTACTGCTGTTGGCGTTCAAGTCAAAGGCATTCTTATCCATCAGTGCCCGGTTGACCGTGTGTGGATACATCCGCCCAGCATCATAGAGATCCTGCTCCGTCATGTTAAACTTAGAGAAGTCGCCGTACTGGAAACTGCCATCGGTCGGGGCTGCGCTACCATCGAGCTTCGGTTCCCAGATACTGTCGAGAAGACCATCTTCCGTATAGCGATTGACTTTGATAATTGCGCCGCGGGTGTCCATATACATGATGAGATTTCCAAGCACGTCATAAGTTCGCTTGTCGCTGTTCCCACGGGCGTCTGTTTTCTGTACTTGAAGGCCGATTCCAGTATATGAAGTGTAGGTAGTCACGTTTCTGAATCCGGTATTTACGACGTTGTAGTCCACCTCGTCGCCTCTCCAGACCTGACGCTCCATCTTGACCTTGTTTCCAGAGTTGTCATAGGTGTTGGTAGTGGTATATCCGAGAGGATCCGAAGTGGTCAGAGGGCGATCGAAGACGTCGTAGGAAGTAATAGTAGTAGTTGAGATCTTGGCCCCAGCAGGTAGGGTCATATTATCTGGCGTCATAGTGGCGCCAGAAGTCAGTCGAGTCTCGCTCGTCTGCCGCCCGAAAGTATCGTAGGCATACTCGGCATAAGAACGTCGGGTATCGGTGTATTTCTGACCGATGCTGACCTGCACCGGACCGAGCTTTTTAAGGAGATGACCGAACTCGTCATATTTCAGATAGGTCGAGCGGTTAGTCCCGACAGTATTCATGGTCAATCGGTCGTCCACGATCTTGATCGGCTGGTCAAAAACATCGTATAGGGTACTGACCTTGCCACCATCTGGAAACAACGTGCCAGTCTCTCGTCCCAGCGCGTCGATATCATGCGTGGTGGTCAAGGTGGTCTTCCCATCCACATCAGTGCGGACTTCTTTGCTGACCTGCCCAGTCGGAGCGTAGTAGCGTGCGACGGTGCTATGGTCCGGAGAGGTGATCCTGAAGGGTCGGTCCAGGGTGTCATACAAGGTGGAAGTAGTGAAGTTATCAGTGGTAGACGTACCTATTCGACCGAACGCGTCATAGGCCAGAGACGTCGCCTTATGGGCTGTAGAGACGTTGCCATTCGACCCGACGCCGGACACGATGGTCGAGATTCGGCCCGCATTCACGCCTGCCGGATAGTACTGATAGTCGGTGACGTTACTAGGCGTACCGTCCCAGCTGAAATCGAGCTCGCCAGTGCTGTAATACCCCCAGTATTTCCTCGACTCTCCCCAATTCGCGTTGTTGTTGCTGGCGTCATAGGTAACGATGGTCTCTGCCGTCTGTTGCCCGAAGCCGTTAAAGGAGTTGTAGGTGTACCTCCCCCGATAGGTCGGCGTGCCACCACTCCAGTTGGAGAGGTAGGCATTGGGTTCGAACTTCACCGAAATATTGCCGTACTGATCGTAGTGAAGGATCGTGGCAGGAAGGTTGTTACGAGTGATGGTCGCCACCTGATCGCCGTATGAGCGGACCAACGCCTCAGAGATGGAACCGTTCCCGTTCGTCGGTGCACTGTATACCGCATGATTGCTGTTCGAACCGTCCTTGTAAGCATAACTCGTGGTCTTGGTGGCTTGG
>Ga0160428_1002098_pt1 | contig 12924 bp, 19 predicted proteins | sample SolpanmetagenomM_FD_108198 | JGI IMG/M metagenome (GOLD analysis project Ga0160428, IMG submission 108198) | Solar panel surface microbial communities from Lawrence Berkeley National Laboratory, California, USA - M | ecosystem: Engineered > Built environment > Solar panel > Unclassified ... | reverse complement strand
CTTGGCGGCGAGTAACAGGTGCGAGAGCGGCATTGGAAAGTGCAGCAGCTTCAAGAATGTAAGATGGTACAGGATCTCGAACAGCATTAGCACGATGTACGATCGTCTGTGCTTTGACTCCAGTCAGCGTGAGCATGGAGCGTAGATACGCAATGTCCTTGCTTGTGATCGTGGTGGAATGACCCATGTGTTTGTCCTTCTCTGGTAGCGATGAATGACCGCGCTTTGCTATAAGTCTGCCGAGTCCAGTAACTGGCAATCCTGCATCTGGTCCTGGGACTCCAGGCTTAGCGAGCACATCATTCAGACGACGCCCAGCTTTTAAGGCTGGGGATCGAGAACGAGAGCTGTCGCTGTAGTCCTCCGGGCTCAATGTACGACCATATCTGTCCTTTGGTCGACCACGTTGAGCAGAAGAAGCTGTGCCAAGACGAGTCAAAGCAACGTTCGATGTACTGGGAGAGACATCATTGCTACCAGTTCTTAGACTCAGTCGATTTTCCTCGAAACGAGAAGACCTCTTCTGATCTTTTAGAGCCTGTGATTGACGTCTGATGTGGTCACCAGGTTGTGAATGTGGTGATTCGTCGTCTCTCACTCTGGTTGACCTGAACGTGGGTAGCTCGTTGGTACCATAATAGCCATGTAAGTCATTGCTTGAATGACTCTTCTTCTTGCCTGACAGATCTTCGTCGGAGTCGCTATCAGACAACAAGATTGCATTCACACGGCCGTCTTCAGGATCAGACGCTGAGATCGAGCCGTTTCTGACAGTACGCTTAATGAAGTCGCCCACTCTGGGACGCTCCTTACGGACAATGTCACCTAGTCTGCTTCCTTTGAAAAACATTCCTGTTGTGCTTTCTGCATCATCTTCGTCTCCGCTCTTGCTCTGATTAGCTTGATGCCGCAGATTCGACTGCGATCCGGTCTTCGATCTTGGATTCGAGTGTGGCGAACCCCTAGGCGATAGTTTCTTCGGCTTCTCCTTGAAAGCAAAGTCAGTGGCCTCGATCTGGTTGTCCTCATGAATATCAGCGCTTTGTTTGTGAAAGAAGTTAAGTCGACTAGCGCGGCGACGTCTCTTTGTGGTCGGAATAGCAGAACCTGGACGCGGGCCATGATCGTCAGCAATCACCGAAGCTCCAGTTTCAAAATCACTGATGGAGATTCGAGGGGTACTATTGTCTTGAGATACCCGGTTTGATTGCGTTTGTCCATGATCAGTCGATACTCTCGGCCTCTCCAGATCTTGATGCTCGTCAGACACCGCAGCTCTTCGGCCTCCAGAATTACTCTGCTCTATTGGGGACATCTCGTGTAATGTATCCATTGGCTGGCTTTGAGTTTCCCTTTCAATCATCTTCTGCATCTGCTTTTGAAGCGGACCAGTGTTGTCATATTTTGGCGAGCCTCTCATACCAAGGTTCAGACGACGCTCGTCATCAGAACCAGATTCTTCTGTCAGTTCTGCGGACTGTGCTCGACGACGACCGCGAAGCAGTCTACCAGGCAGTCCACGTTTCTTGTGAGTATGCGACATTGGCGAGAACCCAACCGTAGACATTTCGTTATCGTCACTAGCTGTACTCCGCGGCGAGAAAGACCGCCGACCATTGCCGATCCAGGAGGAGCGTCTTCGTCGTGTACCGAGTGCAGGTGAATCTGGTTTGATAGACTGGGGGCTGTCAGTGATTTGATTGTTGAGCTGCCATGTATCTTCCTCGATTGTGTCCATTTGAGGAGGCTCGAAAGTTTCGAATACACCTTTGCCATCCTTCGTCTCGATCAGAGCTTTGTGAGTTCCCTGCTCCAACCAGTAAGCGTCTGCTAGCATTAGTGCTGGGTGCATCGACCAGTCGATTGTTGCTGATAGCTTTTGCTTTACGTCTGCTGTAACCTCGTCAGACATTGCCGCTGAAGCTGCACTCGATGACCTGTGGCGTCCTGGTGGCGTGAAGCGCTGTAACCGTGCTACATCACCAGACCAAAACTCGGGATACTGTGCATCAACCTCAACCATGTCCACCCAGACACCAACTCTGTCAACGGAAGTCCAGCCAATAGCCTCCGTATCAATGAATTCTCGCCCCCTCGCTCTGACCTGCTTGTTGCGTATGCATTGTAAGGGGTTATAAGCTCGTCCCAATGGTGCATCTTGAGTAAGTTGGCTCCGAGGTTTCAAGGGAGGCAGAAACTGGAGAAGCCGACGATACTCTGAAGACAACTGAAAGAAAGCTTGCGCCTTTGCTGCCCGTGCAAGAGTACCAGCAGATGCCTGAAAAGGAACCATGTCGAGGAGAGCATTATCTGGAGCAGAGGGAGTGCTTTCCAATGATGATTTCTGTTTCAAACGCTCTTCCATCGATGTCGAGCTCATACGATTGTATTGACCAGACTTATCCCGCCTTAGACTGCCTCCCAAGTTTGCAGATCCAGGTTGTAGACTGTCGTTCATTGGAGAATATCCTGCAGATACAGCTCGTCGTCCATTTGGAGAGTTGTTCTGCGCAAGCAAACCAGGAGCAAGATTCATGCGGCGACTTTGACTAAGGTTGAGCGCAAGTTGTACGAGCGTGGTCGGATCTATCGGCTGAACATATGGTGAAGCGTATTGAGCTGAACCTGGACGAGCCCCATCGATGCCCAGAGACGTTCGAGGGGATGTCATTGACCAAGATGTACTTTCACCGATGCCAGAGGATGCTCTTTCTTTGCCCTTGGACGACCGTGAAGGTGATAGATAGCCATTTCCATAGTCCGGTGTACTTGTTCGATCGGAGGTGCTAGCACGGAAGCTGCCTTCTGGCACAGGCGAAGGCTCGGAACGGCGCGATGAAGAGCCATCTATAGAAGATGAAGGCGTTCCAGCTACCGACAATCTTTGCGCCTGCGTTGTCCCTGTTTGTGCCGCAGCAACATCTGGGTCGCTAAGTTCTTGCTTGCGCTTCTTGCGATTCAGACTGGACAGAGAATCGAGTAGAAAGCCGGCAGAGTACCGAGATGTGCGTTTCTTTACAGGTTGCGCTCTTGAGCCAAAGTCTTCGCTAACCACTCTTCGCGATGCATCTTGAGTCTGCCCATTTGTAGCCCTTTTCTTCACGCCGAGTAGACCTGCATTATTGGACTGTGCCTGTATATCACTGCTACCGACGCCATGTCCCACACCAACCTCTTGCTGTGTTAAAACACCTTGTGACAGTGGTGATGCTGTAAAAGCTCTAGTGTCAGAGGCATTCGTGATTGACATAGTGGAATTGCATTGTAATGTCGCTACCGCTTTATCAGCGTCATTGAGTTGGTCGGCGAAGGAGTGAACAATCGACCCTGGAGCAGCAGAGAAGCACAACACCCATGGACGGCAGCGACAGGAAGCTATGCACCGGCAGAAAGCTTGCCGGATATTGATGTGTCTGCATCTGATAACTCTATGAGACAGCTACGGTAAGATGTAGTTGGCCAGATTATTAATCCCGTATACTCGGCTACAGTACATGTTTTTGGACTTAGAAGAGTGTAGCTTGAATCACCTCTCTCGATTTAGCTTCTATATCAGATTGTACATCGGTTGACCCAGAAGACGACCACCGACTACACCAGTTTTGTTCCAACATTCCTCACCACGAGCTCTCCGGTAGTTGAATGAGTAGTGTCCCGCGGCTCATCTCAAGTGGCTTCCTGCAAATACCATGACACTGTCCCCTACAGGTCTAGGGTGCCTCTTGCTCGCGTGATACATCCCCTTCTTCGCCCGATGCACCTCCTTTCCCACCCATTGCAGCTAATCCATCTCATCAATCTCATTGTCGAGATAATTCAAGCATCGCCCAGTCGAGATAATTCAGTCATCGCCCATTCCATATCATTTTCCAATTCAACCTCCTCCGTCCATCCTTCCCCTTTCGCCCTCCTCGGATCATTAGCCCTGATACACTCATGCAGACACTCTCTGGACACACCAGAAACAGCAGCCACAACAAGCACATCACCTCTCCTGCTCTCAATACTCTCCCGCTCAATCCTAGCATCGGCTCGTTCGAGCGTGGTCGCAAGAAAACACACTGTCGCGGAGCCACCACGTGCCGTGTACGATGACGCCAGTCTCGACCCGTCAATTACCCATATCTCTACAACGTCACCGGGGTCTTCCTCTTCGAGACTGTGCGCAAAACGATTCGCTGCGTGAAAGTCTGTGTAGAGCTGGACGAATGGGCTGGCTCCAGGATGATTTCTATTGAATGCGTTATTCAATAGTGTGACGATATTGGTGTCGCCTAAGCTAGACATGTGCGGGTCTGGTGACGCTGCGGTGAAGCCTCTGTTGTTCAGCCTGGTGCGGGCGCGAGGGTGGTGGACTCGATAGAGGAGAGGCGGGAACTCGTCGGTCCGGAGACGGCAGCGCGTCCATATGCGCGGACCGTGTATCGGCATTATCACCAAGAGCTGGAGTTGGCTGCTATGGAGGATAGGTTTGGGAGAAAGTTGCTAGGAAGAGGCGCTTGTGGTGATGCGGGCTAGCTTTCATACTTCTCGTCTTGATGCTGTGCTGCAATGTGTGAGCTCTGTATCGATATGCAAAAGAAGAGGTGAGCGCTTATGTTGTGTAACAGTACATTGGTACATGCAGACAGAAGCATGCCGATTGTGGTGTAATCCTATCGAAGTGATTGCGACAGCGCACTATACCAATGGTACGATTTCATGTAGCACAATTCGTGTACAATCTGTTTCATTGAAGCTTACGAATATGCCACCCAGAAAGTTTCTGGTCCAGATTGAAGACGATCTGGTTACGGTTCCTTGCAGCATGAGAGGATGACCCCCATCTAGCGGACAAGCTTAGTATGATGGCGACAGATTCGAAGCTCGTTTTGTGCAGAGATAAGGCTGCAGTTCAATGACACGGATAGTCAGGTAGTGAAGAGAATCATCCTTTACACAGAGCATCCACTGAGCTCCGTTTCACTTCCGTGTGTTCTGCCGTGCATGATGCTAGCGTGGTAGACTTAGGGTTGCAGCTTGTCGAACCCGACGTGATCCATAACCTGAATGTTGATGAAATGTATTGTGAGTTCGTGGTAGCGCTAATATGATCCTGCAACATACTACTACTACTGGTATTACTATTCACGCTTCGACACAGGGGACGGGCTAAACATCTTGGTTGTTGTAAAGCCCGATTTACAGTCCGTATCGCGATTTTGGGCAGTCATAAGGAAGATATTACTGATTGTTGTTTGGAGAAAAGAATGAAAGCCAAGCCAAGATGTTGCCCTTATGCTGCCGAAGTCGTGCCGCGGACTTAAAAGCCGTGTCATCTTGCTCTGTTACGTCTTCCTTCTAGCATCTGTAGTGATAGGAATAGTACAACAATGTTTGCCAGCTCCACGCGCATGCTATCCATAGCAACCCGTCGCTTCGCCTCAAGCACCTCATCCTCACGTCTCAAACCCACCCGTCCTATTCCCACGGCAGCATCACCCAGTGAATACCGCTCGCGCGAAAAACGCCTTGTTTATGCCATGGTGGCTGCGCCCATAGCCATCTACACGAGCTACGTTCTCTTCGAACGACTGATTATGGGGAAAGAGAGAAAGAAGCTGGGTGTTCCGCATGCTGGGTCCGAGGAAAGAAATGTTGGCTTCATTGCAGGCACTGAAGGCGCAGAGGCTCCTGGTGTGGGAAGTCTGGGTGTTTTGAGCCAGGGGAAGGAATGAGAAATCTAGGGATCGGATGCGTTGGAGAGGAAGAGTTCTGGAGAGCTAGAAGGGTGCGAGAATTGGTGTGTTTCAGATCTGAAACATAAGTCTCACGCGAAACGTCAGGGTCAACGGGTAGCTGCATTAGTTACCTGCCACACTACATCACGCGTCAAGCTCTGGTTTGTTTGTTCTTCTCTTCTTCTTCGACCTCCCTGAAGCTGCCTCCTTCACAGTCAGGCATATCATACGTCGATTCCAGGAAGCTATCAAGTTTACTACGTAAAGATGGCATGCCTGACAGGCTCTGCTGAGGTTCTCCATGAAGGAGGAAAGCTATCTGATTCTACTGCGACAGTCACTCCAGGCAAGTCATCAACATCGATCTAGGAACCTCAAGCTCATTTTTTACCTTAGCACCAGCAATGCACAGAACGCTCCTCTCGCTACCAGACGTGGTATTACGTCGCATCCTCGATTTCCTGCTACTTGTCGATGAAGTCGAAGACATCGGCCCAAGCAAACAGACAATCTTCACAAAGTGTCACTACGAGACCGCCGTCCTTCGCACCTGTCGCACTTTATACTACGAAGGCCTATCTGTACTCCGTGTCAGCCACTTCATTCTTGTCAGCACTACAGACCTCAAGATGCCACAAAGATGCATCACCAGTAATATTCCTGTCTGGACAAAGCACCTTAAGCACTTCAAATACTCCGAACTCAGGCTATACATTGTACTAGGCAAGATTCAGCAAAAGCAAAATGTGTTCTTTGTGTTAAGCGCTCATCATCTCAGCAAGTTCGTAGATCTTCTACGTTTGTACACTTGCATGAGCGTCCACGAATTCCGCATGAAGTTCGAGCTATAAGCTGTGACAAGTGGTGCACCGGTTACGCTTAAAACACAACGTGCCCTGCCCCTTCCTTTTGAGAAGCTTCGAGCTGCTGGATAGAAGTGCACTATTGGCGGGTGTGTCGATGATGAGCTTGCAACTCAGGTCCGTCCGAAGATGATGCCGACCGTATTATGGCAGAGAGTACAGGTTCGAGAATACATTGAGATAGTGAAGGAGCGAAGGGCATTCGCCGACAGTGTCTTCTCGACTGCCATGATCATTCCGTACTCGAAGAACGAGCCTCCAAGCAAGTGTATGGATATTGATCGGCTTTTGGTCGCCCACACCTTGTACAGCGACCTTCTGTCTTGCGACCTGAGTTCTACTGCGATGATTCCTGCCATTTCTGGAGAAGTAGATGATATAAGTCTGACAATGTGGTATGCCTCATATCTACATGGGGTCAAGATCAATCTCGTACTCCTGAAGCTGTTGATTGCCGAGCAGGCATCAGAAGATCCAGACACAGCCTCGAAGTACTTCCAGCATATATTGAATTCGCCAACTGTCATGGAATCAATTCCTGAGTATGACGCCCTCCGCATGTCCATGTACGAGCAACTACTCGCTATTGCAAAATTCAGTGTCGAAGACTACGAAGAAGCACGGCATTTGTTCGACTGTGCCTTAGAGAAAGATCCCAGTTCGAAAGTTGCCAAGCTTGGTGGCTACTGGTGCGACAACCACATCTTTTACAAAACGTCGATTATGGAGCCTCGCTCAACAAAAGAAGACGACATGCGTGACTTCATGGACTTGGTTCCGAGAAAGCCTTTTCTGGAGCTTGAGCCGGAACCAGTCTCGGTTCTAGCATCACTCGATGAAGACCTGTACATCCTGGAATTGCTCGGCTACAACGGAGATGTCCTCGAAGGTCGTGTTCAGCAGAAACATGGCTATAGTCTTGGAGCTGATGGTGGAAAAGTAAATCGTCCTTTTGACCAAGCATCACTCAAACGTAGTCTTGATCCTATGCTCGAGGCCCGCGCCAAAGTCCATCAACAAGGCCGAAAGAACACTTTTGTCGAGGTCAAAACTCGCGTCAAGAAGGACGCTCCTCTCCCAATAAGTTTTCCTGGCATGTCTCTCGCTCCATATGCGTGGAACGATACAATTGTCGATACCTTCAGTGTCTCACCAGAAGAGCTTCAGGCTATGACGCGCGTGTTGGGTCCGTTTGATGCTAACGGCATGCCTGAAGGGTTGATGCAGATGATGGCCCAAATGACAGGCTGTTAGTGATTGTAGAAGGAGGAGGATGTGAAATGGGCATCTTCATTGTGACATGCCAATGTCAGAGAGGCAGTGTTGTTTCTTTCGAGATGGTTCTATTGGCAGGTGAGAGATGATGCTTGCTGAAGATTGATCATTGACGTGGGTTTACTGTACCTTTCCAGTACCATGCAAACTTCGAAAATTGCAATACTGGCATTACGTTCTCAAAATATTACATAGCCGCTTTGTACTGAGCTTTTTTCATTCAATCCCTTACCACAAAAATATGTACAAAAGAATCCAAAGTCCATCCTTCTCACAGATCCAGCCATCCACACCTCACCCCTCCCATCTCCAACTGATTCATACCACACCACACCTCTAAGCAATCACCTGCCTAACCACCACCTTCATCTTCCTCACAGTCCTCATGACACCAGCCCAACTCTTAACAACCTTCCCCTCCACCTTCTTTTCACTCGTACCAAAAGCAGTCACAATATCCCGAGGCGCCTCACCAACAGCCGGGTCAACATAACTCCTCTGCACTTGCATCGGCTTTCCTACACCCGCATATTGGAACTTCACGGCCCCGTTGGCACAAGGATACCATGTTGAGGGGTCCGCTAGTGGGTCTACACGCCCGCCGACGACGACGGCAGATTGGGGTGATGGTGTTGGCGCTGTTGAGTTTGAGTATGGTATGGGCTCGGTCGTGTTTGTGATGGTGGAGGTGTAGTTTGTCGGAGGGTATGCTGGTGGAGTGGTGTAGTTCATTGGAACATATGGCATCGGCATAGGCAGGGCCTCAATTCGCCTCGTGCACGTCGTAGTCAATTCCAGCCCCTTGTTTTTGTCCGTGAAGGTGAAGGTAACGTAAGATGCGTTGAGGAAGGGGTCGGAGGCGGTGAAGATGGTTAGGTTGTGTAGATGCCAGGGCTTCTTTTCGACTGGGCGGGTGGTTGGGTAGGTTGGGGGATATGTTGGTGGGATGGTGGTGGCATTTTTTGGGAGGGGTTTGGCTGAGATGAGGGAAGGGGCGAGCAGGGAGAGGAGGGAGAGGAGGGTTGGTGCGTGCATTGTTGTTGTGGTAATTGGGGGGTTATTAGGTTCTGAATGTGGTGGTGCGAGTGGTTGTAGGAGAGCTGTTGTCTTGTCTTGCTGATGTAGGTTTGATTGCTTTATGTGTTGAAATGAGCACTGTACAGCACACAAGTCATCTTATGTAGTCTTCTCTCACATATTCACACACTCGCTCATCTCCACAGTTTCCATCCATAGCTCATCACGCACGCACACACCCACCTCATTATCCACGTCTCGCACAAGCCTTTCACAGCAACAGCATCACAACTCAAGCCAAAAGACGCACTGTTCCTTAGTTCTGCAAGCTCGTGCACTCATCCGCGGTCCTCGTCTAATGCACGAGCACACCTTAACCAGGCACGAGCGACGATGGAATACGAGCTCGTTCGTATTTTGTGCTTCCGTGGTTACGCGATATGACAGGGATTGCGGAAGGGACGGAAGGGACAGGGATCGTAGAAGGATTGAGATGTACAAGGATCACGGAAAGAATCAGGGAGAAAGAAGGAATCGAGGGTGCTTTTGCTTCCGTGGTTGTGCATCCCCCGCGACAGGGATTGTGGAAGGAGACGGAGGACAAGGATTGTGAGATTAACTGAGCTGAATAAGGATCGTGGAAGCAGAAAAAAAGGATCGAGGTTCGGAATGATTCAGAAGGGGAAAAGTGTTGGAATGAGAAAATGTCTTGGGAATTCTGAGTTTGAAGTTTTGAAGATTCTGAAACGACGCTAGCGTTTCAGGAGACTGATGATCTTGGCGATCAGAAAGGCATGGCTGGTCGTCAAATAAGTGTCGAATCTCAACGATACAGCTTCACAGGTCTTGAGGGCGGCAGAAATATGCCCTGCCCAACATGCACCTACACTTTCCTCATCCAATCCCTCCACGACACAACCCCTCTCCTCTGCACCCTCCATCAGCCCAATTCCACCCCTCTTCACATCCCTAAACCCTACCGCATCGCACTCCTAGCACACCCCTACGCCCCCATCGGCGGCAACTCCCGTGACCCCGTCCTCGCTCTCATCACGTCCACACTCCTCGAGAAAGGCTATATCGTGGTTCTCTTTGATTTCCGAGGCGCGGGAGGGAGCGGAGGTAGCACGAGTTGGAGTGGTGTAGGGGAGAGGGAGGATTTTGTGAGTGTGCTTGGGTTTTGTTTGGTGTATTTGTCTACTGTGTGTTTGTTGTTGGGGAGGTGTGATGGGGCAGGGAAGGGTGATGGCGATGGTGATGGAAAAGAACAAGAGGAAAGAGGGGTGTCGGATGTACTTCTAGCTGGTTACTCGTACGGCTCTCTTATCGTGCAATCACTAGCGCCTTTTGAGCGGATACTCGAGCGTTTCTATACAGCTGAAGAGGGATCGGGCGAGGGCAGAATAATGACGCTTGCAAGAGGACTAGCTGCCGAACACACCCATACCTCGCCGCGTCAATCACCATCAACATACACAGACATTAACATTCCTGCGTTTCGACCATCATACCTCCTCATCTCGCCCCTACTTCCACCTATCAGTACACTACTCATGTTACAATTGAGTCGCACTTTTGGCAGTAACAACGAATCTGCTTTGCGGCTGAACAGAAGTCTTGCTGTTTTTGGCGGTCGTGATACGTTCACTTCGAGCGCGAGGTTGGTGGAGTGGGCGACGCGGCTGAAACGAGCGGAAGGTTCGCAGTTCAGCTTTGCAGAGATTGGGGATGCAGGGCATTTCTGGAGGGAAGATGGTGTGGGAAAAGAGTTAAAGAGTGTTGTTGCATCGTGGGTTGATTCGCCATACCGCTAGTTTTGGATAAGTATAATCATACGCTCATCCATACGGTCATAGCCGTTCGTCTTCCATCAACAACAACAGTAGCACAGTGATCACAGGAATTACTGCTCACATACACACTCAACTCCACCCCTCCAAATTCTCCACAACAGGATCCTTACCACTTCTCACAATCACCCAAACAACCTCTTCATCCCCATCATTGGCTTCCTGATGTTCAGCAAACGCTGGTATCAGAGCAAAGTCACCTGGTGCGAGTTTTTGGCGCTTTTTGCCGCCTTCGCTTACGACTGTGCCGTGGCCGGAGACGGCGTAGACGATTGTATCTGGGATTTTGTTAGATGTTTTGTTCTGGTTTGTGGAATGAATGTGGTGGAAGATTGAGATTGTTAGGGGTGCTTCTTTTTGAAGAGTGTGAAGATGGGGGGTAGGAGAGGAGGAGATAAGGGATTAAATGAGGTCAGGAAGAGAAGTATGATTGAGAGTTGACCCATACCTTGCTCTCCATGATGATGTACAGCAGATTCAGAATGGGCTTTCGCTATCATGACTATAACAAGACGACGAGTTAGCTAACTGCAGTTCCATACATCGTTTCCATATATCGACAACGTTCTAACCAGACCTTACTACTATAGCGCAACCTCCTACTACTCTGAATCAAGCCTGATGCCTCAATCAATCTTGCCGTGCTTTCACTCGCGATTACCAAAGAGGTATTGTTTAGCCTGAGCTTCAGTCGCAGAACCACTTGCTCAAGCAGAGCAAAGATGTCGCATCCAAAACATACTCATCTTCCACTTCCACCACCATCCACCAATTTCACAAAACAACAACTCAAGCACACTCAAGCATAGCTTGTCACTCGTTCCTTTAAGAAACACTAGCACATCCACACCACCACCCAGAAGTTCTTTTCATCCCCGCACCACACCAACAAAAGCAGCACAGTACACTTCAACCCCATCCCAGCACAACCCCCTCAGCACAAAACAAAACCCTCGCACACAATTCCCAGCATAAAAGCCAAAGAACGCACGAACAAAAAAGCAAACAACTAACCACTCGAACACATCCTCTCACTCATCCCCGTAATAGCATTCTCCCTGATCATTCCATCGGTTTGTCCACCAGTAGCTCCTTGTTCTTGAATCGTTTTGTTTGTGACGACTTTGACTTGTTTGGACATTGTATCGTATTGCAATGAGATGAGATGAAAGGTGTAGATGATGTCTTTGAGAAGGAGGAGGGGGAGGACTGATGGATGATCTAAGTGAGACAGAAGAAGGAGAAGAGAGGACAGGAGAAGAGCAGAGAGGAGAAAGGCGCGATTGCTTTGATCTTTCTTGCTTAAGTGAGTGGTGTGGATGGAATAGCTCGGGTCGCTTTTGGAGATGGGAAGATGATGGAGATACTTTGGTCTCAAAACCAATCTCCAAACGATGACGCACGAAAGGAACCTCTCTCCGGCACTTTCTCCGCAGAAACTCTATCTCACCACGCTGGTTGGAGGAATCTTAAGCACTAAGATCGGAGGATTCTACTCTTTGTTTGGCTTTATTCGCCTATTGTTGTTTTTGTTTACATTTTCGACAGTCTGCAAATCAGACTCAAATCAACCGATAAGGGGGGAAAAAAAGACGCTGGAATCAGAATGCTGTCTCAGTTCTCTGTCTTCAATGCTCGAAAAATATGTACAATTGAATATGAAGTATGCCGAGAATGTGTGTGAGATAATAGTCAGCTCTGTTTGCAGAGCTCCTCTGCTATGTCTTTCTGCTATGCAAGGACACTCGCTTCAGCTCTTGCTAGCCAATGCTCTATGTGAAAAAAGAAAATGTATGTGCCAGAATCCATGCTTTGGTTCCGTTGGGTATCATATATGTTGATGGTAAACAAGGAAAAGAGAATGCTAGTGGATGAGGTTTGTGTGTGGCTTGATTGTTTGTCGGTCCAAATATTTCTCGAGTGACAAGCTTATCATCGTCCACTCCTGCGATCTGGTGGTTGCGGCTGTGGCGGAGGCGGCGGTGGAGGCTGCGGCCAATCTCTTCTGTAAGGATCTGGTGGCGGTAGATGTTCTTGATATCCTCTTTCACGCGATGGTGGCGGCTGCGGTGCTTGTCCTGGAGGAGGCAATGAGCCTGGAGGTGGAGGGAGCCTTGTGTCATAAGCCATGCGTGGTAGCTCTTCACGAGGCGCGTATCCTTGTGGTGGTGGTCCTGGCTGGCCATAATATCCTGCTGG
>Ga0160428_1002096_pt1 | contig 12945 bp, 6 predicted proteins | sample SolpanmetagenomM_FD_108198 | JGI IMG/M metagenome (GOLD analysis project Ga0160428, IMG submission 108198) | Solar panel surface microbial communities from Lawrence Berkeley National Laboratory, California, USA - M | ecosystem: Engineered > Built environment > Solar panel > Unclassified ... | reverse complement strand
GTGGCGGCGCCGACCAACTGCACGGCCTCCATCGGCGCGATGCAGAATTTCGGCGGCTATCTCGGCGGTGCGCTGGCGCCGACGGTGACCGGGCTGATCGTGGGCGCGACCGGCTCGTTCGTCTGGGCGCTGGTGGTGGGCGCGGCAATCGGGGTCGCGTCGGCGCTGTCCTACCTGTTCGTGGTCAAGGACCCGATCACGGCCGAGGGCATGGATTTGGGCCCCGATCTAACCCAGCTCGGTCGCGCTCGGTAATCCAGGCAGGCCGGTCGCGGCCAGGATCGCGTTGAGGATGGCCGCTTCGGTAACCCGGGCGGCCATCAAACCGAGCGGCAACATGTTGCCTGGCAGCGTGCTGGCTCCGGTCGCCACGGCGAACATTGTGTCGCCATCAAACATGGTGTGCACCGGGTCGATCGTGCGGGCGAGGCCGTCATGCGATTGCTGGGCGAGCTTGCGGCATTGCGCCTTGGTCAGCGCAGCATCGGTGGCGACGACGCCGATGGTGGTGGCCATGCCGGTCTGCAATGCGGGCGGAGCGTCGCCGCCCAGGATCGCCTCCGTCGTGCCGATGCCCCGTGACCCGTCCGCGTTCCGCAGCCCGGCCAGCAGCCGATCCGTCGCAGGGTCCCTGACGTCGCCGACCGCGTTGACGGCGACGATGGCGCCCACCGTCACCTTGCCGACACGGACGGAGGCGGTGCCGATCCCGCCTTTCATGGCCTGCGCTATGCCGAACAGCTTGCCGACCGTGGCACCGGTGCCGGCGCCGACGGAGCCTTGCGCCGGGCTGCCAACGCTGGCGGCGACGCAGGCGGCGTAGCCCGCGGCGGCGTCGGGGCGGATAGCCGGGTCGCCGACGGCGAGGTCGAACAGGACCGCGGCCGGCACGATCGGCACGATGGCCGCGCCAGTCTTGTAGCCGATGCCGTGTTCCTCGAGGTAGCGCATCACCCCGGTCCCGGCATCGAGCCCAAAGGCGCTGCCGCCGGAAAGAAGGATGGCGTGGATCTTCTCGACGAGATTGCTCGGATCGAGCAGGTCGGTCTCGCGCGTGCCGGGCGCAGCGCCACGCACGTCCACGCCGGCAGTCGCGCCCGCGCGGGCGAGGATAACCGTGCAGCCGGTAGGACGGCGGGTGTCGGTGAAATGCCCGACCTCGATGCCTGGCACGTCAGTGATGGCGCCGCCGAGCCGACGGGTCGGAGCAGCGGCGCCAAGGGTAGGGGGCAGGAGCGCGGAGGCGGCCAAGGCCGTCACTGTCGCGCGCCTGCCCGGCGGCATCAGGCGGCTTGGTGGAGTGCCTGCCAGACCCGCTCGGGGGTAGCCGGCATGTCGATCGTCTTGGCACCGGCGCTGCGGAGTGCATCGACGATGGCATTGATCATCGCCGGCGGACTGCCCACCGCGCCGGCCTCGCCCGCACCCTTCACGCCCAACGGGTTGCTGGTGCACGGGATCTCGATCAGGTCGACCTCGATGTCCGGCAGGTCCGATGCGCGGGGCAGGGTGTAGTCCATCAGGCTGCCGGAAAGCAGCTGCCCGGAGGACGGGTCATAGACGGTGCGCTCCATAACGGCCTGGCCGAGCCCCTGGGCGACGCCGCCATGGACCTGGCCGCGGACGATCATGGGGTTCACCGCCTTGCCGACGTCGTCGACGACGATGTAGCGCACCGTGCTGATGGAGCCGGTGTCCGGATCGATCTCGACCTCGGCCATATGGCAGCCGTTGGGGAAGGTATGCACGCTGATCTTGGCGATCTCGGCGGCATCCAGTTGGCTGGCGCCGTCCTTGCCACGCTGGTGCGCGGCTAGGGCCAGTATGTCCATGCCGCGATCGGTGCCGGTGATGCTGAAACGGCCCGCCTCGAACACGATGTCGGTCACGGCGGCCTCTAGCGCTTCGGACGCGGCCTGCTTGCCCTTGTCGATCACCGACGCTGCCGTGACCAGGATCGCCTGCCCTTCAGAGTAGAGCGACCGTGCGCCACCGGTGCCGCCACCGGTCGGGATGGTGTCGGTATCACCCTGCTTGATGCGGATCTTGTCGGGATCGATGCCGAGTTGATCGACCATCAGCTGGACGTAAGCCGTCTCATGCCCTTGGCCGCTGCTCTGCGTGCCAACATAGACGTCCACGAAGCCGTCACCGGCGAAGCGGATTTCAGCGCGCTCGGTGTCGGCGCCGCCAGTGGCCTCGAGATAATAGGCGGTGCCGATGCCGCGCTTGCGGCCACGCGCCTCGCTAGCAGCCCGGCGGGCAGGGAAGCCGGCCCAATCGACCTTCGCCATGGCGGCGTCGATCACCTGGATGAAATCGCCACTGTCATAGGTCTGGTTCATCGCGGACACGTACGGCATCGCCGCCGGCAGAACCATGTTCCGCTTGCGCAGCTCGATGCGATCGATCCCGAGTTCGTAGGCGGCGGTATCGATCAGCCGCTCGACCAGGTAGTTGCTCTCCGGACGGCCGGCACCGCGGTAGGCGTCCACTGGGACAGTGTTGGTGAACACGCCGATGACGTTCACGTAGGCCGACTGAAAGTTATAAACGCTGGCCAGCACCTTGGTGCCGGCACCGGTCGGGATGAACGGCGCATAGGTGCTGAGGTAAGCGCCCATGTTGGCGACGTTGCGGCTGCGGATGGCGAGGAACTTGCCCTCCGCATCGAGCGCGATCTCGCCCTGGGTGATGTTGTCGCGGCCATGCGTGTCGCACAGGAAGGCTTCCGACCGCTCGGACGTCCACTTTACCGGGCGACCCAGCTTGCGGGCGGCGTAGCAGGTGAGCGCATGTTCCGCGTAAAGAAACAGCTTCATGCCGAAGCCGCCGCCTACGTCGGGAGTCACGACGCGGAAGGACTCGGCGCCAGTCTTGAATACGACGGTTCCCAGCAGGTTCTTAATGCCCCAACCGCCCTGGGTGTTGGTGTGCAGCGTCCAGCGCTCGCCGTCGTAATCCGCGAGGGCGGCGCGCGCCTCCATCGAGTTCACGACGATACGATTGTTGACCACGGTCAGCTTGGCGACGTGGGCGGCGCTGGCGAACATTTCATCCGTCTTGGCCTTGTCGCCGGTCTCCCAATCGAACACGACGTTGTTCTTCACGTCGGGCCAGACCAGAGCGGCGTCGGAGTCCATAGCGGCGCCGAGATCAGTGCAGCTCGGCAGCATGTCGTATTCGATTTCGACCAGCTCGGACGCGTCGCGCGCCTGTTGCTGCGTCTCGGCGACGATGAAGGCGACGGGGTCACCGACATGGCGAACGGCGCCATCGGCCAGCACCTTATGCGGCGGGTCCGCCCGGTCGGAGCCGTCGCGGCTCTTTAGCGGGATGCCGCAGGGCAGGGGGCCGATGTCATCAGCGTTCAGGTCGGCGGCGGTATAGACGCCCAGCACACCCGGAGCGGCCTTAGCGGCGGTCACGTCGATGCGAGAGATGGTCGCGGCGGCATAGGGGCTACGCAGCACGATGCCGACCGCGGTGTCGGCCAGCGCGATGTCGTCCGTATAGTTGCCATGGCCGAGCAGGAGGCGAGGATCTTCGACGCGACGAACCGGTTGTGCGATGCCGAACTTAGCCATTTTCTTATGAGCTCCTGCCGATCTTTCACATCATATCTGGCTGGAACGGCGCACGCCAAGGGGGCGTCGGCGGCCCCCTCGGCGCGATTGGCTCAGGGAACCAGCGGATTGTAGCGCTGCACGCCGATGCCAGTGTTGAGTTCGGCACCAATCCCGGGGCCGAAGCTCGGTGCGTCCGCAGCGCCGACGGTGCTCAACGCCGGGGTCGGCGCCGCCTGCAAAGGACGGGTAGTCGATGAGCCTGTGCCGATCGAAGCCGGATTGACATGGCCGGGCTCGCCCTGGGTGCAGGCGGTCATCAGCCCGATCATGCCGACGGTGAGGGTCGTGGTCGCTAATCTCGATACCAGGGTGTGCATTGGTCTGATCCTATCCGCAGGGATGTCGCGGGGAGGAAAGCCGGGCTGACCAAAAAGGTTCACGCGGTCAGCGAACAAACCGGCGTCCAGTGTTTCCGGGGTCACTCGGCGGCATCGGCGTGCTCGCGGTTGGGGGTGCCGGCGAAGCGGTTCTTGGCCCATTCGCGCACGCTCTGAAACCAGACATACAGCATCGGAATTAGGAAGATGCCGAATACGGAGGCTGCGAGCATGCCGGCGAACACCGGCGTGCCGACCGAACGGCGGCTGATCATGGCCGCGCCGTTGGCCGTCACCAGCGGGATCAGGCCGAGGATGAAAGCAATGGACGTCATCATCACCGCGCGGAATCGCGTCTGCGCCCCGAGCCGGGCGGCCTCGCGGATGCTCTTGCCGGCCTCGCGCTGCTCCTTGGCGAATTCGACGATCAGGATGCCGTTCTTGGCCGCCAGCGCGATCAACACCACCAGCCCGATCTGCCCATACAGATCCAGCGACAACCCGGCGATTAGCAGCCCGGCGAACGCCCCCAACACGCCCACCGTCACCGACAGCAACACCGGAACCGGAATCACCCAGCTTTCATACAGCGCCACCAGGAACAGGTAGGCGAACAGCACCGCCAACCCGAGGATGTAGGCGGTCTGGCCGGAGGCCGAGACTTCCTGATAGGCCGTGCCGGTCCATTCGTAGGCGTAGCCAGACGGCAGGACGTTCTTGCTGACCGCCGCCATCGCGGCCAGGCTGGCGCTGGAGGAGACGCCGGGCTTGGGCGTGCCGTTGATGCCGATCGAGCGGTAGTTGTTGTAGCGGCTGATGGTTTGCGGCCCCAGCACGATGCGCGCCGACGCGATGCTGCGCATGGGCACCATCTGACCTTTGTCGTTGCGGACCTGGATCTGCCAGATCGAGGGAATGTCGGTCCGGTCGGCGGCCTCGCCCTGGATGTTGACCTGCCAGATGCGGCCGAACAGGTTGAAGTCGTTGACGTAAATTCCGCCCAGCGTTGCCTGCAGCGCGGTGAACACGTTGCTGATCGACAGGCCGAGCGCCTGCGCCTTTTCGCGATCGATGTCGAGGAAGATGGTCGGCGTGGTGGCGCTAAAGGTGCTGAACACGCGGGCGAGCGCCGGGTCCTGATTGGCGGCGGCGAGCAGGCCGTTCAGCACGCCGCCCATGGCCGCCGGGTCGGCGCCCTCGAGGTTCTGCAGCTGGTACTCGAAGCCGCCCGACGTGGACAGCCCGATGATCGGCGGCAGGTTGAACGGGAATGCGCTGGCCGAGCGGATCTGCTGCAACTGGCCGAACATGCGGCCGATCACCGCCTGCACCTTGTCGGCTGCCGCCGCTCGGTCGGCGAACGGCTTAAGCCGCATGACCATAAAGGCGGCGTTGGATTGGTTGCTGCCGTCGAGCAGCGAGAAGCCGACGATGCCCAGCACGTTCTGGATCTGCGGAATGTCGCGGGCGATGCCCTCGATGCGCTGAACCACCTCGCGCGTGCGGGTCACGCTGGCGGCGTCGGGCAACTGGACGGCGACAAAGAACGCGCCCTGGTCCTCGTCGGGCAGGAAGCCGGTCGGGGTCTTCAGGCTGAGGGCGAAGATGCCGGCGACCGACGCGCCGACCAGGACGAGCGAGATCACGGAAAAGCGGATCAATCGGGCGACGATGTTGGCGTAACCGTCGCGGGCCCAGTCGATGCCGCGGCCGATGCGGCCCATGATGCCGCGACGCGGCCCGTGATGCGGGCGGAGGAACACGCCGCACAGCGCCGGCGACAGCGTCAGCGCGTTGATCGCCGAGACGAGCATCGCCACCGAAATTGTCACCGCGAATTGCCGGAACAGCGTGCCGGAGATGCCGGGGATGAAGCCGATCGGCACGAACACGGAGAGCAGCACCAGGGTGATGGCGATGATCGGGGCGGTGATCTGGCCCATCGCCTTCTTGGTGGCCTGCTTAGGGGTAAGGTGCGGCTCTTCCTCCATCACCCGCTCGACGTTCTCGACCACGACGATGGCGTCGTCGACCACGATGCCGATCGCCAGCACCAGGGCCAGCAACGAGACGGTATTGGCCGAGTAGCCGATCACCAGCAGCACCGCGAACGTGCCGATCAGGCTGACCGGAACGGCGAAGGTGGGAATCAGCGTCGCGCGGAAATTGCCCAGGAAGATGAACACCACCAGGACCACCAGCACGAAGGCTTCGGCAAGGGTATGGATCACCTCCTCGATGGTGTCGGAGACGAAGCTCGAGCTGTTGTAAAAGACGGTAGACTTCAGGCCCTCGGGGAAGCGGGTTTGCAAGTCGTTCAGCGCCTGCTGCACCCGCTCGCTGGTCTGCACGGCGTTAGCGCCGGGCGCGAGATAGACGCCGACGGTGACGGCCGGATTGCCATTGAGCCGGCTTTCGCTGTCCTGCGTCGCCGCACCCAGTTCGACCCGGGCGACGTCGTGCACGCGAAGCAGCGAGCCATCCGGATTGGCGCGCAGCACGATGTTGCCGAATTCCTCCGGCGAGGTGAGACGGCCCTTGGTCTGCAGGTTGATCTGGAACTGCGTGTCGTTGCTGGTCGGCCGGCCGCCGACCCGGCCCACCGGCGCCTGCACGTTCTGCTGCTGGATCGCGGTGATGACTTCGTTGGGGGACAGGTTGAGGCTGACCAGCCGCGCGGTGTCGAGCCAGATGCGCATGGAATAATCCAGCGCGCCGAACAGCGACGCCGAGCCGACCCCGGGCACGCGGCTCAACCGGTCCAGCACGTTGATGGTGACGTAGTTGCTGATGAACAGCGGCGACTGCTTGGCGCCTTCGGAGCTGAACGATAGGAACTCCAGGATCGCCGAGGAACGCTTCTGCACCGTGACGCCCTGGCGCTGCACCTCCTGCGGCAGGCGCGACAGCGCGGCCTGGACGCGGTTGTTGACGTTGACGGTGTTGATGTCCGGGTTGGTGCCCAGCTCGAAGCTGACGGTCAGGCCGTAGCTGCCATCGTTGCCCGAGTTGGACTTCATGTAGATCATCCGGTCCGCACCGTTGACCTGCGCCTCGAGCGGCTGCGCGACGGTCGACTCGACCACGGAGGCGGATGCGCCGGGGTAGCGCGTGGTGACCTGCACCTGCGGCGGCACGATGTCGGGGAACTGCGCCACCGGGATGCGCAGCATGGCCAACGCGCCGGCCAGCGTCATAATGATGGCGATGACGATCGCCAGGCGGGGACGGTCGACGAAGACGGCGGAGATCATCTCAGGTCTTCGGTGCCGGGGTGGGGGCGAGGGTAGGGGGCGTCGCTGCCGGACCGGGGTTGACGACGGCACCGGGCCGTACGCGCTGCACGCCGTCGACGACCACCATCTCGCCCTCCTTGATGCCCGACGACACGATCGCCGTCTCGGGCGAGCTCTGGCCCAGCTGGACCCGGCGCGCCTCCGCCTTGTTGCCGTCGCCGATCACCCAGACGTAGTTGCCCTGTTGGTCCGACAGGATGGCCGCGCGCGGGATGCCGATCGCCTCGACCGGCGCCACGCCCTGCAGCAGCACGGTGACGAACTCGCCGTCGGTCAGGTCACGCGAGGCCACTTCTCCCGCCTTGGCGCCGGTGCGGACCGGGTTGGGGATGGTGCCGCGCAGCACCACGGTGTCGGTCGTGGTGGCCACCGTGTTGTCGACATAGTTCAACGTGCCGGCCGTGCCATACATCTTGCCGGTCGGCAGCCGCAGCTTGATCGTCACCGCCCCGAAGCCGCCATTGCTGGCGTATTTGTCGCGCAAGTCGAGCGCGGCGCGCAGCGACACGGGGAACACGACATACATCGGGTCCTGGCTGACGATGGTCGCCAGCGTGCCGGTCGCGGGCCCGACGACGTTGCCAACGGTGACGCTGGTGCGGCTGATCAGGCCGTCGATCGGGGCCTTGATGTCAGTGTAGTCGAGGTTAATCTGCGCTTGCCGCAGCTGCGATTGCGCGGCGAGTTGAACCGCCTGCCCGGTGCGCTGCGCGGCGATGGCATCGTCCACCAGGCTGCGCTGGCCCGCCGGCGTGTTGAGCAACGACTGCACCCGACCGAGCTTGAGGCCGTTATTCTGCACCGTTGCTTCCGCCTGCGCGACGGTCGCGGCCTGTGCGGCGACCTGCGCCTCGAACGGGCCGCGTTCCAGCTGGTACAGCAGCTGCCCGGCCTTGACCTCGGAACCCTCGACGAACAGGCGCTTCTCGATAAAGGCGGTGACGCGGGCTACCAAGTCGACCCGGTTCACCGCCTGGATCCGGCCGACGAACTCGACCTCCTCGACCACGGAGGTTCGCTTCGCCGTGACGACGCCAACGGCGGGCGGACCGGCCGCGCCTTGCGCATGACCAGCGTGAGGGCAGGCGAGCAGAACAAGGAGCAGGGCCGAGGCGATGCGCATCGTTGCAATGTACCTTGTTTTGCTGCACTGCGCCAAATCCACACTCTTGCATCACGGAAGCGTGTCATGCGCAGGTGCGTCCAAGAGCGCGAGATGTCGGTATGGGCGAAGGTGTGACCTACAAGGAGAGAGTAGCCGCACGATGCTGCCCAAACGATGATACCTGACGCCGCCGGCGCCTCGCCGAGCATGGCGCAATGGTTCCGGCTCAAGGAAGTCCACCCCGACGCGCTGCTGCTCCTGCGCATGGGCGATTTCTACGAGCTGTTCTTTGCCGATGCCGAAGCCGCCGCCGGGGCGCTCGACATCGTCCTGACCCGGCGCGGCGAGCATGGTGGCGAGAAGATCCCAATGTGCGGCGTCCCTGTCCATGCCGCCGAGGCCTATCTTTCGCGGCTGATCCGGCGCGGATTCCGCGTCGCGGTCGCCGAGCAGATGGAGCCGGCCAAGGGGCGCGCCGGCAAGGGCCCGCTTAAGCGCGAGATCGTGCGCCTGGTCACGCCCGGCACGCTGACGGAGGACAGCCTGCTCGAGGCGCACCGGCCGAACCTGCTGCTGGCGATTGCGCGGCTCGGTGAGCGCCTTGGGGTCGCGTGGTTGGACGTCTCGACCGGGTTGTTCGAAACCGCGGCGACGGAAGCGGCGGAGCTGATGGCGTTGTTGGGCAAGCTCGAGCCCGCGGAGATCCTGGCGCCACCCGGCCTCGACCTCGGCGACTGGGCAGCCCGGCGCGGCCCGGAGGTGGCGCCGCCCGCCCCGCTGGCCGGTGGCGCCCGCGTCGCCGCCGCCTTCGGGGCGACCAGCCTGGAGTCGTTCGGCGTGTTCAGCGATGCCGAGACGGTCGCCGCCGCCCTGGCGCTCGACTACCTGCGTCTGACCCAGGCCGGCAATCTGCCGCGGCTGTCACGCCCGGTCAGCGCCGGGCTCGGTGGCGAGATGATGCTCGATGCCGCCACGCGGGCGAGCCTGGAGATCACCCGTGCCCGCGATGGCGGCGGCCACACCCTGCTGGCGGCGATCGACCGAACCTCCACCGCGGCCGGCGCGCGCCTGCTGGCGCAATGGCTGTCGGGGCCGCTGCTGGACGTGTCGGAGATCTCCGGTCGTCAGGATTGGTGGAGCTGGCTGCTGGACCATCCGGCAGTGCTGGACCGTCTGCGGGCGGCCTTGAAGGGCGTGCCCGATCTGGCCCGCGCGCTGGGGCGCATCGGTGCGGCGCGCGGCACCCCGCGCGACCTCGGCTCCGTCCGCGCCGCTTTGCAGGCCGCCGGCACCATCGCGGCGGCGCTGGGCGGCGCGCCGTTTCCGCTCGCGGCCCTGATGGTCGATGGGTCGCTGCAAGCCACGCTGGAGCGGGCGCTCGTGGAGACGCCGCCGGCGCGCAGCGAGGATGGCGGCGCGATCGCTCCCGGCTTCGACGGCGAGCTGGATGCCGAGCGGGCGTTGCGCGACGATAGCCGCCGGGTCGTGGCCGGCATGGTGCTAGACTACGCGCAACGGTTCGGCGTCGCCTCCCTCAAGATCAAGCATCACGCGCAACTCGGCTACGTAATCGAGGCGCCGTCCGCCGCCGTCGAAAAGCTCCGCGCCGACCCGGCGTTGCAAATGCGCCAGGCCACCACCAACGGCGCCCGCTTCACCACCGCGGAATTGGCCGACTTAGACCGCCGCATCGGCGAGGCGGCCGACCGGGCTGCGGCCCGCGAGCAGGCCGTGCTGGCGCATCTGGTCTGCTCCGTCATGGCCGAGGCCGACGCGCTGGCCGGCGCGGCGACCGCGCTGGCCACTCTGGACGTGCTACAGGCCTGCGCGCGCCTGGCAGAAGGCGGGCGCTGGTGCCGCCCGGTGGTGCGCGACGACGCCGCATTCTGCGTCAAGGGCCTGCGGCACCCGGTGGTGGAACGCGCGCTCGGCAGTGCGGCCGGCTTCGTGCCCAACGATTGCGACCTGTCGCCGGCCAAGCGGCTGCTGCTGCTCACCGGGCCGAACATGGCGGGGAAGAGCACCTTTCTGCGGCAGAACGCGCTGGCGGCGGTGCTGGCCCAGGCCGGGCTGCCGGTGCCGGCCGAGAGCGCCGAGATCGGAATCGTTGATCGCCTGTTCAGCCGCGTCGGCGCCGCCGACGACCTGGCGCGCGGCCGCTCGACCTTCATGGTCGAGATGACGGAAACCGCGGCGATCCTGCACCAGGCCGGGCCGCGCTCGCTGGTGGTGGTGGACGAGATAGGCCGCGGCACCAGCACGCTGGACGGCCTCGCCATCGCCTGGGCCGTGCTGGAGGCGCTGCACGGGCAGATCCGCTGCCGCACGATCTTCGCCACCCATTTCCATGAATTGGCCCGCCTGGGCCCGCAGCTGCGGCACCTCTGCGCCTACACCATGCGGGTTAAGGAATGGCGCGGCAGCGTGGTGTTCCTGCACGAGGTGGCCGAGGGGGCGGCGGGACGCTCCTGGGGCGTGCATGTCGCGCAACTGGCCGGGGTTCCGGCTGCAACCGTGAAGCGGGCTGGCGGGCTACTCGCCGCGCTGGAGAAGAACGGCCACGGCATGCCGGCAGACCTGCCGCTGTTCGCGCATCTGGGTGAAGGATCCGCCGAGGAGAGCCCAGTCGTGCTGCACGACACGCTGCACGATGCGGTGGGCGCGATCGATCCGGACCGGCTGACCCCGCGCGAGGCGCTCGAGGCGCTCTACGCCCTGAAGTCGCTCGCCGCCGAACACGGCAAATAAAACGCGGAGTTGGTTCCACGTTCAAACAATACGCCGTAGAGTATAGATAATGTCGCTGCCATCGCCACTGCCCGAGCATCCGGAGGATGCGCTCCACATCTTGAAAGCTGCACTCGGGGAGCTGGTCCCTGCCGGCAGCGGGACGGGTGGTGCAGTACCGCGCGATGCTGCGTTGGCGGTGTTCCGCCGTTACGTCGCTCGCGTGCAGCACCACGTGCAGGAGCTGTTCGAGACCGGTAACATGCCGGGCCTGCGTGCCGGCCGGCTGCTGGGCGAGCTGACCGACGGCGTGATCGCGGCGCTGCACGGCTTCGCTCAGGAGCAGGACACCGGCGGGGACCCGGCGGGCCAGCCCGGCCCGCTCGCCGTTGTCGCGACCGGTGGCTACGGCCGCGGCGTGCTGGCACCCTTCAGCGACATCGACCTGTTGTTTATCACCCCCGAGAAGGCCGTTCCGGGCACGCTCGCGGTTGTCGAGTTCATGCTCTACTTCCTGTGGGATCTCGGGCTCAAGGTCGGGCACGCGACGCGCTCGGTCGATGACTGCCTGCACGACGCCGAGCGCGACATGGTGATCCGCACTTCCATGATCGACGCGCGCCTGCTGACCGGCGACGCGGCGCTGTTCAGCGAGTTCAGCGAGCGTTTCGTCGCCTTCTGCCGCGCCGACGGCGCCGGCGCGTTCCTAGTCGCCAAGCAGGCCGAGCGCGACGCCCGGCATCGCCGCTACGGTGACAGCCCGTTCCTGGTCGAGCCCAATATCAAGGAAGGCAAGGGCGGCCTGCGCGACCTGCAGACACTGTACTGGATGAGCCGCTACGTCTTCGGCACCCAGGTGATGGGCGAGCTGGTCGGCCCCGACAGCCCGGGCGGCGGCATCCTGACCGCCAGCGAGGCCAAGCACACCCGCCGCTCCTGGTCGTTCCTGTGGACCGTCCGCTTTCACCTGCACTACATCGCTGGCCGCGCCGAGGACCGCCTGACCTTCGACCTTCAGCCTGTGGTCGGCGCCCGCATGGGCTACACGCGCCATGGCCGGCAGGACGGCGTCGAGCGGTTCATGCGGCACTATTTCCTCACCGCCCGCGAGATCACCCGCATCACGGCCGTGCTCGAACCGGCGCTGGTCCGCGCCGCCCTGGGCCCGCCGGCCACCCAGCCGGAGACGGATCGCGCGCTGTTCGAGCAAGGCTTCATCCTGGCCGACGGCAAGCTCATGAGCGCGCCGGGCCGGGATTTCGAGCGCGAGCCGCTCAACATCCTCCGCATCCTGCAGACGGCGCGGGACCGGCATCTGCAGCTGCATCCGCTGGCGCTGCGGGCGTTGATCCGGCATGAGCGCCAGGCGATCGGGCTTCGGTCCGAGCCGGAAGCGGCGGACCTATTCACCAACCTGCTTTGCACCGCCGGCGACGGCGCTCGCTGGATGGCGGTTCTCAACGAAACCGGCTTCCTCGGCCGATTCATCCCCGATTGGGCCCGCATCGTCGGCCAGATGCAGTTCGACACCTACCATGTCTTCACCGTCGACGAACACACGATCGAGGCGCTGCGGGTCCTGGATGCGCTCGAACGCGGCGAGCTGAAAGACATCGCCCCGATCGCCACCTCCTTGGTCGATGACCTGCAATCCCGTCGTGCGCTGTATGTCGCGACCCTGCTGCATGACATCGCCAAGGGGCGCGGCGGCGACCATTCGGAACTCGGTGCCGAGATCGCGCTTGAGGTCGGCCCGGCGCTCGGCCTCTCCGGCGAGCAGACCGAGACGGTCAGCTGGTTGGTGCTGCATCACCTGCTGCTGAGCCAGACCGCGTTCAAGCGCGACATCGACGACCCCAAGACCATCCTCG